>JAANMY010001023.1_pt1 | contig 34552 bp, 33 predicted proteins | sample 7279691 | NCBI WGS metagenome assembly JAANMY01 (sample SAMN14094543, study PRJNA606508) | bioreactor metagenome | isolation source: A lab-scale SPAN reactor treating ammonium-rich wastewater day 388 | place: Ireland: Galway | collected 2018-02-07
GTGCTGGCCCTGCTCAACCTGCCGGTGTTCGGCGACATCGCCTACAAAACCGCCATCCTCTCTCCCAACGATGCTACTGCCCGCAGCGCCGCCATGCGCCGCGCCTTCACCCTCAGCCCCCACGATCACGTCCTCGCCGCCGGCATCGTCCCCACCGAAAACCTCTCCCTCCCCGCCGACGCCACACTCGATCCGCCCCAGGCCCGGCGCATCACCGGCCTGTACGACCGCGCCCTCGCCGCCCAACCCCTGGCCCCCGAAACCGCCGCCGCCTATGCCGAATGGCTGCGGCAGCGCGCCGCCGTCGATGCCGCCGCCCACGCCCCGGCCCTGGACATGTTCACCCGCGCCCTCGCCCTCTCCCCCAACGACATCCAGACGCGCAACCGCCAGGCGCTGCTCCTGGCCGATCAGGCTGCGCTGCGCGCCCTGATCGATCTCGACCCCCTTTACGGCCCCGCCTACCTCCATCTGGCCACGCTGCAACAACAAAACGGCGATCTCGCCGCCGCCCGCAGCACCCTGCAAACCGGCATCGCCAACGTGCCCTGGTGGGACGCCCTGCCCCGCGCCCTCGCCGCCCTGCCATGACCCCGCCCGCCGGTGTGCTCCCGACCGTCACGGTGGCCGTGCCGCTGTGGAACGATGCCGGCCTGCTGCCCGGCCTGTTCGCCGCCCTGCTCGCCCAGGATTACCCCGCCGACCGCCTGCAAATCCTGCTGCTCGATGGCGGCTCCAGCGACGGCGCGGCGGAACTGGCCCGTGATTTCGCCGCCGCCCAGGCCCACGCCACCCTGCTGCCCAATCCCCGGCGTCTGGCTGCCGCCGCCCTCAACCTGGCCCTGACGCACGCAACCGGCGAGGTTTTCGTCCGCCTCGATGCCCGCACCCGCCCCGCGCTCGACTACATCTCCCGCGGCGTCGCCCTCCTGGCCGCCACCGGGGCCGCGGGTGTGGCCGGGCCGCAGATCGCGAGCAGCCACACCCGTCGCGGCCGGGCGATTGCCCTGGCCCTCAACCATCCCCTCGGCGTGGGCGGCGCCCGCTATCGCCAGGCCCGCACGCCCCAGCCCAGCGAGACGCTCTACCTCGGCATCTATCCCGTGGGCTGGCTGCGCCGCGTCGGCGGCTGGGATGAACGCTTCGCCGCCAACGAAGACTACGATCTGAACACCCGCCTGCGCCAGGCCGGGGGCCAATTGATCGTCGATCCTGCCATTCGCAGCGCCTACCTCGCTCGCGACAGCCTGGCGGCGCTGGCCCGGCAATACGCCCGCTATGGCGCCTGGCGCACCGTCACCTGGCGCAAACACCCCGGCGCCATGCGCCTGCGCCATCTCGCCCCCGCCGCCCTCACTGCCGCCCTTGGCCTCGGCTTGCTGGCATTGCCTCTCTCACCCTGGCCGCTGCTGCTGATCCTTTCGTGCTATCTCTTGCCGCTGATGGCCGTGGCTGCCCTTCTGGCCGGGCGTCATGGGCTGACCCTGTTCCCCACCCTGCTCGTTGCCTTTCTCATCATCCATTTGGCCTGGGGACTGGCCTTTTGGCCGGCGTGGCTGCACCCGCCGCGGGCCAATGCACACCGGTGATTTCAATTCTGCTCCATACACCGGCTATAATCCTGTCAACCAATCCCCACCGGAGCGATTCATGACCGATCACCCCACCCCCTCCCAACTCGCCGCCGAAGCCCAGGCCGTCCTCGCCAAATTGCAGGAACTCTGGGCCGATGAAGGCGTCGACCAGCTCGCCATCTTCCTCGACCCCGGCATCATCTCGGTGCTGGCAGAGATCAAATCAACCAGCCTCGAATTCGCCGCCAAAATCGCTGCCCTGAGCGAATAGACGCTGTCACTCAGCCCTTACCCCTCTCACACCGGCGGGTGTTTTGCCCTCGAACCTGCCGCCCTGCCTATGTTCGCAGACGAAGCCAAAATCAATGTCAAAGCCGGCGACGGCGGCAACGGCATCGTGGCCTTCCGCCGGGAAAAATATGTGCCGCGCGGCGGGCCGGCCGGCGGCAACGGCGGCAAAGGCGGGGATGTCTTTCTGGTCGGCTCCCCCCACCACAACACCCTCTTTCATTTCCACAGCCAGGCGCATTTCAAGGCCGAACGGGGCGCGCACGGCAGCGGATCGAACAAACAGGGGGCCATGGGCGGCGATTGCGAGATCCCCGCGCCCCTGGGCACGGTGGTTTTCGACGCCGAAACCGGCGATTTCCTGGGCGAAGTGCTGGAGATCGACGAACGCCTGCTGGTTGCCCGCGGGGGCCGCGGGGGCCGCGGCAATGCCTTCTTCCGTTCCCCGGTCAATCAGACCCCACACATGGCCGAGAAGGGGGAGCCGGGCGAGGAGCGCTGGCTGCGGCTGGAGCTGAAGCTGATCGCCGACATCGGCATCATCGGCGCGCCCAACGCCGGCAAGAGCACCCTGCTTTCGGTGGTCACCCGCGCCAAACCGAAGATCGCCGATTATCCCTTCACCACCCTGTCCCCCAACCTGGGCGTGGCCACACTCGATTATCAGGAGATCGTCCTGGCCGACATCCCCGGCTTGATCGAGGGCGCGCATCGCGGCGCCGGCCTGGGCCTGCAATTCCTGCGCCACATCGAGCGTACCCGCCTGCTCATCCACCTGCTCAACGGCCTCAGCCCCGACCCGGTGGGCGACTACCACGCCATCAACCAGGAATTGGAGCTGTTCCAACCCCATCTCGCCGGCAGGCCGCAGATCGTGGCCTTGAACAAGATGGATCTGCCCGACGTGCGGGCGCGCTGGCCGCAGATCCGGCATGATCTGGCGGCGTGCGGGGTGGAAGCGTTGGCCATCAGCGCCGCCACCGGCGAAAACGTGCAGGCGCTGCTGCGCCAGGCCGCGGCTGTGCTGGCCACCCTGCCCCCGCCTCTCCGCCACACCCCCCTGCCGCTGCTCAGCCCGGTCGATGAAGAGGTCTTTTACATCGAATCCACCCCCGCCGGCTGGATCGTGAGCGGCAAACGCATTGAGCGGGCCGCGGCCATGACCCACTGGGACTACTACGAGGCCATCCTCCGTTTCCAGCGCATCCTCGAAGCCATGGGCATCACCAAAGCCCTCACCGAGGCCGGCGTCAAAGAAGGCGACACCGTCCGCATCGGCGATGTGGAATTGACCTGGAGCCATGAATATTTTGATTAGATAGTGGATAGTGGATAGTGGATAGTGGATATTCGTTATCAATCGTTTCCGCTCCTATTCCCAAAACACCTGAATACCCAATACCCAATACCTAATACCTACTATGGAACGCATCGGCCTGCTTGGCGGCACCTTCGATCCTGTGCATCTCGGCCATCTCATCCTGGCGGAGACGGCCCGCGATACTCTGCGACTGGACTGCGTCTATTTTGTACCTGCGGGGTCGCCCCCGCACAAGCAGGGGCAGATCATCGCCAGCACTGAGCACCGCCTGGCCATGCTGGATCTGGCTCTGGCCGACAACCCCGCTTTTTGCATCTCTCTGATCGATATCGAACGCAGCGGCCCGCACTACACCGCCGACATGGTCGAATTGATGCGCGGCCAGCTTGAGGCCAACGATGAAATCTGGTTCTTGATGGGCCTGGACTCGCTCAACGATTTCCCCAACTGGCATGAACCTGACCGCATCCGCAAGCTTGCCCGGCTGGCGGCTGCCACCCGCCCCGGTTATGTGATCGATTGGGCGCCGCTGGAAAAGGCGCTGCCGGGCATCTCCCATGAAGTCACCTTACTGCCCATGCCCGGCGTCAGCATCTCCTCATTCAATCTGCGCCGCCGCATCCAGCACGGCAGCAGCATCCGCTATCTGGTGCCCGATGTAGTGCGCGCATATATCGAAGAAAAACGGCTTTATCGTTGATAGTGGGTATTAGATAGTGGGGATTGGGTATTTACCGTTGACTGTTGACTGTTGACTGTTGGCTGTTAATTGTTGACTGTTGACTGTTGATTGTTGACTGTTGACTGTTGACTGTTGATTGTTGACTATTGACTATTGATCAAAAAATAACCAAACATAGCAAACGCCGCAACAACACACGATCCATCGTCCATCGTCCATCGTCCATCGTCTCCCCACTACGAACACAAGTACGCGGCGGTCAACCGGGCGGTGGCGGTCAGCGCAGCCATGTGCGTGCGTTCGTAATTGTGTGAGGCGTCCACGCCCGGCCCGATCAGCGCCACCTGCGCCTCGCCGCCCGCCTGCCAATAGGCCTCGCCATCCGAGCCGTAATAGGGGTAGATATCGATCTTGTAGGGGATGCCCTCTGCCGCCGGCCAGCGCCCGCAGCCGTTGCGTCAGCTCGATGTGATAGGGGCCGCCGGAGTCCTTGACGCAAATCGTGACTGAAAACTCATCCGAGGTCTGGCCATCGCCCACCGCGGCCATGTCCACCGCCACCAACTCGGCCAAATCGGTTGGAAATCCCATCGCGGCCCCATGCCCCACCTCTTCGTAGTGGCTGAAGTGCAGGGTGGTGCGCTGCGTCGGTGACTGGCCGGCCGCAATCAGAGCCTTGACGGCCGCCAGCACGCAGGCCACGCCCGCCTTGTCGTCCAGGTGCCGCGAGCGAATGAAGCCGGCATCGCTGACAACCACGCGCGGGGCAAAGGCTACGAAATCGCCCACGCAAACGCCCAGCGCCTTCGTCTCCGCCGCCGAGGCCGTGCACTCGTCCAGCCGCACTTCGACTGTGTCGTCCGTGCGCTTGAGTTCGCTGACATCGCCGCCATACACGTGGCTGGAGGCTTTCGTCAGCAGCAGGCTGCCCTGGATGGCCCGGACATCCTGCGTGAACACCTGGCAGCTTTCGCCTTCGACCGTGTTCCAGGCAAAGCCGCCGATCCGGGTCAATTTCAGGCGGCCATTGGCCTTGATCTCTTTGACCATGGCGCCCAACGTATCGCAATGCGCGGTGAGCGCACGCGGCGCGTCCTGGCGCCGGCCGGGCCATTCCGCCAGCAACACGCCTTTGCGCGTGCGCTGCGGCGTCAATCCCAAATCGATCAAGGTCTGCGCCACGAAATCGAGGGCAGGCCCGGCGCGGCCGCTGGGGCTGGGGATGTGCAGCAGATCGACCAGGACAGACAGCAAATAATCAGCGTCAATGACAAGACCGTTCACGTAGCACCTTACGGAAACGGGAATCAGTGCGACAAGATCTGCGAGAGAAAGAGTTTGGTGCGTTCTTCCTGCGGATTGCTGAAGATCTGCTGCGGCGGGCCGCTCTCGATGATGTTGCCGGCATCGAAAAAGACCATGCGGTCGGCCACGGCGCGGGCAAAGCCCATCTCGTGCGTGACGGCCAGGATGGTCATGCCACTCTTGGCCAGTTCCGTCATCACATCCAGCACTTCCTTGATCATCTCCGGGTCCAGGGCCGAGGTTGGCTCATCGAAGAGCATGATCTTGGGCTGCATGGCCAGAGCGCGGGCGATGGCTACACGCTGCTGCTGCCCGCCCGAAAGCTGTCCCGGATATTTCTGCGCCTGTTCGGGGATGCCGACGCGGGTAAGCAGTTCCATGGCGATCTGCTCGGCCTTTTTCTTATCCCACTTGCGCACCTGGATGGGGCCGAGGGTGATGTTCTGCATCACCGTCAGGTGGGGAAAGAGGTTGAATTGTTGGAAGACCATGCCCACCTCACGGCGGATGGCGGCGATGTTGCGCACGTCGTGGCTCAGCTCGATGCCATCGACGACGATCGTGCCCTGCTGGTGTTCTTCCAGGCGGTTGATGGTGCGGATGAACGTCGATTTGCCCGACCCGGAGGGGCCGAAGATGACGATCACTTCACCCTTTTGCACTTCCATCGACACCCCGCGCAGGGCGTGGAAATGCCCATACCATTTGTGCACATCTTGGCAGACGATGATCGGTTCACTCATGTTGATGCTCCTGATGAAGGTTAGCGTTCGCCCACACCCAGCGCCACCTCCAGGCGGCGGCTGGCGTAGGACATGGCGTAGCTGAAGATCCAGTAGATGAAGGCAAGGAAGAGATAGACTTCGAGTTGGGTGCCAATCCAGGCGGGATTGGCCAGCACCCCGCGGGCGATGCCCAGCAGATCGAGCAAGCCCACCAGGGCGACCAGGGTCGTATCCTTGAACAGGCCGATGAACTGGCCCACCAGCACGGGGATGACGGCGCGCAGGGCCTGGGGCAGAATGATGAAGGTCATCTTGTGAAAGCCGCTCAGGCCCACAGCGTCGGCAGCCTCGTACTGGCCTTTGGGGATCGCTTGTAATCCGCCGCGCACATTCTCGGCCAGATAGGCGGCGGCGAACATCACCACCGCCACCATCGCCCGGATCACACGATCCACCACAATGCCGGAGGGCAGGAAGAAGTTGAGCATCACCTGCCCCATAAACAGCAGGGTGATCAGGGGCACGCCGCGGATGATCTCGATGTAGAGGATGCTGAGCGTGCGCACCGCCGGCAAGTTCGACTGCCGGCCCAGCGCCAGCAAGACGCCGAAGGGGAAGGAGAAGACAATGCCCACCACCGAGATCAGCAACGACAGCATCAACCCACCCCAAAGATTGGTAGCCACACCGGGCAGGAAACTCTCTTCGCTGAAGCCGCGGATGATGAGGATGACCAGCGGGAAAAAGAGCAGCGTGCCCACAAGCGCCACGCTGCTCATCAGCCGCGGTCGCCAGCGAGCCAGCGCCCAGCCCGCCAAACCGGCCACGATCATGGCGGCATAATGCACCCAGACGCCGGAGGCGAAGGTGAAAAGCATGCCCAGCACCGGCAGGGCGATCAGAAAGAGACTCATAAACGAGCGACGACGCACATAGACGCCCCACAACATGCCGGTGACGAGGGCCAGCAACCACAAACACAGCCACAAGCGCCACACCTGATCGCGCGGGTAGGACCCGAACATGAACAACTCGACGTTGTTGGGGATCACCTCCCAGCGGGCCGAGGTCGTTGCCCAACGCACGGTGGGCACGAGGATAGCGACGGCAAAGGCCAGGGCGATCAGCGTGAGCAGGGCATCCAACCAGGAACCGAACAGGTTTTTGCGGAACCAGCCCAGGAGGGTATAACGCTCGCTGGGCGGGGGCAGCACGTCTGATCGGGAACTTGCAGAAGTTGTCATGATCAACGCTCCACCAGACGAATGCGCTTGTTATACCAGTTCATGAACAGCGAAGTGCCGAGGCTGAAGGCCAGGTACACGATCATCATCAGGGCGATGATCTCGATAGAACGGCCCGACTGGTTCTGAATGGTGCGGCCAATGGCGTAGACGTCGGGATAGCCGGCGGCCACAGCCAGAGAGGAGTTCTTGGTCAGGTTGAGATACTGGCTGGTCAGCGGCGGGATGATCACCCGTTGCGCTTGCGGCAGGATGACGAGGCGCAGAGTCTGGAAGCCGCTGAGCCCCAACGCCGTGGCCGCCTCGCGCTGGCCCTTGGATACGGCCTGGATGCCCGCACGCACCACCTCGGCGATGAAGGCCGAAGTGTAGACGACCAGACCGAGCAGCACGGCCATGAACTCCGGCGTCAGACCGTTTCCACCCGTGAAATTGCGCCCCTCCAGCACCGGGATGCTGCTGACCAGCGGTTGGCCGGGCACGATGAACCAGCCCAACAGGGCCACGACCACAAAGGCAAGGGGCGCCCACAGCAGGATCAGGGGCATGCGTCCGGTGCGCTGGCCCTGCCGCCGCAACACCCATGCCACGACAATGGCGACCAGCAAACCGACCCACAATACCCAGCGGTAGGTGCTCCAGCCGTCGCCCGGTTCGGCCCAGGGCACGAAAAAGCCACGATTGGTCAGATAAATCGGCCCTGGAAGTTCCAGCGCCTCGGTTATGCGGGGCAATTTGACGAAGGCGGCGGAGTACAGGAAGATCAAGAAAACGAGCAGAGGAATATTGCGCAGGATCTCGACGTAGATGCCGGCGAGCTTGTTTACCAGCCAGTTGTTCGAAAGCCGGGCCACGCCGACAATGGCGCCGAGAATGGTGGAGAAGATGATGCCGAGAAAGGAGACACGCAGGGTGTTGAGCACGCCGACAAGCAGCGCCTGGGCGTTGGTGCTGGCCCGGCTGTATGCGATGGAACTCTCGCCGATATCGAAGCCGGCGGTGAGGCGTAGGAAATCGAAGCCGATGGGGATATTCTGCGCAGCCAGGGCGGTGACGAGGTTGTTTGCCAGATAATAGAGTGTCCCGGCGATGATGGCGACTACCAAGATCTGCGCCAACACCTGCAAATATCTTTCATCCCGCCAGAAGGGAACAGCATGTTGCTCGGAGGAAGTCGTTGTCATGTGGCTATCCTTGCGAGGCTGGACAGGGAAAGGATCAGGAAGCGTTCTGTTTTTGCCCCAATCCGATCAGAAAAGAAAGAGAGGAAGGGGAACCCCCTTCCTCTCTTTTTACGGCTGAGATTAGCGGATGGGTGGGGCGTAGAGCAAACCGCCATCGACCCAGGAGGCATTGAGGCCGCGAGCGAGGCCCAACGGCGTGTCGGGGCCAAGGTTGCGGTTGAAGATCTCGGCGTAATTGCCGACCAGCTTGACGATGTTGTAGGCCCAGTCATTGCTCAGGCCCAGTTTCACGCCCATTTCACCTTCCAAACCGAGCATCTGGCGGATGTTGGGGTTCTCGGTGCTCATGAAGGTGTCGATGTTCTGGGAAGTGATGCCGAACTCCTCCGCCTGGAAGGTGGCGAAGACGGTCCACTGCACGATGTCGAACCATTGGTCGTCGCCGTGGCGCACCATGGGGCCGAGCGGTTCTTTCGACAGCACTTCCGGCAGGATCTTGTGCGCGGTGGGATCGGGGAAGATCGATTGGCGGGCGACAATGCCGGACATGTCCGTGGTCCAGGCGTCGCAGCGGCCTTCGAGGTAGGCGTTCACGGTCTCATCCGCGGTCTCGAAGACCACCGGGGTGTATTGCACACCGACGGCGGCCATCTGATCGGCCAGGTTCAGCTCGGTGGTGGTGCCCTGCTGCACGCAGATGGCGGTGCCGCCCAGCTCGGTGATGCTGTTGATGCCGCTGTCCACAGGCACCTGAATGCCTTGACCATCGTAGAAGGTGGTGTGGACGAAGTTGCCGCCCAACTCGGTGTCGCGGGTCAGCGTCCAGGTGGTGTTGCGGATCAGCACGTCGATTTCACCGGCCTGCAAGGTGGTGAAGCGCTCGCTGGCGGTCAGCGGGCGATATTCGACCATGTTGGGGTCGCCGAAGATGGCGGCGGAAAGGGCCTTGCAGAAATCGATGTCGAAGCCGGCGAAGCTGCCGTCCGACTGCAAGAAACCGAAGCCGGGCACAGCCTGGTTCACGCCGCAGATCAGCTTGCCGCGGGCCTTGATCGTAGCCAGGGTGTTGCCGGCCACCTGGGCAGGCTCCGAGACGGCGGGCTGTTCAGGCGCGGGCGCGGGCGCGGGTTGTTCCGCCGCCGGCTGCTCCGCGGGCGCGGGCGCGGGCGTTGTCGCCTGACCGCAGGCGGCCAACGTTAGGGCCAGCACCAGCAGCAGCGCCAGCATAATGAATGACTTGCGAACCATGAGAGACTCTCCTTTTGATGTGAGGGGGTGGAAGTGAAGGATACGATTGTATGGGCAACGACCAGAGGCCGTGTGCTCTCCCTGAACGACATCTGTGGTTGTACAGGCGGCGCCTGCGCCCAAACCGGGGCCGGTTGGATGGGCAGCGGGAACGTATCACGCCCGCCCCATTCTGTCAAATCACCCGCGTGATAGCGCGGCCTGGCTTTTTCTGGCTACCGCGGCGCCTGGGCGAGTTGCTGCGACTGCATCCACCGGTAGAAACGGGCCGGCTCGGTGAAGCCCCCGGCCAGCACGTAGCGCGCCGCGCCATTGGTGAGGTTGCTCAGCCACTGGTCGGAACCTTCCTGCAACAGCACGGCGGTGCCCTCTTTGCACACCATCTCGCCCACTGCCGGGCCTTCCAGGCGCAGGTCGCCGTTGATCACAAAGAGGATTTCCTCGCGCCCGCTGCCGGGGCGCAGTCGCCTGCCGGTTTCGTAGGGCGCGAGCACGCCGTAGAGGAGATAGGTGGTGAGGGCGCCCGATTCATCCGGGCCTAATGCAGCTTCGCCGCTGCTGCCAACACGTTTGCTAAGATCGACTGGGTTTGTCATGTGCGCTTACACTCCTGCAAGTGTATGGATGCTGAGATTGGCGATGGCGTCCTGATCGAGGACAGGTGCAGGGGGGGCTGCTGGGTGTAGAAAAAAGGCCGCAGCCGCAATCATGGCGGCGTTATCGGTGCAAAGGCGGAGGGGGGGCATGGAGATGGGCAGGGGTGATTCGGTTTGCAGGCGCTGGCGCAGCAGGGTATTGGCCGCCACGCCCCCACACACGCAGATCTCGCCGGCGCCGGTCGCTGCCGCCGCGGCCAGGGTCTTGCCTACCAGGACATCGACCACCGCTGCCTGGAACGAGGCGGCCAGATCGGCCTGCTGACGGGGGGAAAGGGGGGTGCCGGGGGTGAGTTTGCGCCCGGACGCAGGATCGCCTGTTTCCAGCGTCTGCACGATGCGCAGCGTGGCGGTCTTCAGGCCGCTAAAACTGAAATCGTGCGTGCCGGGCAGCCAGGCGCGGGGGAGATCGTAGGCAGCGCTCTGGCCGGCGGCAGCGGCGCGTTCAATGGCGGGGCCTCCAGGATACCCCAATCCGAGCAGCCGCGCAACCTTGTCAAAAGCCTCGCCGGCGGCGTCGTCGATCGTGCCGCCCAGGCGCTGATACTGGCCGTGCCCGCGCATCAAAAACAGGTCTGTGTGCCCGCCGCTGACAATCAACACCAGCAGGGGGAATGTTTTTTCGGCCCGGTTGCCGGGCGCATCCAGCCAGTTGGAGTAGATGTGCCCTTCCAGGTGGTTGACGCCGATCAGAGGCAGGCTGTGCGCCCAGGCCATGCCTTTGGCCGCGTTCAGCCCCACCAGCAGAGAGCCAGCCAGCCCCGGCCCCTGGGTGACGGCGATGGCGTCCAGCGCCTGCCAGCCTACCCCGGCCTGGGCCAGCGCCTCCTGCGCCACCGGCAAAATGGCCTGCACATGTTGCCGCGCGGCCATCTCCGGGAAGACGCCGCCATAGCGCCGGTGCAGATCGATCTGCGTAGCCACGACCTGGCTGAGAATGCGCCTGCCCCCGGCCACCACCGCTGCGGCGGTCTCATCGCAGGAGGTTTCGATGCCGAGGATCAGGTTCATGACCCCCCTCCCAGCCGGGGATGGCGGCGCTGCAACTCGGCCAACTCGTTGGCCACGCGCTGGCCGCCATCGGCCAAGGCCCGCGGCTGGGCTTGCGCCAGCGTCAGAGCCTGCCGGAACCACTCCTCCGCCTCGGCCAGCGCGCCGCGGCGGGAGAGCAAGCGGGCCAGACTGGCCGCGGCCGCGGCATTGTGCGGGTGTTGCCGCAACTCCCAGCGCAGCCGCTCCTCTTGCGCCTGATCGTTCTCATCCCCGGTCAGGGCCACGCCCACCGCGAACAGCCCATCCTGCCCCACGTCCGCGCGCTGGCGGAGGATGGCGTTGCGCCGCGGGGCCAGCAGATCGATCTCCCGCACGCTCTGAAACGCGATCTCACACGCGCCGATCCCATCCAGATTCAGGCCCAGTTGCTCCTGCGGCGGCAGGAGGATGCCCAATTCCTTGACCGCATCCCCCGCGCGCAGGGTGTCGAGCAGCAGGGGATAGGGGGTGAGGTTGTCGATCTGCAGATGCCGGCCTGTCAGCTGCAACCGCAGCCCCCCTTCTTGCCGCGGCTCTGCGCCGGGGGCCAGGGTGATGCGCGCCGGCTGGGGGAAGGGTACATCGAAAAGCAGCAGGAAATCGGGCGAATACGCGGCCAGGACGCCGGCGCGTTCGTAGAGGACACCGTCCAGCAGCAGTTGGCAGAGCACGCGTTGGCCCAGGCTGGCCTCGAGCAGAGGATCGAAACGGTTGCCGGCGTAGCCGATCAGCGGATCGGGCCAGGCCACGCGGGCGGGGTGCGCGGCGACGCGGCCCTGCACCTGCGGCCCCCGCCCGCTGAGCGCGGCCAACGCATCCAGCCCCTGATCGCAGCGCCGCGACCAGGGGCTGCGGCGCTGAAGCAGGCGCTCGCGGTCATGCAAGCGGCGGCTGCGCTCGCGGGCGCCGAGCATGCCCACATCCCGCCAGATGCGCTGGATGTGGGGATAGGCCACGGCAAAGTGCAGGCTGCGAGGTTCGGCGCCGGGGTCTTCCCCTCCCCCTGCCGCGGCTAGCTCGAAGCCGGTCGCGCTCAGGCGCAGCACGCCCGCGGCTTGCCGCCCCTCCTGCCCTTCCACGCTGACGAAATAGCCGTCGAAGGCTTGCAGGCAGCGGTCGGGCCGGGCGCGCCACCGCGCCGCCAGCAGCAGCCCGATCAGCGCCGCGCCCAGCAGCAGCAAGATCAGGGCCAGCAGATTCAGGGCCGTGGCCGCCACTCAGGCCTCCTCCGCGTAGGGTTCCAGGAATTCGATCAGGACGCCATGCGCGGCGGAGGGGTGCAGGAAGATGCCGCGGCCCTCCGCCGCGCGGATCGGCGCCTGATTGATCAGTTGCAGATCGCGGGCGGCCAATGTTTCCAGGGTGTGTTCCACATCCTCCACTTCCAGGCAGATGTGGTGCAGGCCTTCGCCCCGTTTGGCCAGGTATTTGGCCACGCCCGAATCGGGGGTGATCGGCTGGATCAGCTCGATCATACTCTCCCCCGCGGGCAGGAAGGCGATCTCCACGGCCTGCTCCGGCATGGTCAGGCGCTTGCGCACGGTCAGGCCAATGCCCTCCTCATAGGAGCGGATGGCTTCGTCGAGGTCGGCGACGACAATGGCGATGTGGTTGATACGTGTGATCATGGCGTGTATTATACATCAGAAAGGGCTGAAGGGGGGATGGGCCGGGAAAATGGTTGACACGGCTGTTGGCCGTATTGCTTTTTTCAGCGGTTAGGGGTAGAATGCACCGGAATCAAGATTCCATTTGACCGGCTGGCAGCGCCCCCTTCCGAGAGAGCGAGTGTGTGACCTGGCGATGGGGGTCGTGCATGGTTTCATCTCAGACCGCAAATCTTTTTCATGCAACTTTAATCTTCGTGCAGGACAATCTCTGCTATAATAATCCTAGAAAAAAAGTAGACAATATATGAACAAAAAAATAACCCCCTCCCCATCCGGAGCCTCAACGCCTTCGGAGCATTCCATGAAAGATATGAACGCCACCCTTCCCAGTGAACAGCTGACCGATCTGTTCGCCCAATTGCCGCACGAAGACCCCGCCTTTGGCCGCGCTATCAAGATCTTGCGCGTGGCCCCTGGCGAATGTATCGCCCCCGCCGCGGCCATGGCCCAGAATCTCTACATCCTGATGGCCGGCATGGTGCAGTTGGTAACCACCAACAAAGAGGGCCGTAGCCTGGCCATGGCCATCCTTGGCCCCGGCGCCGTGCTGGGCGAAGAGGCCCTGCTCAACCTGGGTCAGGGCGTCACTTTCTGCGCCCAGGCGGTGGAACCCTGCACGGTGTGGGAGTTGAGCGCGGCGCAGGCCCTGGCCTTTGCCGATCGTCATCCCATCCTCGGCCTGGCCATGCTGCGCACCTTTGGCCGGCGCCTGGCCCAGGTGGAGAACCGCCTGGAAGATGTGGCCTACAAGCGTTTGCCCGAACGTCTGGCCGGGGAATTGCTGCGCCAGCGCCGCTATTCCGGCGCCGATCAAGTGCGCGTCAGCCATCAGGCCCTGGCCGACACCCTTGGCACCTATCGCGAGACGATCAGCGCCATCCTGCGCGATTTCAAGCGGGACAAGTGGGTGGATTTGGGCTATCGCCGCATCACCCTCAAGGATCTCCCCGCCCTGCAGGCGATGGCTGGCGTGGTTTACGACTGAAGCCGCCGCCGATCCCCATGACGCAAGGGCCGCGCATCTGGCCAGATGCGCGGCCCTTGCGCGTGGGCGGCTCTGTCAGATGTAGTTGAGTTCGCTGGCGCGGCGGCGCAGATCGGCCCGAAAATCGGGGTGGGCGATGCCGATCAGCGCTTCCACCCGCTGGCGAATCGATTTGCCGTACAGATCGGCGACGCCGAACTCGGTGACGACATAGTGCACATCGTTGCGGGTGGTGATCACCCCCGCCCCCGGCTTCAGCTCCGGCACGATGCGGGAGAGGCTGCCCTCTTTGGCCGTGGCCGGCAGGGCGATAATCGGCTTGCCGCCCTGGCTGCGCGCGGCCCCGCGCACGAAATCGACCTGCCCGCCCACGCCGCTATAAAAACGGTGGCCGATCGAATCCGCGCAGACCTGGCCGGTCAGATCCACTTCCAGGGCGGAGTTGATCGAGATCATGGTGGCGTTTTGGGCGATGATGAAAGGATCGTTGACATAATCCTGGGGGTGCAGCTCGACCATGGCGTTGTTGTGCACCCAGTCATAGAGGCGCTGCGTGCCCAGGATCATGCCGGCCACGATCTTGCCGGGGTGCAGCGTCTTGCGCTCGTTGGTCACCACGCCCCGATCCACCAGCGCCATTACACCATCCGAGAACAATTCGGTGTGGACGCCCAGATCGCGTTTGTCTTGCAGATAGTAGAGCACGCCGTCGGGGATGGCGCCGATGCCCAGTTGCAGGGTGGCGCCATGGGGGATCATCTCGGCGATGTGTGCGCCGATCGCTCTGGCCAGATCGCCCGAATCGCCCTGCGGCATCTCCAGCAGGGGATAGTCCACCGGCACCATGTGCGTGATTTTGGAGACGTGGAGGAAGCTATCGCCCAGGGTGCGGGGCATGCGTTCGTTCACTTCGGCGATGATGATGCGCGCCGATTCGGCCGCCGGCTTGGTCAGCCCCACTTCTACGCCATAGGAGCAGAAGCCATGTTCATCGGGCGGGGAGAGGTGGACGAAGGCCACATCCAGGGGGATAATGCCCCGTTTGAACAGCAGCGGGATCTCGCTGAGGAAGACGGGCGTGAAATCGGCGCGGCCGGCGTGGACGGCCGCGCGCACATTGGGGCCGATGAACATGGCGTTGACCCGGATCTTGCCCACCATGTCGGGGGACACGTAATCGGCGTCGCCGATGGTCAGCACCTGGTGGATGGTGATGTCGCGCAGGTCGTCGCTACGGGCGCGCTGCACCAGCGCCGCCAACAAGTGGGTGGGGATGGAGCAGTTGCCGGAGAGGAAGATCTGGGCGCCGTTGGGGATGGCCTGGATGGCGGCTGCGGCGGTGGTGATCTTGGAGGCGTAGAGACGGTTCCAGGTGTTCATCCTTCCCCCCCTGCCGGCCATTCGGCTTGCAGCGCCGGGTGTACGATCTGGCCCTCGCGGATGTTGATGCCCTGGCGCAGTTCGGGAAAGTGTGCGCCGGCGGCGTCGATTCCCGCGTTGGCCAGGGCCAGCAGATAGGGCAGGGTGGCATAGGTGAGGGCGTGGCTGGCGGTGCGCCCGGCCACGCTGCTGATGTTGGGCACGCAATAGTGCAGGATGTTTTCCTCCACATACACGGGCGAGCCGTGGTCGGTGGGGCGGCTGGTGACCGCGCACCCTCCCTGATCGATGCTGGCATCGACAAAGAGGGAGCGGGGCCGCATCGCTTGCAAGTGTTCGCGGGTGATGAGAATGGGGGTGCGCTGGCCCGGCACGTAGACCGCGCCGACGATGGCGTCGGCGAAGCGCACGACTTTGCGCAGGTTGTGGGCGGTGGCGGCCATCGTCACCCCCCGGCCGGCCAGCAGGTGATCTGCCCGATCCAACGCTTGCGTGCTCTGGTCGAGCAGGTAGACAGAGGCGCGGTTGCCGGCCAGGGCCAGGGCCGCTTCGACGCCGAAAGAGCCGGCGCCCAGGATCACCACTTCGGCCGGGGGCACGGTGGCAGAGCCGCCCAGGGTCACGCCCCGCCCCCCTTCGTTGCTCTGCATGAAGCGCCCGATGATCTGCGGTATCATCCGCCCGGCGATGACGCTCATGGCATGCAGCACCGGCATCTCGCCCTGCGCTTGCTGCACGGTTTCCCAGCCGATGGCGCAGACGCCATGCCGGCGCAGCAGGGTGATCTTGTCGCGGCGTCCGGCGGCGAGGTGGAGGAAGCCGGTGAGGATCTGGCCTTCGTGCATCAGGGCGAGGTCGTCGAGGGTGGGGCGGGCGACTTTGGCCACGATCTGGCCGCGGGCCGCGGCTTCTTCCTGGCTGTAGACGATCTGGCCGCCGGCGCCGCGGTATTCTTCGTCATGGAATCCGGCCCCGGCGCCGGCGTTGTGTTCGACGAAGACACGGTGCCCGGCCTGCACCAGCGCCTCGACTCCGGCGGGGGTAAGGGCGGCGCGGTATTCGAAAGGCCGGCGCTCACGCGGGATGCTGATGTCGGTCATGGCGGTGCATCTCCGAAAGGAAGAATGGGGAAACGGGGTGTTGACATCCCTCGATTATCGTCCATTCCGGCGTGTGGGGCTATGATCTAGCGCATGCCGGTTCCAGCGCGCCAGCGGTCGGAGCGCTCGCAGCGCTCCGACCGCTCGATCTCCTCGTCCCCCTGCTCCCTGCCCCCCTGCCCCCTGCTCCCTGCCCCTATTCTTCCCTCGCCGCGGGCGTCAGTCGCACCTGCACTTCCTCTCCGCCCTCCGCCGTTGGGATCTTGTATAGATAGAAGAAATCGGGCTGATCGAGGGTCAGGGCCAGCAGGCGCGGCAGGTCGGGCAGCAGGTCGAGGCCGGCCATCTGCCGGCGATGCACCCAGCGCGGCTGCCCCTCGGCCCCGGCGCGCAGGGGGAGGGCCGCCGCCGCGCCCTGATAGACGAAGACGAGGATGCCGGAACCGGGCAGCCCGGTCTCGGCCACGATCAGCCCCCGCAGCTGCAAGCCCGCCGGGCCTACCTCCACCCCCGTTTCCTCGGCCAATTCGCGCAGCGCCGCCGCGTAGGGGTCTTCGCCCCGCTCCACATGTCCCCCCGGCGCGTTGAACTTGCCCGGCCACAACGTCTTGTGCGCGGCCCGCTCGATCAGCAGCACCTGATCCGCAGCGGTGATGATCAGCAGGACGCGGGGGATGAACTGGTAGCGGGCCGGATCGGCTCCGTAGGCAGGGGCGGCAGGGGGCCCGCTCATATCACCTGCGCGCCCTGGCGCTGCGCCTCGGCATCCAAATGCTCGACGACGCTGGTCAGGTCGCTCTTGCTCACCCGCGCGGCGCGTAATTGTTCGCGCAGAAAGGCCTTCAATTGCTTTTGGTGCAGCACCGGCTGCGATGCGTTTTGTACTTCCAACTGGGCTTTGTCGTTGGTGAAGACTACCAGCGGCTGCACCGCCGCCGGCTCGGCAGTGGCGCCCTGTTTGTGCAGCCATGCACTCACTTTTTGGGCGGCGGCTTCGGCGTCGGCCACTGGCAGGCCGGGCGTTTCTTGCCCAAAAGCGAAGAATCGCCGCCAGGTGAACGACTGTTTGACGCGGTCGTTGATCACCTTCACCTCTCCTTCGAGGTCGCGGGTGACGATGGCATAGAGGCCCGCTGGCCCCGCGAAGACCAGATCGCCCGGCGTGGCAAAGGCGTAGAGATGGTTGCGATCATCGAATCCTTTCAGCGCTCTGGCCACCACTTCGTCAGGCCGCGGCGATTTTTGGAAGCGGCGCATGTTGGCGTTGCCGATCTGGCCGAGGAAGAAGCCGAGCAGCAGCGCGGTCATGGAGATGTAGAGCCAGCCGCCGAACACCAGCCATTGGCCCAGGGCGGAGGTGGATAGCCAATGCCCTTCCGGGCGGGTGGCGATGTAACCGGGCGAGAGGGAGGCCAGCATGCCCAGGCCAAGGATGAGCAGGCCGGCCAGGCTGGCGCGGCGGCCTACCTTGGCCCGGCTGGCGATGCGTTTGCTATTGACGTAGATTTGCATGGAAGAATGGGGAGATTGGTAGATTGGTAGATTGGTTGGTTGGTTGGTTGGTTGGTAGATTGGTAGATTGGTACATTGGTTGGTAGACGGGCGATCTTCACCAATTTACCAATTTACCAATTTACCAAAATCATTAATCCTTTCACTCTGACCGTGGTTTGCCTACGATTAGGCAGGCGTTTTGGCCGCCGAGGCCGAAGGAATTGGAGAGGGCGGCGTCCACACGCTGCGAGCGGGCCGCGTTGGGCACATAATCCAGGTCGCAATCAGGATCCGGCTCCTGATAATTGATGGTGGGATGCACCTGATCGCTGTACACGCTCATAACCGTGGCTACCGCTTCGATGGCGCCAGCCCCGCCAAAGGAGTGGCCGAGCATCGATTTGGTGGAGTTGACGGCCATGCGATAGGCATGCTCGCCGAAGATCTGCTTGATGGCGTAGGTTTCGGTTTTGTCGTTCAGGGGCGTGCTGGTGCCGTGGGTGTTGATGTGATCGATCTGTTCGGGGCGGAGATGGGCATCGGCCAGCGCCCAGCGCATGGCCCGCTGCGCGCCCAGGCCCTCTGGCTCTGGCGCGGCCACGTGGTAGGCATCGGCCGAGGCGGAATGCCCCAGCACCTCGGCGTAGATGCGCGCCCCGCGGGCCTTGGCGCTCTCCCATTCCTCCAGCACCAGCACAGCCGCGCCTTCGCCGATGATGAAGCCATCGCGGCGGGCGTCGAAGGGGCAGCTGGCCTCGTGCGGGGGGTCGTTGCGCGTGCTGATCGCCTTCATGGCCGTGAAGCCGGCGAAGAACATGTGGCCGATCAGCGCCTCGACGCCGCCGGCCAGCACCCGCTGCGCCGCGCCGCGGCGGATCAGCTCCGCGCCTTCGCCGATGGCCTGGGTGCCGGCGGCGCAGGCGGTGACCACGGTGTTCAGCGGGCCCATCGCCCCAAAGGTCTGGCTGATGTGAAACGCCGGCATGTTGGGCAGGCCGCCGATGGCCTGCATCGGGCGCACGCGGTAGTAGCCCAGCTGCGCCGAGGTTTCCATCGTTTCTTGATAGATGTCGAACCCGCCCAGCCCGGTGCCGATGATCACGGCGGTCTGTTCGCCCAGGGCCGCGCCGGTAGAGATGCCGGCATCTTGCAGGGCCTGGGTGGCCGCGCCCATGGCCAGTTGCGAGCAGCGGGCCATGCGCCGCGCCTCTTTGCGCTCGATGTATATCCCCGGATCCCAGTCCTTGATCTCGGCGGCGATCTGGGTGGGGTAGGAGCTGGCGTCGAACAGGGTGACGCGTTCGATGCCCGATTGCCCGGCCAGGAGATTCTGCCAGGTTTCGGCCACGCTGTGGCCAACGGGGGTGATGGCGCCCATGCCGGTGATGGCAACGCGGCGGCGGGGTGGGAAGGGTGTGTCGGTCATGTGTAGATAAGTGGGTATTGGGTATTAATGATTAATCATTAATCATTAATACCTAGTCTGTGGAGGTGGAGGGTGTGATTTCGGCGCGTACGCGGGCGAGGACGTCGCTTTCTACCAATTGCGCTGTGCTGCGCAGGGCCGAGAAGACGCGGTCGCGGCGGGAGCGGCCATGCCCCACCGTGACCAATCCGTTCAGGCCGAGCAGCAGCCCGGCGCCATATTCGCGATCATCCAGCCGTTTGGCCGCGGCCCGGAACGCGGGTCGGGCCAAGGCCGCGCCCACTTTGGCCAGGTTGCGGGCCAGGATCTCCTCGCGGATCACCTCCATCAGATAGCTGGCGATCGCCTCGCCCAACTTGATCACGACATTGCCGGTGAAGCCATCGGTGACGACCACATCCGCGGCGCCGCCGATCATCTCCTTGGGTTCGACCACGCCGATGTAGCGCTCGCCCAGGAGATCGCGCAGCAGTGGCTCGGCCGCGCGGGTCAACTCGGTGCCTTTGCCTTCCTCTTCGCCGTTGGAGAGCAGGGCCACGCGCGGGGCGGCGATGTCGAGCCGGGCCTGGGCGTAGATGGAGAGCATCTGGCCCCACTGCGCCAGCCATTCCGGCCGGCAATCGGGGTTGGCGCCGATATCGCCCAGGATGATCAGCCCTTTGGCGCTGGGGAAAGGTGTGGTGAGCACGGCCCGATGCACGCCGGGGATGCGGCGGAAGACCATGTGCCCGGCGGTGAGGGCGCCGCCAGTGTGCCCAACGGTGCAGAAGGCGTCGGCCTCGCCCTGTTTTACCAGGCGCATGCCCACGGCCATGGAGTTATCCTTTTTGCGGCGGGCGGCCATGGCCGGCTTCTCATCCATGGCCAGGTTCTCGGCCGCGTGGATCACCGGCAGATCCAGGCCGGCGGTGTCGTGCTTGGCCAGTTCCTCCTCCACCGCCTGGCGCAGCCCGGCCAGGAGGATGGTGTGGCCGGTGGCGCGGGCGTAATCCACCGCGCCGGCCACCACTTCGGCGGGGGCGTGATCGCCGCCCATGGCATCGAGGACAAGTTTCATGGCGGGTACCTCAGTCGGCGATGAGCGCGGCGATGGCCAGGGCGCCGGGGCCGGCCAGGGTGCCCAGCACCGGCCCCAGTTCTTCGATGATCAGTTCCTGCACGTTCAGGGCCTGGCGGATTTCGGCGGCATATTCGGCGGCTTCGTCGGGGATGTTGGCGTTGATCAGGGCCACGCGCAGCGGACGGCTGCCCACTGCGGCCTGCATCTTTTCCACAAGCGCTCGTTTGGAGCGTTTGCGCCCGCGCGCCCGGTCGACCAATTCCAGAGTGCCCTGTTGTACCGCCAGCATCGGCTTGATGTTGAGGAGATTGCCGAGCATGGCCTGCAACATCGGCGCGCGGCCGCTGGCCGCCAGATATTTGAGGGTGTCGATGGTCAAAATGGTGTGGACGCGGTCGCGGCTGGCTTCCATCGCCGCCAGCACCCCGGCCGCGTCCGCGCCCTGGGCCGCGGCCTCGGCCCCGACGATGATCTGCCAGCCGCCGCCCATGGAGGCGCTGAGGGTGTCGTAGAGATGGATGTTGCGGTCGGGCAGCAGGCTTTGGGCCTGCACCGCGCTGTTGTGGGTGCCGCTCATCTTCGAGGACACGGTCGCCACCACGATCTGTGCGGCGTCCACGCTCTCGATGGCATCGATAAAGTCCTGCGGCGTGGGCTGTGAGGTGGTGGGCAGGTGCTTCTCGTGGGCCAGGCGGGTGTAGAACTCGGCGGTGGTGATATCCACCTGATTGCGCAGGCTGCTGCCGTCGGCAAAGTTGATCCACGCCGGCACTTGCAGGATGTCGAGACTGTTCAGGTAGGCGTCGGGCACGTTGCAACTGGAATCACAGATGATCTTGACGTTCATGAGGGCTGCTCTCGGATGAGTGTGTGGATAAAAGGAAGATGTGATTGTACCGGATTCAGGCCCGGCTGTCCAAGCGTGTGGGGACGCGGCCAGCGGGACGGCCGCCCGCTGGCCGCGTCCCGTCGGCCGCGACCCTACGCGCACATTTCCGGCCATCGTCGTTTATCCGGGGCGGCGGGCCAATGGCATCGGCCCGTGACGTTGGGGCAGGGTGGAGGCCGAAATCTTCATTGCCTCCGGCTGCGCAGGGGTGTATAATGGCGGCGCTATGGAATTCGAAGCGTTGTTCGCCCGGGTCGCCGCCGAATATGGGCTTGACAAGCACATGCTGGCCGAGCAGGCCTGGCGCGAGAGCCGTTGGGACCCGCTGGCCATCGGCGCTTCCAGCGACATGGGCCTGATGCAGATCCTGCCCGCGGCCTGGCAGGAATGGGCGCCCAAGGTTCAGGTTTACGATCCCTTCGATCCGGAAAGCAACCTGCGCGTGGCCGCGGCGTATCTCGCCTTCTTGCGCGGCTATCTGCCCGCGCAAGTGGGGGTGGCGGGCGATTATTGGATGCTCGTTGCCTACAAGTGGGGGGCGGGCAATGTCCGTGACCTGATCACGCGCGGCCAGGGGTGGGAACAGACGCCCCAGACCCACCGCGAATACGCCATCTCCATCCTGACCGGGGCCGAAGCTCGTGCCTTGGCCGCGGCCGAACCTCTCTGATCCCTCTTGACCACATGAACGCCAGACGCCTCAGCCTGCTCATCGCCCTCCTCACTGCCTGGGTCGCCATGCTTGGCAGTCTTTATTTCAGCGAGATCGCCGGGTTCACGCCCTGCACCCTGTGCTGGTACCAGCGCATTCTCATGTACCCATTGACCCTGATCCTGGGGGTGGCGCTGTTGCGCCGGGAAGAGGGCGTGGCCTGGTACGTGCTGCCCCTTTCTCTGCTGGGCGCCGGCTTCGCCACCTATCATTATCTGCTGCAAAAGACCACCCTTTTCGGCAGCGGCGCGGTGTGCCGCGCCGGTGTGCCCTGCACCGTGGCCTACATCAACTGGTTTGGGTTCGTGACCATTCCCTTCCTGGCCCTCACCGCCTTTCTGATCATCACCCTCGCCATGCTCTTTTTCCTCACCGCCGCGCCCGCGGCGACCGGGCAGGCCGAAGAAGAGGCGATCTGAGCCAAGCCCCCATTCCCCCTCCCCACTCTCTCCGGAGGCATACCCATGGCCAATTCTTCCCTGCAAGACATCGTCGGCGTGGGCCCGAAATTTGCCCAATTGCTGATCGCAGGCGGCTTGCCCACGCTGGCCGATGTGGCCGCCAGCACCCCCGAACACCTGGCCGAGGTGATCGCCGCGCCCGCATGGCGCCTGCCCGACTACGCGGATTGGATATGGCAGGCGCAGGGGTTGGTGGCTGCGGCCCAAGTGGGCGCGCCCGCGCCCCTGCTTGCGGCCACCCCGGCCCTGACGACTGCGGCCTCTCCCGCCTGGCCGGACCCGCAGAGCGATGACCGCTCCGTCGGCGAGGTAGCCACGACCTTCCCGCCGGTGGATGTGGAGGCCGGGGATCTCCCCGCCGCGGCAGCAGAGTCCCTTTCCGGCGCAGCCGCAGATGCCGAAGAAGCCCTTTCCGGCGCAGCCGCAGCCGCAGACGCTGAAGAGTCCCTTTCCAGCGCAGCCGCAGATGCCGAAGAAGCCGTTTCCGGCGCAGTTGCGGTGGAGGATGTCGCTGCCCTGGATTTCTCGCCGCCCGATACGCAGCAGGATGCGGCCATCGAGGCCGATGTGCTGGCCGAACTCAACGCCGGCGCCGATCTGGCTGCGCCTGCTGTGACGCTGGCCGCGGCCCCGCCCGCGCCCGAAAACCCGCCCACCGCAGAGACGCCGCCCCTGCCATCTCCCGCGGCCCCGCCGCCGCCCCCACCTCTGCCCGCGGCCCCGCCGCCCCTGCCATCTCCCGCGGCCCCGCCGCCGCCCCTGCAAATGGTTTCTCCGGCCCCGCGCCGCAATGCCCTCGGCTGTCTGCGCGATCTGTTGCTCATCCTTCTGGGCGGCATGCTGGGCGCGGGCCTCGCCCTCGGCGCCCTCTATTACGTCAACGGCTCCCTCGATTTTGGCCGCCACGAGCGCGTCCAATTCCTCAGCAGCGAGGTCTCCGGCCTGCAAGCGGGCGTCGGCGACCTTGGCACGCGCGTGGAGGCTGAAGCCGCGGCCCTGGAATCGCTGGGCCAGGATGTGGCTGGCGTCTTCGACCGCGTGGATGGCCTCTCCGAGCAGGTGGGACGGGTGAATTTCGATGTGCAGACCCTGCAAACCGAGACCGCGCAACTGGCCGAGCAGGATGCGGCCTTTGCCGACCGCTTCGACGCCATCGACCTGCAACTGGAAACCTTTGCCGACACCACCCGCCGTTTCGATACCTTCAGCGTCGGCCTGCTCGACCTGGCCCACGCCATCGCCAAACCGCAGGCCCTGGCCCCTGCCGAGGCCATCACCCCCACGGTGGCGATCACGCCGACTGAGGCGATCACAGCGACTGAGCAGATCACCATCACAGAGCCGCTGACCACGACCGCGCCGGTCACAGAGACCGCGCCGGTCACGGAGACCGCCCCAGCCATCGAATCCGCGACGGCGGTCGTCAGCGGCAGCCCTGTGCTCGAACTCTTCCCGCCGCTGGCGCCCATCCCCCTGCCCGCGCCCGACCAGAGCCTGATCTTCGGGCTGGTGTGGGAGGATGCCAACGGCGACGGCCTCCCCGACGCCGGCGAATCGCCTCTGCCCGGCGTGGAGGTGCTGCTGAAGAATGCGGCGAACGAGGTGATCGCGGGCCTGATCACCGACGCCGCCGGTCGCTTCCTCTTCTCCGGCCTCGATCCAGGCGTCTACATCCTCACCCAGGTGGATGGCGAGGGCTACCGTTCGGTGACGCCGAACGTCGTCACCCTCACCACGGCCAGCGATGGCGTGGTCGAAGTCAACTTCGCCGACGCTTTCTGAACCGCGGTAGGTTACTCATTTCCTCGTAGCGTTCACCGGCGCCCATCCCACCCGCCACGTGTGGGCCTATTCTCGACGCGTCCCACCTCGTCGAACGTTCATTCCGCATCAACGCGCCAGCTTTGCCAGCGCAGCGAATTGTGGGGCGTCGCTGATCAGAATACCCTTCTCTGCGGCGAACGCCAATGCCGTGGGGGTAAAGCCGGTCTGAGAGACACACCACGCCCGCGCTTGCAGACCGGCGGCCGCTGTGATGAGCTGATTCAACTCACCGAGGCCGACTCGCTTCTGGCGCCACTTGACCTCGACTGCCCACCGTTCGCCGTTTTCGGCCAGCGCATCGATCTCGATCTGGCCATCCGGCGAGCGATACGACTCGACACGGGTGAAGGCCGGCAGAGAGATCGGGTCAGTCTGGCCCAGGTAGGGGCCGGGCACAGTTCGCCCCGCCAGTTTGCGCAGCAACTCCCGCACCTCGCTCTCCTTGGCGCGCCCCAGTTGGGCGGAGGCGCGCGCAAATCGCTCGCCCAGATCGGCGATCAGGCGCTTGAGATCCTCTGTGTTCGGGAAACCATCGGTTTCAATCCCCCTGGACGTGTAGGCGATCCAGTAACGCAGCACCGCGTCGCGATAGAAATAGCGCTGCTCCCTGATCACCAGCAGGTCAACATCAATCAGCCAACGCAGATAATCCTGGACGCTTGCAGGCCGGCGGTGCATCCGCCGCGCGACTTCAGTCAACGATAGACCCTCTTCTTCAGCAAGGATTTGAAGCAGCGCCTTGAGAGCAGCATATCCCCGCGCCTTTTGCAGCGAGATGTCGTATAGATAGCGACAGTAGTTGTAGATCTCTCCGCGTGCGCCGAGCGTTTCCAGTACGAAGGCCTGCGCGACTTGCTCCGCACTGATCGCCTCCGGCTCATCCGACGCCAACTCGCGCAACCGTTCGACCACCACCGTCACGTAGAACGGGTGGCCGGTCGTGTACGCGTACACGGCAGCCTGGGCAGCGGGGTTCAACGGCTGGCCGATGATCTTCGTCGTCAGATCCTGTGTATCTTCAGCGGTAAGGGGCGGCAGCTCAATGGCGCGCAACTGCAGGAAGAGGGGGGATTCATGATCGCGCACCATCTGCTCCATGGTGGTGACAGCGGATCCAGTCACCACGTAGCCCACATGGGCGTGCTGTTGCATCACCGAGCGAAAGAGTTTGTATGGATTACCGGTCTGCGGAAACTTTGCCAGAGCTGACAACTCTGGGAATTCATCCAAAAAGCACATGATGGGCCGTCCCAAGGCGATCGCCAGACGATCTGGGAAGTCGAAAGCCAGGTGTAACAGAGCGCCAGGATCGATTACTTCGCGTTCTAGCTCGGTGATCAGAAAGTGAATAGCCTCCAGAGCAACGGGGAAGCCCGCCGCAGGGGTGCGCAGCAGATCCACCGCGCGCAAGTATGGCTCCACGCTGCCTTGTCCGCCGGCCACCGCCCAGAAACAGGTCAGGCCGATGTAGCGTTGGACGAACAACTCCGGAGATGTACAGATGCCTTCGAGGTTCATGTAGACGGGGATCACGCGTCCTTGCGCAGCCAGGTGGCGCATCTGTTCCTGACAGAGCAAGGTCTTCCCGATCCGCCGCAAGCCGAACAGGGCGATATGGTGCGGCCGGCCGCGCTCCAGATCTGCCGCGGCCTGCGCCAGGATGTTCAATTCGAGAACGCGATTGGTGAAAACTTCCAGGGAAGGGCTTGCTCGCCATTCGTTCATGATATACTCCTTTCGGTCATTTGACCTATCGGTTGAATGACCGAATCGTAACACAAATCGGTATGGCAGACAAGTTCAGAACCACAAACCGGTAAGGCGAGCCCTCTTCAGACGACCGATCTGCGCATACGGTTCGGGATACTATTCGTTTCGTCAGCCCGTGCCGGAGGAAATGCAGCCCAATCAGTCCCGCAAGTTGTAGAAATCCAGCCGTACGCCCCCATACCGGCGGGTGTCGATCGGCTGCAAGTGCGTCAGTTCCGGCTCGGCAAATTCCTTCGGGTGGATCTGGATGATCACCTCGCCCGGCGGCGTGAGTAGTTCGGGGCGGGCGTCGATCTGGCGCAGGGCCTGCAACCACAGCCCCTGATATTGCGGCGGCGCCACGTAGATGTAGTCGAACGGCTGCAGATCGGGCCGGGCCAGATAGTGAAAAGCGTCCCCGCGCACCACCAGCGCCCGGTCGGCCAGGCCGGTGTGCTGCAAGTTTTGGCCCAGCGCCTTCAGGGCCGGGGCAGAGCGTTCGACGAAGACCGCCTGCGCCGCGCCCCGGCTCAGGGCTTCGATGCCCACCGCGCCGGTGCCGCCGAAGAGATCGAGCACGCGGGCGCCGACGATGTTCACGCCCAGGATGCTGAACAGCGCTTCCTTGGCCCGGTCGGTGATCGGCCGCGTGTCGCGCCCCGCGGGCATGACCAGTCGCCGTCCCTTGGCCGCGCCCGCAATCACTCGCATGATTCCACCCTCGCCAGCCGCGGATCTGCCGGCGCGCGGCCGTTTTTCAGAAAGGCGCGCAGCCGCGACCAGGTTGTCAGCCCGCGGTCATAGAGGAACCAGGCCAGCAACACCAGCCCCATCCCCTCCAGCGCCAGCAGGATCGGCTCAGTTTGCAACACTTGCAGATAGGCATCCAGCATCTCTTGCGGGGTGCCCACATGCCGCCAGGGATGCCAGTCGAGGCCGCGCAGCGGCCACAGCAGCGTCTGCGTGAACCCCCACATGCGGTCTTGCAGCAAGTGCGCGGAAAAGGCCAGCAGATAGATCAGCCAGCGCTGCAAACGGCCCGTGGCCCAGGCAACCGCCCAGATCACGCCGTGCAAAAGCAGGGTGTGCCCGAAGAAAAGGGCGGCGTTGGCCTGGGGGAAGAGGAAGAGGGCCAGGGGTTTGTCGATCAGATCGGGCAGCAGCACGACCAGCGCGACTTTGCGATAATCGGTGTCGGCAAAGCGGCCGGTTGTGCGCTGCAGCAGGTTTACACCCGCCCATGTCCATTCGATGTGTCCGGTAGGTAACATTGGCAAACTCCGAGGGTTTATTATACTCAGTCCGCACGATTCGGCCATGCGCGGCGGAGAAGGGAGAGGGGAGAGGGGGCGGTCTGGCGGTTGACGGCTGGGGGCGGATCATCTATCCTGTGGCAGGGATGCCCCACGCACCCCGTACGATACACCCCGCACTCCTCACCACGAATTCTCATGCCCTCTCCCTCCCGCGTCTGGGTCATCGGCCTCGATGGCGTGCCCTGGACTTTGCTGCAACCCTGGATTGACCAGGGTCATTTGCCCACGCTGGCCCGCGTCCAGGCCGGCGGCGCCTGGGGCGAGCTGCGCTCCACCCTGCAATTCCTCACCGCTGTGGCCTGGTCCAGCTTCATCACCGGCATGAATCCAGGCAAACATGGCGTTTTCGACTTCGCCCGCCGCGTTCCCGGCAGCTACGACCAGGAACTGACCAACGCCGCCCGCCGGGCCGGGCGCTCGCTGTGGCGGCTGCTCTCCGATGCCGGCCGCAGTGTGGGCGTGGTCAACGTGCCCATGACCTTCCCGCCGGAGCCGGTCAACGGTTTTCTCATCTCCGGCCTCGACACGCCCGGCCTCGATTCGGCCTACACTTTTCCGCCGGCGCTGAAACAGGAAGTCAACGATATCCACTTCATCGCCGTCAGCACGGTGGGCAAATCCCACGCCCACTACCTGCGCGAGACCCTGGAGGGTGTGGACAAACGCTTCGCATTGCTGCGCCGCACCATTGCCCGCCAGCCGCTCGATTTTTATATGTGGGTGGAGATGGAGACCGACGCCATCCAGCATTGCTCCTGGCATCTGATGGCCGATCCGGGCCAGCCGGGCCACGACGCCATCCTCCAGGTCTACAAACGGATCGACGGCCACCTGGCCCACCTGGTCGAGACTCTGCCGGAGGATGTCACGCTGATCATCATGTCCGATCATGGGGCCGGGCCGATCGTCAAGACCCTCTATCTCGACCGCTGGCTGGCCCGGCAGGGCTGGCTGCACTACAAACAGGAGCGGGGGCGCACGTTGGGCGATCGGGCGCGGGCCGCGGCGCGGGTGGGCCTGCGCCAAACCCTCTATCTGGCGCAGCGTTTCCTGCCTGTGGCCGCCAAAGGCTTTCTGAAACGCTTCAGCCGCGCCCACGCCGCCGTCGATACCTTCATCGAGAAGGCGGATTACGATTGGAGCCGCACCCTCGCCTACGCCACCGGCAATTTGGGCAACATCAACCTCAACATCCAGGGCCGCGACCCGCAGGGCGTGATCGCGCCGGATCAGGTCGAACAGGTCATCGCCCAGATTCGCGCGGCCCTGCACGAACTGCGCGACCCCGATAGCGGCGAGCCGATGGTGGCCGCGGTGCTGCGGCGGGAAGAGGTCTACAGCGGCGATCTGGTCGATCGCGCGCCCGATTTGCTGATCCGCTGGCGGGGGGATGCTTATCTGGCCACCAAGGATTACGAAGGCCGCCCTGATGGCCCTCTCTTCGGCGCCAAACAGAAATTTGGGCGGCATGGCGCTGCTTATGCCCTCGATCAGACCGGCACGCACATCATGGAGGGCATGTGCATGCTCTACGGTCATGGCGTCCAGCCCCACGCCCGCTTGCAAGATGCCCAACTGGTCGATCTCGCGCCCACCATCCTCCACCTGTTGGATGTGCCCATCCCCCGCGCCAGCGATGGCCGCGTGCTGACCGAGGCGCTGATCCCCGAACTGGCGCACAAGCCGCCGCGCTACGAGGAGGAGGATCAGGGGATCGCCGGCGGCCCGGGCAGCGACCTCAGCCCCGCGGATGAGGCAGCGATCCGGGCGCGTTTGCAGGGCCTGGGCTACGTGGCCTGATCATGGACGCCCCCGCCGCGGCTGCTGCGCCCGATCTTTCGGTGCTGATCGTCAATTGGAACGCGGCCGCCTATCTGCCCGCCGCGCTCGACTCGCTATTCAGCGCCGGGCAGGGGCTGGAGATGGAGGTGATCCTGGTGGACAACGCCTCGCAGGATGGTTCGGTGGCGCTGATGCGGGCGCGCTATCCCCAGGTGCAGGTGATCGCCAACGCGGAGAACCGCGGGTTTGCCGCGGGCAACAACCAGGGGCTGGCAGTCGCCCGCGGCCGCGCCATCCTGTTGCTCAACCCCGACACCGAGCTGCCCCCAACCGCGCTGCGCCAGTTGCTGGCCTATCTGGATGCGCATCCGCAGGTGGGCGTGGTGGGGCCGCGGCTGGAGGGGGAGCGGGGCAAGGTGCAGGGCGGGGCCGCGGGCTATGATCCTTCGCCGGTGGTGCTGTTCAATTACGCCACTTTTCTGTACAAGCTTTTTCCGGGGCATTTCCGGGGGCTGTGGTTGCCGCAGGCGCTCTATCGCCGGGGCGCGCCGATCGAGGTGGATTGGGTGTCGGGCGCGTGCCTGTTGGCGCGGGCAGAGGCGGCAGCCGCGGCCGGGCCGATGAGCGAGCGGTTTTTTATGTATTCGGAGGATGTGGAGTGGTGCCGGCGCGTGCGTGCGGCCGGCTACCGCGTGGTTTGCCATGCGGGCGTGGCCATCACCCATCACATCGGCGGCAGCGCCCGCCAGCAGGGGCCGGCATTTCACCATCACAATGTCGATTCGCTGGACAAAGACCTGCGCTCTCGTTACCATCCCCTGGCGGTGGCGGTGATGCATCTGTTCGGGGCCTTTGGTTTCCTGCTGCGCTATCTGTTGTATGAAGGGCTGCTGCTGCGCTGGCGGCTGCCTGTTTTTGCTGAGTTGCGGGATCTGTGGGCTGCGTGTCTGAAGACGAGTTTGAAGCGGATCGTGCGCCCGGCGGTGTAGCGCGTCGCCAGCAACGCCGGGCGCGGGAAATCGTTGCTCCCTCAATAGATCGGCAGGTAGTGATCCAGCTCCCAGCGGCTGACGTAGAGCCGGTATTCGTCCCATTCCTGACGGCGGGCCTCGATGTAGCGCTCGAAGACATGGTCGCCCAGGGCCTGGCGCATGAGCGCGCTGCCTTCCAGGGCCGCGATCGCTTCGCCCAGGCTGCCCGGCATGGTGCGCAGCCCCGATGTGGCCTGATCCAGATGGTAGAGATCCTCCTCGCGCGGGTCAGGGGGCGTGGCGGCATTCTTGACCCCATCCAGACCGGCCCAGAGCATGGCGGCAAAGGCCAGATAGGGATTGGCCGCGGGATCGGGGCAGCGCAATTCTACGCGTGAGGCCACGTGCACCCGCTCCGGCTCCACCTTGGGGATGCGGATCAGGGCGGAGCGGTTGGTGCGCGCCCAACTGATGTAGACCGGCGCCTCGTAGCCTGGCACCAACCGTTTGTAGGAGTTGACCAGCGGCGCAATGATCGCCGACATCTCGTAGGCGTGTTGCAACTGCCCGGCCACGAATTGTTTGGCCAGCAGGCTCAGCCCGTAGGCGTCGCCCGGCTGCGCGAACAGATTCGCGCCTGTGCCCAGATCGTAGAGGGACTGGTGCACGTGCATGCCGCTGCCATTGATGCCCATGATCGGCTTGGGCATGAAGGTGGCGTGCAGGCCGAAACGCTGGGCCACGGCTTTGACCGCCACGCGCAAGGTGACGGCGCTGTCCGCGGTGCGCACCGCGTCATCGAAGCGGAAATCGATCTCATGCTGGCCGATCGCCACCTCATGATGCGCAGCCTCGACATTGATGCCCAGCGCCTGCAAGTTTTTGACCATGGTGCGGCGCACCTGGTGGGCCAGATCGGTGGTGACATCGAAATATCCGGCGGCGTCGTGCGGGGTCAGGGGCAGCAGGCCGCCGTCCTCATGCTGTTTGAACAGGAAGAACTCCAACTCCGGGCCGGTGTTGTAGCCGAACCCCAGTCGGTTCGCCTCGGCTACCGCTCGTTTGAGCACGTAACGGGGGTCGCCGGCAAAGGGGTCGCCCTCGGTGGTATGTACATCGCAGATCACCCGCGCCGTCACCAGCCGGTCCGCCTCCCAGGGGATCACCTTGAAGGTGCTGAGGTCGGGGAAGAGGCGCATGTCCGATTCGGCGATGCGGGCGAATCCTTCGACGGAGGAGCCGTCGAACCAGATGCCATTCTTGACGGCGTTTTCCCAATGATCGATGGGCAGGGTGATGTTTTTGACCATGCCGGCCAGGTCGGTAAAGGTCAGATTGATGAATTCCACGTTTTCCTGGGCGATTGTGGCCTGCACCTGTTCGATCAGGGCGGGATCATGTTCAGGCATTTTTTCTCCGAAGCAAGTGATGTGAGAGGATGGGAGGGAAAAGTTGGATGAGCGTGGGGCGATAGTTGTTGATCGGTGTACAACACGCAGGCGGGAAGCGCGCTGAGGCTGCGATCCATGGCAGGCCTTTGGCGTCTCGCCCTGTGCGATTGTGTTCCTGCGTCTAGAGTTCGTCTTCAGGCAGCGTGTCCCAGGTGGTCTGCAGCCAGGCAGTGACGGCCACGAACAAGGAGGCGCCGCTCTCGCTGGTCAACACCAGCACCATTCCCTCCTCCTGATCCGCGCAGATCTCTTGGATGACCGCGCCCTCAGCGGCCAGGGCGCTGAGGGCCTCGCCGATGGCGTCCAGCCCCACCAGCGCTTCGCTGTTCTCGTCGGGCAGCACCGCGGCCCCATACAGTTCCAGCAGGATGTGGTCCTCCAGATACAATTCGAAATCGACGTAGACCCGGGTTTCGTCGGTGATCGGGCCTTCCAGGCTTTCATCCACCAGCGAGCTATCCCAGATCACCAGCGAAGTTACGGCCGCGCCTTCCAGCGGGGCCATCGCTTCCCACAAGTCGTCGGTCAGTTTGAAATGGACGTTTTCGGGGGCGTTTGCAGACATGAGGAGACTCCAGACGAGTGGGTCAGGCGGGGCTGACGATGGCGCGCGAGGGGATGGGGCTTTGTTCCACATGCCCCCCGGTGATGATGAAGTTGCTGAACTGCACCGGCAGGCCGTGATCCACAAAGAGATGAGGCCCGGTTTGCAGGTGATAGTGCAGGTGCGGGCCCTGGCTGATGCCGCTGTTGCCCACGCGGGCGATGATCTGGCCCCGTTTGACGAACTCCCCCACGGCCACAGTCACCGAGCCTTGGCGCAGGTGGCCAAAATAGCTGCATTCCCCCCGGCCATGGCCGATGACCACGCTGTTGCCGGTGACCAGGCGGCGGTCGCGTTGCAACAGGGAGATGTCGGGCGGCTGGCCGGGCTGCGCGTCAGGGAGATCGGACGTGACGGCCAGGACTTTGCCCGGCGCCGGGGCCAGCACCGGCTGATCCCAGGCGTAGTGGTCGGCGTTGTCCATGCCGTCGTGGGCGAAGATGCGCCCATCCGCGCCCAGCCGCACGAAGTCGTAGGCAAAGGCCTGGCTGATCGGCTCGGCCTTGTGCAGATCGCTCCAGTCGTTGCCCATGATGGCGTACCAGGCGCCATCGGCAAAGGGCAGATGCAGGCGGGTGTGCTGATCGAAATAGCGCAGGGGGATGTCGATCTGGGCGGAAAAGGGCTGGCCGCTGTCATGTTCGTGGGCGTGGACGCTGACGCGCAGCCGTTTCAGGGGCAGGACGGTCGGCTCCAGGAAGTAGCAGCGGCGCAGGGCCAGGCCCAGGCCGGGCACCACGCCCAACTCGCCCTGCGTCAGGGTCATCAGATCTTGCCCGATGTATTGCCGCACCGAGAAGAGGTCATCTTGATCGGTGAAGACCCGCCACACGCAGTCATCGATCAGGGCGGTGCAATTGGCGGTGATGCCGACATCGCAGACGAATTCCTGGGCGGGGGTGAGGAAGGGGTAGGGTAGGGCAAAGTACCGGGCCACATACAGCTCGGCCGGCGTGGTTTGCAGGGTGAGGGTGGGTAGGGGCACGAGGGTGAGGAGGGCAGGGGGGAATGGAGACGAGGGGGAAGATGGGCGCCAGCATAGCACGGGCAGGGAGGGCCGGTCAACCGATCACACCCACTGCTCGCCCCGCCGCCGCGAACACCTCCAGGGCAAAGTCGATATCGGCGAGGGTGTGGGCGGCGGTGACATTGGCCCGCAGCCGGCTGGCGCCATGCGGCACGGCCGGGGGCAGCACCGGCAACACGAACACGCCATTGTCCTGGCAGGCCTTGGTCATGAGGATGGCCCGCTCCTCATCTCCGGTCATGATCGGCACGATGGGCGTGACGCTGACCCCGGTATCGAAGCCGAGCGCCTTCAGACCGCCCAGGAAATGATCGACATTGCGGCGGAGGATGCGGTTGCGCGCCACGCCCTCCCGCTCCAACACGTCGAACGCGGCCTGACAGGCCGCGGCCACCGCCGGGGGCAGCGCCGCCGAGAAGACGAACCCGCGGGCCGAGTGCTTGAGGAAGGTGATCAGATCCAGATCGCCGGCGATGTAGCCGCCGATGCCGGGGATCGTTTTGCTGAGCGTGCCCATTTTGATGTCGATGCTGCCGGGCATGCCATAGTATTCTTCGATGCCATGGCCGGTGGCGCCCAGCACGCCCAGGCTGTGCGCTTCATCCACCATCAGCCGGGCGCCGTAGCGCCGGCAGATCTCCACCGCCTCGGGCAGGGGGAAGATGTCGCCATCCATGCTGAACACGGCGTCGGCCACCACCAGCTTGCCGCACTCGGCGGGCGCCTGTTGCAGCCGCCGTTCCAGGTCGGCCATATCATTGTGACGGAAGCGCACGAACTCGCCCCTGGCCAATTGGCAGCCATCGACGATGCTGGCGTGGTTCCACTTGTCCGAGATCACCCAATCGCCCCGCCCCACCAGGGTGGAGATGGTGGCCAGATTGGTGACATAGCCGGAGGAATAGACGATGGCAGCGCTGCGGCCATGGAAGCGGGCGATGGTCTCTTCCAGGGCGATGTGCAGGTCGAGGGTGCCGCCCAGCAGGCGCACCCCGTGCGTGCCCACGCCATAGCGATCGATCGCCTCCTTCGCGGCCTGGGCGATGTCGGGATGTTGCAACAGGCCCAGATAGCTGTAGGTGGCGAACATCAACTTGCGTTTGCCGTCGGTTTCTACCCAGGCGCCATCGATGGTGTCGATAGCCTGCTGATAATAGTAGGCATCGAGGGTTTTGCTCCATTCGATGCGCTGCACCATTTCGTCGATCTTCCATTGCAACCCGTCGCGCACGGGCGAAGAGATGTGTAACATAATAGGTTCCTTGAGAATTGAGGGAGTCAATGGTTAATGGTTAATGGTCAATGGTCAATGGTCAATGGTCAATGGTCAATGGTCAATGGTCAATGGTCAATGGTCAATGGTCAATGGTCAATGGTCAATGGTCAATGGTC
>JAANMY010001024.1_pt1 | contig 34552 bp, 30 predicted proteins | sample 7279691 | NCBI WGS metagenome assembly JAANMY01 (sample SAMN14094543, study PRJNA606508) | bioreactor metagenome | isolation source: A lab-scale SPAN reactor treating ammonium-rich wastewater day 388 | place: Ireland: Galway | collected 2018-02-07
AAACAGGCCCTCACGGAACCTGCAAACCGCTCCCCGCCCATATATTAACGGCCTTGGCGGGTGGTAAGTCCAGAGAAATCCCAAGTGAAAGGGTTCCGGCGGTGCTCGAGTCTACAGATGGCTTGTTATGGCTGCTTTGTGGCTGGTGCGCGAGAATCTGATCCTGCGGACAGACTTCACCCTTTATAGATTTCGGAAAAACCTGCAGTATAAATTCAGACATTCCATAAGAATGTGTAAATGATCAAATGTTCGTTACTTGTGCAGCTGATGCCGACAAACATCACACAGCGCACACGCCTTAGCGAAAATGCTGCTCGCGACATACACCAAACGAACCGGAGCCCCGGCAACTTCCCGGGGCTCCGGCGGGACGGCGGAGGCGCTACTTCAGCGCATCCAGCGCAGACTTCACCAGCTCATGATCCGCAGCCCGGGCGCGCACCAGCAGCCGGTTGGCACCGGGCACGACGCTGACCTTCACGTCGCGGTCCCCGTCGCTGCGGACGCTGTAACCACCGTCCAGTTTCTGCACCGTGGTGGCGGGGACTTCAAACAGCTCATTGAGCACGCGCGCGGCGGTGTCGGCCTTCATTCCGGCGGCCATCTCGTAGCTCCGGATCTGGGTGCCGTCGCTTCCGCTGGAGCTGCTGTCCAGCCTGGCCACCAGGCGCTCCAGGTTGCGCATCTGCGCGACCCGGCCCGTGGCGGTCAGCAGGTCGTCCTCAACCCCGATCTGCATGCCGGCTCGCGTGAAGTGCTGCAGGGCGCGTGAAAGCGCGCGCGGGCCGGCCTGCAGGCCGACGCGCACCAGCGTCACCCACTCCGAATCAGGCAACCCCGCCAGCTCATTTGCTTCCACGACGCGCGCAAAGCCGGCGGCGTCCTCCAGCCGCACCACGCGGACCTTTGCCGTGCTGTGGCCGACCAGCGTGAGCTGGCCGCCCTCGATCAGCTCCGAGACAAAGTCGCCCAGCTCGGCGTTGGGAACCAGCAGGCCCTCGTCCGGGCCCACATAGAGCACCGAGTTCCTGGCCGCGCCGGCGGCGGCGTTGTCGTAACTCACGCGCTTGCCCGTGGCCGAGGAGTAGCCGGCGATCAGTTCCTCGATCCGCACGTTGCCGCGGCCGGTGACGCGCCAGGCTTTCTGGCCGTTCACCTCCACCACGTCGAACGGAATCTGCGACTTGCTGCCGCCGAAGGGGAAGCGCGGCATCGGCTCCGGTTTCGGGGCTTCTTGCGCGATCGACAGCGCGAACGCGGCGGCAACGACGAGCAATGCGGCGAACAGACGGGTCATGGGGCTCTCCTTGGGTTTCAGTACGCCCATTGGAACGCCTTGCAGGCGCGCCTGTTGGCCGGAATGCAGCGGGCCCGCCGTGGCGGGCCCGCGAGGAGGCTGCAGACGCGATCAAGCCAGCGCGGCCATGGCTTCCTTGATGGCTTTGCCGAGGTCGGCGGGGCTGTCTGCCACGGTGATGCCGGCCGCGCGCAGGGCCTTGATCTTGTCCTCGGCGGTGCCTTTGCCGCCGCTGATGATGGCGCCGGCGTGGCCCATGCGCTTGCCCGGGGGCGCGGTGCGACCCGCGATGAACGCCGCCACCGGCTTGTGCATGTTCTCGGCGATCCACTGGGCGGCCTTTTCCTCGGCGTTGCCGCCGATCTCACCGATCATGATCACCGCGTCGGTGTTGGGATCGTTGTTGAAGGCGTACAGGCAGTCGATGAAGTTGGTGCCGTTCACCGGGTCTCCGCCGATGCCCACGCAGGTGCTCTGGCCCAGGCCCATGTTGGTCACCTGGTGCACGGCCTCATAGGTGAGCGTGCCGCTGCGGCTGACGATGCCGATGCGGCCCGGGCGGTGGATGTGGCCGGGCATGATGCCGATCTTGCATTCGCCGGGGGTGATGATGCCGGGGCAGTTGGGGCCGATCAGTCTTGAGCGCGGGTAACGCTCATCGAGGATCGCCTTCACGCGCACCATGTCCATCACCGGGATGCCCTCGGTGATGCAGCAGATCAGCTTCACACCGGCGTCCGCGGCCTCCAGGATCGCGTCGGCGGCCAGGGCGGGCGGCACGAACACCATGCTGGCGTCCACGCCCACCTCGTGCACGGCCTCGGCCACGGTGTTGAAGATGGGGATGCTGGCCTGGGAACCGTCGGGGCGCTTGATGACCTGGCCGGCGGGGTCCTTGTCGAACACCATGCCGCCCTTGCCGGGCGTGACGCCGGCGACAAAGTTGGTGCCGTACTCGATGCAGCGCGCGGAGTGGAAGGCGCCGTGACGGCCGGTGATGCCCTGGCAAATGACCCGTGTGGCCTTGGTGACGAAAATCGACATATCAATCCCCAGAGTGTACGTGTCGCGGGTTTGTAACGGATGCGCGCCGTGTCGGCAAGCTACGCCTTGGCCTTCACGAACTTTTTGCGGGCCTTCTCGGCGGCCTTGCTGATCTTGGCCCAGTTCTGCTCGGCATGCAGGACGGCATAGAACGCGAACTCGTCGCGCTCTTTCTCGGGGGCGATCTGGTTGCGCAGTCGCGAGAGCGCTTCCACGCCTTCGTACTCGGGCTCGATCAGGCCCTCGGCGAGGGCGACGCGCCAGATGATGGCGAAGGGGCCGCGCTCGGCGTCGTCCCATGCGCATGAGCAGACGACGGCAGCGTTCTTCTCGGCGATCAGCTTGGGATCGAGCGGCATGGGCTGGTCCATGATACGGACCATGTCGACGAAGCCGGGCACCTCGGGGTGGTCCGGCAGGCCGGACTCCCGGGTGACTGCCTCTTCGGCGTCCTCGTCGTCCTCATCGATGCTCTCGGGTTTTTCACCGGGGACCGGCTCGGGGATTACCTCGGGCGCGACCATCAGGTCGAAATACAGGTTGGTCTTGGTGAACTTGCTGAACACGTCGCGCAGGAAGCGACGCAGGGCGTAGGCTTTCTGCTCTGCGTTGGGTGTGCCGGCTTCTTCCAGCACCTCGCGGACTTCCGCGACGGGGCTGACGCGGATTTCGTTCCAGTCGACGAAGCGGGCCCGCAGGGCCTGCGCGGCCTTGTCGGCGTTTGCGGCGGTGTTGTTGCGCAGCAGGATGGTATAGCAGAGATGGGAGACCGGGCTGCGGTTGTCCTTCTCGAGCAGCTTGGCGTAGTCTTTCTTCCACTTCTGCAGCGCCTTGCGGGCCTTGGTCTGAAGTTCGCGGATTGTTGCCATGGCAGCGTCCTATTCGTTCTCGGCGGGGGTCCGGTCGGCCACCTGCTCGTTCCATTTCTTCCAGCGTGAGACTGTATCCAGTTGATCCGAAGACGGCAGCCAGGGGTTGTAGCCGTCGGGTTTCTGTCCCGGTGTCAGCTTGCCGTGGATGCGCAGCAGCAGCGCGATCACGTCGGCGCGCACCTCGGCCGGCACGGGGCTGATCCATTCCTGCAGGCTGACGGCGCCGTCGCCGTCGCGGTCCAGCCGGGCGAACTCTTCCGAGGTGCCCTTGAACTCGCGGGCGCTGAGGCGCTCGTCGCGGTCCAGGTCGGCGCCCGCGAACTCGGCGCGGGTACCCGAGTCCAGGTAGCCGAGCAGGATGCCGCGCTGGTTCTTGTCCAGCTCGGCGGGGCTGTCGCTGAAGCGTCGCACCACGGCCCAGCGCACCCGGCGCTCAGGGTCGCCGATCGCGGTCAGAAACACGGTGCGCTGGGCGCCCGGCCCGTGAACCTGCAGGGCGCGCGCGGCCTGGACGCGAACCCCGGCATCCGGGTGACCCAGGCAATGTGCCAGCGCCTCGCGCGCGGCGGCAGCCTGGCCGGCATCAAGCTCGTTGAAAGCCGCCGAGGCGATGAAGCGCAGCGCCTCGATCAGCTTTCGCGGCTCGGCCTTGCGATCGTGCAGGAACCCGGCGGCCGCGAGGATCCCGTCGGCGCCGGCCTGCTTCAGCCGGTTGTCGGCCTGGATGCGCTCAAGCGGGATCTCAGAGGAAAGCTGCAGCACGTCTTCCTTGAGCCTGGGATCAGGCGGATCGTCGGGTGTTTTGCGTTGCGCGTTCACCGGGCCGCGAGGCGTCGGCGCCAGGCGCACGCCGGCCTCATCCATCACCTGTTCGCGTTCCTGGTTGCGGGTGGGCGGCTCGATGCAGCCGCCCAGCAGCAGGATCGCAACGGCAGCCAGGACTAAGCGGAAAGCTGCTTGCGCGTCTCTTTGGCGGTGGCCTTGTTGATGCCGTGCTTGCGCAGCAGCGTCCAGACCGTGTTCGAGGGTTGCGCACCCTTGCCCAGCCAGTACTCCACCCGCTCCTTCTTGAACACGAACCTGGCTTCGTCGTTGTTCGCGAGGTTGGGGTTGTAGTGACCCAGTACCTCGATGAAACGGCCGTCGCGCGGACTCTTGGCGTCCGCAGCGACGATGCGGAAAGTGTGGTAGTGCTTGCGTCCCGTACGCGTGAGACGAATCTTGACCATGCTTGAAGCCTCCAGCGCCCTGCGTGCTCATGCCTTGCCCGCCCGCGCGTGACATTAACGCCAGCAACCTGCGAAACGGGCGCGAAAGGGTAGCCGGGAGGTCGTCCGGTTTCAAGGGGCCGCTGCCGGGTCGTTCGGGACCGTTTTTTACCGCGCCGCAGGCGCGCTGGTTCGGCTTTCCGGGATCTGGAGTCAACGGCCTGGCCCTTGATCCGGCGGGGACTGTCCAGAATTCGAATCCGTTCAGGGCTTCCAGTCCTTGGGCAGGCGGTTCCGGGGGGCGCTGGTGCTGCCCAGTTCAAACAACTGCTCGAATTCCTCGTTGCGTCCTGCCAGCGCATCGAGGTCTTCGCCCGCCGGCTTGCGCGACTGGATGCTGCCGTCCAGCAGGCCGCGCAGAATGTTGGAGGCTTTGGCGGCTTCACTGACCTCGATGCCCGTGAGACCGGGCAGATTGCTGAAAAGCAGCTTCACGTCGATCACGCCGCCGCCCTGGCCCTTGAGCCCGGCCAGGATCTCCCGCGCGCGGCTGAAGGCCTCGCACAGGCTGTCCACTTCCTCGAGGTCGCAACCGGACTGGAACGCCACTTCGCGCCTGCGCAGGTCTTCCATGCGCTCGGGGTGGGAGCGTTCCTCGGCTTTCATCACGCCGGAGATGCGCTCCAGCCGCTCGATATGCTCCTCGATGTCGTGCTCGAGCTCGTGGATGAAATCTTCCAGTGTGCCCGGATCCAGCTTCAGGCGCGCGCTTTCCAGCGCCTGCCTGACCTGGTCGTCAAGCTGCATCTGGCGCAGCTCTTTCATCGAGCTGATCAGCACATCCAGGTTGAATTCTTCCGAGTTCACCGACGCCTCCAGTTGGTGCGCACAGTATAGCCAACCTCAACCGGCTTGTGTCCACCTATCCATCAAACGAATCCTTTGCGCTCCATGTTTCACAACCGCCTCACATTCCTTGCGCAAACGCAATCGGCCGGAAGCCCGAAGGCCCCCGGTCGACCGCTGCCCAGTATGTCCGTTACTTGCCGTTTAACCGCCGGTGGCGGTAGTAGGTCTCCAGCGTCAGGGCGTTGATGGCGGTGGCGTAGACGCGCCCGCCGGCGGAGCCCCAGGCGTCCACGGGGTCCCAGCTGCCGTGCTCGTCCAGCGCCTCGGGCGAGACCAGGCCGGCGGCCTTGTCCTTGGCGCTGAAGCCGCGCTGGTTGTCGATCAGTGTCTTCGACATCGCCTTTTCCCACTGCTCCCAGTGGCTGCCGCCCACCTGGTACATGGCCAGGCTGGCGTAGTACCAGTAGTAGAAGTCGAGCTTCTCGTGCTTCCATTCAGGCAGGAAGCCTTTCTCGGTGCAGACCTTGGCCATCGAGCGGACGTCGGGCGAATTCAGGTTGCGCTTGCCCATGAACAGCATGCTCATGATGTAGATGGCGTCCATCGAGGGCACGTTTTCGTACACGCCAGAGGCCGAGCGCAGCCTGGAGCAGTTGCTCCCCGGGGTGTCGTAGCCGCACTTGGGGTAGCCGTTGACGTCGACGGTCACCATCTCGAACCACTCGGCGGCGTCGCTGTAGCACTTGCCCGCATCGAAGTGGACACCCGCCAGCTCACAGGTGTGTAGGGTCAGCACCATCCAGCCCGTCACCGAGCTGTCGTTGATCGCCGGCTGCACCCCGTAGCGCCAGCCCAGGCCCGGGTTCTGCGCCTTCAGGATGAACTCGACGGCGCGCTCCACAAGCGGGGCCAGCACCGAGTCGCCGGAAAGGCCGTACAGCTCGGCCATGGCCATGGTTGCGATGGCGTGGTTGTAGACGAAGTGATCGTCTTCCTTGGCGCCGAAGCAGCCGTCGTTGTCCTGCACCTTGCGCAGGTAGATCGCCGCCTGGCGCAGGGTACGCGCGAACTTCGAGGTCTTGTGGTCATAGCCCGGGCCGGTGAAGGCCAGCATCGCCAGGGCGGTGAGGCCCACGTCGCAGGTGGCTTCCCAGCCGGTATCGCCGCCGGCCACGCCGACGTTGACGAAGTCGATGTTGTAGGTGTGCTTGGCGCCTGTGCGGGTCGAGTCCTCGCCGAAGCTGGTCGCGCTCCAGTAGCCTTCGCGGTTCTGGTGATCGGCCAGCCACTGCAGGGCATTGCCGGTCACTTCACCCTGGGGCATGCCGGTCACGCCGCCCGGCCGGACTTTGCGCAGACCGCCTTCTCCGCCCGGTCCGCCGCCGCCGCCACCGCCTCCGCCGAGGCCGGTTGCCGAGGTGGTGGATTCCTTGTTGGGCAGTGGCGAATCGTTGTCCGAGGGGTTGTCGTTCGGGTTTTCGGCCAGGTCCTTGTTGGGCGAATCACTGGGGTCCTCTGCGTGGGTGTCGTCCTCGAACTGCACGCGCCGGTCTTCCACCGGCTGTGTTTCAACCGGGGTGTTGTCTTCCCACTCCACCGGTTTCTCCGGCGGCTGGATGGGCTCAGGCGGGATGGGCAACGTTTCTGTGCTGGCGCTGACGACTTCCACCTTCAGGCGTTCCGGCGTCGTGGGCATCACGAACCACGCCACCAGCAGCAGGATGGCGTGTACCGCCAGCGCCACCGCCACCCAGGGCACGCTCGCGGCCGCGCCCAGGTTCTCTTCGGGAGGATGTTCTGAATCCAGGTAACTCGCATCGGCCTGTTCAACCAGGCCCTCTTGGCTTGCCATGGCAGTTCCTTGAATCCTCGGAACCGACCCCGGGAAGGGTTATCACCCTGGCACACTTGGAAACGGCCTGTGTCGCCGAAGGTTCGGGCTATTCTTCTTCGGTCTCATCGCGCAGCTTTTCGACGGCCCTGGCGGCTTCATTCAGCTTGTCGCCGAACTCGGCCTGGCCGGCGGCTTCCAGGCGTTCGAACTCGGGGTGGCTGCGGATGGGGGCCTCGACGGCGTCGTCGCCAAGGGCGTCCTTCAGGCTGCCGGCCATGGCGGCGATCAGCCCGTTGTACTGGCGCAGCTTGGTGCGCAGGCGGTCTTCGCTGCGGGATTCCCAGTATTCGCCTTCGTCGCTTACTTCAACGGGAATGCCCAGCCGCTTCGCCTCATCCAGCACCTTGATGACGCGCAGGTGCGCGGCCATGAAATTCGGCTCGCCGCCTTCCTCGGGCATGGAAGCGTACTGAGTTTTGCAGAAGGTCATCCAGCTCAGGCCGCTGGCCTCGCTGGGCAGGTCACGGCCGCGCCAGCGCCAGGTGGCGGGGTATTCGCCGAAGCCGAAGAAGGCGGGCTCGGCGCCCGGGTCCATGGCGAAGAAGCAGATCGACCAGGCGGGCTCGAGCAGGTCGCCGGTGGATTCGCGGATGCCGTCCACTTCGTATTCGTGGTGGGTGGTCCAGTGCGAGCGTATGCGCAGGAAGGCCTCGTCGTCGTCGGCCGGCTCGTTCGACCAGTCGATCTCGACAGGCTCAAAGCAGTTCTCGAAGCCAAGCGCCGACGCGAACTCGAACAGCCGCCGGATCTTGTCGCGTGCTTCGTCACGCGTGAAGTCGGTCTTCCAGTTCCAGTGAATGGTCAGCCCCATCACTCCTCCTTGAGAGCCGCGGTCAGGCAGGTGGCGCGGATCAACGAGTACACGGTCCGCACGGCATACGCGTAGACTACTTCCCGCGGCGACGATTGCCTCGGGGTTGTCGGCCTTTTGTCAGCTCTCCAGTGTCCGGGTGTCGGCTTCCGTGCTCGCCGAGAGCCGGCGGTTCCCCTGGCGCCTGCCGGCACGGTTCGCATGAGGCATGCGTGCTGCATGGATGAATGCGATCGCGAGGCAATCCGAATCGGGACTAGAAGGTGACGTTGGGTCCGTCGGGGTCACTGTCCATCGCGCCGATCAGGTACAGGAACGACCCGATCAGCCAGAACAGTGTCCCGAGCCCCATGACGCCCAGGCTTGCACTGGTAAACCAGAACTGGTTGTCGAGCATCGCCGTGCCGATCTCGCGATTGAACCCGGCGCCCAGGCAGACGATGCAGTAGCCGACGATCCCGATCACCGCGACGACGAAGCCGCTGATGACGAGTTTCTTGCCACGCAGCATCCGGCGGTGTGCCTCTGCATACTGTTTCTTTTTTTCCAGCGAGTGAGCGAAGCTGTATGCGACGCGCTTACTTTCAATATCCATTTTCGTAGGTTTCCGGTTGGGGTTGGAATTGCGCGGTACTCTCGGGACTGGGTCGCGAAGGACCACGCAAACCGAGCAGGAACGCGTAAAGAAGCCGTCGTGACAGACCAAGGAACGTGAGCAGCCACACGGCGGTTGCGGCTACAACGAAGACGCGGGCGATCCACAGCAGTGAGTCAGCCCCCAGCGCTTCGGAGAGTCTGACCGTGCACACCGAGTACATTCCCACCGGGAAGACCAGCCCCCAGTAAAGGGGATCGTAGGTGACCGGTAACTTCCGCACGACATGGCGCCAGAAGCCCAGCACCACCAGCATCGGGATCCACCACGTTGCGGTCGCCCAGAACATCACGGTCAAGCCCAGGATGAAGGGGCGCAACGGAGACAACAACGGCGAACTGCTGGCGGCCGTGGCAAGGCTCGCGCCCGCCAGCGTCGAGATTGCCACCGCGCCCATGTTGATCCAGTAGGGCGGCATCAGGTCTTTGGGGGAAAACGGGAAGAACAGATACCGGTAGAAGATCAGCCCGATGATCCAGAAGTACAGCATCCCGCCGCCAAGCCAGAATGCCATCAGCGCGAACAGTACGGTGTCGCGGTCGTCCAGCAGGTCGCCGTTCAGTGCACACCCCAGCACGCAGACGGACTGCGTCGCCACAACCGCGATCAGCCATCCGCCGTTGATGCCATCCTCAAGCGAGGGTTTCTGCTTCTTGATCGTCAGCAGCGCAAAGATGGTGTACGTGCAGACGCTCCACAGCACGACGCACAACCACCACAATGAACTCGCCAGCCAGGCGGCATTGTGAAGCACCAGGGCCTGGGAGCCCACTACACCCGTTGCGGCCACGACGGTGAAGAAACCGGGGGCCCGCCCGTGGTCGGACAGGTCGCTTGCGAAGCGCGAGGGGAACAGGACGGCCCTCGCGATCAGCAGCACCCAGAGCAGCGGATAGGCGATGAGGTTGGTCAACCAGAGGGCGTCGGCCATCTCGTCGATTCCGAAGATACGGCAAGCTATCGAGACGATGCCGGTAGCCATCACCAGCGCGAAGTAGCCCGGATGCATGGAGGCCAGGCGCGCCCCCAGGTGGGCCCTGAAACTCGGCGCGCGAAAGGGCGCCGTTTCGATCGCTTGGCATGCAGGTTCGTCCACGCCTGAAAGATAGGCGTGCGCGGCGCGGGCGAATATCAGAAGGGCATGGAAACCGGCGTAGGATGTTCAGAAAACGCGTGTAGGAGTACGTCTGACATGGCCTACTTCACCAGGCCCCGTTCCAGGGCGTAGCGCATCAACTGGGCGTTCGAACCTATGCCCAGCTTGGTGAGGATGCGGCTGCGGTAGGTACTGACCGTCTTCACGCTGATATCGAGGCGACGCGCAATCTCCGCACCCATGAGCCCCTCAGCGAGACAGACGAACACCTCGTACTCGCGGGGCGACAACTGTTCGTGCGGCTCACCGCCGGAATCCCCGCCGACGGCGATGTGATCGGCGAGTTTTCGTGCCACGTCTTCGCTCAGGTAGCGCTCACCTTCGAGGATGGTGTGGATAGCGCGCAGCAGTTCTTCGGGGGCGCGATCCTTGGTGACATAACCGGAAACACCAACGCGCAAAGCATGGACTACGAACTGCCTCTCGCTGTACATGCTCAACGCAAGGATCGGCAGGTGCGGGCGCAGGTGCCGGACTTCGGGAACCAGCTCCAGGCTGTTGCGATCCGCCAGGGCGATGTCCAGGATCAGGATCGACCAGTGCTTCTCGGCGACCAGTTTCAGCAACTCGTCGCTCTTTCCGGCCTCGCCCACTTCTGCATCTTCGAACGCATCCATGATGATGCGGCGGAGGCCCGAGCGCATGATGGCGTGATCGTCAGCGAGCAGAATGCGCATCGGTGCGTTCCTTGTCGGGCGCCAACGGGATCTCGACCCGAACCGTCGTGCCCGCGCCGGGTGTCGACTCAATCGACAGCGTGCCGCCGACGAGTACGGCGCGCTCGCGCATCCCGATGATGCCGAGTGAATCGAGGGCGTTGGCTTCAGCCCCGTCCATGCCTCTACCGTCGTCTCGCACCATCATAACCACATGCCGGTCTTTCGCGGCGAGAGTAATGACGACGCACTCCGCCCCGGCGTGACGCAACACGTTGGTGAGAGCTTCCTGTGCGATGCGGAAGAGTGTGATGCTGACAACTTCGTCCAGGTTGGCGTCTTCAAAATCGCTGTCCACCTCGACCACGATATCGGCATGCGCCTGCGTCTCACCCGCCAGCCAGTCCAGCGCGGCGTTCAAGCCGAGTTTATCAAGCACGCCCGGGCGCAACTCGGACGATATCCTGCGCACGAAGTCGATCGCCTCTCCGATCTGCGTGTTCATGTTCTGCACGAATTCCCTCAACGCGAGCGTACATGCTTCTGCTCCGCGTTCCGGTGTGCAGCAGGATTCCAGGTTTGACAGGTGCATCTTGAGTGATGTCAGGGTCTGCCCGATCTCATCGTGCAGTTCGCGCGAAATGCGCGAAGCCTCTTCCTCCCGCGCCATCTGTAGCCTTCGGGCCAGGCCGCGCAGTTGCTGCTGGGCATCAGCCGCTTCGCGGTGACGCGCCTCAAGCGAATCCGCCATGCGGTTGAACGTGACCCCCAGCATGGCCAATTCATCATGTCCGCGCGTGCTCATCACGCGTGCTGAAAGGTTCCCTTCCGCCAGGCGTTGCGCCGCCCGCGACAGTGACCGCAGACCCCGCAGGATTCCCAACTCGGCGGCGACGAACACGGCGGAAATCGTGAACAGCGTCAATACACCCAGGCCCAGCAGCGTCCGATAGAATGCCGTATTGGCCGTCTGCATCGTGTGCTGGAAAGGCAAACCGGCGCCGACGTAAAGCCCCGGGGCCTCTTCCAGGGGCACACCCACGAAATACCGTTCGACGCCACCGTTGCCCAGTTCGAGAGTCCGCCCCGTGTCCGAACTCGAGAGCTGGGTCAGGCCAGGAATCACGGGGGCATCCATGCCCGCGATCTCCAATTCTTCTCCACCGCCGTAAGCCAGGATGCGCCCGTCGCGATCGGTAATGGTCAGCGCCGTGCCGTAAGGCAGATGACTTCCGGAAGCCATCCTGGCGAGCCAGTCCAGGTTCAGACCGTTGAAAAGAACAGCCATGATCCGGCCGGCGCTGTCCCTCACCGCGTACGCATGGTTCAGCGTCGGTCGCTCGAAGATGGGAGAAACCAGATAGGTGCCTGCTTCAACCTGATTCGACTGGATCGCGGCCTGATAGGCCGGGTTGTCACGCCAGTCGCGATAGCTGGCCAGGGGGTACGCGCTGGACTGCACTCGCCCGTCAGCAGAAAGAACGCCGATGTTGGCGAGTTGCGGATGGCCAGCCAACAGGGCACGCAGAAAGTCAGGATCCGTCAGCACTGGTGACTGCTCTCCTTCGCGTGCCACCTTTTCACCCAGCCACTGCAGCAACTCACGCGCCCCGCGGATCTGGTGGGCGTGCTCACGACTGGCCAGCGTCGCTACATGCTCGGCTTCCCGCTCCATGCGTGTCAGCGCAGCCGAACGCTCGTTCTGCGCGACCACGAACGCGAACAGGATCGCCGGCAGCGTGGCCAGGCAGATCAGGAACAACAAGCGGCCGCGCAGCGAAAACAGCAGCCGGCCGGGTGAGCGTCCAAAGCGACTCATAAGCACACCGCATAAAACGCGATAACAAGGTCACAATAGCTGAAATGCTGCCGCCGGGCGAAGTCCTATTCCGTTCGGCGCTGAAGCTCAGGAATCGATGCAGTGGGCCCCCTCCCCAGCAATTTCGGTTGCCAGGACGGTTCAGGCACCTGTGGGGTCAGACCGAATCGCCGCTAACTCCGACGCTTTCGACGTGCCTTTCTCGTTCCACGGTAAGGATTGTTGCGCTTCTTCGTCGTGGCCGGGCCCGACCCTATGCCGGCGGGGCGGGCGGGGTTGTCGTCGTCCCAGTCTTCTTCTTGGCCCGGTTTCACCAGCGCTTCCGGGTGCGTGCCGATCAGGTCTTTGCGGCCGGCTTCCCTTAGCGCCTTGCGTACGCGGCCGTGGAATTCGGGGCGCGTGAACTGCATCAGGGCGCGCTGGCGGCGCTTCTCGCGCATGGTGGTAGGTGTGTAGACGAACTCGCCGGTTTCCGGGTCGTGGCCGCTGTAGAACATGGCCGTGGCGGGCGTCATGGGCGTGGGGATGAAGTCCTGCACCTGCTCGGGGCTCCAGTTGTTTTTCTTAAAGTACTCGGCCAGGCGGATCTGCTCGTCCATGGTGCAGCCCGGGTGGCTGCTCACGAAGTAGGCCACCAGGTACTGCTCTTTGCCCACGCGTTTGCTGGCCTCGACGAATCGTTTCTTGAACTCCTCATACTTGTGCAGGCCGGGCTTGCGCATGCGGGTCAGCACGTCGTCGCTCAGGTGCTCGGGCGCGACCTTCAGGTGGCCGCTGGTGTGGTGCGCGGCCAGGTTCTCGATGTAGGCGTCGCCGATGCCCCTGGTGGCTTTGTCGTCGATCAGCATGTCGTGGCGGATGCCGCTGGCGATGAAGGCCTTCTTCACGCCGGGCACCGCGCGTACGCGCTTGAGCATGTCGATCTGCTTGTCCAGGTGCAGGCGCAGGGCGGGGCAGGGGTCGGGCAGCAGGCAGTCGCGGTCTTTGCAGGCGCCAAGGGTCTGCTGCACGCTGCAGTAGTTGCCGTACATGTTCGCGGTCGGGCCGCCCACGTCGCTGATGTAGCCCTTGAAGCTGGGCATGTGCGTAATGGCCGCGGCCTCCTGCACGATGCTCTCGGCCGAGCGCGACTGGATGGTGCGGCCCTGGTGCATCCAGATCGCGCAGAAGGTGCAGCTCCCCATGCAGCCGCGGTGGGTGACGATGCTGTGCTGGGTGGTCAGCCAGGCCGGCACGCCGCCCTGGGCCTCGTAATCCGGGTGGGGCAGGCGCGTGTAAGGCAGGTCGTACCAGCGGTCGAGTTCTTCTTCCGATTGCAGGCGCGCCGGCGGAAGCTGGATCACGTTCAGCTTGCCGGTGCGCTGCACAACCGGACGGCCGCGCACGGGGTCCTGCTGATCGAAGATTTTCTTGAACGCGAGGGCGTAGTTGCGGCGGTACTCGGGCACCTGCGCGGGCGTTTCTGTCTGGTGTTCCTGGACGCGGTCCGGTGAGTTTGGAGTTTGGAGTCGGGAGGCCGGAGTTACTGCCTTAACTCCCGCCTCCGAACTCGCGCCTCCCGCCTCGCGCGGGGGAAGCAGTTCCTCGTGATCCAGGGTGTGAACCGGTTTACCGAAGCGTTCGACGTACTCGGGCGCTTCCAGGAACGCGCCGTCCTTCTTGACGTAGGCTGTGCCGCGTACGTCGGTGATCTGCGACAGCGGCTCGCCGCGGTTGAGCCTGTGGGCGAGCTCGACGATCTGCGTCTCACCCATGCCGAACACCAGCATGTCTGCGTTGCTGTCCAGCAGCACGCTGCGGCGCACCTTGTCGTCCCAGTAGTCGTAATGGCTGAAGCGGCGTTGGCTTGCCTCGATGCCGCCCACGATCACTGGCACCTTGCCGAACGCCCGGCGGATCATGTTGCAGTACACGATGGTCGCGCGCACCGGCCGTTTGCCCGGCTTGCCGCCCGGCGTGTAGGGGTCGTCACTGCGCGGCAGCTTGTGCGCGGTGTAGGCATTCAGGTTGCTGTCCAGGTTGCCGGCAGAGACCAGAAAGGCCAGGCGCGGCTTGCCCAGCGCCTTGAAGGCCTCGGGGTTGGTGTAGTCCGGCTGCGACAGGATGCCGACCTTGAAGCCGGCCCACTCCAGTACACGGCCGATCACGGCGTTGGCGAAGCTGGGATGGTCCACGTAAGCGTCGCCGGTGACCAGCACGAAGTCGCATTGCTCCCAGCCGCGGGCGGCCATGTCGGAGCGGGAAACGGGGAGGAACGAAAGCCGGCTGACTGAGTCGGGAGTCGGGAGTCGGGAGTCGGGAGCTTCGGCAGTTACTCCCGCCTCCAACCTCCCGTCTCCCGCCTGATAGTACTCCGCCGCCAGCTTGGCCGCGTACTCCTGCGCCGCTGCGGCCTTGGCCTGCAGGTCGGTTTCACTCGCGCTGCCGAAGCGGCCTTGGGTGCGGAGGAAGCGCTGGATCGCGTCGTCGTCCGCGCCGGCGAGGGGCTCGCCCTTGCCGGCCTGCAGGCGCTCGCGTTCGGCCTTGAGCCAGGCGCGGTTGAGCTCGGCCTGCTGGGCACGCTGGCCCGCGGGCACGGCGCGACCTTCGGGTGTGACCTTGCCGGTCAGCAGGTCCACCTTGTCAACGTGGCCGCCGCGCTCGTAGCGGTCGAGAATCTCGCCGGGGCGTCCGCGATAGGCGTCTTCGGAGTGGTCGCCGGCCGCGGGTTGCAGCCTGGCATGCAGGCGGTGTTCGCCTTCCGGCTTGCTCATCTCAGTCCCTTTCGGACATCTTTAGCGCAGCAGCCGGCTTACCGACCCGCGCTGGACCCGACCTCGCGAAACTGTGCTCCGGCGAAGTCACTGGCTGGAAAGTGTATGGCTAAACCCGCTTAGCGCAACCGGACGGCGGGATGTATAACCCTCGCCGTCTGTTACACTCACCGGTCACCGTATTTCAGGACCACGCATGTTCGACAACATCTCCAGCCGCTTCACTGACCTTTGGCGCAAGCTTTCGGGCTCAGACAAGATCACCGAGGAAAACGTCACCGAGGCCGTGCGCGCCATCCGCACCGCGCTGCTCGAGGCCGACGTGAGCCTCAAGGTCGCCAAGAACTTCACCGAAAACGTGCGCGAAAAGGCGCTCGGCGCGGAAGTGCTGCAGGGCGTGCGCCCCGGCGAGCAGTTCGTCAAGATCGTCCACGACGAGCTGATCCGCATGATGCAGGAGGAAGGCACGGTCGATGAGCAGGGCCGCGCAAAAATGAAGTTCCGCGGCGACCGGCCCACGGTGATCCTGATGGCCGGCCTGCAGGGCGCGGGCAAAACCACCACCTGCGGCAAGCTCGCCCTCTATCTGAAGCAGAAGTACAAGAAGAACCCCATGCTGGTCGCCGCGGACCTTCAGCGGCCCGCGGCCGTGGACCAGCTCGAAGTGGTGGGCAAGGGCATCGGAATCCCGGTGTTCGCCGACCGCAAGGCCACACCGCCCGAAGTGTGCGAGCGCGCGGTGGCCGAGGCCAAGAAGAAGGGCCACGACGTGGTCATTCTCGACACCGCCGGCCGCCTGCACGTTGACGACTCGTTGATGAAGGAAGTGCAGGAGGTCGCCAAGCGCGCCCAGCCCGACGAAGTCTTTTTCGTGTGCGACGGCATGACCGGCCAGGACGCCGTGAAGTCGGCCAAAGCCTTCGACGAAAAGCTGCCGCTGACCGGCGCGATCCTCACCAAGCTGGACGGCGACAGCCGCGGCGGCGCGGTGATGACCGTGCGCGTCATTACCGGCAAGCCGATCCGCTTCATCGGCGTCAGCGAAAAGATGGACGGCCTGGAGGTGTTCCACGCCGACCGTATCGCCGGCCGCATCCTGGGCATGGGCGACGTGGTCAGCCTGGTGGAGAAGGCCCAGAGCGCGATCGACGAGAAACAGGCCCTTGAACTCGAGCAGAAGCTGCTGGAGGACGAGTTCACGCTGGAGGATTTCCTGCAGCAGATCAAGGCGATCCGCAAGATGGGCCCGATGCAGGACCTGCTGAAGATGATCCCCGGCGCGCAGGACCTGCCGCTGGACCAGGTCAACGAGCGCGGTCTCGATCACGTGGAGGCGCTGATCCTGTCCATGACGCCCAAGGAGCGGCGCCTGCCCGAGCAGTTGAACCTTTCGCGCAAGCGGCGCATCGCCGCGGGTTCCGGGCGCAGCCAGGACGAGCTGAACCGCCTGCTCAAGAGCTTCGAGCAGATGCGCGAGATGGTGCAGGGGCTGAAAAGCCAGGGACTGATGGGCAAGGCCGCCGCCTGGAAGCTGGGGCGCGACAAGAAGAAGGCGGCCAAGCAGCAGATGAAGGCGCTGAAGTCGTCCAAGAAGCGGGCCAAGGCCAATGTGCGCCGCGCCGCCGGCGACATGGCAGCCTTCCGGCGTGATTTCAATCTGGACTAGCGCGGTCGCAGTCGGCTCTTCCACACATCGGGATTGCGATGAGTGTGCATCACCGCAATCACTTCGATGGTGGTGTCCTCTTCGACGAAGATGATCATGTATGGAAACCGCCGGAGTAAGGCTCGCCGCGCGCCACCCTCGACTTCGCGGTAACTGCGTGGCCTTTCGGCAATCTTTGCCGAAGTCGCCCTGAACTCATTCAGCAAGTCATCACCCAGGCCAGGAAGCTTGGATTCGTACCAATGGTCCGCCTCTGCCAAGTCCAGAAAGGCGGCGTCCTGAAGATGGACCGGTTTCACTTGCGGCCTGCCCTGATTTCGTTAAGCGCCTGCTCGAGCGGCTTGCCGGGAGTGGGGTTCCGCCGATACTCCTGCAGACGGTCGCGTATCAAGCGGCGCTGGGATTCCGAAAGCGAAACGTCATCCGGCGCTTCCGCCAGGCTTTCACAGAGCAACTCCAGCAGGGCGAGTTTTTCGGCGGTGCTCAGTTTTTCAATGCCTGGAATCATGCGGAATAGTTTATCAGACCCGCAATCCTCGAAGAAGCCTGAGTTGCGCGGGTCTGGCAAACCGTTCAGGGCCGGGCATACTTTGCGTTGTGAACGACTCGCGACGCACAGAAAAGATTTTCCAGGAGGCCTTCGAGAGCCAGGACTTCTTTTTGCTGCTGGAGGCCGACCGCCACATCACCATGGCGAGTTCGCGCCTGCGGGTGTTGAAGTACATCAACCCGTCCAACAGCAGCGAAGTCGCGCGCGCCTACATCACGCGCGAAAAGACGCCGCGCAACAACCCGCGCTACCGCTATCGCGAGCTGCAGTTCGACCCCGAGCACACCAAGGTCGAGCTGCTGAACCTGCCGATCGTGGACTCCGAACTGGGGCGTATCTACCGGGCCAAGCGCGACGAGGTGTTCAACACCATCTGCATGCTGGAAAGCCGCAACACGCCCGAGTTCATTGACAGGTCAAGACTGCTGTTCGGCACCGCCGACAAGAAGACGCTCAGCAAGGCCGAGGAATGGCTGAAGCTGGAGCCCGAGCCTGAGGACCCGGACCAGGTCGACGCCCGCGAAGCCAAGTCCAAGCTCGATGCCATCGTGCGCAGGCAGCGCTTCCTGTGCAGCGTGCGCGTGCGCACCTACCTGTCATCCGACGCCGCGGCCGGCGAGCTTTCCGTGGCGCTGCGCAAGGGCGCCACCTACAGCGCCAACGACATCGCCAGCCTGGGCGTGCACGAGGTGCAGACCCACGTGCTGCGTACCCGCAACGGCGAGATGCAGCCCTTCCGGGCGCTGTTCTTTCATGGTTTCCCGCGCGTGGATCTGCCGGCCTCGGGCTACCTGGCTACCGAGGAAGGGCTCGCCACCTTCAACGAGGAACTGGCCGGCGTGCTCAGCAACCGGCGGCGCCGGCTGCTGGCAGGGCGCGTGAAGGCCGTGTACCTGATGGACAAGGAAGAACTCAGCTTCGGCGAGATCTTCAACGCGTTGGTGCAGCAGCACAAGTTCACGAAGGCGGAAGCCTACGCGATCTGCGAGCGTGTGTTCCGCGGCGGCGGCTATACCAAGGACCACATCTACTTCTTCGGCTACGAGCAGGTGCGCGAACTGTGGCAGACCAGCCCGGAGGATTTCGAGATCCTGTACATGGGAAAGCTGGGCGTGGCGCACATCCCCATCGTCAAGCGCCTGTACAAGAACGGACAGGGAATCCTGTATCCGGCGCGCTACATGCCGCTGTTCTTCACCGGCCTGCCCGCCGAAGTCCGCGCCCGCCTGCCGATCGAGACCGCGGAAGACGACCGCACGGACTGAAACCCTCGAACGTGTTCAGGCATGGCAACGATCAGCACTACCACCTGCGCCTGGCGTTGCGCCCTTTGAACCGGCGCGCGTTTTCAATGCATGTTTCGCGGCTGCCGGTTGCACAACGGCGGCCGCGAGTTTTAGTTGTGCGCGGCGAAGAGTGACCAGAAACGGGACGGGGCAAGACCATGCGAATCCTCAGCGGCGTACAACCTTCGGGCAAGCTGCACATCGGCAACTACTTCGGCGCGATCCGCCAGTTCGTGGAACTGCAGCACAAGGGCCACGGCCTGTATTTCATCGCCGACCTGCACGCCCTGACCACCATCCGCGAAGCCGAGCGCCTGCGCGAGTTGAACCACGACGTGGCGCTGAACTTCCTGTCGCTGGGCCTGGACCCGGAGAAGGCAACACTGTTCCGCCAGAGCGACATCCCGGAAGTCACGGAACTCAGCTGGATCCTGAGCACCGTCACGCCCATGGGCCTGCTGGAGCGCGCCCACAGTTTTAAAGACAAAACGGCACGGGGCATCAGCGCGGACCACGGGCTGTTTGCTTACCCAGTGCTGATGGCGGCGGACATCCTGGTCTACCACAGTGACGTGGTGCCGGTCGGCAAAGACCAGAAACAGCACCTGGAAATCACCCGCGACATCGCGGTCAAATTCAACCAGACCTACTGCAAGCACTTCGACCCGGCCACCGGCGAAGGCGGCGTGCTGAAGCTGCCGAACCCGCACATCCTGGAAGACACGGCCGTGGTGCCCGGCATCGACGGCCAGAAGATGTCGAAAAGTTACAACAACACGATCGAGCTGTTCGCGCCCGAGAAGGAAGTGAAGAAGCGGATCATGTCGATCAAGACCGACAGCACGCCGCTGGAAGATCCGAAGAACCCTGACACCTGCAACGTGTTCGCGCTGCTGAAGCTGTTCGCCAGGCCCGACGAGCTGGAAGAAATCCGCCAGCTGTATGTTAAAGGAGGGGTCGGTTACGGCGACTTCAAGAAGAAGCTGCTGGAGTTCTTCCTGGCGACCTTCGGGGAAGCCCGCAAACGCTACGAAGAGCTGAGCGCCAACGAAGATTACGTGCAGGATGTGCTGCGAAAGGGTGCGCTTAAGGCGCGCGAAATCGCGACGGAAGTGATGGATCAGGTTCGACGTGCCATTGGTTTGAAGTAGAATGGCCCGGTGTACCTTTCAGGAGCAAACGATGTTCCCCAACGACAAGCGAAACCAGTACGGCAATCAGGGCTACCAGAACTACGGACCCGCAGAGAACGCCTACCCGCAGCAGCAGGGTTACGGCCAGCCCTACGGCGTGCAGGGCTATGCCGAAGGCATGTACGCGCCCGAGGGCGCCTACGAAGGCGACCTCTCGTCGCCCGCGGTGGCCGCGTTTGCCAAGAAGGTGTACGCCTACTTCGCCAGCGCCCTGGCGACCGCCACGCTGGCCAGCGTGGGCGGCGTGATGGCCGTTGAACACTTCGTGGCCACGCAGAACGTCTCGGCTCTGGGCACGCTGCGGATCGTTTCTCTGGTGGCCTTCTTCGGCTCGTTCCTGTTCGTGGTGCTGACGCGCAAGGCGCACAGCCCGCTGAAAACCGGCCTGCTGTACGTGTTTGCCGGCGCCTGCGGTGTGATGATCGCCCCGATGCTGACCTTCTTCATGCAGGCCGGCATGGGCATGAGCATCGTGTTCGCCTTCGGCATCACCACCGTGGTGTGGGGCGGGCTGACGGTGTACGTGCTGGCGACGGGCAAAGACTTCCGCGGCATCGGCGGCTACCTGTTCGCGGGACTGCTGCTGGCGCTGGGGCTGATCCTGCTGAACATCTTCGTGCCGTTCCCGGATGCCATCTCGCGCCTGGTGATGGCCGGCATACTGCTGCTGTTCGTGGGCTACACCCTGTACGACACCTCGCGTGTGACCCGCGACTACTACCACGCCAATGACGCCGTGGGCGCTGCGCTGATGCTGTTCTATGACTTCTTCATCCTGTTCAAGTACATCCTGTACTTCCTGGGCAGCAGCCGGGACTAGCGGGGCCTGATACAACGGCTACACTCTTCGCGGCAGGCCGGTTGCGGCCTGCCGTTTCCTTAGGGACGCCATGCCGAAGAAGTTCAAGAGAGGCGCTGCCGACCGCAAGCGACGCGCGGGCACCAAGAAAGCTCGCAAGCGCAAGGCGGAAACGCCCGGCCGCAAAGCGCGCCGGCCGAACGCGAAGGTTGTGGGCAAACGCGGCGGCAAGCCCCGCCGCGCCAAGCCCGAACGCGAAGAGGCACGCCCCGAAGAGGGTGCGCCGCTGCGCGAAACACCCCAGGGCAAGCCCTACACCAAGCGCCAGAAGACCGCGGCCGAGCTCGGCGTCGAGTCGCGCGGCGGCCTGCGCCTGCCCGTGGTAGCCATCGTCGGCCGTCCCAACGTCGGCAAGAGCAGCCTGTTCAACCGCCTGGCAGGCAGCCGCATCTCGATTGAAGACCCGCGCCCCGGCACCACCCGCGACCGCATCAGCACACCGGTCAGGATCCGCACAGAAGAAGGCATGCTGCGCGTGGTGGAGCTGTTCGACACCGCCGGCATCGGCGTGGTGGATGAGCAGCGCGTCAACGAGCACGTGCACGAGCAGATCCACAACGCCGTGGCATCGGCCGACGTGGTGATCCTGCTGGTCGACGTGCATGACGGCCCTACGGGCCTCGACCGCGAGGCGGCGATAATGCTGCGCCGCGCGGGCCGCAAGGTGGTGCTGGTTGCCAACAAGGCGGACGACGCGGCTCACGACAAGCTGGCGGACCACTTCTACGAGTTCGGCCTTGGCGACCCGGTAACCTGCTCCGCCAAGGGGGCCCGCAAGATGAAGCAGGTGGCGGCCGCCGTCTGCAAGCTGCTGCCCCCGAAAACGGACGCCGAAACCATGGAGCCGCCGGAGTTGCTGCTGGCGATCGTGGGCCGCCGCAACGTGGGAAAGTCCACACTGGTGAACGCACTGGCCGCCGACGAGCGCGTGATCGCCAGCGAGCTGGAAGGCACCACACGAGACAGCGTGGATGTACGCTTCACCTACGACGGCAAGACCTTCGTGGCGATCGATACGGCCGGCGTTCGCAAACGCAGCACCCTGCAGCACAGCGTCGAGTTCTTCAGCCAGAGCCGCAGCTTCCGCGCCGTGCGGCGCTCGAGCGTGGTGGTGCTGATGCTGGACGCGCGCGAGCCGATCACCAAGATCGACCAGCAACTGGTGGAACTGGCCGTGCGCGAAGCCAAGCCGGTAATCATCGCGGTGAACAAGTGGGACCTGGTGAAGGGACACACGACCGGGTCGTTCACGGACTACCTGCGGCGCAAGCTGCACGCCATCGACTTCGCGCCGGTGGTGTACCTGTCCGCCAAGAACCGCGAGAACGTATTCGAGCTGCTGGAAGTCGCCCGCGACCTGCACGCGCAGGCGGGGCGACGCATGGGCACCGGCGAGCTGAACCGCGTGGTGATGGGCGCCTACGACCGCCACCACCCGCAGCCGCGCAAGAGCAAGCTGGGGCGCATCTACTACGCCACGCAGGTTGAGACCTACCCGCCGAAGGTCGTGGTGTTCGTGAACGACCCGGAGCTGTTCCCCGAGAACTGGCGGCGTTACCTGCTGCACCAGCTGCAGCAGGACTCGGACTTTCCGGAAGTGCCGATCCGCCTGAAGTTCAAGGCGCGCACCCACGTCGTGCTGTAGGCAACGTCACAACCCCGCCACGTCAACATTCGCCCCACATCTGTGGAAAAGAATATGTCAGCAACTTGCTTGACGCGTCAAGGACAGCGGGTATACTTCCGCTGTCCGCAAGCATTTACGGCGGGCAACGTCGCCCGGACGCGGGCGGTAACAGATCGGCCTCACGGGTGCACAGCTTTCAGCGCCCAGTGACGCCAGGACCCGAACGAAAGGAGGTGATCTGTGAGTAAAGAAGACAGCCGAAAGCGTGGGGGGCATCGCTAGCCGAGACCGACGGGCTTGGCTACACGAGCCCATCCCCTGCGTAGATATACGCTGGATTAGGGGTGTCTGCGAAAGCGGGCACCCCTGCCGCGCTTAATGGGCCCGGCTTTCGATCCCGCGACCCTGCGAAACTATTGCCACATCCGACACACCCTGCGCGCACTCTTGCCTCTTGTGGCGCTGCGCGGTAAACCGTGTCACTGAGCAGCTTTGGAGCAGAGCGAACGTGAACGTAGACATTTTCAGCCTGGCTGTTTACGCCGTATTGATCTTCGCCGTCGCCAGCGGCGGCCTGGTCACGTCCATGCTGATCGGCAAGCGCAAACGCGGCTTCGTGAAAGAAGAGCCCTACGAGTGCGGCGTGCCACAGATCGGCCAGACGCGCACCGAGTTCAATGTGCGCTTCTTCGTGCTGTCCATGCTGTTCGTCTTGTTCGACATTGAAACCGTGTTGCTGGTTCCTTACGCCATGACCTTCCTGGCCGACGTCGAGAGCGGCAAGGGCGTGGAATACCTGGCCGAGGTTGCCGTGTTCCTTGCTGTGCTGGGCTTCGGCCTGCTGTACGCGTGGCGCAAGGGAGTGCTGGACTGGAACGTGCCACTGGGCCATTCGCCCGAGGAAGTCGTCCAGAAGGAAATCGCCGGGGTAGACGCGAGACGGGCAGCCTGAAAGGTATTCCATGGGCCTTGAGCAGATGATTCCCTCGCTGGCGGGCGAAGGCTTCTTCACCACGCAGGTGAACAAGGTGATCGCCTGGGCGCGCAAGAACAGCCTGTGGCCGTACCCCTTCGGCACGGCCTGCTGCGCGATCGAAATGATGGCCACACTCAACTCGCGCTACGATTTATCGCGCTTCGGCGCCGAGGTGATCCGCTTCAGCCCCCGACAATCGGACCTGCTGATCGTTTCCGGCCGCGTGGTGCTGAAGATGATGCCGGTGCTGGCGGAGATCTACCAGCAGATGGGCGAGCCGAAGTGGGTGATCAGCATGGGCGCCTGCGCCAGCACGGGCGGCGTGTTCAACACCTACCCGCAGATCCAGGGCGTGGACCAGTTCATCCCGGTGGACGTGTACATCCCGGGTTGCCCGCCCCGCCCGGAAAGCCTGATCGACGGCGTGCTGAAGATCCAGAAGATCATCGACGGCCAGGCCGAGCGCGGTGAATTCACCCGCCCGACCGTGGAGGCGAACTGATGGATGCGGACATGATTCGCTCGTTTTACTACGCGGATCCATTCCGTCCTTTCGGATTGCGGTTGTCGGACGGCACCGTGGTAGAAGTCTTGCAGCCTTGGTACGTCGCCTTCGTTCCAGACGGAAAGACGCTGGATGTCGCATTGGCAGATGGCGGTTGGAAGCTGGTGAAGATCGACGAGGTCAAGGAAGTAGTCATGCTTGAAGGCGCGGGCGGGAGTTCGCGCTAGGCTGGGAGCCGACTTGACGAGGGAAGAGTTACTGACGTGGTTCAATGCTCAGCCCTTCAGACCGTTCGACATTTTTCTTGCCGGCGGCCGAAAGGTACCGGTTAGACACCGGGAGTTTCTAAACATCCAGGCAGGTGGGCGAACGATCCACGTGCATCAGCCTGACGAATCGCTGAATGTAATCGACTTGCTGCTCGTGACCGATCTGGAGTTCAAGAAGACAGAACCATGAGCGACGAAAAAAAGCCCGAGCCCAAGCTGCCGCCGACCCATGACTCGCATCCGGCCAGCACCCGCATGCTCGAGGAAAACCAGAACGACCTCGACCAGCTGCGCGACAAGCTTGCAGGCCGCTGCAGTGACGTGTCCGTCCAGTTCAAGCAGACCGTGATCAAGACCGACCGTGACAACGTGATCGCCGCCCTGGAGATCCTGAAGTCCGACCCCGAGCTGAAGTTCAACATGATCACGGACATCACGGCCGTGGACAACATGCGCCGCCCGGATTTCGAGCCGGGGCGCCGCTTCACCGTGATTCACACCGTCTACAGCGTGGAGCGCCGCAAGCGCGTGCGCCTCGAGACGGACCTGTCCGAGAACAGCCCGCGCATCCCGACCGCCGCCGCCGTCTACAAGGGCGCAGCCTGGATCGAGCGCGAGGTTTACGACATGTTCGGCATCGAGTTTGAGGGCCACCCCGACCTGAGGCGCGTGCTGCTGCCCGACTACTACGAGCACTTCCCACTGCGCAAAGAATACCCGCTGACAGGCCGCGGCGAGCGAGACAACTTCATCCGCGCCGAAGAAGTAGAGTAACCTTTCCTAACGGCGTTCCCGGGACACCTTCGCGTGGTCCACGCTGTTGAATCACATCGTGATTCAATTTGATTCTTTCTCGAACGGAATTAGACTGGTCCGCTGTCGCTCAGTTTCACAAACGAGAACAACGGTGATCGTATGTCCACGGAGCAACCCGCGGCATTCACCCTCGACCAGGTCCGCGCCGTTCTTGATGCGATGCGGGCTGCCGTGGTCATCACGGACGCCGAGGGCAACTTTCGCGCCTTCAATGCGGCCGCAGAACGGATCATGGGTCTAGGCGCCAAAGATATCGGACCCGAACAATGGTCCGAAACCTATGGAGTGTATCACGCGGATCGAGCAACTCCGTATGCCGTGCATGAGTACCCGCTGATGCGTGCGCTCAATGGCGACGTGGTTGACAACCAGGAAATGTTCATTCGGAACCACAACGTACCCAGCGGGATACCCATCTCGGTGTCGGCCGCCCCGATCCGGGATGAGTCCGGGGTCATTACCGGCGCTGTTGCAACGATCTACGACATTTCCCCGGTCAAGCACGTTGAGGGCCGACTGGACCAGGTTGGACGGCAACTGGTGGTTGCACAGAAACTGGAGGCCGTTGGGCGCCTGGCTGGGGGAGTGGCGCATGACTTCAACAACCAGTTGTCGGTGATTCTGAGCTTCACACAGATGGCGCTTGACCAGCTGCCTGACGACTCGACCGCCGCTGCCGATCTGCAGGCCGTGATCCAGGCGGCCAATCGAGCAGCCACGCTGACTCGCCAGTTGCTGGCCATGAGCCGCCGGTCCGTGTCGACGCCGCGCGTAGTGGTTGCCGACGAGCTGGTTGCTGAGGTCGAGAAGATTCTGCGACGGGTGATCGGGGAAGACGTGAAGCTTCACCTGAAGCTGGACTCGAACCAGGCCTGCATCCAGATAGACCCGACACAGTTCGAGCAGATCCTGATGAACCTGGTGGTGAATGCCCGGGATGCCATGCCGTCCGGCGGGGCGATTACCGTTACCTCTGAAGTGTCGGAACTTGACCAGACCTACGCCGCGAACCACCACGACGTAAAACCAGGCCCGTACTACTGCCTGACCGTGACCGACACAGGGCACGGCATGGACGCGGGAACTCTTTCCCGGCTTTATGAACCCTTCTTCACAACCAAGCCGGAAGGCAAGGGCACCGGCCTCGGACTCTCCATCGTGCACGGCCTCGTGAAGCAGGCGAATGGCGTGATCCTGGTGTACTCTGAGCCGGGTGACGGCACTTCGTTCAAGCTGTACTTCCCGTGCCTGGACGCGGAGGCAACGCGCACAGTCCAGAAGCCAGGGGAAGTCAGCGTGGATGGCCGTGGACGCACGGTCCTGCTGGTTGAAGATGAAGCGCAGGTGCGAGCTGTCGCCTCGCGCATACTCAAGCGCGAAGGCTTCACAGTGCTGGAAGCGTCCAATGCACAGGAGGCGCGCGAAATCGCCATCGCGGCCAACCGCCCCATTGAGGTGCTGCTCTCTGATGTGGTCATGCCGGGTGTCTCAGGCCCTGAACTCGCGGTGCAGCTGACCCGCATGGTCCCGGGCATGCGTGTTGTACTGATGTCGGGTTATCCGGCAGAGGCGCTCCTGGAGCGGCAGACGACTCTGGCCAAGGCCAAGTTGATTTCCAAGCCGTTCTCACCCGCGGAATTGCTGCGCGCGGTCGCAGCCGTGCTGGCGCCGCGCCAGGACACGGGTAGCGTGGACAAGTCGCTGGGGCACGTGCTGGTCGTGGACGATGAGGAAGGCGTCCGCAAGCTGGTCAGGCGTATGCTGGAAAGCGGCGGTTTTGCGGTCACCGACGCGGGGAGTGTGCAGGCCGGGCTGGAGCAATTCACGGACAACCCCGTCGATGTGGTGGTGTCGGACATCCACCTGCCCGATGGCCAGGGCCTGGACCTGCTGAAGAAGATTCGTCAGCACGACATGGATGTGCCGGTGATACTGATGACCGGCGCGCCGGACCTTGAAATGGCGACAGAGGCGATCCGTTACGGCGCTTTCCGCTTCGTCAGCAAGCCCGTTCCGCGGGATGAGCTGTTGCAGATGGTGCAGTATGCAGTCCGCATGGGCCGACTTTCCCGCCTTAAGCGAGAAGCCCTGAACCTGACCGGCAAAGACGGGAAGCGCCTTCGCGACACGGCGGCACTCGAGCTCTGCTTTGATACGGCGCTTCAACGGCTGTGGGTTGAGTTTCAGCCCATCGTTCGCACCGGTGACCGCGCCCCGTACGCCTACGAAGTGCTTGTGCGCAACGACGAGCCCACTCTGCGCTCGCCAGCGGAGTTGTTCCGCGCCGCTGCGGAACTGAATCGGCTGAAGGAACTGGGGCGACTGATACGTCGCAAGGCTTCCGAGGCGATAAGCAGCGCGCCGCCGGGGGCCTTGCTGTTTGTGAACCTGGTGGCACAGGATCTCGAGGACGGCCACTTGTTCGACCCGGATGCCCCGTTGTCGCGCATCGCAGAACGCGTGGTGCTGGAGCTGACCGAACGCGAAGCGCTGGAGCCCGGGCAGGAACTCGAGGCGAAGATCAGCGCCCTGCGACAGTTGGGATTCCGCATTGCCGTGGACGACCTGGGCGCCGGCTATTCCGGGCTTGCGACCTTTGCGCAGCTTTCGCCCGAGATTGTCAAGCTCGACATGTCCCTGGTGCGTGACGTCGACAGCAACGTCGCCAAGCGCAAGACCGTCACCGCAATGATCGAGCTGTGCCAGGGGCTCGGCATCAAGGTCGTCGCGGAAGGCATTGAAACATCCGCCGAGCGCGACTGCCTGATGCGCCTGGGCTGCGACTTCCTGCAGGGCTATTTCTTCTCACGGCCCGGAAAAGAGTTCGTGACCGATTTAGGCTGATTGCCCGGCCGGCGCGGCGGAACGTCGTACCCTCACGCCTTCTCGCACAGCAGCACCAGCTTTTCGCTGAAGGGCCGCCAGTTCCAGACCTTGCGCACGATGCGCAGGCCGGCTTCTTGCATGTCGCGCTCGATCTCGGCCACGCTGTAGCGGTGCTCCGGTACCTTCACCTTCATACCCAGCGCTTTGCGGAACTTCTTCCACCACAGGTTGACGCAGTACTTGTGGCGCAGGTCCAGCACCACGTAGCGCTTGCTGACGCGCCCGTACTCGCGGAAGATTCGGATGCGGACGTCGTGGGGAACGTGCATCAGGAAGCGGATGCTGATCACCAGGTCCAGCGCGCCGTCGGCGAAGGGCAGGTGCTCGGCGTTCATGCGCGCGCTGCCCAGCAGGTTGGGTCTGCCCGCACCGTACTCGCGGGCCCTGGCCAGCATGGGGCCGGAAATGTCGCCGTTGATCAGCTTCCAGCCGTGATCAAGGATGCGCGACGTGAAGCGCCCGGTGCCGCAGGGCAGGTCCAGCACGGTGTTGATGCCTTGCAGGCCCTGCACGGCCTTCAGGATCATCTGCCACTTGCGCTCAGACTTGGGGCCGGCGAGCCCGCCCTTGAAGCGGCGGTCGTCGTAGGCGTCCACGATGTCATCGCGCTGATAGTGCGATTTCTTCGCGTCCCAGTCGGGTTGGCGGGGTGCGGATTCGTTCACGGAGGTCCTAGCGTACGCCGTCAGTGCCTTCGATGCCGACGGTGCCGCCCTTGAGGTTGAAAGTCAACATCGAGCCTCCGCGCTCCACCAGCATGATCACGTCGTCGGTGGCCTTGGTGCGGCGGATGGCCTGGCCCAGACCGCCCCAGCTGCTGATCGATTCGCCGTTGTACTCGATCACCAGGTCGCCGACCTGCAGCCCCAGCTTTGATGCCTGCGAGTCGGGGTAGATGTGCGTCAGCCGGCAACAGTTGGGCTTCTGCAGGCGCACGGTGAACTGGTTGTCGCCGGCGCGCAGCGAGACGAACTGGCTCTGGGATGCCAGCCCGCGCGAGGTGGCGACCAGGCTGTAGCTGCCGACCTCGACGAAGCTGATGGTCGCGACGCCTTCGCCGCTGGAGTTGGCGTTGAAGTTCTTGGCGCCGCTCAGCTGCACGTTGCCCCAGGCGATCGCGTTGCCCTGCTCGTCGACCAGCTTGACGATCACCGTGGCGCCCGCGTCCACCACCACGTTGCGGGTGTTTTCGCCCTCGCTGAGCGTAACGGTATCGGAAAACACCTCGGCCCAGTTGCCCGTGGTGTAAACCTCGAGCCGCCACACACCGGGCTCGGCGGGGCCCAGCTTGAACGTGCCGTCTTCGCCAACCTGCGCGTACCTGCCCGTCCCCCAGCCGCCCCAGCGATCTTCATCTTCCTTGCGCAGGCGCACGCCCACGTTGCCGACCTTGCCGCCGCTGCTGCTGGTGATCGTCCCGCTCAGCATCGCGCCGGTCGCGAACTTCAGGGCCAGCTCGTTGCTGCCGGCCGCAACCGTGATGTCCTGCTTGATGGCCGGCAGCCCGGCGGCCGTGACCGTCATGGTGTAATCGCCGGGTGCAATGCCCGCGTATTCGGCCAGTCCCGGCTCGCTGGACGGCATGCGTTCGGGGCGCGGCCAGTTGCGCCCGCCCTTCTGCTGAAACCAGACCGAGTCGGCCTCAACCGGCTTGCCGGCCGGATCGGTCAGGCGCAGGCGAATCACCGCACCGACGTCCATCAGGAAATCGAGCGTGTTCTCGCCCTGCACCAGAGTGATGGTGCGGGTCTCGGACATCTCTCCGAGCGAAGCCGTGAAGCGGGTTTCCTTCGGCATGAGCGTGTCGAAGCGATAGCGTCCCTTACTGTCGGTGCGCGCCGTGGCCGCGGCGGCACCTTCCTGGTTCCAGCCGCGGCGGTTGCGGTCCTCGCCGCCTCCCAGCCGCACCGTGGCGTTCGCCAGCGCGTTGCCTTCCTTGTCTGTCACCACGCCGCTCAGGATCGCGGCCTGCTGCAGCACGATCACCGCGCCCTCTGAGCCCACCTCGATGTCCATGGGCTTTTCCTGGGTGAAGCCGGTGGCGGTGATTTCCACCTGCATCTGGCCCGTCTTGGCGGGCAGGCTGAACTTCCCTTCCGCGTCATCGACGCTGCGGCTGATCGCCTCCCATTGGCGGTTGGGGCGCCAGGCGCGTACCCGGAAGCTGGTGACCGGTTTGCCGTCCGGGGTTTCCACGCGCCCGTGCAGCAGGCTTTCGGCCGAGAGCAGGATGGTAACCTGGTCGCCCGATGCCACCCGGGCAAGCTCTCCGCTGCCGTGGCCTTCGGCCCAGGCGGACAGGTCGTAGGCCAGCGTGCCATCGAGCCCGGCGAAGCGGAACTCTCCCTTGGCGTCGGTGTTCACACTGCGCGTCTCACGCGCCGCACGGGCCAGGAAGGCTGAGACTTCCTCACGGTAGCGCTCAAGCTCATCGCCGCTGAACTCGGGCGGGCGGAGGTCCAGGTTGCTTCGGCGCGCGGTGACGGCGGCACCGGACACCGGCTCGCCGTTGGGGGCGATCACTCTGCCCTGGATCACGGCGTCGCCGCGATCCGATGGGTCAGACTGCACCTCCGCCTGCAGTTCGACGCCCGGAGCCTTGCCGGTGCTGGTGTCCTGCGGCTGCGGCGCTTTCGTAGTGTCGCCGACCTTGGGATCGCGTGGAGTGCTGCCGGAGGTCGTGGGAGCCGCCTCAAGCGGCCGGGAAGTTTCACCCGACGCCGGGTCCAGGTCGGTGTCGAGCGGCCGCGCGCTCACCGCATTTGCCTGCGGTGTGCGGTCGCCCAGGCCGCCGGTAATGAAGCCGTAAGCGCCGACCATTAACGACAGCACGGTGACCACGAGCAGAACGATGTTGAGTCCGCTAAGTCGACTCGAAGACATGAGGCCCCTCATCAGCTCCTGAACCTAGTACGCGCACGGAGTGATTCCGGTTCGTCTATTTTGGGCTTTTTGCCCGCGAGCTGGGCGGAAAAATCAGTCGCCATCTTCCCACCCGTCCCGGCCGTCTTTGCCCCCTGTGACATATCTCAGCGGCTTGAATGGCAGGGGACGGCCGAACTGCGTCGCGACCTCCAGCGTGATCGTCCAGGGCTCCGCCTCGCTGATCGTCAGCTTGACGTCCAGGGGCAGCAATCTCGCATAGCGCATGGCCCAGCCGAACCGTTGCTCTCCTGCCAGTGTTATCCGATCGCGAGGTGTGCCGGCCTCGAGGGCATTGCGCGCTGTGCCTGCCAGGATGCGCAGGTACCAGCGACATTGATCCTTGAATGCTTCTCGATCATCCGGCAGCGGCATCCAGCTCTTCGCGCTCACACTGCTGATGGAGACTGTGTTGTCTGCATAGTCCAGCGTGATCACGGCCGGTTCGGCCAGGCGTTCGCCATTCACGCTGCGACAGGCGAACTCGACAGCGAGTGGACGATTCGCCACGGCCTTGGCGCTGAGACTGGCGGCATCGAACGGCTCTTCCGGGTCGTCGTACAGCCCGTCCAAAGGCGCAAGGCCGCCGCCGCTCTGCGCCTGCTGTCTCTCGCTGTGCCGGAAGAGCGCCTCACACAAGAATTCGTCCAGCCTGGCGTACTCGCGCTCACCCAGCAGGAGCAGCCCCTCCGGCGTTCGTGCCAGCAGGCGGCCGGCCTTCTGGGTAATCCCGGTTCGCAGGTTGACGGTCAGCTTGAGTTCGCCATCGGGCAGGCTGTCACCGCACCGGGTGACGCAGCGGACCACGGCGATCGGTTCGTCGCCCTCGGGGAAACCCAGCGCGAAATCGGTACCCTTGAAGTGTTTCCCGTCAAGCCGCTCCAGGCGGCGCATCAGGATGGCGATAGTCCAGCCGCGATCCAGCTTGTATTCGGCGCCCTTGTACTTCAGCTCAAGGCGCGCGCGGATGTTCTCCAGCGCTCCCCAGGCTTCGTCTGCCATCTCCTCGGCCTCCTGCGCGGTGGCAGGCGCCCCGCTGATGGGGCGGGGCTGCGGGTCCGGGTCCGCTTGCAGCGGGTCGGCATCAGGCTGCGGTGGAGGAGTATTGTCGGGTTCGGGCAGGTTCGGCGCCGGCGGCCGGGGTGGCGGCGGAGGCTCCTGCCCCGATAAAAGCACGGCCGCGAGACCCAGCAGCACAAGGACCGGCAGTGCGATCAGCAGCGGCAGCCGCACGGATCTTGGTTTCAGTGTCGCCATCAGGACCGCCCGCCTGTGATTGGAAAAAGTCTATCCCGCCTTGCTTTCCGGCGCAGCGGTCACGGGCTTATCAAATCCGGGCGCGTTTGTAGCGATGCTCTCGATCAGGATCGGCTTGCGCCTGATCCAGCCGAACAGGATCAGTCCGCCCGCCACCATCGACAGGCTGAGCAGTTGCCCGCGCGTGAGCCCCAGCAGGTAGCCCAGCCCCGGCTCAGGCTGCCGGAAGAACTCGCTGACCATGCGCAATCCGCCATAACAGACCAGGAACCAGGCCGAGAGCACGCCCACGGTTTTCGTGCGCATGCGCACCAGCACCAGGATCAGCAGCAGGACGATGCCCTCGGTGAAGGCCTGGTACAGCTGGCTGGGGTGGCGCGGCGTGGTGACCACCATGCGCACCAGTTCGATGACGCCCGAATCAGGTGCGCCCACGGAATAGCTGTAAAGCGTGCCTTCCTGCAGCAGCTCGTACCCCTGGTCGGGAACCCATTTCTCGATGTGGTAAGCGTTGGTGCCGCTCTCGAGCTGGGTCGTGACGACGCGGAATGTCTCGCCCTGCTGGTTGGCAACCACGCGGCTGAACAACGGGCCCCGCATCGGAAAACGCACCGCCCACGGCAGGCTGGATTCACGGCCCCACAGGTCGGCCGCCAGGAAGTTCGCGACGCGACCGAGGATGGTGCCGAAGGCCACGAAGATCACGCTCTGGTCCAGCAGGTGGAACCAGGGCCGTTTGATGAAACGCGCCCAGAACCAGAAGGCGATGATGGTGCCCAGGATCATGCCGTGGATGGTGAAGCCGCTGGCGTTGGTGAGCAGGCGGATCGGCTTCGAGAAATAGTACTCGGGCTGGTAAAAGATCGCCTCGCCCAGGCGCCCGCCGATCACGATTGCGGCCACGGCCACCAGGATGCTGTCCAGCACCTGCCGCTTGTTCACCCGGAAGCTGCCGCGCTTCCACCACAGGTAACACATCAGCCACGCGAACACGAAGATCGTGCCGTACGCCAGGTGAAACACATTGAACAGCTCGATGCCGTCGGCCCCTGCCGGCACGTCACGGAAGAAGTGCAGGCCGCCGTCGTACCAGGAGACCACCGTCGTGGAGTATTCCGGGTCGCTGATGTAGGGGTGGTCGATCATCCCGTTCAATTATGGGGCTGACGGGCGCTTCGGCAACCGGCCAAACGAAACGGGGAGGCCGCAGCCTCCCCGTTCGCGATTTGAAACAGCGCTACACGCGCGCCGAGCGCATCCGGACGCCGACGGCCAGAGCGCTCACGGCGCCCAGCAGCAGCAGGAAGCTGAGACCGCTGCCTTCGTTGGTGGAGCAGTCGTCTTCTTCCTCTTCTTTGCCGGCTGTGCCCCTGAACATGATGGAATAGATCGGGGTGTCCGGGTCGTCGCTGTAGACCGCCAGCCAGACGGACCACTTGCCGTCATCGTTGGGCGTAATGTCCATGGTGAAGTCGGTCGAGGCGGCGGGCGCCAGGGTGGTCGATGCCGGCTGCGTGATGAACCAGTTGCAGCGAATGGCCGCGGCGCCATCGCAGGGGCGGTTGGAAGCGCTGGTATCCAGCACGAGGTTCGTGCCGGTCCCGATGTTGACGATGCGGATGGTCAGGTTGTAGGGCGCCTTGTCCGGGTGGTCGCCCAGGTCAACGGCGGTGCCGTGTGCCAGGGTTGTACCCACCGGGTACTGCACAACGATGTCCTGCTGCGCCGCCAGCGCTGTACCGAACAGAGCCACGACGCCAAGCCAAGCGAACAACTTGCCGATCATCTTCATCTCCCCACTTAGTGCCGCCCCAACGGCAATGCTGGATAGGCCGTACGCGCGGCCTGAAACAAACCCGGATGCAGATAGGGTGAAAAAATCATAGCTCGCACAAAGGCAAACGCAAAGAACGACTTGCATGAGACAGGGCACAGAAAACGAAGGGGGAGGCGTGATCGCCTCCCCCCTGGGTTTGCGGTTGTTGCTTGCGACTAGGCCTTGCGGGTGCGGATGGCCACTGCGCCCAGGCCCAGCAGGCCCAGCAGCAGCATCCAGCTGTACGGGGCGCTGCCGCCGCTGCTGCAGCCGCCGTCGTCACCGCCGCCGCCGCCAGAGCCGCTGCTCGGGGCACTGATAGTGATCTGGAAGCTGGCGACCGCTGAATCGCTTGCGTTGTCCACGGCGCGCACGTCGAAGCTGACCGTGCCCGCGGCGGTCGGGGTTCCCGTGATGTCGCCGGTGGCGCTGAGGCTCAGGCCGGCCGGCAGGCTGGTGCCGTTGACCAGGCTGTAGGTGTAAGGCGCGGAACCGCCGGTGGCCACCAGGGTGACCGTGGCGTAGACCACGCCCACGGTGCCGCCGGCCAGCGGACTGGTGTTTGTGAAGGTGATGGCGCCGGAGTTGCCCAGCACCGTGATGCTGACGTTGATGGTGACCGTGTTGGGCCCGTCGTCAACGTCCATGCTGAACACCTGGACGCCAATATCGGCCGCAACCAGCGTAGCGGTGGGTGCGACGCTCAGCACGCCGCCGGCCAGGCTGAAGGTGAAACCGCTGCCGCCGGTGGGACCGCTTCCCTGTGCGATGTTGGTCAGGGTAAGTGTCTGGCCGGTGTTGGCATCGGTGACGTTGGCCAGGTCGACGCTCAGGCTGGCGGGATCGTTCTGGGCATAGGTGGCGAGGTAGGGCGTACCCGCCGAGCCGTCGCCGCTGATGCCGGTGG
>JAANMY010001026.1_pt1 | contig 34477 bp, 27 predicted proteins | sample 7279691 | NCBI WGS metagenome assembly JAANMY01 (sample SAMN14094543, study PRJNA606508) | bioreactor metagenome | isolation source: A lab-scale SPAN reactor treating ammonium-rich wastewater day 388 | place: Ireland: Galway | collected 2018-02-07
GTTCAAGACCCACTCGTTACCGTCGCGCACGGCCGTGGTGCGGATGGCGGACGCGTCCGAGCCGACATGCGGCTCGGTCAGGCAGAAGCAGCCGAGCTTCTCGCCGCGGGCGAGCGGCTTCAGCCAGGTTTCCTTCTGCGCATCGGTGCCGAAGCGGTTGATGATTCCGCAGGGCAGCGAGTTCTGCACGCTGACGATGGTCGAGGTGGCGCCGTCGCCGGCGGCGATTTCTTCCAGCGTCAGCACCAGGCTCATGTAGTCCATGCCGGCGCCGCCCCATTCCTCGGGCACCACCATGCCGAGCGCGCCGAGTTCGGCGAGTTCGTTCAGCGCTTCGCGCGGGAAGGTGTGGTTGCGGTCCCATTCGGCGGCGAAGGGGGCCAGGCGCTCCTGCGCGAAGGCGCGCATCGAGTCGCGGATGAGTTCCTGTTCCTGGGTCAGAATCATTGCACTGCTGTCCTTGTAGAAGTCCTTGCTAGGGGCATGGCGGGGCGGCCTCGTGAGCCGCCCCGCACCTGTCGATCAGATTCAGCCGCAGGCCACCGACGAATCAACCTCGATCGCCATCGCGGTGGCCTCGCCGCCGCCGATGCACAGGCTGGCCACGCCGCGCTTGAGGCCGCGCTTGCGCAGCGCGCCGATCAGCGTGATCAGGATGCGCGCGCCCGAGGCGCCGATCGGGTGGCCGAGCGCGCAGGCGCCGCCATTGACGTTGACCTTGTCGTGCGGCAGCTTCATCTCATGCATCGCCGCCATGGTGACGACCGCGAAGGCCTCGTTGATTTCCCACAGGTCGACGTCGTCGGTCGACCAGCCCGCCTTGGCCAGCACCTTCTGCATCGCGCCCACCGGCGCGGTGGTGAACAGCGCCGGTTCCTGCGCGTGAGTGGCGTGGCCGACGATGGTGGCGACCGGCTTGAGGCCGAGCTTGTCGGCGGTGGACTTGCGCATCAGAACCAGCACGGCGGCGCCATCCGAGATGGAGCTCGAGTTGGCCGGGGTGACCGTACCGTCTTTCTTGAACGCGGGCTTGAGGCCCGGGATCTTGTCGATCTGCGCCTTCGGTGGCTGCTCGTCCTTGTCGACGACGACGTCGCCCTTGCGGCCCGACACCGTGACCGGCACCACCTCCCAGGTGAAGTCGCCGTTGCTGATCGCGGCCTGCGCGCGCGTGGTGGAGGCAATGGCGAATTCGTCCTGCGCCTGGCGGGTGAAGTCGAACTGGCTGGCGCAGTCCTCGGCGAAGGTGCCCATCAGGCGGCCCTTGTTCTCCTTGGAGTAGCTGTCTTCCAGGCCGTCGAGGAACATGTGGTCGAACATCTGGCCGTGGCCGAGGCGGTAGCCGGCGCGCGCCTTGGGCAGCAGGTAGGGCGCGTTGGACATGGATTCCATGCCGCCGGCGACCATGATCTCGTTGCTGCCGGCGAGGATCAGGTCGTGCGCCAGCATGGTGGCCTTCATGCCCGAACCGCACACCTTGTTGATCGTGGTGCAGCCGGCCGACAGCGGCAGGCCGGCACCAAGCGCGGCCTGGCGGGCGGGCGCCTGGCCGACGCCGGCGGGCAGCACGCAGCCCATGATCACCTCTTCGACCTGCTCGGGCTTGAGGCGCGCGCGCTCCACCGCCGCCTTGATGGCGACGGCGCCGAGCTGCGGCGTGGTGAGGCTGGCGAGATCGCCCTGGAAGCCGCCCAGCGGGGTGCGGGCGACGGAAACGATGACGACGGGATCGGACATGCGGTTCTCCTGATTGATTCGTGTTGGTCTGGGTTGTAATTGCCGCGCTCAGTCGCCGAGCGCTTCGAGCGCCGTGACGTAGCGCGGCATGAGATCGTCCGGGCGGCTCACGTTCATGCCCAGGTCGCGGATCAGGCCGTCCTTCAGGCCGTAGATCCAGCCATGCACGGTGAGCGGCTGGCCGCGCTGCCAGGCGTCCTGCACGACCACGGTCTGCGCCACGTTGGCCACCTGCTCGATGACGTTGAGCTCGCACAGGCGGTCGTGGCGCAGCTCGGGCGGCAGCGTGTCGACCGCGCGCAGGTGGCGCACATGCACGTCCTGCACATGACGCAGCCACAGATCGACGAGGCCGACGCGCGCGCGCTCGAGCGCCGCCTTGACGCCGCCGCAGCCGTAATGGCCGACCACCATGATGTGCTTCACCTTGAGCACGTCGACCGCATACTGGATGACGGAGAGGCAGTTGAGGTCGGTGTGCACCACCACGTTGGCCACGTTGCGATGCACGAAGACCTCGCCCGGCAGCAGGCCGACGATCTGGTTGGCCGGCACGCGCGAATCGGAGCAGCCGATCCACAGGTACTCCGGACTCTGCAGGTGCGACAGCTTCTCGAAGAAGCCGGGGTCGAGCTGCTGCATCTGGCGCGACCACGCCTGGTTGTAGTCGAAGAGGTGGAACAGGTTCTCGTTGTTGACCGCGTCCTCGGACCACTGCGACAGGTCGAGGGTGAGGAAGACCGTGCCCTCGACCGGGCTCGGGTAATACGCCGGCGCTTCGGTGAAGCCGAGCTCCCGGTACAGCTTCATCGCGATCCGCATCGCCGGCAGGGTATCGAGCAGGATGCGGCGGTAGCCGACCTCCTGCGCCGCCTTGATCGCCGCCAGCGCGAGCTGCCGCCCCAGGCCGCGCCCGCGCATCTCGGGGTCGACATAGAGCCGCTTCATCTCGCACACGCCTTCCGAGAACCGGCGCACGCCCACGCAACCGCAGGGCACGCCGTCCAACTCGGCGAAGAACAGGCGGCCATCGGCTTCGCCATAGGCACCGGGCAGGTTGGCGACTTCGTCGGCAAAGCCCTGGTAGCTGAAATCCACCCCCAGCCACGCGGCGTAGTTGCGGAAGAACTGGCGCACCTGCTCCAGTTCGGTCACGTCGGAAGCGCTGAGCGCGCGCAGGCGATAAGTCATTTCAGCTCCTGTGATCCGTTACGTCCGACGCATGCAGGCAGGCACCCGCCCGCATCAGCCGGCGCGCTCGCTCTTGCCCTGCATGGCCATGATCGTCTGCTGCATGATCGCGCACAGCGTCCATTGCTCGTCGCGAATCGCATACACGTCGGCGCGGGTCACGATCAGCGTGCGCCCCGGGCGCACCACCTCGCCGCGCGCCACCAGGCGCTGGCCGTCGGCGGGCGCGACCAGGTTCATCTTGTACTCCACCGTCAGCACGCTGGTGTCGGCCGGGGTCAGGGTGTTGGCCGCGTAGCCCGCCGCCGAGTCGGCGATCATGCCGACCACGCCGCCGTGGATGAAGCCGTGCTGCTGGGTGATCCCGGCCTTGTGCGGCAGATGGATCTCGACATAGCCGGGCTCGACCACCGCCATCTCGGCGCCGATCAGGCTCATCGCGTGCTGAAGCTTGAAGCTCGCCCGCACGCGCTCGGCGTAGTCCGGATCACGGGGCTGGAACTGCGGTATCTCGGTTCGCATGCGGGGGTCTCCTCACCGGGTGTTGGTGCTTGTTTTAACGTTTACGTCAACGTAAACTCGGGACTGAAAAAATGCAAGCGCCGCGCGGGCATCGGCAGCGCTTCAGCCCACACTGGCACGATCGATCCGGCGCACGAGCTCGGCCCGCGCCGCCGCCGCACCTTCGGCGTTGTCGCCGAGCAGGGCCTCGCACTGGCGCTCGAGCATGTCGATCTCGTCGAGCACGGCCTCGATGTCGCGACGCTGCTGTTCCATGGCCGCGCGCCGCACCGCCAGCGCCGTGAGAAAGCGCTGCAACTGCGGCGCCGAGTTGCGCACGCCGCCGTACATGTCGAGCAGCTCGCGGATCTCGGCCAGCGACAGGCCGAGGCGCTTGCCGCGCAGGGTCAGTTTGAGGCGGGTACGATCGGCCTTGGTATAAACACGGGCGCGGCCCACGCGCGCTGGCGTCAGCAGGCCCTGGTCCTCGTAGAAGCGGATCGCCCGCGGGGTGATGTCGAATTCGCGTGCGAGTTCGGTGATGGTGAAGGTTTGTTCGTTGCCCATGCTCGGTCACGACGGCCAGCCTCCCGAGCCTGCAGAAGCCAGCGCAATTTATTGATTTAATTACTGATAACGAAAAAGTCGAACGGAAGTTAAGCAGATTCCCGGGTTTTGGGCAATGCGCGCGCGCCGCAGCGCCTGCCCGCCCCCGGGTCGCCCTCCCAGACAGGACAAGACGATGAGCACAGCCCCCACCCTCACCTATCCCTACGACACCCTGCCCGCCGCCGGCACCACCCTCGAGGTAGCGCCCGGCGTGCGCTGGGTGCGCATGCCCCTGCCCTTTGCGCTCGACCACATCAACCTGTGGCTGCTCGACGACGGCGACCGCGTGGTCGTCATCGACTGCGGCTACGCCTCGCCCGACACCCAGGACGCCTGGAACGCGGTGCTCGCCGCCGACGGCCGGCCCATCGGCCGCGTCATCGTCACCCACCACCACCCCGACCACATCGGGCTGGCCACCTGGCTGGCGGCGCGCGATGCGGCGCCGATCCACATGACTCAAGGCGAGTTCTTCGCCGCGCAGGCGATCTGGCACCAGACCCCCGGCTACTCGGTCGTCGACATGCTCGACCAGTTCCGCCGCCACGGCCTGGCCGACGAGCGCCACGAGGCGCTCTCGACCCGCGGCAACGCCTACCGCCGCGGCGCGCCCGAAGTGCCCGCCCACTACCGCCGCCTGTTCGACGGCGACGAAGTGCGCATCGGCGCCCACACCTGGCGCATCATCGTCGGCTTCGGCCACGCGCCCGAGCACGCCAGCCTGTACTGCGCCGAGCTCGGCGTGCTCATCTCGGGCGACATGCTGCTGCCGCGCATTTCCACCAACGTCAGCGTGTACGCGGCCACCCCGCACGACGATCCGCTGGGCTGGTTTCTGCGCTCACTGCGGGATTTGTGCAACATCCCCGACGACACGCTCGTGCTACCATCTCACGGCAAACCTTTCAAGGGTATTCGATCAAGGGTTGATCAGCTCGTCGAGCATCATCGCGAGCGCTGCGAGGTCTTGCTGGCTGCCTGCCGCACACCGCGCACCGCTTTCGAGTTGTTGCCGACGCTTTTTCCACGCGCGCTCGATACCCATCAGGTCATGTTCGCCATGGGGGAGGCCATTGCCCACCTCAACCACCTCGAAAGTCAGGGAACACTATCGAGGCAGGTCGATGCGAACGGACTCATCCGTTTCACCCCTTGCCCGTAAGCCCGCCCCGACCCAAATAACAGGAGCCCAAACCACATGGCTGCAACCAGCAACGACACCCCCAAGGCTGAGCTACCCGACCCGCAGGAAGTCGCCAAGACCTACGCCGAAGTCGCCCGCCGCGCCTCGCACCTGATCAGCGACCACGTCCACCGCCAGCTCAAGAAGGGTGTCTCCACGCCGGCTGACGAGCTCGGCATCGCCCAGGCCTTCATGGACATGATGGCCAAGCTGCTGGCCAACCCGTACAAGCTCGCCCAGGCGCAGATGAACCTGGTGTGGGACTACTTCTCGCTGTGGCAGCACTCGATGATGCGCGTCGCCGGCCTGAGCGCCTCGCCGATCGCCTCGCCCGAGAAGAGCGACAAGCGCTTCAAGGACGAAGAATGGGAAGAGCACTTCCTGTTCGACTTCATCAAGCAGTCGTACCTGATCGCCGCGCGTCACATCCATGACACCGTGAGCGGCGTCGACGGCCTCGACGAGCAGACCCAGAAGAAGGTCAACTTCTACACCCGCCAGTACATCGACGCGCTGTCGCCGTCCAACTTCGCGATGACCAACCCCGAAGTCTTCCGCGAGACGGTCAAGAGCCACGGCCAGAACCTGCTCAAGGGCCTCAACAACCTGCTGCGCGACGTCGAGGACGGCGGCGGCAACCTGCGCGTGAAGATGACCGACACCACGGCCTTCGAGCTGGGCAAGAACGTCGCCACCACGCCGGGCAAGGTCGTGTTCCAGACCGAGATGATGCAGTTGGTGCAATACACCCCCAGCACCGACAAGGTGCTGAAGAAGCCGCTGCTGATCGTGCCGCCGTGGATCAACAAGTTCTACATCCTCGACCTGCGCGAGAAGAACTCGTACATCAAGTGGTGCGTGGACCAGGGCCACACCGTGTTCGTGATCTCATGGGTCAACCCCGACGAGCGCCTGGCCGCCAAGAGCTTCGACGCCTACGTCAAGGAAGGCGTGCTCGCCGCGCTCGACGCCATCGAACAGCAGACCGGCGAGAAGGAAGTCAACGCCGCCGGCTACTGTCTGGGCGGCACGCTGCTCGCCACCACGCTCGCCTACCTCGCCGCCAAGCGCCAGAAGCGCATCGCCTCGGCTACCTTCTTCACCACCATGACCGACTTCACCGAACCCGGCGAGCTTGGCGTGTTCATCGACGAAGGCCAGGTCTCCAGCCTCGAGAAGAAGATGTTCGAGCGCGGCTACCTTGAAGGCTCGGAAATGGCCGGCACCTTCAGCATGCTGCGCTCCAACGACCTGATCTGGTCGTTCGTGGTGAGCAACTACCTGATGGGCAAGGACCCGTTCCCGTTCGACCTGCTGTACTGGAACTCGGACTCCACCCGCATGCCGGCCGCCATGCACAGCTTCTACCTGCGCACCATGTACATGGAAAACCGCCTGGTCGAGCCGGGCGGCATCGAGATCGACGGCACCCCGATCGACCTCACCAAGATCAAGGTGCCGTGCTACTTCATCTCGGCGATCGAAGACCACATCGCCCCGTGGAAGAGCACCTACATGGGCGCCCGCCGCTTCACCGCCCCGGTGCGCTTCGTGCTGGGCGGCTCCGGCCACATCGCCGGCATCGTCAACCCGCCGGCGGCCAACAAGTATGGCTACTGGGTCAACCCGGCCGCCAAGCTGCCCGAAACTGGCGAAGCCTGGTTCGAAGGCGCCCAGCAGCACGCGGGCTCGTGGTGGACCGACTGGCAAAGCTGGGTCACCGCCCACGACGCCGAGCAGACCGAGCCGCGCGACCCGGCCAAGGGCAAGCTGAAGGCGCTGGAAGACGCGCCGGGGAGCTTCGTCAAGGCGCGCGTTGACGTCAAGGCTGCGGCTTGATCGTTGATGGGTAGGAGCGGGGAGGGGTGACCCTCCCCGTTCTTGCGTTTACGGGTGGGGGAAATTGCGCGGACCTGCCCACATGTCCGCCGCGACTGCCCCTTGCGCCCTTCTTCTTGACCCCAGTTCAGCCGGACGTGCACACAGTGTCGGAATTCCTTACGCCCCAGAACGGGCAAGAAACCAGCGACTATCGCCCTGCCCTCGTACTCGACACCAACACCGTACTCGCGCTGTGGATGTTCCGCGATCCAGCACTTGACGCACTGCGCAAGTGGATCGAGGCAGGGAACTGCCGGCTGTACAGCCGGGAGGATGCGCTGGAGGAGTTGCGGCGGGTGCTGGCGTACCGGCAGTTCGGGCTGGATGAGGTCTCTCGACAAGCCATCTATGCGGACTACTGGCCTCTCGTCACCCCTTTGAACGCCCACCTGGGGAGCGCGGCGACCGAGAATCTCGCCTTGCTTCCGCGCTGCAGCGACCGGGATGATCAGAAATTCATGGAGATCGCCATCCAGGCGCAGGCCACCCATCTGCTGACGCGCGACAAGGCCCTGCTCAAGCTTGCGCGTTACCGCTCGATCCGGGACCACTTCGAAATCATCACACCCGAGCGCTTCCGCGCCAGAATCCTTTCAGCTCATACATTCCCTGGATGACCCGACCATCCCGCCAAGATGCGGCCGAGCGGGCGACCACCAACCCTCCATTGCCGTCATCTGAAACACGAAGCCCCGGCGTGCCGGGGCTTCGTGCACAGCGCGAACGCGCTAGTCAGGCATCTCGCTGCCGGCGCCGACGCGAGTAGAAGAAACTGCCCAGCAACGCCGCACCGAACAAGCTGAGCGTGCCCGGCTCGGGGACACCACCGCTGCCGCCGCCACCGCCGCCGCCGCAATCGAGATTGGTAGAACCCGGAGGGCAGGTGACGCTGCCACGGACCCACGCCCACTCCTCGAAGCCGGCATCAGAAGTCGCATCAATACCGCCGGGGCCATACGGGTTTGCCGTCACTCCGAACTGCGAGTACAAGTACAGCGAAGAGCTTGCGTTCTGGAGACTCGCCGGGATCACCGAGAGCGGGATCAGGGCGACCATATCGGCACGCCCGCTTCCGCTACCGACCACGCCGTAGTCGAGCAGGATCGCACTATCGACGAGTCCGTCGAGGTCCCACAGCGCGGTCAGGCTACCCAACTTGTTAATACCGTCATAACTGCCCGCAACGGTGTTCGTCGCTTGGTCTGCACCGACGAACAGTTGCAAGCGGTCGAGAGAAAGGAAACGGCCGTTAGCGGAAGCACTTTCGTTGATGTCCAGCACGAACTCGAGGTACGAAACACCGCCGAGCGTGACGACAGGAACACTGCTGAATAGGAGGTCGCGCGTGAAGTTTGGATCGGTATTCTCGTCGAACTGCACCGCCCGATCAGAGGTGTTGTAACCCTCTTCGTTACCTTTCTCCTGGATGCGGACAAACGGATTGAAAACACCAGTACCCGTCGCATCGTAGATCCCCGACGGTGCGACGAAAATCGCGCCGTTGATCGGTGCAGTATCCTGCACGAGCGGAGGTCCGACATCCCCGCTGGACAGGTCGTGAATCACAGGCGCCGCGTGGGAAGCCGAAGCGGCAAACAGTCCCGCAAGCGCGGACGTCAGCATCCATTGTTTGAGTTTCATCATGGCTTTCTCCTAGTCGGCGCAACGGTCTTGATGCGTGACAAGATTTAAGCGAATCTCGTGCCAAGTTTATTAACTAGCTGATTTCGTGAAATAGTTCGCGGATATCTTGGCGTTTTCGTGTAATCCGGCGAGTCGAATGTAAAAAAATCCGACAGAGCACACCCGCGACCGCCCTCGATTCCCCGGGTCTCTCCTCTGATCAAGTCGGCGTTGTGATGGGCATTTGCGGCCCGCCCACCGCCCATGTCGGGCCCCTACGCCTCGCTCTCCTGTCAAGCGACACGAAGATTTAACCCCCTGACGACATCTGGAATTGACCCTCCCTGGGTTAATCAACTCTCCGACGTGATCGGGGTGGGGGTGGGGGCAGCGGCCTTCTGCAGAAGGCCGCTGCGGCGCTTGTCGCGCAGCCGGTAGCTGTCGCCCCGGATCGTGATGACCTGGCTGTGGTGCAGCAGCCGATCGAGGATCGCGGTGGCGGCCACCGCGTCGCCAAACACCTGTCCCCACTCGCCGACCGGCCGGTTGCTGGTGATCAACATGCTGGCCCGCTCGTAGCGCCGCGACACGAGCTGGAAGAACAGGTGCGCAGCAGCCGGCTCGAGCGGCAGGTAGCCCAGCTCATCGATGATCAGCAGCTTGGGCTTCGAGAGCTGCAGCAGTTTCTCCTCGAGCCGCCCGTCGGCGTGCGCCTTGGTGAGCCCGGCCATCAGCGCCGCCGCCGAGGTGAAGAGCACCGTATAGCCACGATCGACCGCTTCACGCCCGAGGGCGACCGCCAGATGCGTCTTGCCCACGCCAGGCGGACCGAGCAGCAGCAGGGCCTGGCCATGCCCGATCCAGCGACCGGTGGACAGATCCCGAATCTGCCCCGGATCGATCGAGGGCTGGGCGTCGAAGTCGAAGCCTTCGAGCGTGCGCACGCATGGGAAGCGGGCGAGCTTCATGCCCATCTGGATGCGTCGGCTGTCGCGTCGGGCGACCTCGCGCTCGGCCAGGAATAGCAGCGCTTCGCGCAGCGTCATCTGTGCCCGGCTGGCTTCGTCGAGCAGGCTGTCGAGCTGGTCGCGGATCGCCGTCAGGCGCAGCCGAGTGAGTAATTCGTCGAGTCGGTCGGGATCGATCATCACCAGCCTCCTCCGACGAGCGCCTCGTACTCGGCCAGCGGGCGCAGCAACGCATCGGTGGGCGGCGGCGCCTCGATCTCGACCGGCGGCGGCGATCCACCCAGCAGATGGCTGCGCTCGATGCTGCGCCCCCGACTGCCGGAGAGCTCCGCATGGCGAGCCACTTCCTCGCCGGCGTACTCGACCACCACGGTGTCGGCGCTGACGACGACCGTGACGGTCTCGCCAATCAAGCGCCACGGCACGCTATAGGCGTTGGTGTCGAGCTCGATGCAGCCCTCGGCATTGACCCGGCGCACGAGCTCACGCACCTGCAGGAAGGGCACGATCCCGTCGACTGGACGCAGGTGATCGCGCTCCAACTCGAAGCGCTCGGCGGGCATGACGCCCGTCGTGCCGTGAATGCGCACATCGGCCACCTCGCGCTGCCAGCGCGCCAGGTGCGCCTCCATCGCGGCCCAGCTCTCGAAGGCGTGACCGGCGATGGCGTTCTTCTTCACGTAGCCTACGCCGTTCTCGGTCTTGCCCTTGGTGCGGGCCCGAAACGGCGCGCACGCCTTGGCCCGGATATCCCAGTGCCGGCAGAACGCCTCGAAGCGGCTGTTGAGTCGGACCTGGCGGGTCTGCATGTCGTGCTTGTCGACCAGCGCCTTGGCGTTGTCGATGAGCAGCGTCTGCGGCCGTCCGCCGAAATGGGCAAACGCTGCCTCGATCCCGGCAAACCACGCGCTCTGGCGCTCGTGCCGGAACGCGCATACAAACCCCCGGCGCGAAAAGCCCAGCGTCGCCACGAACAGGAAGAGCCGCACCGGCTCGCCGCCGATCAGCACACGCGTCTGGCCGAAGTCGATCTGCATCTGCTCACCTGGGGCGGTCTCGAAGCGGATCGTCGCACGACGGCTGGCTTCAAGCTCCTGGCGGAACCCCCGGCACGCGCGCTCGACCGTGCGCAGGCTCGTGTCGATCCCGAGCTCCTTGCTCAACTGCTGGCGTACCACGTCGCAGTTGCCCCGGTGCTGCAGGAAACGCTCCCGCAGCCATGTTTCATGACCGCCCAGCACGCTGTCGCGCTGCGGCTGTCGGTAGGGCACCGGCCCGCCCGCGTTCAGATACCGCCGCACCGTGTTGCGCGCGATGCCCAACGCTCTCGCGATCCGCTTCGCACCCCACCCTGACTGCCCCAACCGAACGATCGTCGTGACCGCCTCCGGCTCCAACATCTCCTGCACTCCGCAAACCAGACGGCGTACAGGATTCAACTCCATGTGCTTCGTTTCCAACGATGACCTCCTTGCGAACGAGGGGGTCAGTTCCTCGTGTCGCTAGGGGGTCAATTTACGGTGTCGCCTGACATCTCCTGTATCAACGGCGCGTTCGATTCCGTCGTAATGGCGAAGTTCGCTCGTTCCCAGCACCGCTCCCGCCGACCGTGAATGGGTGGCAGTCATCATGTCCAACCCGCCGATCGGCTGGCATGCCGACACCGAGAATGATGGCCGATGTAGGCATACCCGTCAGCCACCTCGGCGCCCCACTCAAAGACGTGCACGATCCCGGGAAATCATTGGCGACCCGGTTCAGGTGGTACCGACTAGCGCGCCGATGCCAGTGACGCAGGCGTTGATGCAAAACCAATGCGGCCATGCAAGCCTTTGACTTTCCGTAAGTTTGCCATCCGCGTTTCACTGAGGTACTTTCGCTGCGTCTATTGTGACGATTTTGGCGGGAGGTCTTCAGCGCATGGTAAGCAGGCTCGAAATCCCCCTCGAGGAGGTTCAGCGCCGGCTGGGCCTCGACAACTCCTGGTGGCGTGCGGGGGGCAGATTAGAGAGCTTCACGCAGCGGGAGGATGAACTCATCGTCGAGCGCGAGGACGAGGGCGGCGGCAATCGTCGCTATCTGCGCTCCGACATTGATGCGCTCGATGATGAATTTCTCAACGATCTGAACCATGGGGGGCTCCGCGAAGCGGTGATGAGCCCGGTGGTGCGTGAGATTCCCTCGCGTTTCCTAAGTCAGGACATCATCGACAAGGTTCTGCTCAAGGAGCTTCCCAGCCCTTATGGCATTTCCGACACGCAGGCGCTCAATCGCTTCTTCAACGTCTTGGCCTCTAACACCGGGGACGAAGTCGGTCTGGAGGCGTTGTCGAAGCACTCGAACGATGCTCCCTCCAAGCAGGAATGATCCGGCCCCCGGTGCGAAAGCCCTTGGGCAGACGCAGGAGTCATCATCACCTGCGCGCCTTTTCAAACGGCGTCTGTCAAATGCCGGCAGCTCACTGTTCTTTATTCTGGCCGCGTTACTGTGCTACCAGGCATCGCCGCACATGGAGGATCTCCTGCAGCAGCAATGGAGCCCTTCAATTGCAGTGACCGGGGCGCAGTTCCTCATTGTGGGTGGCACGCTTTACGCACTCGCGCTGACGCTTTACTACCTCTTTGAAGCGTCCCCCACCGAGTCGAAATCGGTCACCGCACTGCGCGTGCTGACTGAGTTCGCAAGAGCACCCATCCAGGGGAGTAGAAGGAGACTTCCACCCAGAGAGCGCCTCGCACTGCTCACCATCAGCTTGAAGGGGTTTTTCGGCCCGCTGATGGCGTTATCCATGTTCGACTTCGCACGCCAGTTGGTCGCCAATGCGGGTTACCTCCTCGCGAACGCAGCGACCATCCCTAGCAACTTCATCGTCATTTTCAACAGCCACGGCTTCTGGTTCCTTTTCCAGGCGATCCTCTTCGTCGATGTCTTCTTCTTTACCATCGGCTATCTGGTTGAACACCCGACGCTCAAGAACCAGATTCGCTCCGTGGACCCAACCTGGTCCGGCTGGCTCGTGGCGCTTGCGTGCTACCCGCCCTTCAACCTGATTACCGTAAAGCTCCTGGGGGGCAATGTCGCTGACTTCCCCCAGTTCGAGGAGCCCGCCGTACACCTAGTCGTCAACGGCACATTGTTGCTATTGATGGCGATTTACGCGTCAGCCTCTGTCGCCTTGAACTTCAAGGCGAGCAACCTAACCCATCGCGGCATCGTCGGCTGGGGACCTTACCGCGTCGTTCGGCATCCCGCGTACGTCTGCAAGAACCTCGCGTGGTGGTTTGCGGTAGTTCCAACAGTGAGCGCTGCGTGGAGCGAGTCAGTGATTTCAGCGCTCCTGGTCATCGGAGCGAGCACAGCCTGGACCGCTCTCTACGTCATAAGGGCGCTTACCGAGGAGGACCATTTGCGGCGCGTAGACGACGAATACGGCGCCTATTGCCGCAAGGTGCCTTACCGGTTCATCCCTGGCGCTTTCTGACACTGAGCCGCCGCAGGTGGTAACCCGCAGCGACTCCCTACTCAGCGCCTCGGTCAGATCATGACCTTGATCGACCTGACTCCGACATTCCCCGACGCATCGACAGCTTCGAGCAGCAGGGTGTAAGTGCCCTTGGCATATTTTCGGGTATTCAGGCGATAGCTGATCGCACTACCCGAAGCGCTGGCAACGACACTCCCATTGATGGACAAACGCATCGAGGCCACACCCACATCGTCGGTTGCGGCACCCGAGATTGCGACGGTACCGCTGATCCTCGCGCCATCCGCCGGACTGCTGAACGTGGCAAGGGGTGCCGTCGTGTCCGGCGTTGCGACGTTCTCCGGCTCGGGCGCCGGCGCCGTGTTGGCCACCACGACCTTGACCGCATGCTGAGCCCGGTTCCCTGCAGCGTCATACGCAACAGCAGTCAGCCCCACGTCGCCATCGGCGACCTGGGTGGTATCCCAAGAGAAAGTGAAGGGCGAACTCGTTTCGCTCGCAAGCGTCTTGCCATTCACCAAGAAGTCGACGCGAACAACGCCAACCTTGTCGGCAGCCGAAACATCCACCGATGCAAGCCCGGTCACCTTGCTACCGCCTGCGGGATTGGCGATGGCGACAGTCGGCGGTGTCGTGTCTGCAGTGACGGCGGCGGCGGCAGCCTGCACTGCAGCGGCTGCGTTCACGCGACCATGGCCGTAGTAGGTATCAAACCCGGGGGCACCCAGATCGACCGCCGTCGAGAACAGGATCTTCTCGATCTCAGCCGACGCAAGGGCTCGGTTCGCAGACTTCATAAGACCCACCACGCCAGCGACGAGAGGGCTCGCCATGGACGTTCCCCACCAACGTTGGTAACCGCCGGACATCACGGTCGTCCAGATATTGATGCCAGGTGCGGCAACGTCAACGTACGCGCCATAGCTCGAAAAACTGGTTCTGACATCGTTGGCGTCGGTCGCGGACACGGTGATCATGGTGTCGCTGGCTGCGATATTCTCCAGGCCGCTGCTGTTACCAGCCGCGACCACGGTCACGCCACCGAGGTTCTTGAAGTATTGCGCTGCACTCTGCACCGCCGAACTACCAGAGACGCCGTTGTAACTGATGTTCGCAACATGAGCACCATTGTTGGCCGCCCATGTCAGTCCGCTGGCAACCGTGCTCCAGTACGCATAGGCGTTTGCGTCGGCGATCCGCACCGGCATGATCAGCGCATCGGCAGCGACCGCTGCAATACCGGCGCCGTTGTTCGTCGATGCCGCAGCCGAACCGGCGACTGCCGTACCGTGGCCATTCACATCGGAGGTGTCGCTGTTGTTACTAAAGACATTCCAGCCAGGCACCAGCTTGCCGGTCAGGTCGGCGTGGCTGGGACTGACGCCGGTATCGAGCACAGCAATCTTGATCGCATTGCCCCGGCTCACGTCCCAGGCAGTGCCCACACCCATTTTGTGGAGATGCCAGCTATCGGCGTAGTAAGCGTCGCTGGCTGCGGCAGCCGGCTTCACAAGCATGTCCCGCTCGGCAAACTTCAGGTGCTTGTTGTTCTTCAGCAGGGCCTCGACCGCTTTCTCGGAGGCCTGCGGCGGGAGTTGGATGATACGGACGTTGATGCCCTCGATCTTGCCAATCTGCTTGCCGCCCTGCTTCTTGATGATCTTGTCGAATTCGGCCTCGGGCAGACCCGCGCGCGGTTGCACGAGGAGACGGCCGGGCACCCATTGAGCCTCGTCAGCTGCAGATGCCTGGGCGGGGAGGAAGGCAGCGCCGAGGGCGACGACGAGGGCGGCAAGGACGGGCTTGCGAAGGGATGCGGGCGTGTTCATCTGTAGCTCCATGCGTTTGGCGGTTTTCGGCCTTGGGGGCACCAACCTCGAGATCGCGTGGAGACACAGCAGCGCTTGTCCCTGACGGGGCAGCATCACATCCCTGGCGATCCCGCTGTCATGAGGCGCTAGCCTTTTAGACCGGTGATTTTGCGTCCCCGCCTTTCGACGGGTTTGCCTTTTTCAGGCCGCGACGGGAATTCAAATCCGGCGCGGATGGTACTTGTTCAGTGCAGCAATTTTGGCGGTTGTTAATGGCTGTTACCTTTCCATATCCGCCTGCAGGGGTCAACGGACATCACCCACAAAGCTTTAGGACTTTCGTGATTTTTTTCTCGTTGCACCAGTGATTTACATGAAAGCGCCGGGCCGGCGCGGCTTTCCGCCGGCCGGCTAGAACAGCGGCATCAACCGGCGGAGTCAGGCAGGTCCGGCACATGCTGCGCCTCGGCGGGGCGACTTGAACTGCGCCAATCCAGACTTCAAGACTGGCGCCGTTTTATGAACTGCGCCAAAATTGCGCCAAATTCATTTCGATCCGCGCCCGCACCATGACGCCCGTCCGCTCCGACCTGTTGAACACCATCCAGTCTTCCGGGAAGGGATTGACGCTGGCCGAACTGCTCACGCAACACCCCGACATTGCAAGGCGCACCGCCCAGCGCCTGATCGCAACGCTGATCGCCAATGGCCAGATCAGCGCGCAGGGCGAAGGCCGCGCCCGCCGCTATTACTCAGGCGATTTCGACCGCAGGTGCGCCGGCGCCCAGCCCGGCACCGCTGCCGATACCTTCCCACGCTTCATCCCGCTGTCGGCGGACAGCCAGGACATCCTGGCCTACATCGACCAGCCGCCGCAGGCGCGCAGGCCCGTGGGCTATCAGTGTGACTTCCTGGATGCCTATCAACCGAACGACACCTGGTATCTGCCCGAGTCGCTGCGTCGCCAGTTGCACAGGATGGGGCGGACTTCGGCACTCGATGCCCCCCCGGGCACTTACAGTCGCGCAATCCTCGACCGACTGCTGATCGATCTGTCCTGGGCATCAAGCCGCCTGGAAGGCAACACCTATACACGCCTCGACACGCGGAAGCTCATCGAGCAGGGCAAGGCCGCACGCGGCAAGGGGGCCGTCGAGACGCAGATGATCCTGAACCACAAGGCGGCGATCGAACTGCTGGTCGAGAACGTGGATAGCGCCGAATTCAACCGCTACCTGATGCTGAACCTGCACGGCGTGCTGGCCGAGAACCTGTTGCCCAACCCGGCGGATGAAGGCCGGGTTCGTCAGCACGCGGTGGACATCGGCAAGAGCGTTTACCGGCCGCTGTCCACGGCGCAACAGATCGACGATACGCTGGATACACTGCTCGCCAAGGCCAACCGCATCATCGATCCCTTCGAGCAGTCGTTCTTCATGATGGTGCACCTGCCTTATCTGCAGCCCTTTGCCGACATCAACAAGCGCAGCTCCCGGCTCGCAGCGAACCTGCCGCTATTTCGTGCCAATCTATGCCCGCTGACCTTTGTGGACGTGCCGGAACAAGCCTACAGCCGCGCCACGCTTGGGGTGTACGAGATGACCCGGGTAGAACTGCTGCGCGACCTCTACGTGTGGTCCTATGAGCGCTCGACGCAGGAATACCTCGCGACCAAGCAAAACCAGGCCGAGCCCGACCCGCTGCGCCTGGCGTGGCGTGAGTTGATCAAGAAGACTGTGCGTGAGGTCGTCACGCATGCCGAGCGCGACCCGCTCGACGGCATCCGGCAATCCGTGGCCAGCCAGGTTCCGGCGCACAAGCAGGCCGATGTGCAGGCGCTGATCATTGAAGAACTGCGCCGTCTGCATGAAGGCGTGCTGGCGCGCTATGGCCTGCGTCCATCCGAGTTCGCCGCATGGAAGGCGGCGCAGGGGCATTGAGTCAAAGACTTCGGCGCACCGCGCACAGCCAGCGCAGCCCCGCCGCCGCCCGGCTGCCGTACCACGACACCATCTCGCCATCGACCAACAGCGCCGGACGGGCGGCGAGGCGCTTGACCTCCTGCAGATGCTCGGCGCGAAAGCGATAGGGCTCGGTCGATAGCAGCACGCGGTCCACCCCGGCCAGCCACGGCGCGTCCCAGTCGAAGGCGGGATAGCGCGCCGCGCCGGTCTCGCCGCCCGCCACCGCAGGCAGGGTGTGCCAGCCGACGGCTTCGAGCGTGGCGGCGATATAGGTGTCGCGGGCGATGGTCATCCACGGCTCGCGCCAGATCAGGTAGAGCACGCGCTCGTCGGGGAGCGTGGCGCGCAGCGCAGCCGCCTCGTCGAGCGCTGCGCGCAGGTCGTCGGCGAGCCGCGCCGCGGCGTCCTCGGCGCCGAACAGGCCGCCGAGCAGCGCGAACAGGGGGAGGTTGTCCTGCGGCGTGTTGGGATGGGTGACGACGATGTGGGGCACGAAGGCAGCCAGTTCATCGACCGTCTCGCGCCGGTTCTCGTCCATGTTGACCAGCACATGGGTGGGCGCGAGTTCGCGCACCCGCTCGAGCTTCACGTCCTTGGTGCCGCCGACCTTGGGCACCGTGCGCAGGGCTTCGCGCGGATGCACGCAGAAGCCGGTGCGCCCCACCACGCGCTCGCCCAGGCCGAGGTCGAAAAGGAGCTCGGTGAGGGACGGGACCAGGGAGACGATGCGGGCTGAGGCGTCGGCACGCATGTGTCTGAGCCCTGCGGCATCGACCAGCGTGTCGGCTGCGCCGTACGGTTCGAGCGATTTCATATGCTTGCGGTCGGTTTGGGAGGCCTGGATTGTAGCGTGCCACCCTGCAGAGGACTCGCGCCGACGTCCACCTCGCCCAGCACAAGCACGCTCCGGCGCGATCTCGGGGAAATCCCGGGTGACACCATGCTGGATTTTGTGCAAAGCTTTCGCACTGGTCTGAACGAAGTCCGCACCGGCATGGGCACAGCCCCATTCGCGCGGCGGCGCGCACTGCATAAGCATTCACGCCATCCTCACCCGTGTCGATTCACTCACAGGAGAACTCCATGAAGAAACTGACCGCTCTCGCTGCCACATTCGCCCTCGTCGGCACCCTGGGCGCTGCGCCGGCGCAGGCCCAGCAGAAGTTCGTCACGATCGGCACCGGTGGCGTCACCGGCGTGTACTACGCGGCCGGCGGCGCGATCTGCCGCCTGATCAACAAGGACCGCACCCAGCACGGCCTGCGCTGCTCGGTCGAAAGCACCGGCGGCTCGGTGTACAACGTGAACACCATCAAGGCCGGCGAGCTCGACTTCGGCGTGGCCCAGTCCGACGTGCAGTTCAACGCGATCAAGGGCGAGGCCCAGTTCAAGGATGGCGGCCCGGTGAGCGACCTGCGCTCGGTGTTCGCCCTGCACCCGGAGCCGCTGACGGTGCTGTCGCGCAAGGAAGCCAACATCGCCAAGATGGAAGACTTCAAGGGCAAGCGCTTCAACGTCGGCAACCCCGGCTCGGGCCAGCGCGCGACGATGGAAATGCTGCTGCCGGCGATGGGCATGTCGAACGCAGACTTCTCGCTGGTATCCGAGCTCAAGCCCGACGAGCACAGCGCCGCGCTGTGCGACAACAAGATCGACGGCTTTGCCTACGTCGTCGGCCACCCGGCGGCCAACATCCAGGACCCGACCACCACCTGCGGCGCCAAGCTGGTCTCGATCACCGGCCCGGCGGTCGACAAGCTGGTCGCCGAGCACCCCTACTTCGCCAAGGTGCAGATTCCGGGCGGCCTGTACGCGAACAATCCGAATCCGACCGACACCTTCGGCGTGGTGGCGAGCTTCGTGACCTCGTCCAAGGTCCCGGCCGACACGGTCTACACCCTGGTCAAGGCGGTGTTCGAGAACTTCGAGGACTTCAAGAAGCTGCACCCGGCTTTCGCCAACCTCGACCCGAAGCACATGATGAAGGATGGCCTGTCCGCTCCGCTGCATGAAGGCGCGGTGAAGTACTACAAGGAAAAGGGCTGGATGTAATCCCGCCGGCCGGCGTCCCGCTACCGGGCGCCGGTTTTTGCATCTAGACGGCGGCGACCCCCGGTCCCCGCCGTTTTTTGTCTCCGTCACGAACCTGGGAGGCGCTCCTCATGACCCGCGCGGACGAAAACAAGGACAAGGCCGACTTCGAGCTGTCCGATGAAGAACTCAAGAAGATCGTCGCCGAGGCCGACACCGGCGGACGCAAGCCCACCGGCTTCACCGCCCAGTTGCTGCTGATGGTGGCGCTGGCGTGGTCGCTGTTCCAGCTCTGGATCGCCTCGCCGCTGCCCTTCTCGCTGGGCGTGTTCGTGTTCAATGACACCGAATCGCGCGCCGTCCACCTCGCCTTCGCCATCTTCCTCGCCTTTGCCGCCTACCCCGCGTTGAAGCGCTCGCCGCGCGACTACGTGCCAATTCAGGACTGGGTACTCGCGGCCGTGGGGGCCTTCTGTGCGGCTTACCTGTTCCTGTTCTACCAGGAGCTCGCGCAACGGCCCGGCACCCCGACCGACATGGACCTGGTGGCGGCGGTGATCGGCATGGTGCTGCTGCTCGAGGCGGCGCGCCGCGCGCTCGGGCTGCCGATGGTGATCCTGGCCGCGGTGTTCATGATCTACATCTTCTTCGGTCCCTACATGCCCGAGGTCATCGCCCACCGCGGCGCCTCGCTGTCCAAGGGCATGAGCCATATGTGGCTGACCACGGAGGGGGTGTTCGGCGTGGCGGTCGGGGTGTCGACCAGCTTCATCTTCCTGTTCGTGCTGTTCGGGGCGCTGCTGGAGACGGCCGGTGCGGGCGCCTACTTCATCAAGTCGGCGATCGCGCTGCTTGGTCACATGCGCGGCGGCCCGGCCAAGGCGGCGGTGGTGGCCTCGGCCAGCACCGGCCTCATCTCGGGCTCCTCGATCGCCAACGTGGTCACCACCGGCACGTTCACGATCCCGCTGATGAAGAGCGTGGGCTACCGCGCCGACAAGGCCGCGGCGGTCGAGGTGGCGTCGTCGGTCAACGGCCAGATCATGCCGCCGGTGATGGGGGCGGCGGCCTTCCTGATGGTCGAGTACGTGGGCATCACCTACGTGCAGGTGATGAAGCACGCCATCCTGCCGGCCCTGATCTCGTACATCGCGCTCTACTACATCGTCCACCTCGAAGCCCTGAAGATGAACCTGCAGGGCCTGCCGCGACGCGAACCGCTGCCCTGGCAGCGGGCAGTGATCTCGACCACGCTGACCGTCTCCGGGCTGGTGATCCTGTCGGCGATCATCTACTGGGGCTTCGGCTGGTTGAAGACCGTGTTCGGCGAGAGCACGTTCATCGTCATCGGGCTGCTCATGCTCGGGGCCTACGTCGGGCTGGTGCGCTATGCAGCGAACTTCCCCGAGCTGCACATGGAGAAGCCCGACGAGAAGATGGAATTCCTGCCCGAGATCGGCCCGACGCTCAAGGCCGGCCTGCACTTCCTGCTGCCGGTGGCGGCGCTGATCTGGAACCTGATGGTCGAGCAGCTGTCGCCGGCGCTGTCGGCGTTCTGGGCGACGCTGTTCCTGATGTTCATCCTCGTCACCCAGCGCCCGCTGTTCGCGCTCTTCCGGCGCACGGGCGACATCGGCGCAGCAGTGAAACAGGGCTTCTCGGATCTGTTCTCCGGGCTGGTGACCGGTGCGCGCAACATGATCGGCATCGCGATCGCCACCGCGACCGCCGGCATCATCGTCGGCACCGTCACGCTCACCGGCATCGGCCTGGCGATGACCGAGCTGGTGGAGGTGCTGTCGGGCGGCAACCTGATGATCATGCTGATCCTGGTGGCGATCATCTGCCTGGTGCTGGGCATGGGCCTGCCGACCACAGCGAATTACATCGTGGTGTCGACGCTGATGGCGCCGGTGATCGTCGAACTCGGCGCGCAGACCGGGCTGCTGGTGCCGCTGATCGCGGTGCACATGTTCGTGTTCTATTTCGGCCTGATGGCCGACGTGACGCCACCGGTGGGCCTGGCCTCGTACGCGGCGGCCGGCATCGCCAAGAGCGAACCGATGCTGACCGGCCTCACCGCCTTCAGCTACAGCGCGCGGACCGCGATCCTGCCCTTCATGTTCATCTTCAACACCCAGTTGCTGCTGATCGGCATCGACAACACCTTCCAGTTGATCCTGACGATCATCACCGCGACGGTGGCAAGCATGATGTTCGCGGCTGCGACGCAGGGCTACTTCATCACCAAGAGCCGGTTGCACGAATCGCTGCTGCTGCTGCTGGTGACCTTCACGCTGTTCCGCCCGGGTTTCTGGATGGACATGATGTATCCGCCCTACGACGAGATCCCGCCTACCGAGCTCACCCGCCTGGTCGAGGAAGCGCCGCGCAACGGCAACCTGCGCGTGTGGGTGGAGGGCATGAACCTGGAAGGCCAGGACATCTCGAAGGGCGTGCTGCTGCCGCTTGGAAACAAGGCCGAGAAGGCCAGCGAACGCCTGGGTGCGATGGGGCTGACGGTGATGACGCTCGGCGATCAGGTCCAGGTCGGTGCGGTGCGCTTCGGCAGCCAGGCCGAGAAGCTCGGGCTGGAGCAGGGCTACACGATCACCGCGATCGAGATTCCCTCCGGCGAACGCCCGGCCAAGGAGTGGATGTTCATTCCGGCCTTCATCCTGCTCGGCCTGGTGTACGCGATGCAGAAGCCGCGCCAGCGGCGCACCGAGGCCGAGCGCCTCCAGGCCTGAACGAAGAAAGGATCAGATCAGCGACGGCCCGGCGACGATCGCCGCCGCGTCCTTCTCGCTGATGCGCACGCTGGCATTCATGATCACCAGCGCGACCAGCCAGTCGCGCAGGCGATCGGCGCCATCGTCTTCCAGCACCAGGAATCGGCAGCCGGCCTGGGCCACCGCTGCGATGAAATTGACCGACTGCGCCCGGCCGCGGATGCGGTCGGGGACGCCTTCACGATGAAGCTCGAAATCGAAGGCCTCACCGCCGGCGGGCGGGGCCTCGGCGGTGATCGCGAAACCATCGACCGAGATGTCGCGCAGCGGTATGCGCTCGCCCGCGATGACGACCCAGAACCAGGGCTCGCCGCGCCGCAAGGCCAGGAAGCGCTGGATTCGCCGGCGTTCGGCGCTGTCGGCCAGATCCGGTTCAGGCGCGACCGGCTGCGGCTGGGCGTCATCGAGGTCGCTCATTTGCCTTCGCGCTCCTTGCGCACGCGGGCGATCAACTCGTCGGTGACCTTGAGCGTGTTCTCGTGGCTGCCGCTCATCGACGCCGAGGTCATGAAGCGACCGTCGATGACCATCGACGGAACGCCCTGGATCTTCATCGCGCGCGCGAGCTGGTCGGAACGCTGCACCTGCGAGCCGACGCCGAAGGACTTGTAGGTCTCCATGAACTTGGCCGGATCGGCAACCTTGCCGGTCACCCATTCGCGCACCTGCTCCTCGTTGAAGAGCGGACGCTTCTCGTCCTGGACCGCGGCGAAGATGGCCGATTGCAGCTTCTCGCGTTCGCCCGAGATCTCTGCGGCGAAATACAGGCGCGCCAGGCCGGCGAGCTGGGCGTTGTTCCACACTGCCGGCACCGCGCGGAAGGCGACGTCCGCCGGCAGCTTCTTCTTCCACGCCGTGATCAGCGGGTCGAAATCGCGGCAGTGCGGGCAGCCGTAGTGAAAGAACTCGATCACCTCGATCTTCGACGGATCATCGCCTTTCTGCGCGGGGTTGAGCTCCAGATAGGTCTCATTCGCCCACGCGACGTTGGCAGCAGGCAGGGCGAAGGCCAGGCCGGCCAGCTTGAGGGCATCACGACGGTTCATGTGGTACTCCGTTATCAAGGGATTGCTGTGACGCAGCACGCGGGCAAGCGTTCCCTGCCCGCGTCCTTCGCGTCGCGGCGGTCAGGGGTTGCGGCTCACCGAAGCGGAAAAACCGGCCTCGGCCAGGCGCGAACGCATCGGGTTCATGTCTTCGGGCTTCGCGTACGGACCGATGCGCACACGGTGCACCACCCTGCCATCGGGCAGTTGCGTGCGTTGCGCACTGGCCTGGATGCCGGAGAGCGCGAGCCGCGCCTTCAGGTTGTCGGCCTCGCTCGGGTTCTCGAACGCGCCCACCTGCAGGTACATGCGCTCGGCCGGACGTTGCACGGCTTGCTGGGCGGCCTGCTGCACCGGCTGCGGCACCGCCTCGGTCACCGGCGCCGGCGGCTGCTGGGTGGGCACCGGCGGGACTGGCTTCATCTGCGCCGTCTGCGGCGCGGTCGGCGACGGCACGTTATCGCCCTGGGGCAGGATCTTGTAGAACTCGAAGTCCTGCTTCACCACCGGACGGTCGCCGGGCTTGCCCGGCAGGGATGCCGGCCCCTGGTCGGTGGGCGCCTGCACGCGCGGCGCCACCGGCGCGGGCTGGAAGGGATTGGCGCGGGTGAAATACCACGCCGCGCCTGCCGCGATCAGCGCGCCGAACACGAGGCCGATGAAGATGCCGATCAGCGTGCCGCCGGCGCTCCTGGCCGGGGCGCGGGCGGGCTTGCGCACCGGCTTGCGATCTCGACTCACGATTTCGCCCCCTGCATCACATCGATTCGGGCGCGGACACGCCCAGCGTCTTCAGGCCGGTGACCAGCACCTGGCGCACCGCGGCGGCCAGCGCCAGGCGCGCGAGCTTGACCGCCTCGTCCTCGACCAGCATGCGCTCGGCGTTGTACCAACTGTGGAAATCGGCGGCGAGGTCCTTGAGGTAGAACGCGATCTGGTGCGGCGCGTAGCCGGCGGCGGCGTCCTGCACCAGTTCCGGGAAGGCGGCCAAGCGCGCGCACAGCGCGAGTTCGCGCTCGTTCTGCAGCAGGCCGAGGTCGGCCGCAGCCAGCTCGGCAGCCTCACCGCCCCACTGGTTGAGCACCGAGCACACGCGGGCGTGGGCGTACTGCACGTAGTACACCGGGTTCTCGTTGCTCTGGCTCTTGGCGAGGTCGAGGTCGAAATCCAGATGCTGGTCGGACTTGCGCAGCACGTAGAAGAAGCGGCAGGCGTCGTTGCCGACCTCGCGGCGCAGCTCGCGCAGGGTGACGAACTCGCCCGAGCGGGTGGACATCGAGGTCTTCTGGCCGTCGCGGTACAGCACCGCGAACTGCACCAGCGCGACCTCGAGCTTTTCCGGTGGCAGGCCGAGCGCCGCGATGGCGCCCTTCACGCGCGGGATGTAGCCGTGGTGGTCGGCACCCCAGATGTCGATGATGCGGTCGAAGCCGCGCTCGTACTTGTTGAGGTGGTAGGCGATGTCGGAGGCGAAGTAGGTGTACAGCCCGTTCTCGCGCTGCACGACGCGGTCCTTCTCGTCGCCGAAGGCCGTCGAGCGGAACCACTTCGCGCCGTCCTGAACGTAGATGTGGCCCTGCTGCTCGAGCTGCGTCACCGCACGCTCGACCAGGCCGGTGTCGAACAGGCTCTGTTCGGAGAACCACTTGTCGAAGCGCACGCCGAACTCGCCGAGGTCGTCACGGCCGTCGCCGAGCTGCTCGTTGAGCGCAAAGCCATGCACCCAGCCGTAGTCGTCGCCGAGCAGCTTCTTGGCGTTGGCGATCAGGGCGTCGAGGTGTTCCTCGCGCTGCTGCTTGGACTCGTCGTCCTTGCGCTCAGAAGGCGGCAGGCCGGGGGTGCCGGCGAGGATCTGCTCGCGCGTGACCTTGGCGAAACGGTCCTGGTGGGCGTCGCGCATGTCGCGGCCCATGTCGATCACGTAATCGCCCTGGTAGGCATTGGGCGGAAAGGGAATCTCGATGCCGAAGAAGGCGAGGTAGCGCAGCCAGGTCGACAGCGCCAGGATGTCCATCTGGCGGCCGGCGTCGTTCACGTAGTACTCGCGGGTGACGTCATAGCCGGCGAAGGCGAGCACGTCCGACAGCGAGGCGCCGTAGGCCGCGCCACGGCCGTGACCCACGTGCAGCGGGCCGGTGGGGTTGGCGGACACGAACTCCACCTGCACCTTGACGCCCTTGGCGGCGCCACGGCCGAAGTCCGCGCCCTTGGCCAGCACCTCGCGCACGACCGCGGTCTTGGCGTCGGCGGCCAGGGTGAAGTTGATGAAGCCGGCACCGGCGACTTCGGCCTTGGCGACCAGCTTCGAGGGCGGAAGCTCGGCCAGCAGCAGGCCGGCGAGCTCGCGCGGGTTGCGTTTGAGCGGCTTGGCCAGTTGCAGGGCGAGGTTGGTGGCGAAATCGCCGTGGCTCGCCTGCTTCGGGCGCTCGAGCAGGATGGGGGTAGCGGCCAGATCGGGCGCCACGCTCTTCAGCGCGGACATCAGCAGATCGGTCAGCAGGACTTTGGGATCGGCGCTCATGGCACTCGGGAAGAATTCGAAGCCCGCAATTATAGCGGAACGCAAGGCCGCGCCCCGGCGAGGATGTGAGCGCGCTTTGCACGCCATGACATGGATCACGCTCGATCGCGAGCGCACGCCGACGCACCGCCGGTCGCACCCCACGCGTTCCATCGGCGCCGCTTTCGGGCTAAAGTCCGCGCTTTGCCTCGTCCGGCCCGACCACCGTGCGCCTCTTCCGCCTCGCCAAGATCGTCTCCGTCAGCCTGCGCTTCGGCCTCGACCGCATGGTGCTCGACGCCGACAGCAGCGGCCGGCTGGCGCACATCTGGCACAAGGTCTTCTTCTGGCGCACGTTCTCGGAGTCGCGCGGCGCGCGCCTGCGCCAGGCGCTCGAGTCGCTCGGGCCGATCTTCGTCAAGTTCGGCCAGATGCTGTCGACCCGGCGCGACCTGCTGCCGCCCGACCTCGCCGACGAGCTCGCGCTGCTGCAGGACCGGGTGCCGCCCTTCCCCACCGAGCAGGCGCTCGAAGTCCTGGAAGGCTTCTACGGCCGCCCGATCGATACGGTGTTCGACGATTTCGAGCGCACCCCGGTGGCCTCGGCCTCGGTCGCGCAGGTGCACTTCGCGCGCTTGCCCGATGGCACCGAGGTCGCGGTCAAGGTGCTGCGCCCGGGCATCGAACGCGTCATCGAGCATGACCTGGCGCTGCTCGAGGTGGCCGCGGTGCTGCTGGAAAAGGTGTGGCCGGAGGGCCGCCGGCTGAAGCCGCGCGAGGTGGTCGCCGAGTTCAGCAAGTATCTGCACGACGAGCTCGACCTGATGCGCGAGGCCGCCAACTGCTCGCAGCTGCGGCGCAACTTCAAGGACTCGTCGCTGCTGATCGTGCCCGAGGTGTATTGGGACTGGTGCGGGCGCAAGGTGATGGTGATGGAGCGCATGCGCGGCGTGCCGATCTCGCAGACGCCGGCGCTGCTCGCCCAGGGCAACGACATGAAGGCGCTGTCGCGCGCGGGGGTGGAGATCTTCTTCACGCAGGTCTTCCGCGACGGCTTCTTCCACGCCGACATGCATCCGGGCAACATCTTCGTGCACTCCGACGGGCGCTACATCGCGCTCGACTTCGGCATCATGGGCACGCTCAACGAGGTGGACAAGAACTACCTCGCAGCCAACTTCCTTGCGTTTTTCCAGCGCGACTACCGCCGCGTCGCGCTCGCCCACATCGAGGCCGGCTGGGTGCCGGCGAAGACGCGGGTGGACGAGTTCGAGGCGGCGATCCGCACCGTGTGCGAGCCGATCTTCGACAAGCCGCTGAAGGACATCTCCTTCGGCAAGACCCTGCTGCGCCTGTTCCAGACCGCGCGCCGCTTCGAGATGGAAGTGCAGCCGCAGCTCGTGCTGCTGCAGAAGACCCTGCTCAACATCGAGGGCCTGGGCCGCCAGCTCGACCCCGAACTCGACCTGTGGAAGACCGCCAAGCCCTTCCTCGAGCGCTGGATGGACGAGCGCATGGGCCTGCGCGCGCTGGTGCGCGGGGTGAAGGAAGAGGCCCCGGCCTGGGCGGGCACGCTGCCGCAACTGCCGCGCCTGGTGCATCACGCCCTCACCGAATCCACCCGCCACCAGAGCGCGCAGCAGCAACGCCTGGACGAACTCACCGCCAGCCAGCGCACGCAGAGCCGCCTGCTGCTGGTGATCGGCGCGGTGGCGATGGCGCTGCTCGGCCTGGAGCTGTACCGCCTGTTCGGCTGACCCTCGCCGCCCGGAGCGGCTGAACGATTCGCCTGCGGCCCCGTCGAAATGCATACGAGCAGCGACCTGACCGAGGCCGCGAACGGGAGGTGTGCGATGACGACGACGCTCGGCGCCCTGCGGGCACCCCACACACTGATCAGCATCATCGGCGCCGCTTCGGCGCTTGGCGCCCCGCACGCGGGGACGGCCGCCGCGCCGGCCGCGCTGCAAGGCGGTGCGCTCGTCCATCGCCTGGCGGGCATCGGACCGAGCGTGGAATGGACGGAAACGCTGCTGCCGACCACAGCGGAGCGCGCTGCAGGCCCCGCCCGACACACCCCGAGTGGAACCGGCGCGGACGCCGCCACCGCCATGGGCACCCGCATCGCCGCCAATGCCGCCTTCGCCCACCGCCTCGCCGACCACATCGCCGCGCTACCCGCGGGCAGTTTCCCGCTCGTGCTCGGCGGCGACCACGCGATCGCCGCCGGCACCTGGCGCGGCATGGGTCGCCGGCGCGGGCGCGCGCCGGGCCTGATCTGGGTCGACGCCCACCTCGACAGCCACACCGACACCACTACCCACTCCGGCAACATCCACGGCATGCCGCTGGCCGCGCTGCTCGGTGTCGGCCATGCCGCGCTCACCGGCATCGCCGGCCCCGCGCTCGACCCCGCACGCACCTGCATCGTCGGTGCGCGCGCCTGGGAGCCGGAAGAGCAGGCCCTGCTCGCCGGGCTCGGCGTGCGCGTCTTCGCCATGGACGAGATCCGTGCGCGCGGGCTCGCCGCAGTATTTTGCGACGCGCTGACCATCGCCCGCGCCGACCCGGAAGCCGGCTTCGGCCTCAGCCTGGATCTCGACGCGCTCGACCCGCAGACATTTCCCGCGGTGACCTGTCCAGAAGCCGATGGGCTTGAGGCGCGCGCGCTGGCCGACGTGCTGCTGAGCCTGCGCGCCTGCGCCGACTTCATCGCGCTCGAGATCGTCGAGTACCGCCCCGATCTCGACGCCAACGGCCGCAGCGCGGACTGGATCGCCGAGTTCGCCAGCGCCGCGCTCGGCCCCGGCACGGCCTGGCTGCGCGAGAAGGAGCGCCGCTTCGGCGCTGCCAACTACGCCCCGCTGCCGGCGGTGTTCCAGCGCGGCGAGGGCGTGTGGCTGTGGGACACCGACGGCCGGCGCTACCTCGACATGATGAGCGCCTACTCGGCGGTGAGCTTCGGCCACAGCCACCCGCGCCTGGTCGAGGCCCTGGTGACGCAGGCGCAGCGCCTGGCGCTGACCTCGCGCGCCTTCTCCAGCGACCGCCTGCCGGTGTTCCTCGAGCGCCTGTGCACGACCTTCGGCTACGAGCGCGCGCTGCCGGTGAATACCGGGCTGGAGGCCGTCGAGACCGCGCTCAAGGCCGCGCGCAAGTGGGGCTACAAGGTCAAGGGCATTGCCGCGGAACGCGCGCGCATCCTCGCCTGCGACGGCAACTTCCACGGCCGCTCGATCGCCATCGTCGGGCTGTCGGCCAATGAACATTACCGCGACGGCTTCGGCCCCTTCCCGCCCGGGCTCGAGCGCGTGCCCTACGGCGACGCCGACGCGCTCGAGGCCGCGATCACCCCTGACACCGCCGCCTTCCTGGTCGAGCCGATCCAGGGCGAGGGCGGCATCGTGGTGCCGCCGCCGGGCTACCTGTCGCGCTGCGCCGAGATCTGCCGCCGCCATGACGTGCTGCTGATCGCCGACGAGGTTCAGACCGGGCTCGGCCGCACCGGGCGACTGCTGGCCTGCGACCACGAGGGCGTGCGTCCCGACGGGCTGATCCTGGGCAAGGCGCTCGGCGGCGGCCTGCTGCCGGTGTCGGCCTTCCTCGCCGACCGCCGGGTGATGGACGTGTTCGGCCCGGGCGACCACGGCTCGACCTTCGGCGGCAATCCGCTCGCCGCCGCGGTCGGCACCGAGGTGCTCGCCCTGCTCACCGACGCGCGTCCGTGGGAACACGCCGAGCGCCTCGGCGAGCGCCTGATGACCCGGCTGCGCACCGCCGCGCTGCCCTGCGTGCGCGAGGTGCGCGGCCGCGGCCTGCTCGTCGGCGTAGCCCTCGACCCCGCGCTCGCCGATGCCGCCGACATCGCCGAGCGCCTGCTCGCACGCGGCATTGCCACCCGCGACACCAACGGCAACGTGATCCGCCTGGCACCACCGCTGGTGATCGACGAAGCGACGCTGGACGAGGCGGCGAGCCGCATCATCGACACGCTGCGCAATCACCTGGCCACCCGGGTCGCCACCGACCCCCGCCCGAGCGTTGCACACATGCAATAAAGCGCGAGCGATCAAGCCCTTGGCGTGCACGTCACGCCCCCGGCGGGGACGTTCTGTTGTTAAACTCGCGCCCTCTTTTTTTCGCTCACCGCGCGCGGATGCGCCATCACGAAGGGCCCAACCATGCTGCTCTGGCTTGTCGTCGCCTATCTGGTCGTCTCCATCGGCATCGGCCTGTATGCCGCCACCCGGGTGCACAACACGCGTGACTACATCACCGCCGGCCGCAACCTGCCGATGATCGTGGTGCTGGCGATGGTGTTCGCCACCTGGTTCGGCGCCGAGACCGTGCTCGGCATCTCCGCCACCTTCATCGAGGAAGGCTTCCGCGGCCTGATCTCCGACCCGCTCGGCGCCTCGGTGTGCCTGGTGCTGTTCGGCCTCGTCTTCGCCCGCCCGCTGTACCGCATGAACCTGCTCACGCTCGGCGACTTCTTCCGCATGCGCTACAACCGCACGACCGAGCTCGTGCTGTCGACCTGCATCGTGCTGTCCTACCTCGGCTGGGTGGCGGCGCAGGTCACCGCGCTCGGGCTGGTGTTCAACGTGCTGTCGGGCGACATCGTGAGCATGAACCAGGGCATGCTTATCGGCGCCGGCGTGGTGCTCGTCTACACCCTGTTCGGCGGCATGTGGTCGGTGGCGATGACCACCTTCGTGCAGATGATCGTGATCGTCATCGGCCTGATCTGGGTGAGCTGGATCGCCGGCGACATGGCGGGCGGCTTCCAGAACGTGGTCGGCAAGGCCGCCGCCGAAGGCAAGTTCGAGTTCCTGCCCACGCTCGACCTGGTGGACATGGTCGCGTGGTTCGCCGCCTTCGCCACCATGGCGCTCGGCTCGATCCCGCAGCAGGACGTGTTCCAGCGCGTCAATTCGTCGAAGAACGAGACCGTCGCGGTGTGGGGCACCACGCTCGGCGGCGTGAGCTACTTCTTCTTCGCCGCGGTGCCGCTGTTCCTCGCCTACACCGCCAACATCATCGACCCGGGCATGGTCGAGCGCCTGATGGAGGAGGACTCGCAGCTCATCCTGCCGACGCTGATCCTGCAGTACATGCCCTTCTACGCGCAGGTGATCTTCTTCGGTGCGCTGCTGTCGGTGATCATGTCGACCGCTTCCGGCACGCTGCTCGCGCCCTCGGTGACCTTCTCCGAGAACGTGCTGCGCGGTTTTTTCCCGGGCATGAGCGACCGTGCCTTCCTGATGAGCACCCGCATCACCGTGGTGGTGTTCACCGCCCTCGTCACCTGGTACGCCACCAGCACCGAATCCACCATCCACCAGATGGTGGAGAACGCCTACCGCATCACCCTCGCCGGCGCCTTCGTCCCGCTCGCCGCCGGCCTGTTCTGGAAGCGCGCCAACAACCTCGGCGCCGCGCTGGCGATCATCCTCGGCCTGTCGACCTGGATCCTGTTCGAACTGTTCGTGCCCGAAGGCGACATCGAGCCCCAGCTCTACGGCCTCGCGGCGAGCGCGCTGGGCATGCTGGTGGGCGGCCTGCTCGGCCCGAAGGCGCACCATCGCCCGCACCTGGGCGGGCATCACGCGGCGGCGGGCACTTACCACACCCATCGCTGATCGCCCCTGTGGGAGCGGGCTTGCCCGCGCATGGCGCACGTCGGAGCGCCGCATTCGCGGGCAAAGCCGCTCCCACCGAGACGGGCGGCGCCCTCGAATCGATTCGTACCGGCCGGCGGCCCCTGCGTTTGATGATCATCAACGCGGGCGCCGCCGGCCTCGTTTATGGTTGCGGCGTTTTTTCTCCGGAAATACCGCTCCCATGACCGTGCCTTCCCCGATCGAACTCGTCTGCCCCGCCGGCAGCCTCCCGGCGCTCAAGACCGCCGTCGATCACGGCGCCGACTGCGTCTATCTCGGCTTCAAGGACGCCACCAACGCGCGCAACTTCACCGGCCTCAACTTCGACCCGGCGCAGGTGCGCGAAGGCGTCGCCTATGCCCACGCGCGCCGCCGCAAGGTGCTGCTCGCGCTCAACACCTACCCGCAGACCGGCAACTGGCCGAGCTGGACCCAGGCCATCGACCGCGCCGCCGAGTTCGGCGTCGACGCGCTGATCCTCGCCGACCCCGGGCTGATGGCGTATGCCGCGAAGACCCATCCGCAGCTGCGCCTGCATCTGTCGGTGCAGGGCTCGGCCACCAGCTACGAGGCGATCAACTGGTACTTTGAACGCTTCGGCATCCAGCGCGCGGTGCTGCCGCGCGTGCTGTCGATGGCGCAGGTCGAGAGCGTGATCGCCCACACCCCGGTCGAGATCGAGGTGTTCGGCTTCGGTGGCCTGTGCGTGATGGTCGAGGGCCGCTGCGCGCTGTCGGCCTACGCCACCGGCGAGTCGCCCAACTGCAACGGGGCGTGCTCGCCGGGCAAGCACGTGCGCTGGGAAGACACTCCGCGCGGCATGGAGACGCGCTTGAACGGCATCCTCATCGACCGCTTCGCCGACGGCGAGCGCGCCGGCTACCCGACGCTGTGCAAGGGCCGCTTCGAGGTCAACGACGAGACCTACTACGCGCTCGAGGAGCCCACCAGCCTCAACACCCTCGAGCTGCTGCCCGAGCTCGCCCGCATCGGCATCCGCGCGATCAAGATCGAGGGCCGCCAGCGCAGCCCGGCCTACGTCGCCCAGGTCACCAAGGTGTGGCGCGCCGCGCTCGACAAGCTCAAGGCCGGCGGCGCCGAATCCTTCAGCGTGCTGCCGGCGTGGATGGCCGAGCTCAACAAGGTCTCCGAAGGCCAGAGCCACACGCTGGGCGCCTACTACCGGCCGTGGAAGTGAGCGCCGCGCCGCCGCGCCTGCGCTGACACCCCGGACCGACCACGCCACGCGCTCCACGCACTCCTCGCCCGGACCATTGCCCGTGCCGAACCCGATCGCCGCACCCCGCCCGCCGCGCCAGCGCGCCGGCGGCGCCTGCGGCAACACCCCATCCGAATGAGAACCGCCCCCATGAAACTCGCCCTCGGCCCCCTGCTCTACTATTGGCCGCACCAGAGCGTGCTCGATTTCTACGCCGACATGGCCGACGCACCGCTCGATGCCGTCTATCTCGGCGAGACCGTGTGCTCGCGCCGCCACGAACTGCGCCTCGAGGACTGGCTCGAGGTCGGCAAGGTGCTCGCCGCCGCCGGCAAGGAAGTGGTGATGAGCACCCAGGGCCTGATCGAATCCGAGTCCGACCTCAAGGTGCTGCGCCGCATCGTGCGCCAGAGCGCGGAAGGCGATCCCGGTTTCCGCGTCGAGGCCAACGACATGGGCGCGGTGCGCCTGCTGACCGAGGCCCGCGTCAAGGACTGGATCGCCGGGCCGACGCTCAACATCTTCAACCCGACCACGCTGCAGCTGATGATCGATTCCGGCGCCACGCGCTGGGCGGTCGCCCCCGAGATGGCAGGCGCGGCGCTCGCCGAGGTGCGCGCCGCGCTGCCCGCGCCGATCGAGACCGAGGTCTTCGCCTACGGCCGCCTGCCGCTGGCGCACTCGGCGCGCTGCTTCACCGCCCGCCACTTCAACCTGCAGAAGGACACCTGCGAGTTCCGCTGCCTGTCGATCATGGACGGCATCACGCTGCGCACCCGCGAGGGCGAGCCCTTCCTGACGCTCAACGGCGTGCAGACCCAGTCGGCGCGGGTGCACAACCTGCTCGGCGACCTGGCCGCGGTGCGCGGCAACGCCGAGGTGCTGCGCATCAGTCCGCAGGGCACCAACACCCGCCAGATCATAGAACTCTTCCGCGCCGCGCTCGACGGCACGCAGACGCCCGCCGCCACGCTCGCCGCCAGCCGCGCGCTGATGGTCGAGGCACCCTGCAACGGCTTCTGGCACGGCCGTGCCGGCGTCGAACAGTACGTCGCCGCCTGACCCCTCGGAGACCGCACATGCCCGCACTGCCCACCCTGCCCCGCCCGCCCCTGCCCGCCGAACTGCTGCCCGGCAGCCTGCGCCAGCGCATCGGCGAGCGCCTGGAGAACTTCCGCATCCCCGACTTCACCGTGCCCGCTGCGCTGGCCAGGCTGGTCGCGCGCCTGCCGCAGCAACCGCCGACGCATGTCCTGACGCTCGCGCTCAACCTCGCGCTCGGCCGTATCCTGCCGCGCGACACGCTCGAACCGCTCACCGGCCACCACCTGCAGATGCGCGTGGTCGACGCCGGGCTCACGCTCGATTTCACCCTCACCGCCAAGGGCTTCCGCCGTGCCGCGCCGGCCGCGGGCAAGAAGCCCGACCTGATCATCTCCGCCACCACCCGCGACTTCATGGCGCTGGCGCTGCGCGAGGAAGATCCCGACACCCTGTTCTTCAGCCGCCGCCTGCGCATGGAAGGCGACACCGAGCTCGGCCTGCTGGTCAAGAACACGCTCGATGCGGTGGATTGGGACGCGCTGAAGGAAAGATTCACCCGCCGACGCTGAGCCTTGCCTGCGCGCGCGGCACGCGTGTCGCGGGGTGTGCGTTAAGCTAGACGCCTGTCCAGACTCCCGGCGTCGCAGTTCGTGGCGCCGCTCCGCATCGCGATGCCCTCCGAATTCGACCTGATCCGGCGCCACTTCACCCGCCCGACCCGCCATACCGACCTCGCCGTCGGCGACGATGCCGCGCTACTGCGCGCCCGCCAGGGCATGCAGCTCGCCGTCTCCACCGACATGTTGGTATCGGGCACGCACTTCTTCGCCGACACCGACCCCGAGGACCTGGGCTGGAAGACGCTGGCGGTGAACATCTCCGACCTCGCCGCGATGGGTGCCACCCCGCGCTGGGCCTTTCTCGCGCTCGCACTGCCGGGGGCAGACGAGGCCTGGATCGCCGCCTTCGCGCGCGGTTTCTTCGCCTGTGCCGACGCCCATGGCGTGGATCTCGCCGGCGGCGACACCACGCGCGGACCGCTGACGCTGGCGGTGACCATCATCGGCGAGGTGCCGCAGGGCGAAGCGATCACGCGCACCGGCGGCAAAGCCGGCGACGACCTGTGGGTGTCCGGCCAGCCCGGCATGGCCGCGCTCGGCCTGGCCACCCTGCGCGACGAGGCCCGACCCTCGCCTGCGGCCCGCGCAGCCTGCATCGCAGCGCTGCAAC
>JAANMY010001027.1_pt1 | contig 34461 bp, 30 predicted proteins | sample 7279691 | NCBI WGS metagenome assembly JAANMY01 (sample SAMN14094543, study PRJNA606508) | bioreactor metagenome | isolation source: A lab-scale SPAN reactor treating ammonium-rich wastewater day 388 | place: Ireland: Galway | collected 2018-02-07
ATTCTTTTCATTAACGATAGGTACAGCTCTTGCGAGAAACCAGCGATATTCTTCCTCATTAGACGGATTGCGAAATTCGTGCTCTACTTCAAAAGGCTTTCCTGTTTTCACACATTCTTTCCAAATTTCATCAACTCTTTCAAAAACCTCTGGCTTTATCATGTTTTTTACCGACTCTGTGAGATTCATTTCCGAATTGGCATCAGCAAAATCAAACCATTTTTCATTCATGTACTGCAATCTTCCGTTAGGATCGGTAGTCCATACAATCTGAGGCATTGAATTTGCCATTTCCCGCAGCTTCTCTTCGTTTTTCTGAATTTCTTTTCGGGCATTCACAGAATGAGTTACATCTACTGCAACATTATAAATGGCATAAACCTGACCGTCCGAGTTCTTTAAAGGTTTATAAGAAAAATTATAGTAAAATGTCTGAAGTTTACCGTCTACCACAAGATCTACTCTGTCTTCTTTTGCGGTATATGTTTTACCAGTAATAAAAATATCTTTTAGCAAACCTATAAATGGCTGACCTTCCAGTTCAGGAAGTGCATCTTCCAGTTTCATTCCGATGACAGATTTCTCTTTGCCCCATGTTTTCAGCATCGGCTCATTGGCCAATTCTATAAACAAATCCCCTGATCTGTAAATCGCAATCGAATAATCTGATTTTTGTATCAGATCTTCAAATCTGTATTCACTTTCTTTTAATCTTTTTTCGGATAAAACCTGATCCGTAACTTCTGTTGCAACAACACTTACCCCAATAATCTGCTCGTGATTTTTATCATAAACCGGAGAATAAATAAAGTCGAAAAAATGCTCGTCATACAAACCATACTTTTCCAGATATACCGAAAGTTTATCACCTTTGAAAATTTCACCTTTATGGTAGACATTATCAAAGATTTCTATAAAACCCTGCGATTTTATTTCAGGCAAAACATCAAACAATGCTTTACCTATGCATGATTTATCTTTACCCCAAAGTTCAAGAATTTTAGGATTCGCAGTATGAATGACATAATCATCTCCCATCAGAAGAGACATCGCTACCGGTGCCTGGCTGAATAGAGTGATAAGTGAATCGTAGGATATATCGGAAGGTAAAGTATTTTTCATTATCAGATTTGGAAATCAAAATTAGTTGTTATTTATCAATTTAATAAAATTTAATTTTAGAAACAGATACCACAAAAGTTTAAAAAATAATTTTATCACAACCTTATGCAAAAGTTTTTCCAAAATTGTAACAAATAATGTATTTTTGAGACTTATTGACAAAACAATTTCTATTTATGAAAAAACGACTTCTTAGTGCTGCAGCAGCTGCCTTTTTCGGAGCAATGCTGAACGCACAGCAAATCAAGTTTGAAGAATATGATTTACCAAATGGTCTTCACGTTATTCTTCATCAGGACAATTCTGCACCTGTAGTAACAACAGGTGTCATGTATCATGTAGGAGCGAAAGATGAAGTAGTGGGAAGAACAGGTTTTGCACATTTCTTTGAACACCTGTTATTTGAAGGAACTCCTAACATCAAAAGAGGAGAATGGTTTAAGATTGTTTCGTCTAACGGTGGGCAGAATAATGCAAATACAACCAACGACAGAACTTATTATTACGAAACTTTTCCTTCCAATAATGAGCAGCTGGGTCTTTGGATGGAGGCAGAAAGACTTCGCCACGCACAAATCAATCAGGTTGGTGTAGACACTCAGAGAGAGGTTGTAAAAGAAGAAAAGAGATTGAGAATGGATAACCAGCCTTATGGAAATCTTTTCACGAATGTGCAGAAAAACCTTTTCACAAAGCACCCTTACCATTGGTCAACCATTGGCTCTATGGAAGATCTGAATGCTGCTAAACTGGAAGAGTTTCAGGCATTTTACAAGAAATACTATGTTCCGAATAATGCAACTTTGGTTGTAGCAGGTGACATTAAACCGGAACAGACAAAAAAATGGATTCAGGAATATTACGGAAGCATTCCGAAAGGAACAGTTTATCCTAAAAATTTCCCTAAGGACGAGCCAATAACAAAAGAGAAAGAAGTTACCGCTTATGATCCGAATATCCAGCTTCCTGCTTACGTTTTCGCTTACAGAACTCCGGGGAATAAAGAAAAAGATGCCTATATATTAGATATGCTTTCTTCTTACCTCAGCAGCGGAAAATCTTCTGTACTTTATAAAAAACTGGTAGATCAGGAGAAAAAAGCACTTCAGGTTGCTGCATTCAACCAGGGTCTTGAAGATTACGGTATTTTTGCTTTTTTTGCTATTCCTATGGGAGCGACTACGAAGCAGACACTTCAGACCGACATTGATGCTGAGATCAAAAAGCTCCAGACTACTCTCATTTCTGATGAAGATTATCAAAAGCTTCAAAACCAATACGAAAATCAGTTTGTAAATGCCAATTCAAGCATAGAAGGAATAGCTTCATCGCTTGCTACTTATAATGTTTTGATGGGTGACACCAATTTAATCAACAAAGAAATTGACATTTACAGATCTATCACTAAGCAAGATCTTCAAAATGCGGCTAAAAAGTATTTAAATTCTAACCAGAGAATCATCCTTAATTACTTACCTGAAAAAAAATAATCTAGAGAAAACTTAAGTTTTATAAAGATTATCCATTAAAATTTTTACAAATGAAAAAGCAATTAACATATATAGCCGTAGCATTTTTATTTTCAGGAATGCTTTCTGCACAAAAAATTGATTTGAATGCAATGCCAAAACCGGGACCAACTCCTGTGATCAACATTGCCAAACCAAAAACTTTTCAGCTTAAAAACGGGATGACCGTAATGGTTGTGGAAAACAACAAGTTACCAAGAGTAAACATGAGCCTTTCAATGGACAGACCTCCTTATTATGAAGGAGATATTGCCGGAGTAAGCGAAATCATGGCAGATCAGCTGGGTAACGGAACCACTACTTTAAGCAAAGACGAATTTAATAAAAAAGTAGACTTCTTAGGAGCTAATTTAAACTTCAGCTCAGGAGGTGCAGCTTCCAATTCCCTTTCAAAATACTTTCCGGAAGTTTTAAATTTAATGGCTGATGCGATCATCAATCCTAAATTTTCTGCTGACGAAATTCAAAAATCAAAAGAAAGATCAATTGAGGGCTTAAAAGCTTCAGAAAAAAGTGCCGATGCTATTGCATCAAAAGTTTCCAACGCATTAGCCTACGGAAAAAACACTTCAAGAGGTGAATTTGAGACAGAACAATCTATCAGCAAAATTCAATTATCAGACGTACAGAATATATACAAAAAACATTATGCACCAGACAATGCTTATCTGGTAATTGTGGGTGATGTAAAGTTTGACAAGGTAAAACCGATGGTTGAGAAAGCTTTTGCTAACTGGAAAAAAGCAGGAACAACATATCCGCCTCTTGAGCCGGCTAATAATGTTGCCAAAACAGAGATCAATGTTGTAGACGTTCCTACTGCAGTACAGTCAGTAGTTTCGGTGGAAAACCTTACTACATTGAAAATGAAAGATCCGAACTATTTCCCGGCAACAATTGCCAACTACATTCTTGGAGGTGGTGGTGAAGCAAGACTTTTCATGAATCTTCGTGAGAAAAACGGCTTTACTTACGGAGCTTACTCAAGCATGAGTGCAAGCAAGTATTCTCCTTCTTTTTCTGCGCAGGCAAGTGTAAGAAATGAAGTGACTGACAAGGCGATAAAAGAGTTTATGAATGAGCTTAATGCTATCTCAACAGTAAAACCTGATGAGCTTGAAAATGCAAAGGCAAAGCTTAAAGGAAGTTTCATCATGTCATTGGAGCAGCCTGCAACTATCGCAAGATTTGCAGTAAACCAAAAAGTACAGAATCTGCCGGAAGATTTCTACACCAACTATTTAAAATCAATTGATAAAGTAACTGCAGCTGATGTTTCTAATGCGGTAAAATCTACTATTAATCCAAATCAAAGCAGAATTTTTGTTGCCGGTAAAGCATCTGATATTTCTGAAAGTCTGGAAAAATTAGGATATCCTGTAAAGTATTATGACAGCAATGCAAATCCTGTAGCTAAACCTACTGTACAAAAAGTTGATGCCGGTGTAACTGTTGCTTCTGTTGCCGATAAATATATTGCAGCTATCGGAGGCAAGGAAAACATTGCTAAAGTTAATTCTTATACTGTAAACGCATCAATGTCTATGCAGGGACAAAACATTGATATTAAAAACATCAAAGCTAAAGGAGGAAAAGAATTAATGCTTGTAACAGCCAACGGAATGACTTTCCAGAAGCAGGTATTTGACGGTAAAACCGGTTTTTCTGAGCAAATGGGTCAAAAAGCAGAAATGACTAAAGAGGAAATTGCAGACAGATTGAAAAACACTGAACTTTTCCCTGAGGTTGGTTTTGCTAAATCCGGAGATTACAAATTGGCAGGAATTGAAAAAATCAACGGTGAAGATTCTTACGCAATTAAGAGCAACGATACTACTTATTACTATAGCGTAAAAACTGGTCTTAAAACAGGAGAAACAAAAACAATGTCAGCGCAGGGACAAACATTTACCATCCCTACAACTTTCTCTGACTACAAAGATGTTTCCGGTGTAAAAATGCCTTACACAATGACGGTGAACCAAATGGGAATGGATATGACCATGAAGGTAAAATCTTATGAAGTAAATCAGGCTAAAGATACAGACTTCAAATAAGAATCAATATATTTTTAATGAAACGGCGGCATTCAGCTGCCGTTTTTATTTTTATATCAATCTTATTTTGCTGTTCGGCAAAAAAACATTAAATTTGCCCATTCAAAAAGATATCAAAATTAATGGATACAATATTTACACTATTGATGGTTCTTATTATGATTGCCTGCGTACTTCTGGTAATCGTTGTTATGGCTCAAAACCCTAAAGGTGGAGGTCTTTCAAGCACATTCGGGGGAGCATCTTCCGCACAGTTTGGCGTACAGAGAACCAACGATTTTATGGAAAAATCTACATGGACTTTAGGAACTGTGATTATCGTTTTAATTTTGATCAGTGTAGTAGTAACAGGTAAACCAAAGAAAACGGCAGCTCCGATTCCGGCAGCACCAGCTAAAACTGAAGCTCCGGCAAAGAATGCTCCGGCTTCTGAAAATAATCCTGCTCCGACAAACGCACCGGCTAAATAAAATTTAAATTAACTAATAATAAAAAAATGCAGCTCAATCCTGAGTTGCATTTTTTATTTAAGCTTTATTTTTTCAATTTTATGTCTGAGCTTTAAACCAGCTTTAAGAAAAGAGTATTGAACAGGATTTTGAGTTTTATAATATTTATCAATAAAAACCTGCATTGCTCCGTAAAACCGTTGCAGATATACCTCATCTTTTATGGTGCTTTCTCCTTTATGATGAAGAATAGAAACTTTACCGTAATAGTAATTCCTAAATCCGTGATTCAGCAAAGTATAGCAAATATCAATATCTTCTCCGTACATAAAGTATTTCTCATCCAATCCGCCAACAGCATGATACACTTCTTTTTTTATCAGAAAAAAAGCTCCGGTAATGACTTCCGTTTCTGCAATGTCATATTCTCCAATGTCATTTCGGTAATATGATTTTGAATTATTCTTCTTAAATCCTGCAAAAAGTTTTTCAAACGAATTGAACATATCAGGAACGGATCTTTTACTTTCAGGAAGAAAATTACCTTCCGCATCATGCATTCTTACACCGAGACAGCCAAATTTAGGTTTAGAATCTGCAAAATCTAAAATTTCTTTTAAGTAAAATCCTTCAAGCTCCGTATCGGGATTCAGAATAAGAAGGTACTCCCCTTTCGCCGACTGTATTGCTTTGTTATTCGCCTTAGAAAAACCGTCATTGGTGACAGAAGCAATAAAGTGAAAATCAGGAAACTCGCTGATAAGATTTTTCCATGACACATCTGAAGAATTATTATCAATAACAATCACCTCATACTCTACCCCAGTTCCGTATTTTTGAATTGAAAGAAGGCAATTTCTCAATAACTGCGTAACATTGTAGTTAACGATTATAAACGAAAGTTTCACCATCATTTAATCTTTTTCGTTATATGGCAACCTGTTGACAATAGATCTTCCCAAAGAAATTTCGTCTGCATATTCCAATTCATCACCTACAGAAATTCCTCTTGCGATACTGGAAAATTTAACATCCGAATTTTTGAATTTTTTGTAAATATAATATGCCGTTGTATCTCCCTCCATTGTTGCGCTCAAAGCAAAAATAAATTCTTTTACATTTCCTGTACTTAGCTTTTTTTCAATACTCGGAATATTAAGCTGATTCGGACCTACTCCTTCCATTGGGGAAATTTTACCGCCTAAAATAAGATATTTTCCTGTATATTTCCCTGTATTTTCAATCGCAATCACGTCTCGTACATCCTCTACGATACAGATAACCTCATCACTTCTTTTATGGCTGCTGCAGATCTCACAGATTTCAAAATCCGAAAAATTGTGACATTCTTTACAGTATTTTATTTCATTAACAAGACTTATGATAGAATTTCCCAGTCCCGCTGCTCTGGAACTCGGCTGCTTAAGAAGATGAAGAGCTAAGCGTAAAGCGGTTTTCTTTCCTATTCCGGGAAGTCCTGAAATTTCGTCAACTGCTTTTGCCAATACTTTACTCGGATAATCCATATCTGCAAAAATAACAATTATACTTGATAACCAGAAGCTAAATAAGGCTAAAATCTATCTTAGACCAGAAGAGAAATTTACATAAAAAACCACTATCTTTGAAATGATAAAAAAATCAGAATGACTTTAAACAACCTGAACTATCCGCTTGATTTTAAATTTAAAATTACCACTCTTGCCAGTGATTTCAATATTACAGATAAAAATGGAAACTATGTGGCGTATGTACGTCAGAAAATGTTTAAACTGAAAGAAGATGTAATCGTTTTTAACGATGAAAGCAAAACCAAGGAGCTGTTTAGAATTCAGGCAAACCAATGGATTGATTTTAACGCTTCTTATTCTATCAAAAGTATTTTGGATGGAAAAAACTTCGGGAGACTTGCCAGAAAAGGGATGCGTTCTATATGGAAATCTACTTATAATATCTTGGATCAGACTGATCAAAACAGATTCACCGTTACAGAAGACAATCCGTGGGTGAAAATTTTCGACAATATGGTAGGAGAAATTCCGGTTATCAGTATGTTTACAGGATATTTTCTTAATCCTTCATACACCGTAAAAGGAATTGACGGTAAAGATTATTTCAGACTCAAAAAGATGCCTTCTATGTTTGGAAGAAGGTTTCAGCTGGAAAGATTGATTGATATAGACGATGAAGATGAAAGTCTTGTTATTCTGTCCTTATTGATGATGGTTCTTCTGGAAAGATCAAGAGGATAAATAAGCTTATGGCTTATAATTTGAAACTGTATTTTTTTTAAAATTTATCGATGAAATATTTAATCATTTTAGTTTCAGCTTTTATGTTGATTGCCTGTAAAAAAGATAAAGAAAGCATTTCGGAATCAGTAAAAACAGACTCCATAAAAAACATTCAGGATTCAGCAAAAACAGCTATTCAGAATACGGATATCACTGTTGATTCCTTTCCTTTTCCTAAAGAAATAAAAGAATGCTCCTGCTTTTTCTCTAAAAACAGAGAGGATTTTCTTAACGAAAAATATATTTATGCAGATGATGCCGGAAAAACGGCTTATATGATGCTGGACGGAAAAAGAATGGCATTAAACCTGATCTCATCCAGTGATATGGAAGCCAATGATGAGCTTAGCAAAGAAATTGAAAACGAAAATTATAAAATATCCGTAAAAGGAAAAAAGATAAAAAACGAAGAAGCCTTATTGTTTGAAGGCACTCTAACGATAGAAAAGCCGGACGGAACAAAAAGCGTGATTCCAATTTATGGCGAATGCGGATGTTAAGTAATTAGTAATTAGTAATTAGTAATTAGTAATTAGTAATTAGTAAAAATACAGCTCCTGAATTTCTGGAGCATTTTTTTTATCCGTAAATTTGAGAAAAATAAAATTTTTATGGAATTATCCAACATAGAACCTCAGATTATCTGGAAAAATTTTTCTAAGCTGAATGCTGTTCCAAGACCTTCAAAAAAAGAAGAAAAAGTAATTGCATTTATCAAAGAATTTGGTGAAAATCTCGGACTTGAAACCATTGTAGACGAAACAGGAAACGTCATCATCAGAAAACCGGCAACTCCCGGAATGGAAAACCGCCAATCTATCGTCATGCAGTCGCATCTGGATATGGTCTGCCAAAAGAATAATGATGTAAACTTTGATTTTGAAAATCAGGGAATTCAAATGGAAATTGACGGGGATTGGGTAAAAGCAAAAGGAACTACATTAGGTGCAGACAATGGCTTAGGCGTGGCAACCATTATGTCGGTTTTAGAAAGTACGGATATTCCTCACCCTGATCTCGAAGCTTTGTTTACCATTGATGAAGAAACAGGCATGACAGGTGCTTTAGGATTAAAACCAGGACAGTTAACCGGACAAATTCTGCTCAATCTTGATACTGAAGAAGATGATGAGATTGACATAGGCTGTGCCGGAGGAATTGATGTGACGATTACGCAGTCTTATCAAGTAGAAGAAGCAAAATGGCAGCTTATAAGAATTGAAATAAAAGGTTTACAGGGAGGTCACTCCGGAATGGATATTCATAAAGGATTTGGAAATTCAAACATCATTTTAGGAAGATTTTTATATGAAGGATTGAATAATCAAAAAATCCAACTGATATCTATTGACGGCGGTAGCCTTAGAAATGCCATTCCAAGAGAAGCTTTTGCTGTAATTTCTGTAAGAAATGCCAATGAGTTTATAGAAAATACAACTAATGGCTTAAAAAAAGAAATCCTTGAAGAATTCGCTTCTGTTGAGCCGGGACTTCAAATCAATATAGAACACACAAGCAATACAGAAAAAGCATTATCTGAAGCAGACTCTAAAAAGATAATTTTAACGCTTAAATCATTGCATAACGGTGTATACAGAATGAGCCCGGATGTTGCTGATCTGGTTGAAGCATCCAACAATGTCGCAAGAGTTGATCTTAAAAATGGTGATTTGAAAATTTTAAACTTATCGAGATCTTCGGTAGAATCTTCAAAAAACTCCGTAGCAGAACAGCTGAAATCAGTAGCAGAATTAGCAGGAATGAATGTAGAATTTAGCGGTTCGTATCCCGGATGGAAGCCTAAACCCGGCTCTGCAATCGTTCAGCTCATGGAGAAAATTTATACGGAAAAGTTTAACGAAAAGCCTCATGTTGTTGCCTGTCACGCAGGTCTGGAGTGCGGAATCATCGGAGCCAATTATCCGGAGATGGAAATGGTAAGCTTTGGTCCTACAATCAGAGGAGCACATTCACCTGATGAAAAAGCAAGCATTTCTTCGACACAGAAATTCTGGGAATTTACCAAAGATATTTTGGCCAATATTCCTCTAAAATAATTTTTGAATTTCTATTAAAATTGTAAAATCGAAATTATTACGTATTTTAGGAATCTGATAATTTATTGTCTGATAGAGATAAACCAAATTATTCAGATTTCTAATTTTTTTCATAAAATTGTTTTTATTGAAATAAAATCTTTACTAAAAAATGGCAGTAACTGTAAAAGCAAGCTTAGGAACTACAAAATATTATACAGAAGTTGTAGCAGGTGACAATCACCTGATTACCGATGAACCTCTTGACAAAGGCGGACAAAACAAAGGTTTCAATCCTTTTGAAATACTCGCAACATCTTTGGCAAGCTGCACTGCAGCTACACTGCGAATGTATATCGACAGAAAAGAATGGGAAGTAGAGAAAATAGATGTGGAAGTAGAACTGGAAAATTTCCCTCTCACCAAACTCGCTGTTTTTAAAAGAAACATCAGTTTTGACGGAAGCCATCTTATCGAAGAACAACTGAAAAGACTTCATGCTATTGCAGATGCCTGTCCGATACATAAAATTCTGACTAACGAAATAGAAATTCAAACAAAATTTTCTTAAAATGATAGAAGTAAAACAAAACGACGACAAAAAACACGGAAGCTTTGAAGCTTCAATCGACGGAAACAAAGCCGGACTTATGACCTACACATGGGCAGGTGAAGACAGGTTTATCATAGATCACACCGAAGTGGAAGAAGCCTACAACGGAAAAGGAGTCGGAAAAGAAATGCTGATTAAAGCAGTAGAATTTGCAAGAGAAAACAACAAAAAAATCATCCCTCTTTGCCCGTTTGCGAAAGCTACTTTCCAGAAAAACGAAGACTTACAGGATGTTCTGTAATTTTGGATAATGGAAGCTGGACGCTTGACGTCGGTTCCCACAAATAATAAAGATTTCCACGGATAATTTATGAAAATCTGTTATCATTGCCACAAATGCACGAATTTGTTTTTTCTAATTTCTTAAACAAATTCGTGCATTCGCGGCTATTTTCTTAGATATAATAAATCTGTGTGAAGCATCGCAATCTGTTTTAAATTTCCAAACTTCCATCAACAAACATTCAACATCCAGCTGCATTTGAAAAAAAACTATATTTGCTGAAAATTATTTATAAGCATGAATTCAGGAACAATCCTTTTGCTATTTGTTTTTATATACTTCATCGGGCTTTTGGTCATCTCGTATTTCACAAGCCGAAACTCTGATAATCAGTCCTTTTTCATCGGAAATAAAAAAAGTAAATGGTGGCTTGTAGCGTTTGGAATGATCGGAACCAGCTTAAGCGGTGTTACCTTTATTTCCGTTCCGGGAACTGTCGGAAAAATGACCGGAAGTGAATACATTTTCGGTGGTTTCGAGTATTATATGATGGTTATCGGGTTTTTCATCGGATACTTCATTGTTGCTGCTATTCTTCTTCCGCTTTATTATAAGATGAATCTTACCTCAATTTACACTTATTTAGGGAAGAGATTCAATGTTGAGGCGCACAAAATCGGTTCGGTATTTTTCATTGTTTCAAGAGCAATCGGGGCAACTGCGAGACTTTATCTTGTTGTGAATGTTTTACAGATATTTTTACTTGGAGCTTTGGGAGTTCCTTTTTGGGTAACTGCGTTGGTGCTTTTACTGATGGTGCTTTTATATACTTTTGAAGGCGGAGTAAAAACCATCGTCATTACAGATACGTTGCAGACTTCTTTTATGATTATCAGTTTAATTGCCTGTATCGTTTATATTTTATCTAATCTAAATCTATCTTTTGGAGAAGCTTATACCATTCTAGAGCAGAAAAATTACACTCATTTCATCAATTTAGATCCAAATTCAAAAACATTTTTTCTGAAAACCATTTTAGGCGGAATCTTCATTACGATAGCCATGACCGGACTGGATCAGGAAATGATGCAAAAAAATATTTCGGTTGACAATCTTCAGAATTCCAAGAAAAATATGCTCACTTTTGCAGGAACTTTACTTATTGTAAATCTTGCTTTCCTGTTTCTAGGTGGGTTACTCTATCTTTTTGCCTTGCAAAATGGAGCGGGCTATGCTCAAATCACCAATATTGTAGACGGAAAAGAAGTTGTTTCTAATATTTTCGGGTTCAAAGATGCTTCGGGAAATATTACCAATATTATGGGAGACGATTTATTTCCTGCATTATCTTTAAACGGATATTTTCCAATGGCAATTTCTGTAATTTTCATCATCGGGCTTATTTCTGCTCTTTTCCCTTCGGCAGACGGAGCTTTAACCGCAGTGACAAGTTCATACTGTGTGGATCTTCTCAACCTGAACGAAGACAAAAAGAAAACAGAAAAGCAGAAAAAACGTCTGAGGATGAAGGTCCACTTAACTTTTACAGCAGTTTTCTTTCTTCTAATTATGGTTTTTAAAGCATTAAATGATAAATCTATTGTCTATTTAATCATGGAAGTTGCCGGTTATACGTACGGACCACTTCTGGGACTTTTTGCTTTCGGAATTTTTACCAAATTTAAAATTTCGAGAAAATATTCAATTCTTGCGGTAACACTTCTTGCTCCTGTTTTAACGTATTTGATTAATTATACCGTAACCGAAACTACCAATTACAGAATTGGTGTAGAATTGATTATCCTCAATGGATTACTGACGTTTATTGGTTTATGGTTAGTGAAGAACAAGAATTATCTGAAGGTGGTTTAATTATCATTATCAAAGAACTTTTTAAGTTACTTCATAAAATATTATTGCTAAAGCAAACTTTATATTTAAAAAAAATTGAATAATGGCTTTTGGTAAAACAATTAAAATATTTCTAATAGATGGTGATCCAAATGGAAGAATGTCTTGCGAATTATCAAACTGGACAGGTAAAGCATATAAAATCCCTAGAATAAAAATTAAAGATTGCGTTGATCGAAAAGATTTAATGTCTACAGGCGTTTATTTGTTATTAGGAAAAAATGACAGCAATAAAGATTTAGTTTACATTGGGGAAGCAGAAAATGTATTTGCAAGATTAAATCAACACCTTTCCAGTAAAGACTTTTGGAATGAAGCAATTGTATTTACAAGTAAAGACGAGAATCTGAATAAAGCACATATTAAATACCTCGAAAATAGACTTCATGAAACTGCAACAAAAACTAACAGATATATTTTAGAAAACGGATGTATACCTACCCAATCTTCAATTTCAGAATCTGACCGAGCTGAAATGGAAGAATTTCTAAATTATATATTTCTAATGGTTAATACCCTTGGTCACAAAGTTTTTGAAGATAAGAGAGAAAATTCTCAATCTTCAAAAAACAAAGAAATTTTCTATATTACATCTGCAAGAGGTTGTGAGGCTACAGGAGAACAAACATCTGAAGGCTTTCTTGTTTTAAAAGGATCAAAAGTAGCCGATTCAGTTACACCATCATTATCAAATTCTTTTAAAAACTTCAGGGAAGAGTTATTAAAAAAAGAGATAATTGTTAATAATCAATTCACTGAAGACTTTATTTTTTCAAGTCCATCTTATGCTGCAGCTATAGTGATGGGAAGAAATGCTAATGGTTTGACAGAATGGAAAACTTCTGACGGTAGAATTCTTAAGAGTTTAGAAACTAATTTATTAATTTGAAAATAATAAAATACTAATTTATTAACATAAATCCGGCTTCAATAACCGGATTTTTTACATTTCCGTAAACCGTCAAAAAATCGTAAATTCGCACGCAAATAAATCTATCAAAATGAGTAAAAGTATTGAAGAGCTGAAATCTCTTACTACGCAAATCAGAAGAGACATTTTAAGAATGGTTCATGCTGTAAATTCTGGTCACCCGGGTGGAAGTTTAGGCTGTACAGAGTATTTCACAGCACTTTACGGTAAAGTAATGAACTATAATCTTCCATTTACTATGGAAGGAAAAAATGAAGACCACTTCTATCTTTCCAACGGACATATCTCTCCGGTTTTCTATTCTACTTTGGCAAGATTCAACTTCTTTCCTGTGGATGAATTGAGAACTTTCAGAAAATTAGATTCGAGATTACAGGGACACCCTACTACTCATGAAGGTTTACCTGGAGTAAGAATCGCTTCAGGATCTTTAGGACAGGGACTTTCTGTTGCTCTGGGAGTTGCTGAAGGAAAAAAATTAGATGGCGACAATTCTTTAGTTTACTCGCTTCACGGAGATGGGGAATTGCAGGAAGGACAAATCTGGGAAGCTTTGATGTATGCTGCAGCTAAAAAAGTTGACAATATTATTTCCACCATAGATTATAACGGACAGCAGATTGACGGAAGCACAGACAACGTACTTTCCCTAGGAAATCTTCATGCAAAGCTGGAAGCTTTCGGATGGACTGTTCTTGAAGAGAAAAACGGAAACGATATGGAAGCCGTGATCGCTATTTTAGAAAAAGCAAAAACAGAAACAGGAAAAGGAAAACCTGTAGCAATCATCCTTTATACTCAAATGGGATTTGGTGTAGACTATATGATGGGAACTCACGCTTGGCACGGAAAAGCTCCTAATGACGAACAATTGGATACTGCTTTCAAACAATTATACTTAGAAGCTCCGACAGATTATTAATATGAATGATTAATGATAATTGATAAACGATATTTTTTAAGAATCAATTATTTACATCATCAAACAATTATAAATTTAGAATTCTCATGAAATATACATATACAGAAAAAAAAGATACACGTTCTGGTTTCGGGGCTGGTTTAGCTGAATTAGCAGATAAAAACCCAAATGTTGTTGCACTTTGCGCAGACCTTATCGGTTCTTTAAAGATGGAAAAATTCATCGAAAAAGCTCCTGAAAGATTTTATCAGGTAGGTATCGCAGAAGCCAATATGATGGGTATTGCAGCAGGATTAAGCATAACAGGAAAAATTCCTTTCACAGGAACTTTCGCCAACTTTTCTACTTCAAGAGTATACGATCAGATTCGTCAGTCGATTGCATATTCTGATAAAAATGTAAAAATATGTGCTTCTCACGCAGGTCTTACTTTGGGTGAAGACGGGGCAACACATCAGGTTTTAGAAGATATTGGAATGATGAAAATGCTTCCGGGAATGACGGTAATCAATCCTTGTGATTACAACCAGACCAAGGCGGCAACACTTGCTATTGCAGATCACAAAGGTCCTGTTTATTTAAGATTCGGAAGACCAACTGTTCCTGTATTTATTCCGGAAGATATGCCTTTCGAAATCGGAAAAGGAATTATGCTTCAGGAAGGAACCGATGTAACCATTGTTGCAACAGGTCACCTCGTTTGGGAATCTTTGGTTGCAGCAGATGAACTTGAAAAAGAAGGTATCTCTTGTGAAGTGATTAATATTCACACCATTAAGCCATTAGACGAAGAAATCATTTTGAAATCCGTTGAAAAAACCGGTAAAATTGTCACTGCCGAAGAACACAATTACTTGGGTGGTTTAGGTGAATCAGTTGCCGGAATGCTGGCAAGAAAAAGACCTACAAGACAAGAGTTTGTTGCGGTAAACGATACATTCGGAGAATCTGCAACGCCTGCTGAATTAATGAAAAAATATAAAATCGACGCAGCAGCCGTAAAAGAAGCAGTAAAAAGAATTTTAGCTTAATTGCTGATTTCAACACATTATAAAAGTCCTCTATTTGAGGACTTTTTTATGCATTATTCATTAATTTTCTGATGAATATATTCTAACAGGTTCATGAAATCACTATCAGAATAGCCCAAAGACAAATAATAAATATCATCGGCTTTCCTATACCAAGTCAGCTGGCGTTTTGCATATCTGCGGCTGTTTTTTTTAATTTCAGAAACTGCAAAATCCAAATCCCATTCGCCGTCAAGATATTTAAAAAGCTCTGTATAACCAACAGTCTTCAAAGCAGTTAAATCTTTAAATCTATCAAGACTTTTTACTTCTTCCAAAAGTCCGTTTTCAATCATAAGATCTACTCTGCGGTTAATTCTGTTATACAATTCTTCTCTGGGAGCTTCAATTCCGATTCGGATGACATTAAAGTTTCTGGAATCCTGAGAAACAGCAATCTGCTCAGAATATTTTTTTCCGGTTTGCCAAATGATATCAATCGCACGCAGAAGTCTTCTGTAATTATGAAAATCAACGATCTCAAAATATTCAGGATCAAGATTTTTTAAAATTTCCTGAAGTTTCTCAATGCCCTCTGTCTGCAAAATTTCCTGCAGTTTTTTCTGATTTTCTTCGCTCGCTTCAGGCAGATCATTCAACCCTTCAATTACTGCTTTTTCATACATCATACTTCCGCCAACGAGAATTACAAAATCATGCTTTTCAAAAAGCTCATCAAGCTTTTTCAGGGCATCTGTTTCATATTGTCCGATAGAATAATATTCTTCTACCGAGAGATTTCCGATAAAATGATGTTGTGCTTCAGCCAATTCCTGCTTAGAAGGAGACGCTGTGCCAATTTTCATTTCTTTAAAAAACTGACGCGAATCGCACGAAATAATTTCCGTCTTAAAATGTTTTGCAAGTTCTATTGCCAGTTTGGTTTTTCCGATTCCCGTAGGACCGACTACAGAGATCAAGCTTTTCTTTTTCACACCGCTAATTTACGAAAATGAATGAAGTTTCTTTTCTATTTTATCTGAAGAATGGAATTCTAAGACCGAAATGAAATATTGTGATTAATTTATTTTCAAAACAATATTCCTTCTTTCTACTCCAGCTTCCAGCCAATGTCTTTAGCCAAACTATAGACTGAAATGTTTATCTTTGTACAACAATAAAAAAGTATGATTTTATCAATGACCGGCTTTGGTAGAGCCGAAGACGTTTTTGAAGGAAAAAAAATTTCAATAGATATTAAATCGCTCAACTCCAAGAGTTTTGACCTCAACATCAAAGTTCCTTTGCGTTATAAAGAGAAAGAATTTGAAATCCGAAAAATTCTAAACGACAGAATTATCCGCGGGAAAGTAGACTGCTATATCAATCTGGAGAATCTGGAAGAAAGCAGCGATGTGAAAATCAATAAAAATCTTATTGACTCCTATATTTCTGAACTCCGCAAAATTGCAGATGACGGACCGGATTTTGAATATCTGAAAATGGCTGTAAGACTTCCTGATGCGGTAACATCAAGACCCGATGAATTGAATGAAGGAGAATGGGAAGCTCTGTCAAAAATCGTGAACACTGCTGTTGATAAGTTTCAGGAATTCAGAAAAACAGAAGGGAAAATCCTGCATGAGGAACTTGAAAGAAATATTCAGAATATTGATCTTTATCTTTCCAGAGTTTTGCCTTTTGAAGAAGTAAGAATCAATTCAGTAAAAGAGCGCTACGAAAAGACTTTAAAAGAATTTGAAAATGTGGACGAAACCCGTTTCTATCAGGAAATGGCTTACTTTACAGAAAAACTGGATATTTCAGAGGAAAAAGTAAGGCTTGCACAGCATCTGAAATATTATAAAGAAGTGATGGACAACGAAGATTTCAACGGAAAAAAATTAGGATTTATTTCTCAGGAAATCGGAAGAGAGATCAATACATTGGGTTCTAAAGCTAATCACGCAGAAATTCAGAAACTGGTGGTGATGATGAAAGACGATTTGGAAAAAATTAAAGAACAGACATTAAACGTATTATAGTTACGAAATTGATGATATGTGTTTCTTGATTCATCATTAAAAGATGGAATTTGAAACTCGAAACTTAAAACTCGAAACCCGAAACAACAAAATGAATAAGGTCATCATATTTTCAGCGCCATCCGGAAGCGGAAAAACCACATTGGTAAAATATGCTTTGGAACAGTTTCCCGAGCTGGAATTTTCAATTTCCTGCACTACGAGACAGCCGCGAGGAAGCGAAATTCACGCCGTAGATTATCATTTCATTTCTCCTGATGAATTCAGACAAAAAATTTCAGACGATGCTTTTGTGGAATATGAAGAAGTTTATACTGACAAATATTACGGAACTTTAAAATCTGAGGTTGAAAAAATCTGGAATAACCAAAAAGTTGTTATTTTTGATGTAGATGTAAAAGGCGGAATTTCATTAAAAAAATATTTTAAAGAAAAAGCTTTGTCTATTTTTATAGAACCGCCTTCCATTGAAGAATTGGAACGAAGACTGATCAGCAGAAATACAGATGATGCAGAAACCATCAGAACAAGAGTGGCAAAAGCCGGAGAAGAGATGCTGTATGCCAAGGATTTTGATGTAATTGTGATTAATGAAAATCTGGATCAGGCGAAAAAGGAAATAAAAACTTTAATAGAAAATTTTATAAAAAAGTAAAATCCTAATGAGGAAACCCGGAAATTTAATACTAATTGCCGATTCCTGCATTAAAAAAACACTGACTTATATGAGCACAGAAACATTAGATAAAGCCAAAGCAAATCTACCTGTAAAAGGATTTTTAGACATCAAGGAAATTCAGATTCCGCAGGGAGAAGAATTGGTGAAAGCTATCTTGAAGCTGAAAGAAGAAAAAAATGCAGTTATTTTAGCACATTATTATCAGCCAGGAGAGATTCAGGATATTGCTGATTTTCTGGGGGATTCTCTGCAGCTGGCAAGACAGGCAAAAGAAACCAACGCCGATATGATTGTTTTCTGTGGCGTTCATTTTATGGCAGAAGCTGCAAAAATTCTGAATCCTACAAAGAAAGTTGTTCTTCCGGATACAATGGCAGGATGTTCTCTGGCAGACGGATGTTCCGGTGAAGGTTTAAGAAAGATGCGTGAACAGCATCCAAATGCTTTAATTGCCACATACATTAATTGTAATGCAGAAACAAAAGCAGAAAGTGATATTATTGTTACAAGCTCCAATGCAGAAACAGTTATAGAAGCTCTGCCAAAAGACAGACCTATTATTTTTGCTCCTGATAAAAATTTAGGAAGATATTTATCTCAAAAAACGGGTCGGGATATGATTCTTTGGGACGGAAGCTGCATCGTACATGAAGCGTTCTCCATGGAAAGAATTGCAAAACAATTAGCAGACAATCCCGATGCCAAGCTGATTGCGCACCCGGAAAGTGAAGAAGCTGTTTTAAAGCTGGCTCACTTCATTGGTTCGACTTCTGCCCTTCTGAATTTTGTTGAAAAAGATGATTGTCAGAAATTCATTATCGCAACAGAAGAAGGAATCTTGCACGAAATGAGAAAAAGGGCTCCGCATAAAGAGCTTGTTCCTGCTCTTGTGTTTGATGAAAGCTGCAATTGCTCAGAATGTTTCTATATGAAACGTAATACTATGGAAAAGCTCTATTTGTGCATGAAATATGAGCTTCCGGAAATTCTGATTGATGAAGAGCTCCGGCTGAAAGCCCTGAAACCGATTGAAGCAATGCTTGATCTTTCAAAAAGTATAAAATAAATTTTAAAAGCGGGTTTTGGCTCGCTTTTTTAAATGTCTTTTGTGAAATAAAATGCATATTTTTTAGAACGAACAGTTTATGTTGTACAACTTAATTACATTAAATACCTAATCATGAGCAAAATATATCTTGAAGATGTAAAAATCTACGCTTACCACGGCGTTTTACCAGAAGAAAATATTATCGGAACTTATTATATTCTGAATCTGGAAATTCATACCGATTTATGGATTGCCGCAGAATCTGATGATCTGAATGACACGATAAGCTATGCAGAAATCAATGAAATTATACATGAAGAAATGAAAATCAATTCTAAACTTCTGGAACACGTTGCGGGAAGAATTATCACAAAAATCCGTGAAAAATTTGATCAGGTTTCCTATATTAAACTTAAAATAACCAAAACAAGCCCGCCAATGAAAGGTGAAATGAAAGGAGCAAGCATTGAGCTAGAAAAGAGTTTTTTATTAGGCGGAATTGCAGAAAATAGTTAATTTCATATCAATAAAAAACTCTTTGGGTGAAAATTAGTTATTTTTTTGTTGCATTATTTTTCTGCATTAGATTATTAGGTCAAAACAGCAATATTTCGGCTGCCTATAATTTTCCAAAAATAAAATCAAGCATTACCATGCCGGTAACGATTCCGCTTTCGGAAATCAGCAATATGGTAAATGCCTCTGTGAAAGATCTTATCTTTCAGGATGATTCTTATACTGACAACAATAATGATCAGTTTAAAGTAAAAGTATGGAAAACCCGTCCTATCAGACTGGTTGGTGATACCAACGGAAACATCATGATTGAAGTTCCTTTGAAAATATGGGCTGAAAAAGGCATCGGCACACTCGGAATATACTCTTACCAGCAGACAACTTTTGAAACCGTGATGTATTTTAAAACCGCAGTCAGTTTAAGAAATAACTGGTTGGTAAGTACATTTACCCAGCCAATAGGCTTTAAATGGGTAACAAAACCTGTTCTGGATTTCGGGAAAATAAAAATACCGATTACTTCTTTGGTGGAAACCAGCCTTAAAGAACAGCAGTATAATTTTTGTAAAACTATGGATCAGCAAATGGCTTCGCAGCTCAATTTCCAGGAGTATGCTGTCTTAGCATGGAATGCTTTTTCACAACCATTTAATATTTCTGAAGAATATAATACCTGGCTCAAAATTACGCCTGTAAACGTCAATATCACTCCACTAAAATTTTATGGAAATCAGATTGACAGCAATATTGGAATTGATATTTTTTCTGAAACTTTTACCGGAACAAAACCAGAATCTTCACAACCGGTAAAAGCGGTGATGAATTTCAATTCTATTCCTTTACTTGCCAACGAATTTCTTTTGCAGACGACCGCCAATATTCCGTTTTCTGAAGCTACGAATATTGCAAGAAGAATGTTTCAGAATAAAGAATATGATGTTCGTAATTCTAAAGTTAAAATCACCGACATTAAGGTCTATAAAGACGAAAACAGAATTATGATAGAGGCAGAGACAGAAGGTTATGTAAACGGTACATCGTATATATCCGGAATTCCTGTTTATGATGAGTCAAAGAAAAAAATTGTACTTTCAGAAACAAAATTTAAACTTAAAACAAACAATATTCTTCAAAAAACCGCCACACTTTTATTCAGAGGGAAAATTGTAAAGATGATTGAAGATGAATATGGAATCCCGACAGATGATATTGAAAATTCATCTAAAAAAAGCATTGAAGAAGCCTTTAATAAAGAATATTATAAAGGTTTACAATTGAACGGAAAAGTCTTTAATTTAAAACCTAACCCAATTCTACTGAATGATAATGGCATCACCGCTGTCATAGATACCAAAGCTAATTTAAAACTAACTTTAAAAGCATTCTGATACAATAATAACTAATAACATGATAAAACATCTTAAAATTATAGAACATCATAAAGCGTCGATAGGAATCAGATTTATAAATTTCGTAATTGACAGAATTGTAATTTATATATTATTTTTTTTGTTTGGATTATTTTCTGCAGGATTATTTGAATTTTTCGGTGTAGAATTTTTTATTGATATTACTTATCAATTAGCATCTTTAAGTAAATTTGAAGACATTCTGATAATGTTGACAACGTATCTTGTATATATTTTTATTATGGAATATTTTACAAAAGGAAGAACATTAGGAAAATATATTACCGGTACAAAAGTAATGAGTCTTGATGGGTCAAGCCCAAGATTTTATCAGTATCTGATTAGAACACTTTCCAGAATTGTGCCCTTTGACGCTCTTTCATTTTTTGGCGTAAACGGGTGGCATGATTCGTGGAGTGACACAAGAGTAATTAACCTTAAAAAATATAACGCTGAATTACAGCACAAAAGAGAAATTGATGAAATCGGCAGCAAAGAAATTGCTTGAAAAATTTGTATCAAATGTAATTTTTGCTATATTTGCACCAATTAAAACGGTGCTTTGGCCGAGCGGCTAGGCAGTGGTCTGCAACACCATCTACAGCGGTTCGAATCCGCTAGGCACCTCAAAAGCTTTCTCAACAGGAGAAAGCTTTTTTGTTTTATCAATCTTTTATAGTTATCTTTCTATCTGAATTTTAATTAGCTTCAATAATAAAAAATGGCATCAAAAATAGAACTTAGAGAAAATCTGAATATAGAGATTTCTGAATCTGTGACTGCAGAAGAATTGTTTCAAAACACTGTACTTCGTCCTATTATCAAATTACAAAATGATATTTTGCTGACACACTTTTTTCATTATCTGAAAAATACGAAGATAAACTGGGAATCATTTTCCAGCGAAAAGCGGAATACATTTATCGAAAATAGTTTTCAGAAAGACAATATATTAAAAAATACATATATCGGAATGGTTATCGGGATGATGAATGTCGAAGAACTGCAGATATATTACACAGAAAATAAAATGTTTAATAAAAGAATCATTAACATGATTACTGAAAGACTGAAAAGCCAGATTGTAGAATAGAACTATTCTTTTTTCCACATTGGTTTATGCTGCATAATTTCACGATTTACCCAGCAACTTTCTTCATGAGCTCCTTTTAGAAAGCCGATACTCATTAAAAACTCGTTAACGATTTCTCCCCCTGTAAACTTTAATGTTTTTTTGAAAATCTTCATCCATTCCTGTAAAGTTTTTGGATGATGATGCTCAAGCCATTTTTCAAAAGATCCAAATTCTTTCTGAAGTTCCAGAATGGTTTTGGCATTTTCAATAGCTGCATTTACTTTGAGCTTATTCCTGATAATTCCACTATCATTTAAAAGACGCTCCCGATCTTCTTCCGTATAAGACGCAACTTTTTTTATATCGAAATTATCGTAAGCCGCTCTAAAGCCTTCTTCTTTTTTCAAAATAGTTTCCCAGCTCAGTCCTGCCTGATTGATCTCCATTACAAGCCTTCCGAATAATTCATCATCATCATGAATAGGAAACCCGTAATGGTGGTCATGATACTTTTTATGCAGCATTTTCCTGCTTTCAGGCTGCATATTTTCAATAGCAGAACAGTAGCTCATTTTTAGAAAGATTTTAATATTTCACAAATATAATTTGCGTGTACGACAACAGTATGTCAGCAACGAATTTAATTTATATAAAATCAATTGATTTTTCCAAAGCAATTCCTCGTGATCCTTTTAATAAAATATTATCTGATACTATTGGATTACTCTCTAAATAACTAACAAGATCATTTGTCGTTAAAAAAGAAAACGAAAAATCATTTATTTTTTCAAACTGATGACCAACTGTTATTACCTGATCAAAATCTAATTTTTTTGCAAGATTAAGAATATTTAGATGCTCTGTCTCACTTTGATCGCCCAGCTCAAGCATATCTCCTATGATAATGGTTTTTGACCCTTCAAACGTATTAAAATTGAGTAAAGACGCAGTCATAGAACTGGGATTAGCATTGTAAGTATCCAGAACCAATGTTTTATTGCCTTTCTTAACGATTTGTGACCGCATGTTATTTGGAGTGTAATTTTCTAATGCAGATTTTATTTTAGAAATATCAACTCCGAAGTGAAGTCCTAAACTTGCAGCTGCACATAGATTGGTAAAATTATAATCGCCTGTTAATTGGGTAATAATTTTTATGCCTTTATATTCCAAACCCACAAAATGTTCTTCCGAGAAAAAATCAAAATAATAATCTGATTCTTTGTTTCCAAAAGTGATTTTAGAAGGGTAATTTAACGTTTTCTCTGTCTGAATAGGATCTTTTTCGTTGACTAAAACTACCTGATTATGATTTTTGATGTAATCGTATAATTCAGATTTTCCTTTAATAACTCCTTCAAATCCTCCAAATCCTTCAAGATGCGCTTTACCGAAGTTGGTAATGTAACCTATATTCGGTTTAGCGAGACTGCACAAGAATTCAATTTCTTTCTGGTGATTAGCTCCCATCTCAATCACTGCCATTTCATGTTCTGGTTTTATTGAAAGTAAGGTAAGCGGAACACCAATATGGTTATTTAGATTTCCCTGAGTGTACTGTACATGATATTTTTGAGAAAGAACAGCATGAATTAATTCCTTACTCGTGGTTTTGCCATTACTTCCCGTAAGACCTATAATGGGAATATGGATCTGATCGCGGTGATAAACTGCAAGACTCTGCAGAAAATCTAAAGTAGAATGAACATAAAATATGTTTTTATCTTTATTCTCAAACTCTTTATTCTCAACAATTACAGCTAAAGCTCCGTTTTCAACAGCTTTTTCAGCAACAGTCGCTGCATCAAAATTTTCACCGGAAAAAGCAAAAAAAACATCATTTTGAGAAACTTTTCTGCTGTCTATTGTTACCTTTTCTGCATTTAAATATATAGGATAAAACTGTTCAGGATTCATAAAATTATCATTGGTTATGGGTGAAAGCCTAATACTATTTGAGTTGTGAATCTCAAGCTTAAATTATGTTCAAAAATAAAAAACCTCCCGAATATATGGGAGGTTTTTTGAAAGTATTTTGATAAATATTTTATCTTCTAGTTCTAGATTTGTCGCTTACTCTTGCATCCTGAGCAACACGGAAACCAATCCATCCATAAGCTGTATTCTGGTTTTTGAATCTTCTCTGACCCGGATCTAGCCAATAAGCTGAATCCTGCCAAGAACCACCTTTTACAACTCTTACATCATTAGATATAGCAGAAGTTCTGTCTTTAGTATCTTTCTGCATTACTACTCTACCGTTACCATCAACAATAAATCTTGTCTTTGGTGAGTTATACATATCATAAGAAGAAGCAGAATCACTTGCATTTCTATAATCCAGAGAAGACATTCTGTCTCCGTCTCTATAATTTCTGTAATCTGCAATAGTCTCTCTTTCAAACTGACCTGGTAGCTTTTTGTAAACTAAACGTCCGTCTGCCAAAGTATCATACTGAATAGAACCTTCCTCAACCATTTTATATGTTCCGTCACCGTTTCTTACAATTGCCTGAGGCACATTTCCTCTGTAATAGTTGAAGTCACTTGCTTCTGTATCAATGATTGGTCTGTATACATCTGCAGTCCATTCTGCTACGTTACCAAACATACCGTAGATCCCTAAGCTGTTTGAAGGGAACTGTCTTACATCTGAAGTATTAGCAGCTCCATCGTTTTTCCATCCTGCAGGACCTGAATAATCTCCTCTACCCTGTTTGAAGTTGGCAAGAATTTCTCCTCTTTTATCTCTCAACATTTCTATCTGAGGTTTTTTCTCAAGATAGTTATTGTATTCTCTGTTTTTCTCCATACCCAATGCTGCAAATTCCCATTCAACCTCTGTAGGAAGTCTGAATTTGGTAACCATTGCAGAAGAAGGAGATCTGTTGGCGGCAAGCAATCTTTGATTGGTAGTCTTAATACCGTTTTTCTGCTGCATTCTTTTCTCATTGATGTACCCTTGCATTTCAGGATCATTCGATTTGAATTTATCCATATTAAATGCTGTACCTCCCTGATTATTAGATTCGTTAATATATAAATCTTTTGAAATTACTCCTGCCTGCATCAAAGCTTTTTCATTTGCTCTGTCAGTCAGCCATTCGCAGTATCTGTTAGCTTGTGTCCAGGAAACACCTACAACCGGATAATAATCATACTCCGCAGAACGGAAATAAGTTTCGTTGTAGTCATTTCTGGATAATTTGTTATCCCAAAGAAGGGTATCCGGTAGAGCACCGTTATAAATTTCTTTGTAACTAGGATCACTTGGCGGGAATACATACTTCAACCATGTAAGGTATTCGCGGTATTCGTAGTTAGTAATTTCAGTTTCACCAATAAAGAACGAACTTACCTGCATTCTGCGAGGTGTGTTGTTCCAATCGTGCATTACATCATCTTTCACTAATCCCATTGTAAAAGTTCCACCTTCTACATAAACCATTCCCGGCCAACCTTTTTGTTTTTGTTGCTTTCCTGCAAAAAACCAACCCTGTTTCTCGTTTGGTTTCCAACCTGTCTTGCTGACAAACTTTTTAGTACCGCCCCCTCCGGAAACGCCCGAACCACCACAACTGGTTAATGCAAGTGTAGAACTTAATGCTATTAATGAAAACAACTTTAGTTTTTTCATAGTCGATATAAATATTATTCAAAGTACAAAGAAAAAATAAATTATTCAATAAATCAAATAAAGATTTGATTTTTTTGAAAAATCTTAACAAATTAATTTTATGGTATAATACATTAATTATAAAATTTTCATTTATTTTGTAATTCAGAAATTTCAAAAATAGACATGAGACTTAAAATCACTCTTTTATTTGTATTTGCTTTTGTATCAATTGTTTGCGCTCAGCGAGTTACAATCAACTGGGACGGAGCCAAAATCCAAGATTATGGTGATACTAAAAAAAATCTTCCAAACTTCAAAAACGAAGGTTTTTCTTACAGCCAAGACAATATCTTTATTACAAACAAACAAAAAACCGGAGAAGGGCAGCTGCAGATCACAGATCTTGCATGGGAACCTGTGTCTTTAAAAGATCTTTACGATCTGAAACCGTCGCTTATCCAGGATTATAATATAACGGCAATCGATTATTTTTATTATAAAGGTGAGCGGTTTGCAAGCATAAGTGTAGGATTATTTAAAAATGTGAAAGGACAGATTCAAAGACTTTCATCTTTTAATGTTACGGAAAACAATTCTTCACGGATCTTAAATGCGAGTAAAGTTGGAACTACGCAGAATCCCCTATCAAGTGGAACATTTTATAAAATCAAGGTTGATAAATCCGGAATTTTCAAAATAACTTCCCAGTTTTTAAGAGACAATGGCATAAATCCTTCCGGTATTAATCCGAGAAATTTCAGAATTTACGGAAATGGCGGAGTGATGCTTCCTGAGTTTAATCAGGACATCAAATACAGTGCGCTGCAGGAAAACGCAATTCAGGTTGTAGGTGAAGATGACGGTGTGTGGAATGACGGTGATTATGCATTATTTTATGCTCAGGGACCAGATGGATATAATCTTTACAACAACGCAAACGGAAGCGGCATTAAAAGAACCGACGGCAGAAACGACAGGAGTGAAAACCTCAAAAATATTTACGAGGATTTTTCCTATTATTTTATAAATTTCGATAAGGGGACTGGAAAAAGAGTCCAAAATGCAGATCTGAACCTTCCGGCAAATCTTATTTCGAGATATGATAATTATCAGGTCATCAATAATGACCAGAAAAACCTGTTGAAAGTAGGAAGAATCTGGGTGGAAGAACAGAATTTCACTACTGACAAAGCGGTGACATTCACCTTAAATTCACCAATACAAAACGGAGATGTCATAAGATACAGAACGCAGGTTATCGGCTGGAGATCACAACAAAACAGCGTAGAATTTAATATCAATAACCAAAATCCTGCTTCTTCTAGTGTTCCTGCCAGTCAGCCGGGTTATGCTTTTGATTATTTTCCTTTAAGATATTCCGGTACTATTTCAAATTTGTCTGGAAATACAATTACATTTAACTATACACCTAATATCACTACCAATCCTAATGGAGTTTTTTATCTTGACTATGTAGAAGTTCAATATAAACAGGATTTAGTCTTTAATGGTTCTCAGATGAGTTTCCGAGATTTCTCTATTGACAGCGGATCAAATTTATCATATGGCTTCAGCATTTCCAGTGTCGGAAATATGGAACAGGTTTGGGATGTTTCCGACATTACAAATGCAAACAGACGGGTGAATAAAGCTGCCGGTGGCGGAGTTTTCAATTTTGGTTATACTGCTTCTGATCCTAATTTTAATAATGAATTTGTTGCTTTCAGATCAGATGCCGCTTTTTCACCTCAGTTCGTCGGAAGAATTGCGAATCAGAATCTTTCAGCTTTACAAAATGTAGATTACCTTATCATCACAACGCCCGCTATGATGGCACAGGCTCAGAGAATAGCCAATTATCACGAGACCAAAAACAATTTTAATGTAGAAATTGTAGATACTGATAAAATTTACAACGAATTTGGCAGCGGAAGCAGAGATCTTACAGCTATCCGGGATTTTGTTACAAAGCTTAATACTCCTCTTGGAAGTCTTAAATATGTATTTATTCTCGGAGACGCTTCTTATGATTTTAAAAACAGAGTTCCTAATAATTCTAATGTAGTCTCCAGCTATCAAAGCGAGGGCTCTGCAGATTTCATAGCATCATTTGTAACCGATGATTATATTGTAATGACAAAACCGCAGACTACAGAATATATTTATTATAATCTTCCTGATGTTCCCGTTGGCCGTATTCCGGCAGCCAACCCTACGGAAGCGGCAAATATGGTGGATAAAACTTTGGCATATTACAATGCTTTGCCGGGACAGTCTTCTCCTTTTGGCGAATGGCGAATGAAGCTTGATTTCGTTGTGGATGATGATAACGATGGTGGGGCTCCGTTTCACAACATCATGGACAATGTTCTGAAAGATATTTTTGAGACAGCCGGAACCAATACGCTTAAAGAATATAATGTAAGAAAGCTTTACATGGATGCTTTCCAGGGGCAAAGTACAGCGGGAGGACAAAGATATCCACAGGTAAATCAGGCAATCTCCAATGATATCGGCAACAGTCTTTATTTATTCTACTTCGGACACGGAGGCATCAATGGCTGGGCACAAGAACGAGTTTTGACTACGGATGAAATTCAGAATTCCAATAATTTTTCAAATGTGTACAGCAGATTTCCATTTGTTTCTACAATTACCTGTGAATTTACACTTTGGGATGAGCCTTCTACATTTTCAGCAGGTGAGCAGTTTATTAAACTAAAGCAGGGAGGCCCGGCTACAATGATTACTTCTAGCCGCGCGCTTGGTGTTGGATACGGAATTGATTTTACGGATACCTTAACTCATGAAATTTTTGAATTAAACGGTGATGATTTGCAAACATTAGGGGATGCCCATCTTAACGCTAAAAAAACAACAGGTGCTCATTCCGATCATCTTAAAGTAAATTTATTGGGCGATCCTGCAATGAAATTGAGCAGACCTCAGAGACAGCTTGTGATCGATAACATAGAAACTCCGGTTCCCGGGTTGATAAGAGGCCTTGATTTTGTGAAAATCACAGGACATATTAATAATCAGAATGGTACTGTAAATACAACATTCAACGGAAGAGTGGTCATCAATATTTTTGATAAAAAATTAAATAAAACCACTTTAAATAACGAAGGAGATTTAAGCCCTGTCTTAAATTACAAAGAAGAAGGAAGCGCTATCGTGAAAGCTTCGGGAACGGCTGTAAACGGTGTTTTTACGGTTGAATTTTATGTTCCTAAAGACATTAATTATGCTGTGGGACAAGGAAGAATCTTAGGATATGCTGATAATAGATCTTTTGATGTATTCAATAATCAGTTTGTACAGGTTGGAGACATCAATCCGAACGGAATTAATGATAACGAGCCACCGAAAGTGAAATTATACATGAATAATACTAATTTTGCCAATGGGGGAATTACCGACCAAAACCCAATGCTTTTGGCTTGTATTACTGATGATACAGGAATAAATTCTACGGGTTCTGGTATTGGTCACGATATTACTGTATATTTGGACGGTCAAATTATCAACACCATTGTTTTGAATGATTTTTACTCTTCCGGTGAAGGAAACGGCTGTGTAAATCCATCTTTGGCAGATTATCAAAAAGGTAATGTAACCTACCCTTTCAGAAATCTTTCAGTAGGACAGCATCAGCTGACATTTAAAGTTTGGGATATAAACAATAATTCGACCACCGAGACGTTAAACTTTGAGGTTAAAGATGAAACAGATCAGCGTTTGATTATCAACCGTCCACTGAACTGGCCAAATCCTTTTACCAACAAAACCTACATTCATTTCGAGCATAATTGTGATGATATTCTGGATGTAAATGTTCAAATTTATACGATTACAGGAAAATTAGTAAGAACATTAACCAATGTTGTAATCGCAGAACCGTTCCTACAGGGCTTTAGAACGCCACGTCAGGCAATAGAATGGGACGGAAAAGACGATTTTGGCGATACAGTTGCAAAAGGTACGTATATTTTTAAGATATTTGCAAAAAGTCAAAATCAAGAAAAATGCAAAGGAAGTGCTACAGCTGTAGAAAAAATGGTACTTTTGAAGTAAATAAATAATTAATTAAGAATATCAATAAAAAACTGATAATATATAAAAGACAACATATGAATTTAACTACTAAACTGCTTTTAGGGATTGGTTTGAGTGCTGGGTTTCTAGGCTATGCACAAGATTTGAGTCAGGTAAGACCTGTGTTAACAGGAGCACCTTTCCTAAGAATTGCACCTGATGCAAGATCAGGAGGTATGGGAGATCAGGGGGTTGTAACCTCTCCTGATGCTTTTTCACAATTCTGGAATGCTGCAAAATATCCTTTTAGCAGAACAAGTTCTTCTGTAGGTTTGAACTACACTCCATATATGGGAAAACTTACCAATGATGTGTTTTTATTGTATGGTGCTTTCCACAAATTTTTAGGTCAGGAAGAAAGATCTACAATTTCTGCGAGTATCTATTACTTCAATATGGGTGAGGTAGATCTTACTACTTTGGTGGGTAATGATGTAACTTCATTGGGAACTTCAAAACCAAATGAATTCTCTATTGACGTTGCCTATGGTTTGAAACTATCGGATTCTTACTCAATGGCTGTAACCGGTAGATTCATCCGTTCAGATTTAGCCGGAGGTTTCAACACAGATACTACGCTAAAACCTGCAAACTCATTTGCAGTAGATGTTTCCGGTTACTATACATCTCCTAGATTTTCTAGTCTTGGAGGAATGGACGGAAAAGTGAATGCTGGTTTTTCTATTCAGAACTTAGGTCCTAAATTAGATTATACAGGAGATGAAAACTCAAGATCTTATCTTCCTACCATGGCAAGATTAGGGGTAGGTTATGATATGTATCTTGATGATATGAACAGAGTAGGAATTTCTGTAGAAGGTTCTAAAATCTTGGTTCCCGGATCAGAATTGGTAGGAACAGATCCTAACACGAGACAGCCTATTTATGCTGTACCGAATGTAGGGGTAATGTCCGGAATCGGAAAATCATTCAATAATCCGAATTCTATCATGTACAGTGGTGCAGTGGAATATTCTTATGATAATGCATTTGCACTAAGAGGAGGTTATTTCCACGAAAGTGAGCAGCAGGGAGCAAGACAGTTTGCAACTGCAGGTATTGGTTTGAAATACCGTTCTTTCGGTCTTGATATTTCTTACTTAATCAACATGTCTAAAATCAATACTGCTTTGGATAACACCTTACGTTTTGGCTTGACATGGAATATTGGTGATGAAACATCTAACATAGATAACTAAAAATATTCCACATATTTGTAAAAGCCTCATTTTTCATGAGGCTTTTTTTATGACCAATAAAACAAAATTAATTCAGAGTTAACAATGAATGGTTAGTTTTAATCTATCTATAAATTATCATTTACTTGAAATGTAAAATTGACAATTCACATATTCACCTTATTTTTGCAGTATGAACTATTCTTCGGAGCTAAAAAAAATCGTAACCAGCCAATATGTGTATTCTGCGATCAGAATTACACTGGCAACGGTGCTTCCGTGTCTGGTTCTCTCCTATTTCGGAATTCTTAAAGAATATTTTCTTTTTCCTTTAGGAACAAGTTTCGTCGCGTTGACGGATCAGCCGGGTCCGTTTATAAGACGTAGAAACTCACTTGCTTTTGCTATATTCTGTTTCGTTTTTGTGGCATCAATTGCTAGCCTGGTCAAAGGTATCATTCCGCTTGTATTGGTGGAAATCATAACATTCGGAATGTTTTTTTCGCTGATAGGCGTTTACGGACAGAGATTAGCCGCAGTTGGATCTTTAGCATTAGTCGTTCTGGCAATATTTGTTGACGGACACTTAACAGGAGCCAATATTATCAAAAGTCTGCTGATTTTTGCAGCCGGTTGTATTTGGTTTTTGCTGATATTTCTTGTCGTCACTACAATACAGCCTTATAAACTGGCAAGTCAGATGATTGGCGAAAATTATTTGCAGCTCGCAGAGTTTCTGAAAATTAAAGCTAATTTTTACCAGAAAAATCCGGATTTCGACAAGCTGTACTCTCAGGTTATTACAAAACAGATTGAAATTAAAAACCTTCAGGAAGAGACCCGCGAAACTGTTTTTAAAACAAGAACCATCGTCAACGAGTCTACTACCATAAGCAGACTCCTTATGCTGATGTTTCTGAATTCTATGGATCTTCACGAAAAACTGATGACCTCAGAAAGTGATTATAAAAAACTTCAGGAAAGTTTTGAGGAAACAGGCATTCTGGTAAAAATCCATGACTACCTCAACATTCTCTCGGATGAAATTTCTAATATTGGCATTGCACTTCAAAGCAGTACAAGAGCAAGAGCTATCCACAATATTGACCTTGAATTTCAGGAACTCAACATCCAATATTTTGATCTCAGAAACAGACAGATGACCTCAGAAACTTTGGAAAATTTTATGATCCTTCGTCAGATTATGATGAGAATCCATGAAATTACCAGAGAAATACAGGAAATTTATAAGGTTTTTTCTCAGAATGTAAAACTTGCCAAAAGTCTTTCCACAGGATTAGATTTAAAAAAGTTTCTTCCCAATCAGGAAAAAATTAATTTTAAAGTTCTGAAAAGTAATATTTCGCTCAATTCATCTCATTTTCGTCATGCAGTCCGGGTAACGGTTGCTTTGCTCTTGGGATATTTGTTTTCATTCATGCCATTTTTACAAATTGGTCATACTTACTGGATCCTGATTACGATCATTGCCATCCAGAAACCTGCCTACTCTATTACCAAACAGAGAAACCTCCTAAGATTTTACGGAACGGTTGCAGGAGCGGTCATTGCGTACGGAGTTCTTTATTTCATTGAAATCAATGCTGTACTATTTACCATTCTTCTCGTCAGTATGGTACTCTGTTTTACTTTCCTGAAAGCAAAATATTTCTGGGCTGTACTTTTTATGACGATCTATATTTTTCTAAGCTTTAATTTTCTGAATCCCGGAAACATTAATATCATTTTTAAAGACAGGATTGTTGATACCATTATTGCAGGCATCATTGCTTTTGGTGTTTCTTATACTATTCTTCCTGTGTGGGAACATACTCAGAATTTAGATTTAATGAAAAAATCTGCGCAAGCCAACCTTACGTATTTTCACAGTGTAATGTCTAAATTCCTCAATGATAAATATAGTCTGGAAGAATATAAAGTCCGCAGAAAAAATGCAATCATTTCTTTGGCAAATCTTTCAGATAACTTTCAGAGAATGATTTCAGATCCCAAAAATCAGCAGAAAAAACTGGAAGTTGTGCATCAGTTTGTAACAACTTCACATCTGATTACAGCTTACACGGCCTCACTTTCTCAATATGCAAAAAAAGATCAGGTATACACCGAAATAGATGCTGAAAGCTGGACAAAGAAAATTGAATCTGAAATGAATCAGGTTTCCGTATTGCTCAACGGAGAAAAAATAAGTGAAACGCTCAAAATGGAAAGCCGTATTGAGCCGGAAGATTCTTCACTCGAAGATCTGATCCTGAAAAGAAAAAAAGAAATCATGGAAAATGAATTTTATGACCGTCGTGATCCGGATAAAATTTCCAGATTAACCGAGCTTAAAAACATTCATGACGTGTTGGAACTCATCTATGATGTAGCCAAAGAACAAAGAAAAGTGATTGAGAAATACAGAAATGAAGAAACTACTCTTCCACAATCGTGAAGCAGTAATCATCAAAAAACTCTACTCTCGCCTTCAATTCATCAGAAATTTTATCATCGTGCACTCTGCATTTAATATGATGAAGATGTTTCAGCTCAAAAGGACGTACTTCGTAATGCTTTTTTAAAGACCAGTGTTTAGAATGGTGAATTTTATACATACTTTCCTTTACACTCCAGATAATTGTATAGAAAGTAACTTCATTATCAAACGGAATAAAACCTCTTTCGTTTTCGTAAGTAAATTTATCTATTACCCTTAAAATTTTAGGATTGAATTTTTCAATATCAATTCCAATTTTATTTTTGGAAACGGCTATGGCTGCATAGGGGAAAGAGTGCGTGATTGAAATTTCAGCATCTTTCGGACAGAGAAATGGCTCACGCTCTTTGTACAAGATCTTTGACATTGGCTTAAGACTTTTCAAAAGCTTCCTCACCATTAGTACTTCCAGCAATTTTTTCGGGTGATAATCTTTTACTTTTTCAGCATTTTCAGGCTCAAGAAGTGCGTTGATATCCAAATTATCGTTCTCATCGTATTTCCAGACAAGGATGGAAGCGTTATCATCAGAAAAATCTCTGTATAGAGGCATTCAGTAAATTTGTGATAAAATTAATAAAAAAAATTATTTTCTTTAAAAATAAAATTTCATGTATAATGTCATGTATATGAACTTGATGCAGTGTTTTTTTATCTAAAAGATATGTTGTAATTTTGTTGCTCAATTTATAATTTAATCATCATTAAGATATGAGTACAACAACACAATACATTCCTTACAAAGTGAAGGATATCTCCTTAGCAGAATGGGGAAGAAAAGAAATTACATTAGCAGAAGCTGAAATGCCTGGTTTGATGGCGATCCGTGAAGAGTACGGTCCGTCTCAGCCATTAAAGGGAGCCAGAATTGCCGGGTGTCTTCACATGACGATTCAAACTGCTGTTTTAATTGAAACTTTAGTTGCTTTGGGTGCAGAAGTTACCTGGTCGTCTTGTAACATCTTCTCTACACAGGATCATGCTGCTGCTGCTATTGCTGCTGCCGGAATCCCTGTTTATGCGTGGAAAGGTCTTAATGAAGAAGAATTTGACTGGTGTATTGAGCAGACTATTTTCTTTGGCGAAGACAGAAAACCACTGAACATGATTTTGGATGATGGTGGAGATTTAACCAATATGGTTTTTGATAAATATCCTGAACTGACTGCAGGAATCAAAGGTCTTTCTGAAGAAACAACA
>JAANMY010001028.1_pt1 | contig 34419 bp, 28 predicted proteins | sample 7279691 | NCBI WGS metagenome assembly JAANMY01 (sample SAMN14094543, study PRJNA606508) | bioreactor metagenome | isolation source: A lab-scale SPAN reactor treating ammonium-rich wastewater day 388 | place: Ireland: Galway | collected 2018-02-07
ACCCTGCTGGGCGTGGTGTGGCTGCTGGGAATCACGGCCTCTACCGTCTCGGCGCACCTGATCGCCCGTTATGCCAGGCGCAGCAAAGAGGCCGAACCATGACCCTGGCGCTCGACATCCTGCTTGCGCTGGGACTGCTGTGGCTGGGCTGGCAGGTGGTTTCCGGCCGGGCGCTGTTCCGCTCGATCGTGATGCTGATCGTGCTGGGGCTGCTGATGGCGGTCGTGTGGTCGCGGCTGGGCGCGCCCGACCTGGCGCTGGCCGAGGCCGCGGTGGGCGCCGCCGTCACGGGCGCGATGCTTCTGCTGGCGTACCGACGCATCATCGAGCTGCGGCCGGAGCGCGCGCATCAGTCTCTGCTGCGGCGGTCGCGGCTGGCGGCGCCGCTGGCGCTGCTGTGCGGCGCGCTGGTGATGGGCCTCGGCTTCGAGCTGCTGAAGCTCTCGTCGCCGGCGGACAGCGCGGGCGCTGCAGCGCTCGCCGCGATGCAGCAGAGTGAGCTGAGCAACCCGGTGACGGGCGTGCTGCTGCTGTTCCGCGGTTACGATACGCTGCTCGAGATGGGGGTGCTGCTCGCGGCCTGGCTCGGCGTGAAGATGGTGCAGCCCGCGGAACGTCAGGAGCTGCCGGTTTCCAGGACGCCGCTGCCGACGTACCTGACCGACGCGCTGCTGGCGGTGGTGATTCCGGGTGTGGTTCTGGTTGCCGGCTACCTGCTGCATGCGGGCGGCAGCGCGCCCGGCGGCGCCTTCCAGGCCGGGGCCGTGCTGGCGGGCGCGGGAGTGCTGCTGGCGCTTACCGGGCGCCTCAGGCCGACCCCGGAGCCCAGCCAGCTTCAACGCATCGCGCTGGCGCTGGGCGTCGTGACCTTCGCGGCCATTGCGTCGGTCGGCCCGCTGTTCGGCAAGCCGGTAATGTGGCTGCCCGAAGGCTGGGCGCTGTACGTGATCGAGGGAGCGATGACGATCTCGATCGCGCTGTGCCTGCTGCTGCTGTTCATCAGCGCCGGCGGCGTGCAACGGAGGGAGCCGTGAACCACTCCGGGTTCGTCTATCTGGCGGCTTCCTCGGCGCTGTTCGGGATGGGTGTGTACGGCGTGCTCGTTTCGGCCCACCCACTGCGCAAACTGCTTTCGCTGAATCTGCTGGCGGCAGCGGTGTTCCTGATGCTGATCTCCGTCGGGCGGCGCGGCGCGGACGCGCCCGACCCGGTGCCGCAGGCCATGGTGCTGACCGGCATCGTGGTGGCGGTGTCGGCCACGGGCTTCGCGCTGTCCCTGCTGCTGGCCCTGTATCGCGCCACGGGCGGCGCGGACCTGGACCTGGATGAAGGGGTCGTCGATGACTCCTGACCTGATGCCGGCGCTGGTGCTGCTGCCGCTGGTGGCGGCGACCGCGGCCGCCGTGCTGCCGGCGGCGGCAGGCCGCTGGCTGGCGCTGGCGGTGGCAGTCCTGATGCCGCTGGCGCTGTATGCACTTACCCGCCAGGTGATGGACCACGGAGAGATGAGCTACGCGCTGGCCGGGCTGCCGGTTCCGCTGGGAATCCGGCTGCGCCTGGACGGCCTGAGCGTGCTGCTGATGTGGCTGGTGTGCGTGGTGTACCTTGCGGCCACGACGCACGCCGCCGCCGGAGTGGATTCGGGCAAGGGCACCCGGCGTTTCTGGGCGGCGTGGCTGATGCTGCCGGTGGGCCTGAACGAGCTGCTGCTTTCGGCGGACCTGTTCAACCTCTACGTGGGCCTGGAGCTGCTGACCCTGTCGGCCGTGGCGCTGGTGGCCTTCAACGGCACGTCGGAAGCCCTGCGCGCCGCAATGCGCTACCTGCTGCTGGCGATGCTGGCGGCGCTGGTTTACCTGCTGGGGGTGGCCCTGGTTTACGGCGCGACCGGCACGCTCGACGTTGCGCTCATGCACGACCGCATGGGCAGCGACCGGCTGCGCTGGGCAGCGCTGATCCTGATGACCGGCGGCCTGCTGCTGAAGGGCGCGGTGTTTCCGCTGCATGGCTGGCTGCCTCCCGCGCACTCCTCGGCGCCGGGCCCGGTCAGCGCCGTGCTGTCGGCGCTGGTGGTGAAGGCTTCGCTGTACATTCTGTACCGGCTCTGGTTCGAGGCGCAGCCGCAGCTGCCCGCTCCGCCGGCGGGCCAGGTGCTGGCGCTGCTGGGCTGCGGCGCCGTGCTTTTCGGCTCGGTGCTGGCGCTGCGCCAGCGGCACCTGAAGAGGCTGATCGCCTACTCCACCGTCGCGCAACTCGGCTACCTGATGCTGCTGTTCGGCATGCCCTCGGTTTACGCGTGGCAGGGGGCGATCTACCAGGTGCTGAGTCACGGCCTGGCCAAGGCCGCGATGTTTCTGGCCGCCGCCAACCTGATGAAACGGCTGGGCAGCGACCTGCTGGACAGGCTGCCCGGCGCGGACCAGGTTATGCCGGTCAGCGTGTTCGCACTGGGCCTGGCAGGCGTCAACCTGATGGGGCTGCCGCCCAGCGGCGGCTTCCTCGCCAAGTGGCTGCTGCTGACCGCGGCCTGGCAGCAGCAGGCCTGGCACATCGTGGCCGTGATCCTGATCGGCAGCCTGCTCGCGGCCGGCTACATCTTCCGGGTGATGGGGCTGATCTATGTGCGCCCGGTCGCTGAGCCGGCCACCGGGGCGGGTCCCGACCCCGGGTTGGCGTGCGGGCTGACGGCTCTGCTGCTGGCGCTGCTGGCGATCGCGACCGGCTTTGCCTCCGCGCCGATACTGGAGCTGCTGCCGGTGCCCGCCGCTCTGGCGGAGGGGGCGCGATGAACTGGCTGGGGCCGGAATCTCCACTGCACCTGGTGCTGATCTCGCTGCTGGCCGGCGTGCTGATCTTCATCGCCGGTGAACAGCGGCAGAAGCTGCGCATCGGCATCAACCTGGCGGCCGCCGTGCTCAAGCTGGTTCTGGTGGCTGCTTTGATCCTGGCGATCCGCGACGGCCGGGATTTCGTGTGGCGCATGCCGCTGCTGCCGGGTTTTGATTTCGTGCTGCACCTGGATGAGAGCAGCATGCTGTTCACCACGCTGTCGGCATTCCTGTGGCTGCTGACCACCGTGTACGCCATCGGCTACCTGGAGCGCAGCGCGCAGCGTGCGCGCTTCTTCGGGTTCTTCTGCATCTGCGTCGCCAGCACCATGGGCATCGCGGCGGCGGGCAACCTGTTCACGTTCTTCATCTTCTACGAGATGCTGACGCTGGCCACCTGGCCGCTGGTGGTGCACCGTGGCACACCGGAGTCGCTTTCCGCCGGGCGTGTGTATCTGGCCTACACGCTGTTCGGCAGCGCGTTGTTCCTGGCCGGCCTGGTGTGGCTGTACTCGATCGCCGGGCTGCAGGACTTCGTCGCCAATGGCGCGGACTCCGGTGCGTTCATCGAGCGGCGGCTCGAGCTGCAGCTGATCGTCTGCCTGCTGATCGCCGGCCTGGGCGTGAAGGCATCGCTGGTGCCGCTGCACGGCTGGCTGCCGCGCGCGATGGTGGCGCCGGCGCCGGTCAGCGCGCTGCTGCACGCGGTGGCGGTGGTGAAGGCCGGTGCGTTCGGCATCGTGCGGCTGGTGTATGACGTGTTCGGCCCGGAACGCTTCCGCGCGCTCGGAATGTCCGACCTGCTGGCAGGCGCGGCCGCGCTTACCATCGTGTACGGCTCGGTGATGGCGCTGCGCCAGCAGGACCTGAAGCGACGCCTCGCGTATTCGACCGTCTCGCAGGTTTCCTATATCGCCCTGGGCGCCGCGGTTGCCGGGCCGCTGGCCACGATCGGCGGGCTGGTGCACCTGGTGCACCAGGGGGTCATGAAGATCACCCTGTTCTTCTGCGCCGGAATCTACGCCGAGATGCTGGGAGTCAAGAAGATCGCGCAGATGGACGGTGCGGGGCGCCGCCTGCCGCTGACCAGCATCGCGTTCAGCATCGGCGCGCTGGGAATGATCGGGTTGCCGCCCATGGCAGGCTTCATCAGCAAGTGGTACCTGGGCGCGGGCGCGATGGCGGCGGGGCAGCCCTGGGTGGTTGGCGTACTGGTGGCCAGCACGTTGCTGAACGCGGCGTATTTCCTGCCCATCTTGCGGCGCCTGTGGTTTGCGCCCCCACCGGAGCAATGGCCCCACGAGCAGGTCATGAACCGTGTGACGAGCGTGTCGCTGGTGGGCCCCGCGGTGATCACCGGCCTGCTCGCGTTGCTGGCCGGCCTGCTGGCGGGCGCCGAGTTGAGCCCGCTGGGCTGGGTCGAGACGCTGGTCAGGAGGCGCTACGAATGAGCCTGCTGATCGCGCTGGCGTTGCTGATGCCGCTGCTCTCGCTTGGCCTGCTTGCGTGGCCGCGCGCAGTGCGGGTGGCGATGCCGCTGGCGCCGCTGCTGCTGCCGGTTCTGGCGCTGGCGCCGGACAGCACGCTGGAGATCCCCCTGCTGCTGCGCTCGAGTTGCGGGGTGGACGCCGTGAACCGCCCGCTGTTGCTTCTGGCAGGACTTGGCTGGGCCCTGGCCGGCTGGTTTGCCGCCTCCACGGTGCGGGAACGCCCCCGCCAGTTCGCCGCATTCTGGCTGCTGACCATGGCAGGCCACGCCGCGGCGCTGCTCGGCGGAAGCCTGTCCGCTTTCTACCTGGGATACGTGGTCATGACGGTGGCCGCCTACGGCCTGGTTATCCACTCGCGCGGCGAAGAGGCCATGCGCGCCGGCCGCGTCTACATGGTGCTGGCAGTGCTGGGCGAGGCGCTGGTGCTTTCCGGTCTGCTGGCGATCGCGGCCCGGTACGGCAACATCGCGTTCCGCGACCTGCCTGCCGTGCCGCAGCCCGCAGGGTGGCTGTTGCTGGCCGGTTTCGCCGTGAAGCTGGGCGCTGTGCCGCTGCACGTGTGGCTGCCGCTGGCGCACCCGGTGGCGCCGGTGCCCGCCAGCGCGGTCCTCAGCGGGCTGCTGGTGAAGGCAGGGTTGCTGGGCATGCTGCGCTTCGCGCCGGCCCTTGACGCCGACGGCTCGCAGTTCCTGATGGCAGCGGGACTCCTCACCGCGGCATGGGGTGCGCTTGTCGGGCTGCTCCAGAGCCGGCTCAAGACCGTGCTGGCCTACTCCACCATCAGCCAGATGGGCCTCGCCCTGGCAGGCGTGGGCGCTGTGCTGCAGGGAGCCGCGCCGGCCGCGCTGGGGCTGTTTGCGCTGCACCACGGGCTGAACAAGGTGGCGCTGTTCCTCGCGGCGGGCCACAGCCTGAGGGGGCGTTTTGCAGGCTCGCTGTTCCTGTTGCCCGCCGCAGCGCTGGCCGGCTTGCCCTTGACTTCGGGGTTGCTCGCCAAGACCGCGCTGAAGCAGGGACTGTCCGGCCCCTGGCTGGTCGGCCTGAGCCTGAGCTCGGTGGCGACCACGTTGCTGCTGCTGCACGCGTTCCGGCTGGCGCGGGAGAAATCCGCGGATTGGGAACGCCCGCACCCGGCGTGGATCGCGGCGGTCGTGGCCGGGCTGTTTGCGCCTTGGTTGTGGGCCTGGAGCCGGGGGCTGCCGCTCGGGCTGTCGGTGTCCGACCTGCTGGGAAGCGCGTGGCCGGTGCTGCTGGGCGGCGCGCTGTATCTCGGCTGGTGCAGGCTGACGAAAGAGCGCGAGCCGCGGCTGCCCGAGGGCGATATCGTGGTGTGGTTGGAGCGTCTGGGCCGGGCCGTCTGCGGGCGGCTGGGAAAAATGCTGGACGCCTGGATGGACTGGGAGCCGCGCCTGCCGAACCTCTGGCCGCGACCGCGCGCCTTGCGCGCCGCGGAGGTGGCGCTGGGGCGCCTGGCCGTGGCAGGCATGTTCCTGCTGCTGATCCTGCTGGCACTATGGCTGGCCGCGGCCTGAAGGGGGGAGCGCAGGGAGTTGCCGACGCAACCCAGTGTCTATCAGAGCGTCATCAAGAAACGAAACAGTCCGCGCAAGCGGACTGTTTCGTTGGTAGCGGGGGCTGGACTCGAACCAGCGACCTCAAGGTTATGAGCCTTGCGAGCTGCCATCTGCTCCACCCCGCAGTTTTCAAGCGGCGCCCTGGCCTGCGCGCGAGGGGCAATAGATATCGCCAACCTCAGGCAGCGTCAATAGGGGGCGCGGGCGCTTTCTACCCTGTAACCTGCCGACTTACACCACCGGCCTAGCGCTGCAGTTCCACGAACTGCCTGTTGCCGAACGCCACAAGCGGTACTTCGTAACCCGGTGTAATCTTGCCTGTCTTCACCTGCTTCACCGGGTGATCGAACGCCTTCTCTACCGCCACCGCCTTCAGCTTCTCCTCCAGCTTGCCTTCCTTGTTGCGCTCGTAGATGCGGAACACCGCGGGCAGCAGCAGGTCCGGTTTGCGCTTGTCGGCCGCCTTGGTCTCCAGATCCACCAGATGCGGCAGCGCCACCCAGCGGTCGGGCTCGAAGGTCAACTCGGTCACGGCCGCCTGCTGCTGGTTCGCCAGTGCGAAGCGCATCTGCACCTGCGCGATCGCGTGCGGGAACCTCCAGTCGCCGGCCGAGCCGACCGGCAGATCGGCCACGAAGCGCACGATCACGCGCTCACGCTGGATTGCCCACCATGCCTTCATCTGCGTGTCGAACTCCCCGGCCGCCTGCGGGTCACTGCGCTTACCCGCCAGTTCGTCGAGGCGCGCGACGATCTTGTCGTTTGCCTCCTGGTCGGCGCTGTTCAGCACGCGGCCGTAGCGCGCGTAGACCCAGGTGCGCCAGGTGGCACCGCTGTTGGGGTCGCGGTAGTGGCCGGCCTGCAGGTACAACAGGCCTCCGTGGTAGACGGCCTTTTCGGCGTTGCTGAACATCAGCAGCTTGCGGGTCTCGAGCTGCGTGACCAGGTCGTCGTAGGCCTTGCCGCCGCGCGTGGCGGGCTGGCTGTCCATCCTGGGCGGCGACTTGGGGGCGGTGCCCGCCCAGGTGTAGTACTCGTCGCTTGCCGCGTCGCCGCCGCCGTCGATTGACTGCACCAGCCAGCTGCCGCCCAGGTTGTCCTCGGTGCGGATGCGGCCGTTGCCCTTGCGGCCGGCGGAACTGTACAGCTCGATGTAACGGCCGTTCTTTTCGTTGGCGCCCTGGTTGGCGGCGATCTTGATGTCGAAGGCCAGGATAGTGCTGCGCACCTGGCCGATTTCCTCGAAGCGCCGCACCAGCTTGCTGAGGCGCTGCAGCACGCGCGGGTTGCGCATGGTGGTGCAGCCGGGCCAATTGTCGACGGTGACGGTGTGGCGCAGCAGCTGAGCGGCGTCGGGGCTGGCGGGATCGTACTCGGGGTTCACCACGGGCTCAAGCACGCCCATCACGCCGCGCCCGAGGTCGATCATGCCGCCGTGTCCGTCGGGCGAGATGTGCGGCAACGGGAAATCGCGCGCCAGTTCGCGGTCACCGACGGGCAGCCAGACGCGACGCCCGGGAAGCCGTGCCTCGCCCCAGCGCAGCAGGTCGGTGAGTACGAAGGTGTTGGCGCGCTCGATCTTGCGCACGCCGGCGCACATGATGCGACGCATGCTCACGCAGCAGCCGCGGTACACGGCGTAGCGCGCGATGGCGCGGGCCTTGCCTTCGGGCTTGGGCTCACGCAGCTCGACCACGACTTCGTCGCCATCTTTGCGCGCCAGCACCAGGCCGAGGCCGAAGGGGTCGCCCAGCACGCTGCGCGTGTAATGGTCGGGCGGGAACTCGCCGGCCAGCAGTTCACTCAGTTTCAGGCCGCCTTCGCTCAGTTCCGCGCGAAGCAGTTTGCCCGGCTGGGGCGTGTGGCTTTCGAGCAGACGGGTGCTGAATTTCAAGGCTGGGTCGCGCTGTGCGGCCTCGGGCTGTTTGTCGCCATCCCAGGCGATCGCTGCCAGCGTGGCGTTATCGCACCAGGTAGGGCGCGCGAAATTGCGAGATTCGCTTTCGGCCACCAGCTTCCAGGTCTCGGTTGAATAGACGCGCAGGTTCCAGGCGCCGTCACGGAAACCGCGGAAGGCGACGTGCCTGCCGTCGGGTGAGACGGCGGGGGCGTCCAGGAAGTCGGCCGAGTCCAGCACTATGGCGCTCTCCGGCACGGCGCCGTTGGCCGCAGGCGCGTCGCCGTCCACGCGCAGCACCTGGCTGTAGCCCTTCAGCGTGCGGTAGGGGTCGAAGTGCAGCACGAAGGGTTTACCGCCCACGGCAAACACCGCGTACAGGGTGCGGCGATAGGCGCTGCCCTGCTTGCCGGCGCCCAGAAAGTGGCTGGCCCGGCTGAAGCGTTCCGTGCGCGAGTCGTAGTGCCACAGTTCCGTTTCCGGGTAGGTGCCGTCGGCCCGCGTGCCGGCGCGATGGGGCCAGCCAAGGGCGTCCGGAGCGGGCAAGCCGGGGTCACCGGCGAACTCAGAAAGCGTGGAGCCCATGGCGCCGGGCGGGTTCTCGAGCAGCAGCCAGCCACTGCGGCCATCGGCGGCCGAGACAGCGATGTCGTTGGCCAGGACCGGCAGGGCCCAAAGAACGATTAAAAGGAAGAAAACGGTTCGAATCATGGTGTAGACACGGGGAACGCCACAGGGCCCGCCTGTTATACGAATCGGCGGCCACGGCACAGCGGCCGAAATGAAAGTTGCGCCGAGAATGCCTGCCCGGCCGCTCGGCCATTGCAGGCGCTGCGTGGGCTTGTTGAATGCCGCCCATGACGAATCCACTTGATGTTGTTGCCATCGGCAACGCGCTGGTTGACGTGCTGGCGCACTCGGACGACGAATTCCTTACCGCGCGCGGGATCGAAAAGGGCACGATGCGCCTGATCAACGCGCAGCAGGCCGAGGAGCTTTACGGCCAGATGGGCCCCGGCGTGGAATGCTCCGGCGGCAGCGCGGCCAACACCGTGGCCGGCATCGCCAGCCTTGGCGGCAAGGCCGGCTTTATCGGCAAAGTCGCCGGCGACCAGCTGGGCAAGATCTTCAAGCACGACATCACGGCCCTCGGCGTCGAGTTCAACAGCGCGCCCACTTTCGACACCAACCCCACCGGGCGCTGCCTGGTGTTCGTCACGCCCGACGCCCAGCGCACCATGCAGACCTTCCTGGGCAGCGCCGGCGAAGTCAGCCCCGCCGACGTGGACGCCGGGCTGATCCAGCGGGCGCAGGTAACCTACTTCGAGGGCTACCTGTTCGACGCGCCGCCGGCCAAGCAGGCCTATCTGAAGGCGGCCGAGATCGCCCACGCGGCCGGCAAGAAAGTCAGCCTGACGCTCAGCGACAAGTTCTGCGTGGATCGCCACCGCGCCGAGTTCAAAGACCTGGTCCACGGCCACATCGACGTGCTGTTCGCCAACGAGCTGGAGATCATCGCCCTCTACGAGACCGGCGGCTTCGACGAGGCCGTCGCGGCCGTGCGCGGCAAGTGCGACATCGCAGTGCTGACCCGCAGCGAAAAGGGCGCGCTGATCGTGACGCCCGAACAGACCATTGAGGTGAAAGCTCAACCGGTGGCCAAGGTCGAGGACACCACCGGCGCCGGCGACCTGTTCGCCGCGGGATTCCTGTACGGCTACACCCACGGCAAGCCCCTGGCCGAATGCGGCAGGATCGCAGCCATCTGCGCCGCCGAGATCATCAGCCACGTAGGCGCCCGGCCGGACACCAACCTGGCCGAGCTGGTGGCGCGCACGTAGGGGCGGGCCCATGTGCCCGCCCGTTGGCTACTTCCGTTGGCGGCATCTCCTGCCTACACTCCGCGAGCGAAGCGGGCGGCCACGCGGGGCCGCCCTACGGGGGCGCCATGCTCGGGGTGTTTGAGCCAACCTGGATTCCCATGACCGTGCTGGGGGTGATCATGCTGATCACCTACCTGTTCATCGCGTTCGAAAAGCTGCACAAAAGCGTGTGCGCCATCGTGGGCGCGATCGCGGCCGTGGTGGCCGCCATGGCGTTCGGCCTGTTCGGCAAGTCGGGCTATCACGAAGTGCACGAGATCATCGGGCACGACCTGAACATCCTGGGCGTCATCATCGGCACCAGCATTCTGGTGGATACTGTGGGCGGCAGCGGCCTGTTCCACTTCATCGGCATCCGCGTCGTGAAACTCACCGGCGGCGAGCCGCGCAAGCTGTTCCTGTTCGTGTGCCTGTTGACCTTCCTGTTCGTCAGCCTGCTCACGCTGGCGCCGGGCAGCCTGTTGATGGCTTCGCTGGTGCTGGTGATCTGCCGTACCCTGGGCTACCACCCCAAGCCCTACCTGATCGCCGTCGCGATCGTCGCCAACAGCGCGGCGCTGACCACCTTCAGCAGCGGCATCGCCACACTGATGATCGGCACGGCGGCCGAGATCCCCTACTTCCAGTTCTTCATCGGCAGCACGCCGCTGGCGTTCGCCACCGGCGGCGTGGCGACGCTGCTGCTGATCAGGCTGTACGGGAAGAAGCTGCTTGAAGACGCGGCAAAGGCCGGCGACCCCGCCGACCTGAAGCTGAAGGTCTCCGGCTTCGACGAGTGGGCGATGGTGAAAGATCGCCGCATTTTCTGGCGCAGCGCCGGCGTGCTGGGCGCCACGGTGGTGGGCTTCGCCTCGGCGCAGGCGCTGCACGTCGGGCTGGATTTCGTGGCCATGGCGGGCGGCATGGCAGCGCTGCTGTTCTGCGCCGGCGACCCCGAGCAGGCGATCAAGAAGGTGAAGTGGCCGGTGATCCTGTTCTTTGTCGGCCTGTTCGTAATCATTGGCGCGGTGAAGGCCACCGGCCTTCTGTCCGTGACGGCCGACGCGCTGATCAGCCTGGGCGGCGGCAGCGGCACGGTTCTGGTGCTGATCGTGGGTGGCTTCGTGCTGCTGACCAGCGGCTTCGTGGACAACATCCCGGTAGCGGCGACCATGATCCCGATCCTGGACCCGATTGCCACGGCCAACCCGGGCATGGCAGCGGCGCTGTTCTGGGTGCTGATCGGCGCCGCCAACCTGGGCGGCAACAGCACGCCGATCGGCAGCGTCAGCAGCGTGATCGCCCTGCACGCGCTGGAGAGCGACCGCGGCGAGAAGGTGGGCTGGGGCGAGTACATGAAGGCGGGCGGGTTGATTCTGGCCGTGCAGTCCGTGCTGGTGCTGGGCTACGTGTTGCTGATGATGAACCTGGAGTGGTTCCCGGACCTGCCGAAGTATGTGAAAGGATAGCCATGCCCAACACGCCGCTGGACGACGACTTGCACGAAACCATGTCGCGCTTCAAGGCGGCGGCGCAGGCCCAGCCCATTGAGCTGCCGAAGGTCGAGCCGCCGGGGCGGATACTGGTGGCCTTCGACCAGAGCAACCAGGACAGTGCAGTGGCGGATATCGCCCGGGAACTTTGTCTGCGCCTCGGCGCCACGGCCGTGCTGACGCTGGCCAACCCGGGGCTCAACGTCGACACTTACCGCCAGCACCTCGAAGGCATGAAAGCCAAGCTGGCCGGCGTGAACTGCGAGATCGCGCCGCAACAGGATGACGAAGACCCCGCTGACGCCATCCTGGATGCCAAGCGCGCGGCGGGTGCAAAGCTCTTGGTCATGGACGCGCCCTACCTCGAGGATTTCAGCCGCCTCGGGCGAGATTCGGTGGGCAGCACGGCCGAGCGCGTGCTGGCCAGGGCCAGCGTGCCGATTCTGTTCGTGCGCGAGCCGCGCGAGGGGCTGGCGAGCTGCCTGTCCAGGCCGTTGGTCAAGCTGCACGTGCGCCAGGCCGAGGCGGCACAGGCACTGGCCACGACCTTCAGGCTGGGCGGCAACGCGGCGCAGTTCCGGGTGCTGTTCGTGGTGGACGCGGCCGCGATGGCCGAAGCCGCAGCGCTGCTGGGCCAGGAGGTGGACCCGGCCAGGCTGACGGACGACGCTCTGCTGGCGGATGCGCAGGCCGCGGCGGGCTCGCTGGTGGCGGCGGCGCAGCGCTGGGCCGCGGAGAACAAGGCGGCGCTGAAGGTGGATTTCAAGATCGGCAGTGACCCGGACGTAACGGCCCGCGAGGCCAACGATGGCAATCACCTGCTGGTGCTGCCCTGCCCAACAGATCGCAACACAGCAGCGTACGGCCGGGCGCTCACTGTGCTTCGACTCAGCAGCGTGCCGGTGCTGATGGTGTGAGTCGGGGTGTTGCGGCGGCGAGATGCTGCCGCCTCGCCCGACCACCCACTCCTATTCTTACCAAAACAGTCAACGTGGACACACGGGGTCCAGTTTCATAATCCCGTTATGTTCTGGCGCTGGTGCCCGGTGGGCCGCTATCCTCTGGCCATGGAGACCAAGGCCGCACTCGCCTACGTTCGCGAGTTCCTGCGTATTTACTGGGCTAACGAGCACGCGCACGAAGCATGGTCGCGCGAGCTCGAGGCACAGCACGGCCTGACCGCCAAGCAGTACGCCCTGCTGCGCGCCGTGGAGCGCTCCCACGACATCACCACCACCAGCCTCACCGAGCTGCTGGGCAAGGCGCAACCCGCCATCACCCAGATGCTGAACCGCCTCGAGAAGAACGGCTACATCACCCGCGAGGTCAACCCGGCCGACAAGCGCAAACGCGAGCTGAAGCTGACCAGGAAGGCGCAGAAGGTGCTGGATTCCGTCGAGCCCGTGGGGCCCACCCGCGTGGCGCTAGCACTCGAGCACGCCAACGACCGCGAAGCCGGCCAGGTCATCAAGGCCATGGAAACCATCCACGACTGGATGACCAAACGCCGCATGACGCCCTGAGCCGTGATGCAGACCTCCGGTCCGCATGCCGGCTGATCTCGCTATGATCGCGGCATGGACGCCGGCGAGACTGTCTACCTGTTCCAGCACGTCATGCTGCGCGAGGCGGCTTACCAGCTGCAGCTGCCTGCCGACCGTGCGGCCTTGCACCTGGCGGCGTTTGAGTACCTGCATTCCAGCCTGCCAGTCGCCGAGCGCCCCCAGCACGCGGCCGAGCTGCTGGAGCACCTGCGGGCCGGCAGTCCTGGCCCCATGCAGCCTGAGTTGGCGCGGTTGGAACTTGATTACCTGCAGGCGGCGGCCGACCACGCGATACGGGGCTGGCAGGGGCCGTCCGCGCTGGAACTGCTGGAAGACCTGCGGGCGCATCCCCTCGCCGATGAAGCGCAGCAGCTTGACGCCACCCTGCGCCTCTCTTCTCTGCTGTTCCGGCTCGGCAATGGCGTTCGGGCCGCGGAGCTGCTGACGGCCGCTCTGCCTCGCGCCCGCGCCACGGGGCGCGCCCAGGAAGCCCACTGGCTGACTTCCCTGGGCAGCATCTACATGCAGTCGGGAAGGCCCCAGGATGCCGCGCAGCTTCTGGACCGGGCGATAGAGATCCAGCGCGAGATCGGCGACGAAGGCGCGCTGGGGCGTTCACTCACCCACCGGGCCATACTGATGCGACACACCGGCGGCGACGGCAACCCCGCCGAGATGCTCGAGGAAGCGCTTGAGCTGAACCTGCGCACCGGCAACGAGAGCACCGCCGGCACCACGCTGGCAGCCATCGCCGGGCTGAAACGGTCCCAGGATCACTTCGAGGAAGCGCTCGACTGCTACGACCGGGCCTTGCAGATCTTCCGCAAGCACGGGGCCCGCGCCGACGAAGCCCAGAGCCTCAGCAACCAGGCAAACGTGAACCTGCAATTGAAGCGGCTGGATGACGCCGAAAGCGCCTATCTGCAGGCCTTGCGCACCCTGCGCGAACTCGGTCACCGGCGTTCCGAGGCCATGACCTTGGGCAACCTGGGGCAATTGCTGTGGGAGCGCGGGCGCGTCGGTCAATGCCTGGCAGCCCAGCGCGAGGCCGCGCGCATCTTTGAAGAAATCAACGACCTGATGCTGCTGCCCGCCTTCCTGGCCATGCTGGGCAGCAAGTTGGTCGCCTTGGGCGAAATCGAAGCAGCCTCGGAATACCTGTTACGCGCGGACCGGCTGGCCGCGAACCAGCAGTACGCCATCGCCACGGTCGATTACGTGCTGCCCGAGCTGCTGGGCCTGCACTGCGCCCGCTGCGTCGGAGCCTTCGGTCGCAAACCGCCGCCGCCCGAACCAGGCGCATTGGCCGACGCCGAGGCGGTGTTTCTGCGCATGAAAAAGATCGGTAAGGAAGCGCCGAAATCCACCGTCGTCATCAACGCCACCCTGGGCAGAATGACGAAGAAGCTGCTGGCCCTGCGCACGGCCGTACACGAGGGCAAAACGGCCGGCCTGTTCAACGGTCTCACGCCCATCAACGAGCCCGCCGCGGTGCGCAAGGCTCTGCTGTGCCGGCTGGAAGCCATCGCGCCCGAAAGCCTGCAGCGGCTGAGACAACAGGACCCCGGCCTGTACGAGCAGCTGAACGCTGGATTGCAGGATGTGGCGGAGCCCGACTGGCGCAGTGAAGAACTGGCCAGTTAGCCGGCGCTACTCGGTGAAGGTGGGATTCATCGGGTCGAACAGGGTGCCGAAGTGGTCAACCGGCTGCTTCAGGGTCTCGATCAGATCTTCGGCCGCGCGGCGCATTTCCTCGCGGTGCTTCTGGGCCATCTCTTCGCCCGCGACGTCCGTGTACAGCAGGTGCACCGTGATGAACGCTTTGAAGTCCGACAGCTCGATGTACAGGCCGTCGTAGGCCGTGTTGAACACGTAGCTGAAGGTGCTCTGTTTGCCCTCGGGAATCTTGTTGTTCGGGTAACCGAAGTGGTGCAGCGCGGCGTACATTGCCGCCCAAGGTGCGAGTTCATACTCCTCGAGCAGGTCCAGGCGGCCGCGACGATGATCGTCGATGAACTTCAGCGTGCGTTTATCGGTGAGTTCCACTTCGCGTCCCGTGTGCCGGGTTCATGACCCCGGATTGTCCTTTACCGACAGTCTACCCCACGGTGTCCGGAACGTCCAATTTCAGCAGCCTAAACACTTGCTTGGCAATAACTTGCGGCTCCGCCATGCGGCCTTCGCCCTGCCAGCCGCAGGCCAGGTCGCCGCTTTCGGGCGCGATGAAGTGATAGCCGCGCTCTCGAAGGGTCTTCACGTTCTCGACCGTGGCCGGGTTCTTCCACATGCGGGTGTTCATGGCCGGCGCGAACACGATCGGCTTTTCGTCGGGCAGGCTGGACATGATCAGCGTGCTGACCGGCTCGTCGGCGATGCCGTGGGCCGCCTTGGCCAGGATGTTGGCCGTGGCGGGCGCGATCAGCAACAGGTCGAGCTCGTCGGCCAGGTCGATGTGCTTGGGCTTGCTGTGCGTGGGCTCCCACAGGCTGGTGATGACCGGGTTGCCGGTCAGCGCGAGAAAGGTCTGCGGCCCCACAAACTGCGTCGCGGAGGGCGTCATGGCGACGGTCACCTCCGCGTGGTCACGCAGATACTTGTGCAGCACGGCGATCTTGAACGCCGCGATGCTGCCGCAAACGCCGATCACGATGTGCGGCCGATCGGGCATCTACTTGCCGGTCTTGATGACCGTCTCGTTGTCTTCGCCGAGCTTGATGAGCCCGCGCTTGAGCTCTTCGACGGCGATGTAGATGAAGTCTTTCTCGTGCTGCTGGCCGACGCGAACCAGGCGCGGCATGCCGCCGACCAGTTCGTTGACGCGGCGCTGCAGCAGCACGGTGAGGCGGAACTTGCCGCCGGCCATGCTGTAAAGCCCTTCCAGTTCCGGGTAATCGAGTGCGAATGCCATGGTCACTCCGTGTTCAGGTGTCAGGTTTCAGGTTACAGGTTTCAGGGCTTGCCGCCTGACACCTGTAACCTGACCCCTGAAACCTAGTCCTTAAGATTGAGGCCGGGATACAACGTTTCGCCGGCCTGCTTGCGTTCCAGTAACTTGCGCCTGGCCTGCTGCACCAGGCTGTGTACTTCCTCAACACAGGTATCGAGGTCCTTGTTCACCACAATGTGGTTGTAGATCTCGGCCGCGACCTGCATTTCCATGTCCGCGCGTTCCAGTCGCAGGGTCTGCTGTTTGGCGTCCTCGGTGCGACGGCCCTCGAGGCGCTTGACCAGTTCTTCTTTGCTGGGCGGCGCGAGAAAAATCAACTCCGAGTCATATCCCTTGCCGCGCACCTGCTGTCCGCCGTTCACGTCGATCACCAGCAGGAACGCCTTGCCGGCTTTCAAAGCTTCGCGCAGGGGCTGTTTCGGCGTACCGTACCAGTTGCCAACGACCTGCGCGTATTCGATCAGCTCGTTCGCGTCTCGCAGCCTCTCGAACTCTTCGACGCTGGTGAAGCGGTAATCCACCCCATCCACCTCGCCACCGCGCGGCGCCCTTGTGGTGACGCTGATCGAGCGCAGATAGCCGCCCTTCTCCAGCAGCTTGTTGGCAACGGTCGTCTTGCCGACGCCCATGGGCCCGGAAAGCACGACAAGGATGCCCGGTAAGTCTTCCATCCATTTTGGATTTCGGATTTTAGATTTTGGATTGGATGTGGCGTGTCGGCACGCAATCCAAAATCCAAAATCCAGAATCCAAAATCGCCTCATTCGAGGTTCTGCACCTGTTCCTTGATCTTTTCGATCTCCGACTTCATGGCCACCGCGATCGTTGCCAGCTCGGCGTCGTTGGCCTTGCTGGCGATCGTGTTGGTCTCGCGCAGCATTTCCTGCGCGATGAAATCCAGCCTGCGCCCCACCTCGCCCTTGCCCGCGATCACCTGCTGGAACTGCTCGCAGTGGTGGGCCAGGCGCGTGGTCTCTTCCGTGATGTCGCAGCGATCCGCGAAGAAGGCGACTTCCTTCACCAGCTCCGCGGGCTCGAGTTTCTGGCCGCTGTCGGCCATCAGCTTGTCGATGCGCGCCCTCAGCTTGTCGCGGTATTCTTCCACCACCTGCGGCGCGCGCTTCTCGACCTCTTTGGCGTGGGTCGCCACCAGGGCCACCCGTGTCGTCATGTCGGTCATCAGCGCCGCGCCTTCTTTAGCGCGCATTTCCAGCAGACCCTTCAGTGCTTCATCCATGGCGCCCAGCGCGGCCTGCTTCAACTGCTCGTCGAGCTCCAGTTTTTCGGATTCTTCCAGCACCACGCCCGGCATGGCCAGCAGGTCCCTGAACTCGGGCGCGGCACTGCCTGCCTCGGCGGCCAGCTTCTGCAGGCGCGGCAGCCAGTCGCGCAGCAGGGGCTCATTCAGGCTGTAGCTGGTTCCGCGCTGCCCGCGCTCGAGCTGGATGTTGGCGTACACCGAGCCGCGCTGCAGCTTGGCGCGAATTGCCGCCTCCAGCTCCGACTCCAGCTCATTGAGCAGATCCGGCAGCCGCAGCGACACTTTCAGGAAGCGGTTGTTCACCGACTTCAACTCGACGGTCAGCGCGCCTCCCGGGTGCTGGGCGGTCGCGCGGCCGAAGCCGGTCATTCCGTACGGCACTTATTCGCCTCCGTCGGCGGGCTGTTCTTCCTGCGTTTCGTCCAGGCCCTTGACGTCGGACTTGGTGCCGCCGGTGCTGACCAGGCTGAACACCAGGGCCAGCACGATGAAGGTGCCGCCCATGAAGGTGATGACCTTGTCCACCACGGCCTGGCCCTTGGTGCCGAAGGCACCGCCGCCCTCGCCGCCGCCGAAAGCCGCGCCGATGCCGCCGGCGTCGCTCTGGCGGAACAGCACGAACACGACCAGTGCCACGGCGTTGATCACGAACACGATGGCAAGAATCGTAAGCAGGGTGGGGTTTGCGGCGGCCAGTGTCATTTGATCTCCCTTGCTGCGTCGTCAATCGCCCGCAGGCTTGTCAGTTCCAGGCTCGCGCCGCCGACCAGCACGCCGTCAACATCCGGCTGCGACATCAGCTCAAGCGCGTTGTCGGGTTTGACACTGCCCCCGTACAGGATGGGCAGGTTGTTCAAACCCAGCTTCTTCAATTCTTCCCGGATAAAGGCGTGCATCTCTGCCGCCTGCCCCGGTGTCGCGGTTTCGCCCGTGCCGATCGCCCAGACCGGCTCGTAGGCTACCGCGGCGATTCTTTCCATCCCGGCCAGCGTGGCCAGGTGTTCCTTCACCACTGCCTGCGCCGCGCCGGCCTTGCGCTGCTCCAGCGTTTCGCCCACGCAGTAGAGCGGCTTCAAGCCTACTTCCAGCGCGCGTTTCAGCTTGCGCGCCAGCAGCTCGGCGTTTTCGCCGTGGCCGAGCCTGCGCTCGCTGTGGCCGACCAGCACCAGCGTGCAGCCCGTGTCGGCCAGCATTTCCGCGCTGACGTCGCCTGTGCAGGCGCCGTCGGGCTCGGGGCTTACGTCCTGGGCGCCCAGCTTCAACCCGCTGCCGATCAGCGCGTCGTGCAACGGCGCCAGGTGCGGAAAGGCCGGAAACAGCCAGCAATTCCGCCCGTCAGATTTCAAAGCCGAAGCCAACTCCACGGCCGACTGCCGCCTCAAATTCATCTTCCAGTTGGCGGCAACGATCTTCGGCAAATTAGCCCCTTCCCGCCGAAACGGGCGAAACACGGTAACACCGGCCTAGGCCCTGTAAAGTACGGGCACAAGCTGGTTTGTGCGATTCGTCAACCACCGGATTTGGTGCCCCAAGCGGCAGCTCGGGAAGCCCTAGGCGAAAACCCGGCAACTTCCGCTGCCGGCTCCAGTTACGCCCGCAGGTGCCTGCCTTGAACCGCTCAGTCCGACTCTGCTTGCCGAAACAGCGGCACGGTGAGCTTCAGGCCGCCGGAACCCTCCAGTTCCAGCTCGCTGTCTGACACTTCCCACTCCGCGTGTTCAGAAACCAACCGGGAGCGGAACTGGATGATGTAGTACCACTTGTCGCCGCTCACGTATTCGCGGCCTACCCACCAGTACTCGAGGTACACATCGGCAACCACACGCGGGGTATCCGGATCGCCGGTCAGGTGGTTCTCTTCATCGGCCTTCAGCGTTTTCCCTGTCCAGTCAAGCTCGTGCAGTCTCAAGTGGGTGGCCGTGCCCTCCGGCACGTTAAGCGGCCGGTAGTTCCGAAGCAGGCGCACCCCGCCGATCCAGCTGCCGGGCTCGCCGTCCACTCGCACAATCACGTCCAGGTCCAGCGGCTCCGGATTCAGCGGCTGCGGCCAATCAACCGCCTGTACCATCAGACTCGGTTGCCCCAGTACGTCCTCTTCCGTGCTGACACGCAGGCCGGCACGCACGCTGGCGAAGGAATCCGCCCGGGCCGCCGGCAGTTTCGACTCGGCCGGCGGCGCGGCACGCATCACGCCCCCGTCCTCATCAAACCAGACGTTCCTGTGGACGGTGGTGGCGCAGCCAACCAGCGGCGTCACCGCCAAAATTAATAGAGTCAGAAGCCTCATCTGCGACATCCTATCAGTACTACTGGCAACTACAAAAACCTGTTCACCACGAAGTCAGACGCCACCCGCCGTTCTTCGTGGCCCTTCGTGCCCTTCGTGGTTTACCGCAGTTGCTTTTCGGTTCTTGTGGACCGTCGAGGCGCAACCCGTCGCCGCATGGCCTCCGGGTTTTCCGCGGCTACATTGTGCTGATGCCGGTGTATGAGCTGCCTGAGGAAATTGCGTTTCCGGACCCCGCCTTGGCGGAGCCTGATGGTTTGTTGGCTGTGGGCGGCGACCTTTCGGCTGAGCGTCTGCTTACGGCCTACGCCCTGGGCATCTTTCCCTGGCCGCACCGGGGCTGGCCGATGCTCTGGTTCAGCCCGGACCCGCGCATGGTGCTGTTTCCCGCCGAGCTGAAGCTGTCACGCAGCCTGCGCCAGAGCATCCGCAAAGGCCGTTACGAAATCCGCTTCGACACCGACTTCGCGGGCGTAATCGCCGGCTGCGCCAAAGTAAAGCGCCCGGGCCAGCGCGGCACCTGGATCAGCAAGCCCATGGTGAAGGCCTACACCGAGCTGCACTCGCTCGGTTTCGCCCATTGCGCGGAAGCCTGGCTGGAAGGCAAGCTGGTGGGCGGCGTGTACGGTGTGTCGCTGGGTGCCGCCTACTTCGGCGAATCGATGTTCGCCCTTGAGCCCGACGCCAGCAAGGTCGCCTTCGCGGCCCTGGTGGGCAAGCTGAAAGAGTGGGAGTTTCATTTCATCGACGCCCAGGTCCACACCGCGCACCTGGAGCGCTTCGGTGCCCGGCTGATCCCGCGCGACGAATACCTGCAGCGGCTGGAGAAAGCCCTGCAGATTCCCACCCGCCGCGGGCATTGGACTTAGGACAGTGAACTCGCCACGTCACGGCCGTGACGCTACTATCCGCTCATGGATGCGTTTGACTTGTTTGTGATCGCGCGGGCCCTGCATGTGCTGGGCGTGGTGGCGTGGATCGGCGGCGTTGCCTTCGTGACCACCGTGCTGATCCCGGCCTTGCGCCGCATGCCCGAGGCCGACAAGCGCATGGAGCTGTTCGAGAAACTCGAAGGCCGTTTCTCGCTGCAGGCAAAGGTCACCACGCTGGTCACCGGCGCGTCGGGCTTCTACATGGTGCATTTCCTGGGCGCCTGGGATCGCTTCCTGCAGCCGCGCTTCTGGTGGATGCACGCCATGGTGCTGGTGTGGGTGATCTTCAGCCTGGTGCTGTTCGTGCTGGAGCCGCTGGTACTGCACCGCAAGTTCAAAGAGATGGCCCAGCGCGACCCGGAAGGCACCTTTCGTAAGCTGCACCTCATGCACGTGGTGCTGCTCACGCTCAGCCTGCTAACCGTAGCCGGAGCCGTAGCCGGCAGCCGCGGCATCCGCTTCTTCATGTAGGGCGGGATCTGGCCGGGTGACATCGACGTCCCGTCGATGCGTCAGCCGGGCGTCTCGCCCGGCGAGTCGAATGCGGGTAGCTTCGTCGACCGGTGACACGGGCGAAGACGCCCATGTCACCGTCCGACGCTCCTGCTAACATCCGCGCGGAGACTGCTATGGCGAAGAAACCTGCATCCAAGACTGCGATCCCGGCGTTGCGCTACACCGTTTCGATGCCCGATCCGGCTTCACACACCTTCGAGGTCGAGGTGGACGTGCGCGGTGTGGGCGACTCCTGTGTGCTGGCCTTCCCGGCCTGGACTCCCGGCAGCTACAAGATCCGCGAGTTCGGCAAGAACGTCAGCGCCTTCAAGGCCACGGGCGCCAAGGTCGAGTTGCTCGACAAGCAGCGCTACCAGCTCACCGGCATCAAGGGCGCCGCCACCGCGCGCTTCAGTTACTACGCCGACGAGCTGTCCGTGCGCACGCCGCACCTCGACGACAGCCACGGCTTCTTCCTCGGCACCAACCTGCTGCCGTACATTGAAGGCCACGACGGCCTTCCCGCAAAGGCCGCGCACACCGTCAGCATCCGGCCCTTCAAGGGCTGGAAGGTCGCGACCTCGCTGCCGGCCGTGAAGGGCGAAGCCAACACCTGGGCGACTGACGACTACGACGTGCTTGGCGACACGCCCTTCGAGATCGGCATCCATCAGGTGCGCAGCTTCAAGGTGCGCGGCATCACCCACGATGTGGCCTTTTACGGCTACGGCAACTTCGACGCCGCGCGCATCGTGGAAGACACCCGCAAGATCGTGGAGACGCAGGCGAAAAACTTCGGCGGCCTGCCCTACGACTACTACCTGTTCATCCACCACATCACGCCCGATTCCGGCGGCGGCCTCGAGCACCTGAACAGCTGCGTGTGCGGCTGGAACAGCTGGCAGTTCAAAAAGGAAGACGACTACCAGAAGTTCATCCGCCTGGTCAGCCACGAGTTCTTCCACGTCTGGAACGTCAAGCGCATACGCCCCAAAGTTCTCGGGCCGTTCGATTACCGCAGCGAGCAGCACACACGCGCGCTCTGGATCATGGAGGGCATGACCCAGTACTACGAGCGCCTGTGGGTCGCCCGCGCCGGCGTGTGCAAGCCCGACGTGGTGCTGAAGTCGTTCGCCGAGACCATCGAGCGCGAAGACAACCGCCCCGGCCGCAAGGTCATGAGCCTTGAAGAATCAAGCTGGCTGGCATGGACCAAGCTGTACATGGCCGACGAGAACTTCCTGAACACGGGCGTGAGCTACTACAGCCGCGGCGCGCAGGTCGGCCTGCTGCTGGACGCCAAGATCCGCAACGCCACCGGCGGCAAGCGCAGCCTCGACGACGTAATGCGCCTGGCCCACGACCGCTACGGCTGGCCCAAGCCTGGCTTCCCCGAAGGCGCCTGGGAGGCCCTGTGCGAGGAAGTCGCCGGCGTGAAGTTCACCCGTTTCTGGAACGACCACGTCAAGGGCACCAAAGAACTCAACTACGACGAAGTGCTCGAGTGCTACGGCCTCGAGCTCAGCCGCGACAAGCAGGGCGACCTGCCCTGGCTCGGCATCACCACCGGCAAGAAGGGCGGGCACCTGCAGCTCACGGCCGTGCACGCCGAGGGCCCCGGGCGCAAGGCGGGCCTGCAGCCGCGCGACGAGCTGCTGGCGCTGGACGGGCACAAGGTTGACGCCGGCAGCTTCGACGATCGCGTGAGCGAGCTGAAGCCGGGCCGCCAGTGCACGCTGACGCTGTTCCGGCGCGAGAAGCTGGTGACCGCGAAGCTGAAGGTCGGCAAGCAGCCGGCCGGCAAGCTGCAGCTAAAGCCGCTGAAACGCCAGAGCGCCGCCCAGAAGCGCAACTTCAAGGCCTGGCTGGGTTAGAGGGCCTTCAGGTTCGTGGCGGCGGGCAGTGGCATTCGCGTCCCGCGAATGAGTTTCGCGGGCCTCCGGCCCGCGTCGACGGCCGCAGGCCGTCGCAACTCATGCGCTGATCCACTAATACCAGTCGGCCAGTTTCTGGATGCGGTCGCGATACTCGATGCGCTGACGCCACTCTTGGGGCCAGGCGTCCACTCCGTGGTAGGCGCCTGCCAGCGAGCCCGCTATGCAGGCTATGCTGTCGGAATCGCCGCCGGTGGCCGCTGCCCGGCGGATCGCCATCACCGGCTCGTCCACGAACAACAGGAAGCAGTGCAGCGCCGTGGCCAGCGCTTCCTCGGCCGTCCAGCCGTGGCCGGTTTTCAGGCCGGGGTCGCTGTCGCGGTCGGGATGCTCCAACGCCTTCTGCAGTTTCTCGAGGCTGTGGCGCACCTCGTTCCAGCCGCGGTTGATGTAGGCCGGGCCGCTGGATGCGCCGGCCTTCTGGTACAGGTCGCCGAGCGTTTCTTCGTGGTAGACGCCAACTTGCCCTTCGGCGTGGCTTTGCAGCCTTTGCGGCAGGTCGGCAGGATCAAGCCCCGCCACCAGCAGGTGAATGGCGTGGGCCGTGAGCTCGCTGGCCGCCAGGGCCGTCGGGTGCGCGTGTGTGATGGCGGCCTGCAGTTGCGCCAGTTGCGCGCGCTTCTTCACGCTATAGCCGTGCTTGTCGGTCAGCAGCCCCACCGGCTGCACTCGCATGTTGGCGCCGCAGCCCTTGCTGCTGGGCTCCGTGGCGTCGCGCCAGGGCTTGCCGGTATTGAGCCGCGCCAGCGCCTCCATGCAGGTGTTGCCGGGCGCGCGGTTGTTGTCGGGACTGGCGTACCAGTGCAGGAATTCGCGTTCCAGCGCCTCGGCCCATTCGCGCGGGCCGGCCAGCCGGAAGTTGGCCAGGCTCATCAACGCCTCGCCCACGGCCAGGGCCATCTGGGTGTCGTCTGTGACGCGCTCGCTGGGCTCAGAGGGACCCAGAGGCCCGTACTTCTCGACAATGGCCGCGTACTTCATGAACTCCGTGGGCGCGCCCAGGGCGTCACCCAGCGCCAGCCCATACAGGCAACCCTCAACCCGCGCGCGGTAGTCAGCCATCGGCACCTCACCAAGGTGGCAGCAGGCGTCGCGCCGCATGGCACAACACCACGGCCAGGAAAAACCCATTGCGCCATGGGACCGCCGGCCAGAACAGGGGCAACACGCCGCCGCCCTCGGCTGCGCGCTCGGCCAGGCGTTCAATCCATGCCCGGGAGCGCGGCCAGTCGCACAGCCCATCCAGCCATTCGGCCGGAATTGCCTTGGCACCCAGCTGTGCACCGGCAAGGGCGCCAGTAATGGCGGCCGTGGTATCCGTGTCGCCGCCAAGCCGGATCACGGACTCTATGGCCGCGCGAAAGTCGCCGGGGAAGCGCAGCCAGCAGAACAGCGCAGCGGGCACCGTGCGGTTTACGTAGCCGCTGACACCGCTTTCCATGCCGAGTCGCTCTGCGAGTTGCTCAGGCGTGGCGGCCTGTTCCAGGCATTCGCGTATGGTGGAGAGGGCGGCGACGAGTTCTTCACCGCGTATGGCAGCGGCCAGTTCGCCCAGTGCCCGCAACGGGTCGAAACCTTCAGAGTGGAGTCGCGACGCCCTGGCCACCAGCAGAGACGCTTCAAGCGCCCGAGGGTCCGTGTGGGTCAGGCAGGTCGAGGCTCGCACCAACCGCTCCAGCTCCGGCCCTGTCGCGAGCAGTCCCAACACGGGCGCCCGCATGCAGGGCCCGTTGCCCGCCGAAGCAACGCCCGCACGCGCTGGCGGGAAGCCGAGCCACAGTTTCAGGATCGCACGCAAGGTCGCCAGCCCTACTCCCGCGGGCAAAGCCGCCAGCCACCAGCGCAGGCGGCTCGCGAGCGAGCGGGCGAAGCGTTCAGGGTCGCCCCCGCTCGCGAGCCAGGCCTGCACCGTCATGCAGGCATGCTCAGTGTCGTCGCTGAGCATGCCGTAACCGGGCAGAAATCGATGGCGCAGCGGGCGACCGCGCAGCAGCTTCGCGATGCGGCGAGGGCGTATGCCTTCGTAAGGCAGGCCGATCGCATCTCCCACTGCCTGGCCGAGCAGGCACCCACGCAGGCGCTGAAGCATGATGGGTTCGGACACGACGGCTCCTGGATCCGCCGCTCAGCATACCGCATGGATCAACTACCGGGCCACTGTCGGCCTTCTGGCGTGGCCGGCGGTGGGAATCCTTGGCTCGCTTGCTAACTTGCGGGGCGGGAGAACACCATGAACGTGCCTGCATTCGAACAGATGACCGCCGAGCAGCCCGCGCTGGAAAGCGTCAGCGCCAGGGTTGGCGAATTGAAGACCGCACTGGAATCCGCCAAGGACGCCGATTCCGAGCTTGCCGCCCTGCGCCGCTGGGAAGAACTGCGCCGCGGCCTGCGCACCTGGAGCTCGCTGGTCGGCCTGCACTTCAACCAGGACACCCGCAACGAAGCCTACCGCCAGCAGCGCGACTACCGCGATCGCATCCAGCCCAAGCTGATCCAGTTCGACAACGAGCTGAAAGCCCGCCTGCTCAAGAGCCCGCACCGCGCGGCATTCGAAGGCCGCTTCGGCCCCCAGGCCTTCGCATTATGGGACTGCGACGAGAAAGCCCACAGCCCCGCCATCGAGGCCGAACAGATTGCCATCAGCAAGCTGGGCTCAGAGTACACCGAGCTGCTGGCCTCGGCCGAGTTCGAGTTCAAGGGCCATAAGCTCAACATGCCCGGCCTGGGCAAGTACCTGCTGGATGACGACCGCGCCACGCGCCGCGATGCCTGGAAAACCCGCTGGCAGTGGTTCGCGCAGAACCGCGAGCAGCTCGACCGCGAATTCAGCGAGCTGACCCGCCTGCGCCACGCCAGCGCGCAGAAGCTGGGGTTGAAAGACTTCATCGAGCTCGGCTACCTGCGCATGCACCGCGTCGATTACAACCGCCACGACGTCGAGGCCCTGCGCAAGCAGGTGCGCGAGGAAGTGGTGCCCCTGTGCGCCGAATTGGTCAAGCAGCAGGCGCGTGAACTCGGCATCGACAAGGTGATGGCCTGGGACGAAGGCGTGCACGACGCCAAGGGCAGCCCACGGCCGCACGGCGACCACGACTGGATGGTTGCCCGCGCCCAGGAGATGTTCGACGAGATCGGCCACGGGCTTGGTGAGTTCTTCAAGCTGATGCGCGAGAAGGGGCTGCTTGACCTGAAGTCGCGCGACGGCAAGGCCGGCGGCGGCTTCTGCACCAGCTTCCCGGCCTGGGGCGTGCCCTTCGTGTTCGCGAATTTCAACGGCACCGACGGCGACGTGAAGGTGTTCACGCACGAGATGGGCCACGCCTTCCAGAACTACTCGAGCCGCAACCAGAAGCTGATCGACTACCAGTGGCCCACCTACGAGAGCGCCGAAATTCACTCCATGAGCCTCGAGTTCATCACCTGGCCCTGGATGGAAAAGTTCTTCGAGGACGACGCCGACCGCTTCCGCCGCAGCCACCTGCTGGACTCATTGAAATTCATTCCCTATGGCACGGCCGTCGATCACTTCCAGCACCTGGTGTACGAGCGGCCGGAAGCCAGCCCGGCCGAGCGTTTCGAGATGTGGCGCGAAATGGAGCGCACGTACCTGCCCTGGCGCGACTACGGCGACCTGCCGCACGTAAGCGAGGGCGGCTGGTGGCAGACGCAAAGGCACATCTACCTGAGCCCGTTCTATTACATCGACTATGTGCTCGCACAGATCTGCGCCCTGCAGTTCTGGGTAAGAGCCGACGAAGACCGCGACGCGGCCATGAAAGACTACGTGGCTCTGTGCAAACGCGGAGGCGAAGCCCCGTTCCAGGAGCTGGTGAAAGGCGCCGGCCTGCGAAGCCCCTTCGAGCCCGGCTGCCTGGAGGCCGTACTGACCAAGTCGCGCGACTGGCTGGGCAGCCACCAGTAGGGCCGCGATCTTCAGTGGTTGGTCGCGAACTCCGTGGTCATCAACAGTGCGTAGAGCAAGTCTTCGGCGGCCGCTGTGGGACTCTCGGTGTTTTCGAAGTAGTCCCTCAGTTGCTTCGATTCTTCGTTGCTGGGTCGGCGCGCGAGCACGATCAGGTACAGCGCCTCGATTCTTTCCTCATACGTCTCAAAACTCTTGCCGATCCTTTGCAGCAGGCTGTCCTTGCCGCTGCCCGCCAGCGCGTTGGTGAACTCGCCGTTCATCACCGCCAGCGCCTGGTTGATGCTCATGGTGAAATTTTCGCCGCCCGTCATCTCGTCGTCCTGCGACAGGCTTGAATACCGCCCCGCTGCCCAGCGCGCGATGAACCAGCGGCCGTCGATGCGCTCGAACTGCTCGCCGAAGCGGTTCATGGTGGCGTGATCAAAGGTGTAATAGTCGCCACCCTGTTTCTTCTGTTGCGCCTCGCGGTCCTTGATCTGCTTCTTGCCCGCCTCGATCGAGCCGTCACGGTAGCTCGCCACCAGGGGCTTCACCTGCTCGTCATCCAGCAGGCGCAGCAGCGTGGCCAGGAACTGCTCGGCCGTCAGGGGGCGCACCGGGTAGCCGGCGAAGTGCCAGCGCTCGGCCTTTTTGGGAGCGTCCTTGCTGGAGAGCTGCCAGGCGCGGCTCTTGAGAATTGCGCGGTACAGGCGCTTGATGCTCCACTTGTTCGCCTGCAGATCCTCGGCCAGCAGCTCGAGCAGTTCCGGGTGGCTGGCCTCGTTGAGGGGCGTGAAGTCGTCCACCGGGTTCAGCAGGCCGCTGCCGAACGCGATGCTCCAGACGCGGTTGGCGACGTAGCGGCGGGTCTGCACGCTGTCGAGCATCCAGGTCGCCAGCCTGGCGCGCCACACCTTGGGGTCGCGGGTGTCGATCTCTTCCCCGTCGAGCGTCACCGGCTTCACGTAGTTGATGTAAAGGTCCACCTGCGCCTTCTGCTGCGGCGTCAGCTTGTCGTACATGGCGGCGGCCTTGAGCACCTTGTTGGGGCCGTCGGCGTTGGTGCGTACGAAGGCGCGGCTGGGCATCACGCGGTTGTCGATCTGGGCCTGGGTGGCGGTCAGGAACGCGGCCATGCCCTGGAAGCTCTTCTGCGAAAGCTTTTCGTCGTAGGGGTGGTCGTGGCACTCGGCGCACTGGATCTGCACGCCCATCAGATTCTTGCTGAGCTTGCCGATCATGTCCGTGAAGCGCACGCCCTCGCCCTCGGCAAACCAGGGGATCACCGCCGGGTTGTCCACCAGCTCGCCCTCGGCGGTCACCAGCTCGCGGATCACCGTGTGGAAGCCGGCGTCCTCGTTGAGCTTGTCGGCGAACCACTGGGCCAGCAGGTGCGCGCCGGACAGCGTGTCGGCGCGGCGCGGGGTCAGCATCACCGTCCAGTGGTCGGCCATGTGCTGCCCGAAGCGCGGGTCGTCAATCAACTGGTCGATCAGCTTGGCGCGCTTGTCTTTGTCGGTGGAGTCAATGAAACTGGTGGCTTCCATCCAGGTGGGAGGCTCGCCGACGGTGTCGAGATACACCCGGCGCAGGAATTCCTCGTCGCCGGCCTGTGCCGCGGGCTTGATGCCGTCGCGCTTCCAGACCTTCTCGATCTCCGCGTCGATGCGCGCGGTCAGGTCGGTGTTGCTGCTGGTTTTCTCGGGCTCCTGGGCGCGGGGCTGGTCGAGCAGCGAAATCAGCAGGCAGGCGGCCGCCAGGGGCGGCAACGCGAGCAGGGCCAGTCTGCGCATGGCGAGCTCCGGGACGGGACCGAGTGATCTTTCTGATTCTACGCTGCGCGCTTGCAGGCCGGGAATGAAAAGCGCGGGGTAGGGACACCCGGCAGCGTGTCCTGGCCGCGGTCTGCAATGATCTCAGGGACACGCGGCAGCGTGTCCCTGCGCAAAGCGGGACGCCCGTGGGCGTCCCGCTTTGTGAAACACTGGCGCGCGGCCGTTTAGCCGTCCATGCCGTCTTCTTCCTTTTCTTCCTTCTCTTCTTCCTTGTCGCCGACCTTGCCGTAGCTGAACTTCGCCGAGGCCGAACCGGAGATGGTGATAGTCAGCTTCAGCGCTCCAAGCTGCGGGTGCTGCACGGTGGCCACGAACTCGGCGCTGTTTTCCATCTCGATACGCTCGGCACGGCCTTCCTTGCAGTTCCAGAAGATGCTGCCCTTGTTGACGCCAGCGAGGTCGGGAGTGCCGATGTTTTCATCCTTCAGCTTGCCGGAGATTTTCATCTCGAACGAGATGCGCAGCAGCTCGAGCTCGCCTTCCTTCACCACTTCCTCGGCCTTGCAGGTGCCGGTGGCTTCTTTCAGTTCGATGCTCTCGTCGCTGGCGAACATGGTCTTAAGGATGTCCTTGTCAGCATCCCAGCTTTCGCCCAGCTTGACTTCGCGCCCGGGGATGAACGGGTTGGCGAACGGCTCAGCCTTCTTGAGCGCCTTCTTGACGTCGTCCAGCTCTTCGTCGCCCTTCTCGAGCTTGGCTTCCCACTTCTTGGTTTCCGCGTTGAAGGTGTAGAGGATGGACGCGCCTTTTCGCTCAATGTCCATTTCCACGGGGTCGGCGGGCTCCTCGCCCAGCTTGACGACTTCCACGACCTGCGTGCCCTTCGGCCAGCTCACGCGGCCCTGACTGACCTTGCCTTCCGCCGACACAGCCAGGATTTCCGTGACCTGGGTTTCCGTCTCAGTCTTGGTGGTGGTTTCCACCACGGTGCCGTCTTCGAGGGCGACCTTGGTTTCCTGGCTCTCTTCGTGCTCTTCCGTGACCTTGACGCCCTTCTCGTGCTTCTCCTTCACCAGGAAGGTGCGCTCCTCCGCCTTGCTGTCCTGAGCGATCGAGGGCGCAACCAGCGCCGCCAGCAGCAGTGTGGCCATACTCAGCTTCAACCAGATCTTCATATGCGTCTCCTTTGTGACCCCGGTAAGCCAGTAGTCTCAGCCGGGGCCGATTCCTTTCAAACAAAATGGCACATCCAGCTCATGCGTTTAGCGCCCTGCCACCGAAGAGCAAGGGCTGGAGTGAACATCGGGCAGGCGTCGAGCCAATGGGAGCAACCGCAATGCGCACCCCTGCGCGCATGGTGAACCCGCGGCCCGGCGCGTTCCATGAAACAAGAAGCGGACACGGCGTGGGGTCCGTGTCCGCCTCTGTTGACAGTCCCGGTGCGGATCAGGACTGCTTGCGACGCAGGCGTACACCCAGGGCCGTGAACATCATCATCGAGAGAGCCGCAAGCCACAGGTGGCTGCCGCCGGCCTGTGCCACGCAACCGCCGTCGTCGTCATCGCCGTTCCCCGGGTTTACATGGGTCGGCCCCGCTGTGATGTCGAACAAGCTCGAGCTTGCGCTGGCCAGCCCGGTGCCCGAAAAATCCAGCTGGTAACCCAGCCCCGACGTGTCCACCGACAAATCGGTGAACGTCACCACGCCGTTGACCGCCGCCATGCTGGTCGCGCCGCTCAGCAAGGCGCCGGCGGTGCCGCCCGCCAGGACCGCCTGCACCACGGTGCTGCTGTCCGTGTCACACAGGTTGCCTGCCGCGTCGCGCAACTCGACGATGGGCTGGGGCGCGAGCGGATCGCCTTGCCGGGCGCCGCCCGGCTGAAGGTTGACGCTGATCTGCGTGGCTGCCCCGTGCGCGACGTCGAACGAGGCGGAAGTCGCGCTGAGCGAACCGGAAGTGAAGGTGAGTTGATACCCGGCGCCGGCCAGGTCGATGCGCAGGTCGGAGAACGCGGCCTGCCCGTTGACAGGACTGACGCTGGCAGTGCCCTGCAGCGTCGCGCCCGCGGGGCCGGTGCCGATCGCGGCGTGGACCTGCAGGGTGTACCCGGTCATCACGCGTCCGGACTGGTCCAGGATCTCCAGGACCGGCTGGCTGGTGAACGGGCTGCCGGAGCCGGCGCCTGCGGGCTGGGTTACGATACTCAGCGTGGTGGCGATCGGGTTGACGGTCTGGTCGCCTCCGGTGATCGGCCCGTAGCCCAGCTGCATGAGGGGGCTGACCGTGACGTGGTTCACGGGATCAAGCTGGATGCCGAAGGTGACGCCCACGCTCGCCGAGGCGCTGATGTCCACGGCCACCAGAAGAGTGGCACCGGCACTGGTGATGGTAATGGGCTTGGGCAGCGTGAAGCTGGCGGGGAAGGCGCCCGTGGCGGTGCCCAGCAGGACGTCGCCCGCGTCAACCAGTCCGTTGCCGTTGAGATCGTCCCAGAGCTTGAGCGCGGTGTAGTCGGATGCGCCGGCGTTGCCCACGTTGCCCACGGCGATCGCTGTGATGTCGGCCTGGGCGGTCGACAGCACAATTACGTTGGCCTGCAGCACCGGCACGTTGACCATGCCCGGGTCGACGTTTCCGGACTTGGGGTTGTTGCGTCCGTCGGTGAAGGCTATGGCCTGGCCGGTGCCGATCTGGGCGCTGAGCCCGGAAGCCAGTGCCGCCAGGAACATCCCGGCGATCAGGTACAGTTTCAAGTTCATCTCGCACTCCTCGTCGTAGAATCCCCACGCACGTTGCGCGGCTTCGGGAGCGCAGAAATGCAACAAGCGTGCCAGATCAGTTCCGGACGGGGCGAGCGACCTGGAAGCGGCCATTCGTCAAGCCTGGCGGGCGCCGCGCGGCCGGGGTGGAGGCCTGATCAGACCCGATCAAACCCGATCATTCGCGATCACAGCAGAGGACGCAGGGCGCGCATCGCCTCGGCCGAGCGGCGGCCGGGGCCCTGCTCGCTGATGCCGAGATCCCTCGCCAGGGCGGCAGCCTGTGCGGCCAGGCGGCGGGCCTCGTCACGCCTGCCGGTGACGGCATGCAGGCGTGCGCCCAGCACCAGCGTCTGGAATCGGGGCTGCGCGCGGGCTGCTTCATCCATCGCGCCGCGTGCACAGGCGCGCTCGAAACAGCGCAGCGCTTCGTCGTGGCGTCCCGCGCCGAGCAGCACCTCGGCAAGGCTGGCGTCCACGCCGCCGCGCACGGTGTCAGTGACGCCTTCCAGCGCGTCGATCTCTCGGAACAGCCGCAGAGCGCCGTGCAGGTCGCCGCGCCGCGCCAGCAGCATGGCCTGGTACTCGAGCGCGACCGCCCGCGTGTTGTTCTGGCCGATCGCGCGGGCGTGACCCTCGGCGTCGCGCATGCAGGCCAGGGCCTCGGCATCCAGCCCGAGCTCGAACAGCACGATGCCGCGGTGCGTGCAGGCGCTGGCCAGGATGTGGCGGTCGCCGATTTCGCCGCCGCGCCTCGCGCTCTCGGCCGTGAGGGCCAGGGCGTCTTCCAGGCGCCCCATCGCCTGGGCCTGCAGGGCGCGGTTCACCAGGCTGCCGGCCGCGCCGCGCCTGTCGCCGAAGCGCTCGAAGGTCTCCTGCGCCTCCAGGAACGCCTGGGCCGACGCCGCGTGCTCGTCGCGCTCGTGCAGCATGATTCCCAGCGCCGCCAGGTTCAGCGCCAGGCCGTGCAGGTCGCCGGCGCGCTCCAGCATCTCGCGCGCCTCCTGGCAGCGGGCCAGCGCCTCGTCGCGACGGCCCATGGCGGACAGGGCCAGCGCCATGCGCCCCATGGCGCGCCCGCACGAGGCCGGGTGCCCGCCCCGGCCCAGCAGGTCGCAGGCGGCATCCGCGTCCACCAGCGACTCCGCCATGCGCCCCGTGCGGTAGTACAGCACGCTGCGGCTGAGCAGCGCTTCGCCGCGCACGGCCGGTGGCCCGTCGGCGGCATCTCGCAGGGCGTCCTCGACACAGGCCAGCGCGCCGGGCAGGTCGCCGGACTGGTGGAGCGCCCGTGCCAGTTCCGAGCGCAGCAGCGCGCGCGACGCCCGTTGCGCGTCGGGCAGCATGGCCGAGGCGCCCTGCAGGCGCGCCAGCTGTTCACTCATGGGACCGCGCACCTGCAGCAGCACATTGAGCGCAAGGCTGAGCCTTGCGGCCTCCGCCGGCTCGGCGTGGCTCAGCGCGAAGTCGTGCGCGGCGTACAGGTTCTGGCGTTCGCTCTCCAGCCGTTCGATGGCCCGGGGCGCCTCGGGCGTCTGCAGCTGCGCGGCCAGCGGCTCCGCGAACTCCAGGAAGTGCCGCAAGTGGCGCGCCTGCAGGGCCTGCGCGTCGCCCGTCTCGCGCAGCAGGCCGTCCGCGGCCTCCCAGACCGCGCGGTACAGACCCAGGCGTGCGGTTTCGCCGTCGAGGCGCGAGCGCAACAGGCTCTTGTCACGCAGGGCCTGCAGCAGATCCAGCACCTCGCCTTGCGCGCGCACCACGGCCTCCGCGGCTTCCAGCGTGAAGCCGCCCCGGAACACGGAAAGCTGCGCCAGTACCTCGCGCTCGTTGGGCGGAAGCAGGTCGATGCTCCACTGCACCGTGGCGGCCAGGCTCTGGTGGCGGGCCGGCAGGTCTCTCCGACCGCCGCGCAGCACCGCCAGCCGGTCGTGCAACCGCACAAGCAACTGAGACGGCGCCAGCACGCCCACCCGCGCGGCCGCCAGCTCCAGCGCCAGGGGCATGCCCTCGACCTCACGGCAGATCGCGGACACGGAGGAAGCATTCGACGCCTCAAGCCGGAAGCCGGGCTGCGCCTGCCGGGCACGCTGCACGAACAGGCGCACGGATTCGTTGCCGCGCAGATCCTCGAGCCCCGCCGCGTCCGGCGGGGTGGGCAGCGGCTGCAGCTCCAGCACCTGCTCGCCCTCCAGGCCCAGCAGCTCGCGGCTGGTGACCAGGCAGCACAGCCCCGGCGCCTGCCCGAGCCAGGCCGAAACCGCCTGGCGCGCGGCCTGCACGGCCTGTTCCAGGTTATCCAGCACCAGCAGCAACCCCGGGCGTACCTGAAGCGCCCCGCCCACGGCCGTCACCGCGTTCTGCCCGGGCTGCGCCGCAACGCCCAGCGCGCGGGCAACTTCGTTGGCCAGGCCTTCGAGATCGCGCGCTTCGGTCAGGTCGACAAAACAGGACGGGCCCGGCGCGCGAAGGCGGAATTCGTTGACAAGCCGGGTCTTGCCCGTGCCGCCCGGGCCGAGCACGGTCACCAGTGCGCCCTGCCTGCGCAGGGCCGCCAGCCGGGCGAGCTCGGCCTCGCGGCCGACGAAGCCCTGCGATGGCGCGGCGGGGGCGGGCGCCCGTTCCGGTGGCGAAAGCGCCGCGCGGCAGGCCTCCAGCTCGATGCGATGTTTCAGGCCCTCGGCGCGCAGCAACCCGGTGGCAACGGCAGCCGGCTTCAGCTTGCGCTGCCAGTCGTTGACCAGGCTGTTTTCGCTGGGCCCCGCGCCGCGCAGGACACGCAACAGCGCGGTCATGTCCTTGCGGGTGACAAAGGCTGTGTGCTGCTGCCCGTGCAGAGCCAGCAGGAACTGCGCCCACAGCCGGCGGTTGTCAAAGCCCGCTGCCTGCAACTCGCGCAGGAGGCGCACGGTCTCCGGCTGGCCGTCCGCACGCAGGGCAGGCGGCGAGAGCATCACGGGCGGCAGGTGCTCGGGCAGGATGGTGCGGGCTTCGCCGGCCATCGCGCTGGCGTAGCTCAGGCACGAGCGCAGCTCCCGCACGTTGCCCGGCCAGGGATAGGCCGACATCAGCTTGACGGCGCGGGGGCCGAGATGCTTGCCGCTGCCGCGCAGGAACTCGCGGGCCAGCAGCAGCGCGTCCTCGCCGCGCTCGCGCAGAGGCGGCAGCTCCAGCACGAAGGTCGCGATGCGGAAGTACAGGTCCTCGCGAAAACCGTTCTCCGCGCGGCGCAGGTCGCGGTTGGTGGCGCACAGCAGCCGCACGTTGACGGGGATTTCCTCGCGCCCGCCCACGCGGCGCACCAGGCCCTCTTCAATCGCGCGCAGCAGCTTGGCCTGCACGGCGGCCGGAGCCTCGCCGATCTCGTCCAGGAACAGCGTGCCGCCCTGGGCCTGCTCGAACAGCCCGGGCTTGCTGCGCTCGGCGCCGGTGAATGCGC
>JAANMY010001030.1_pt1 | contig 34326 bp, 35 predicted proteins | sample 7279691 | NCBI WGS metagenome assembly JAANMY01 (sample SAMN14094543, study PRJNA606508) | bioreactor metagenome | isolation source: A lab-scale SPAN reactor treating ammonium-rich wastewater day 388 | place: Ireland: Galway | collected 2018-02-07
GTACATTATTTCACTTTTAATCTTCTCAAGAAATTCGGGTTTCTAACCAAATTATTTTTCCAAAAACCGATTGAAGACAGAAGGCTGGAAAGAGAAGTTTTCGGCCTGAAATTCAAAAATCCGGTTGGTCTTGCCGCGGGTTTTGATAAGGACGCCAAAATGTTCAGCGAACTTTCAGATCTTGGATTCGGTTTTATCGAAATCGGAACTTTAACTCCAAAACCACAGGAAGGTAATCCGACGAAGAGGCTTTTTAGATTAAAAGAAGATTCGGCGATCATCAACCGAATGGGTTTCAATAATGGAGGTGTAGAAGCTGCCGTAGAAAGGCTCAAGAGAAATAATAACGTACTGATTGGTGGAAACATCGGCAAAAATAAAGTCACGCCTAACGAGGAAGCAGTCAAGGATTACACCTTCTGTTTTGAACATCTTTTTCCTTATGTAGATTACTTCGTAGTAAACGTAAGCTCGCCCAATACACCAAATCTTCGCGCTTTGCAGGAAAAGGAACCTTTAACGAAACTTTTAACTGAACTGCAGAGACTCAATTCTAAAAAAGAAAACCAAAAACCGATTCTACTTAAAATTGCGCCGGATTTGACGGATGAACAGCTTCTAGATATTATTGATATCGTAAGAGATACCAAAATCGCAGGCGTAATTGCCACCAACACGACACTTTCCCGTGAAGGTTTGGTTTCTAATAATAGGGAAGAAACGGGTGGGCTTTCCGGAAAACCTTTAACAAAACGTTCTACGGAAGTCATCAGATTTCTTTCCGAAAAAAGCGGAAAAGCTTTCCCAATTATCGGGGTTGGCGGAATTCATTCTGCGGAAGATGCGCTCGAAAAACTGGAAGCCGGTGCAAGTTTAATTCAGCTTTACACCGGATTTATTTATGAAGGCCCGCAGCTGATTCATGATATCAATCAAAAACTACTGCAGACCATTAAATAGGAAAGTTTAAAACTGTAAACCTTTATTAAAAAGGTTAATTAAAAATTGTAGGTCAGTGATAAGCCTTCTCCGGTAAAATCAAACTGATAATAATTCTGAGCTTTTGGAGCAAATTTATTTTCAGTTTCAACTCCTTTTTTTACCTGGTTTTTACCAATCACCGCAAGCGGAATTGCCACGGCTACAAGGCCAATGCCCACTCCAACGTACGTCCAACCTGGTTTTTTTGTTTTTACCGTTGTGAAACTGTCTGTATAAGGATTGTAAATTTTGGCGCTTTTTTCTGATGTAAGTACATTCGGAAGTCCTGCACCGATGAGTATACCGCCGCTAAAGCCCAAGATATTTGCAACGGTCCGGGAAGCTCTTCCTTTTTGGATGTAATTTTTCGCAACTGGATTGGTGAATTGGGTTTTGTATTCAGAGAGTTTATAACTTACCCCTTCTTTTTCGAATTTCTTAGCGCTTTTATTCAGTTTGATCTCCTGGGCGAAAGAAAAACCGAATAACAATACAGCGAGAAAAGTAATTGTTTTTGCCATGAATTTTTTTTACTAAAATAGCTAAATTTCTGCGAGTAAAGCTAAATAAAGAAATTCGCGACGGTATAGATTATCAAACCCACCAAACCACCTACCAAAGTCCCGTTCACACGGATAAACTGCAGGTCTTTTCCAACTTCAAGTTCCAGTTTTTCGCTGAGTTCTTTTCCTTTCCAGTTTCCAACGGTTGAACTGATGAGATTTCCAGCCTGATGAGTATTTTTCAGGATGTATTTATAAGCGGTTACCCGAACCCAGTGATCGATTTTGTTTTGGAAATTTTCGTCGTTTTTAAGATTCTCAGAGAGTTCAGACAGGTTTTTCTTGATATAATTTTTTAAGGCGGAATTTTCTTCCTCAAGCTCTTCTGAGAGTGATTTTCTGATAGAATTCCAGATGTCTTTTGAATACTGATGAAGTTTGTCTTCTTTCAGAAAATCATTTTTAATCCCCCGGAATTCTTCTGTCCATTTTTCTTCAGTTTTGATTTCGTGAGAGAAATCATACAGTTTTTGAGTAATCTCGGTGCGCAGAGAATGATTCTGATCCTTTTCCACTTCTTCGAAAAATGTGGAAAGGCCGTTGGTTATTTTTTCAGCAATCGTGTCGTCTACAAATTTTGGGATGAGGAAATAGCTTTCCTTTTTTACGCGGTCTTTCACGATTTCCTGATGTTGAAGCACGTAATCTTTGATTTGTTTTGAAAGATTGGTGATCACTCTCTGATGATCGTTTTTATCAAGCACGTATTCAATTCCATTGCCGACGATACGGTTAATTTCCAGATCGTCACTCATTTCTTTTGCTTTATTCCCGATAAAAGTAATGACCGCAGAATCATCCAGTTTATTCAGAATATCTAAAACGATGTGAGAAAGTTCTTTCACCAGGTTTTCCTGATTTCTTTGTTGAGAAAGCCAGTCACCAACGAAATGTGAAATTTTCAGTTTCTGAATATATGGACGTATATTTTGGGGCGAAAGAAAGTTCGAAACAACGAAATTCCCCAGATTGTCACCAATGCGTTCTTTACTGTTTTCAATCAGATTGGTGTGCGGAATCTTTAATCCCAGAGGATAATTGAAAAGTGCTGTAACCGCGAACCAGTCGGCCAAAGCCCCTACCATGGCCGCTTCGGAAAAAGCTCTGATGTATCCGATCCAGTGCGCGGGATTTTTCTTTTCGAGAATCGTCATTACCACAAAAATTACCGCCATCAAAACAAAAAGTCCTGTAGCAAAGGTCTTGTATTTCCGGAGCTGTATTTTTTTCTCTTCGTCGTTCATTGATTCAAATTTACTAATTTTGAAGTCTAAATTCATTTTCAATACTAAATAATTTAAAAATGAGTTTTGAAAAGATGAAAATTATAATTTCAATTCTGATGCTCATTTCGCTGCAAATGTGTTCTCAGGTTAATCAACCTCAAAATAAACAAGTAATGGAAAATTCCACAACAAAAAACAATCCATATTATTCCCGGACCGACCGAACTAAACTGAAGGTCTCTAACTCTGAATGGAAAAAAATTCTTTCGCCGGATTTATATGCCATTGCCCGGGAAGCTGCTACTGAAAGACCTTTTACAGGAAAATATAATGAGTTTAATGAACTTGGCGAATACTACTGTGCGGTTTGCGGCAATCATCTGTTCCGTTCAGATGCTAAATTCTCATCAACCTGCGGTTGGCCGAGTTTTTTCGAATCTGATAAAGAGGGAACAGCTTACAAACGCGACTCCTCCCACGGAATGGAAAGGATAGAGGTGCTTTGCAAACGATGCGATTCGCATTTAGGACACGTTTTCAATGACGGACCGCCGCCAACCGGAACCCGATATTGTATGAATTCTGTAAGTCTGGAATTCGTAGGAGATTCGGAGAAAAAATAAAGAAATTGCGGAACTTTTTATTCCGCAATTTCTATTTTTACTCATTAAAGCTTTAAGTCAAAGGCGCTCCCACCTGCAGGTCACAACGGTGATGCGGCTCGCCATGTGGCGGATTCAGCGCTGGCTTAGGTCCCAACGATGAAGTTGAAGAAACCGATGGTGCCGGTGCAGCTGAAGGTGAAATAGGATTGGTATTGAAATTATTGCTTACCGGAGCCTGTTGCGGAACAACCTGCGGTGCAGCAGCCTGAACCGGTGCAGGACTGTCGAGTGGTGCACCTACCTGAATGTCGCATCGGTGATAAGGTTCGCCATGAGCGGGATTCAGAGCCGGTTTGTTTCCGTCTGTTGAAGTGGTTACTGTGGTCGAATTCTGTGCCGTGGCGTCAGTAGTTGCAGCAGTATTTTCTTCTGCCGGAGTTGCGGCTGCTTCTGATGCTGCTTTTGTTTGAGATTCTTTGGTGTTTGTATTTTTGCATGAGAGCGTAAAAGCTGCGGCTGCAAAAAGCATTAATGATATTCTTTTCATAGGGATTAATTTAAGTTTTTAACTAAAACGAAACATCCAGACCAAGATACACATTTGCGGGCATAATCGGGGCATACACCATTCCGCCGTCAAAATAATTTCCAAAAGGATTTTTCGAATCGATAATCGGCTGGTCCTGTGTATAGCTTGTCAGGTTTTCTCCGCCCAAATATACACGAATATTTTTATTGAAGTTTCTTGAAATCTGTGCATTCAAAGTTGCAAAAGAATCGGAATATTCAGGAAGCCTGAATTCTGCAGGATTTGCATTTAAATTTGGTAGTTTTTGTTTGCCGACAAGCTGCAGGGTAGTATCGAAATTCCAGAAAGCACCTTTGTCATTTTTATCAGTAGCATATGATGCATTAAAGAATCCACGGTTTTTTGCCATGAACGGGATTTCTCTTTTCCCGCCTGAATAATCTGCCTGAACATCATAATATTTATAAGCGAGACGAAGTTCAAGATTTTTTGCAGGAACAAAATCCAGTTGAGTCTGGAAACTGTTTGCGTAAGAATTACCCTCAAGGTTATAAAAAACAATTTTGTTTGGCGAAATATCAAGATCTGCCAACACCTGATCCTGGAAATCTGTTCTGAAGAAGTCGGCTACCAAAGTCGCTTTACGGTTAAAAAGTTTGAATTCCTGCTGAAGACTTGCGCCGTAATTCCAGGCGATCTCAGGTTTTAAGTCATAGATATTTCCGCCGTTTCCTAAGATTTCAATCTGGCGGTTTGAAGCGAAATACTGTTGGTTTTCCGCGAAAATATTGGCCGTCCTGAATCCTTTTCCTGCAGAAAGTCTCAGGATCGTTTTAGGAGAAATGTCGTATTTAAAGTTTAGTCTTGGGGTAAACTGAGTTCCGGCCAAGTTGTGGAAATCGGTTCTTGCGCCTGCCACTAAAGTGTATTTTAAACCGGTTAAAGTATATTCAAAGAATAATCCGGGAACGGTTTCAGTTCTTTTAAAATTCTGAGTCAGATAATTTTCATCGAAATCATCATAAAGAAAACTTGCTCCGGTTTTGTATTTATGATTGGTATTCCCGAAAATACTTTCAAAAATTAGATTGGAATAAAAGGTTTTCTGGTTTCCCAGATAATTTCTTTGCCCAAAAAAACTGTCCTGCTGATGATAAGTGAACTGGTTCATTAAACCAATGCTTTGGTAAGGTTTGCCTTTAAAAATGTATCCTGTCTTGTTCCAGACATCAAATTTAGCGATGTCGATTCCGATTCCGTAAGGGCTTTGCTGAGAACGGTGAACATTTTTGTCGAAATTTTTCTGCCCGCCAAAACGCTCGTCTTTTACAAAACTGATTCCGAAATGTGAACCCAAACCAGAATTTTCCAGATCATTGTAATCAAGCAAATATGCAGCATTGATCTGGTTTCCTGTTGGTTGATCCAGGAAACCATCATCGTTGGTATCCATTTTCGCTAAAGTAGCGTTCCCATGAAGCAGCACCGACTGGTTCCATTTGTCAGAAATTTTACTGATGGAAGTGATATTGGATTCGAATCTTCCATTGATATCACCGAAAAAATTAATTGCAGTTTCCGGTTTATCCTGCATTTTTAAAAGTTCGGTATTAATTTGTCCGGTAATGCTTTCGTAACCGTTAGTCACTGTGCTTCCGCCTTTCGTGAGCTGAATTCCGCCGATCCATCTTCCGGGAATTAAATTCATTCCGTAAGGTGACGCCAAACCGCGGATTGAAGGCAGAAGTTCTTTTGTTAAAGAGGTGTATTTCTGGTCTAAGCCCAACATTTTAAGCTGTTTGGTTCCGGTAACCGCATTGCTGAAAGAAACATCCACGGTCGCGTTAGTCTCGAAACTTTCGGAAAGATTACAGCAAGCTGCTTTTAGCAATTCCTTGGAACTGATATTGAACGTAAGACCCGTTTCTTTTTTGTTAAGTGCTGTAGCCTCAGCCATTTTTATGAGTTTTACTTCTTCAATACTTTTGTCAACATGATCTGCATGTTGGTAAAGTCTTTTTTAGGAGCAGGTACTTCTTCTAGATGGACTAAATCGCTTTTCACGCCCAAAGGCAGGGTGCGGTCATATAAACAGCAATCGGGAAGATTATTATAAACTGCATCACTTGCTGTGTATTTTTCATTATCATGTCCTACCTCGGCAATCACTTTCAAAATTGCATCTGCTGAGGTTTTTGTAGGATTAAAATTAAGCGTTACTGTTTGGGTTTCGGCATTCCAGTCGGCAGCATCGGCACCGGCAGTTTTTGCAGCTTTTTCAATTCTTGTCTTACACGAAACACAGTTTCCGCGCACAAAAAACTGATTGTCAGGTTTTTGAGGGTTTGAGTTTTCTTCAGTTTTTAAAGTCAGAATAGATGGTTGTCTTTCGTAATGACAGCAGCCAGGAAGGTTTTCGTAGACTTCGTTAGGAGCTGAAAATTTTTCGTTGTCGTGGCCTACCGCTGCGATTTGTTTCAGAATTTCTTCTGATGTCACTTTTGCCGCGTCGTATTCTACAGCGAGTTCCTGTTTTTCAGCGGACCAGTTGGCATATGTTGCACCGCTCTTTTTAGCGGTAGTTTCGATTCTTTCTTTACACATTCCGCACTCACCTTTAACTTTAAAAGTTGATTTGGTGATGGTTTGTGCGAATAAAAAGTTGGTGAATAGGAGTGAGAAAGCCAGAAGACTCTTCAATAATGTTTTCATTTTTTAAAATAAATTAATTTAATAAAAGGGAGCCAAAAGAACATACTTCAGGCTGTCAGTCAATAAATTAAGCTATTTTCGGCGGCTGCCAGATTTTATTAAAACTTGATGAAAAAAAAGAAATTTCGTAATTAAATTTCAGTTGATGATCGAAGAATGTTTTTTGCAAAGGCTGATAATCTTCGGAAAGATAGTAGTTAAGCGCTAAATTTACAGAACACGAATGACAGTTCGAGCAGTCATTGCTGCAAGTATTTTTCTCTGATGTTCCCGAAGGATTCTCCGAATGGCAGGATTGTGTTTTTTCAGTTTTGCAGCAATCATCTTTTTTTTCTTTTTTGTTGCAGCATTCCATCTTCGCATCCTGTGCGAAAAGTGTCTGCGTTGGAAGTATGAAAACTCCCAAACCAAAAATTATTAAAAAGATTTTTAACGTTCTTAACATTTGAAAGCAAAATTACAAAATAATTCTGAACTGGAGGCGAGTTAAAGTTTCTTAAAAAACAGTTAAAAAAAACAGTTGCAACGATCTGATAATTAATTAACTGTATTTTTGCCGGGTCAAATTTATTTAACATAATACAGAATGAAGAAAGTCCTTTTATCACTGGTTACCGTCCTCTTTTTTGCAACATCGTTCTATACGCTCGATTTAGCGAAGGAAACGATACCAGAAACTCCCACTAAAAAAAACTCCCTGCCCATACTAAAAAAATCAAATTTAAGAGAAGATAACTCAGCAGATATTTACAATGCTATCAGTTTTGAAAACAGCAATACATTGAATCCCGAAGTTTTTAATAAGGCGTTTTTAGGTTTCAACAATCTTAAGAAAGCCGGTAAACTTCCGGAAACTTCAAATTTAATCAGTATCGTCGATTTTTCACTTTCATCAACACAAAAGCGCCTTTGGGTAATTGATTTGGAGAAGAAAGTTGTAGTTTTCAATTCTTTGGTTGCACACGGAAAAAATACGGGAGAAGAATTTGCACAGAAATTTTCGAACACCGAAAGTTCTTACCAAAGCAGCCTTGGTTTTTACATTACCGAAAGTACGTACAACGGCAGCAACGGATATTCGCTCAAGCTTGTAGGGATGGATCCGGGTTATAATGATGCCGCTCTGCAAAGAGCGATCGTGATGCATGGAGCAGATTACGTGAGTGAAGATTTCATCAAATCTCAAAAAAGAATTGGCAGAAGCTGGGGTTGCCCAGCAGTTCCCAGAGCTTTGGCAGAACCAATCATCAATACGATAAAGGGTAAAAACCTGTTGTTTATTTATTATCCTGATCAGCAATATCTTTCAAAATCTGAATGGCTGAAAAACAGCGAAAAGATCTAAAGGAAAATCCCGGTTCTTGATGAATCCGGGATTTTTTTTATTTCAATTCAATGGGGTTGTTATTTTTCTTCATTTCTTCTTTCATTCTGTCTTCCATTTGTTTTCTTTGGGCAGGATCCGGTGTTCTCATTGATCCGCCTCGTGTTTGCGGCGCGCTGATTCCTGATCCGCCCCTCATTGATGTTTGCATAAAAGCTGCGGGGTTTTTCCGGAAAAGCGCTTCTTGTTTTTCGTAATCTTTTCTTTTCATTTTTACGATATTGCCACCTTGGCTTAAATTTGTCAACGCACCGATTTTCTTAGTTTCCTTTAAATCGAAGGAATAATCACCTTTTGAATCTTCAACTTTTACAATTAAACCAGGAAGTCCGGAAAATTTATAAGGTCCATCCTGAAAAGGAACATCAGTGGTAAACCATGCAAACCATGTTCTGCCGCCAAAATTAGTCTGGGCTTTCTGCGTTTTGTAATCGCCAATTTTTGCTGTTTCCGGAAGGATTTTCCATTCCATCGGGCGGTCTTCTTCATAAGAATACTGATCACGGGCAATTCGGGAATTATAAGTGTTTTTTCCGGTTTTAAAGTCTTTTTCTATTGTGAAGTCTATATGGGAACGAAGGTTCTGCAATTGGCTTCTGTCGAAGTTAGCACCGCCGGTTTGTCTCATTCTTCCCAAAATAGAATCTCTCTGAAGGCGTTTTTCGCCATAAAAAATTGATTTTTCCGGAGTAGCATCCAGATAAGCGTTTTCTGTTTTTATATCGTTGCGGTTTGTAGAATCGGTCTTCATGGTAACCTGATATATAAATCGGTTTGCCTGCGCGAAGATGATTTGTGAGGTTAATCCTAAAACAATAAGTCCAATCTTTTTCATAGATTTTGATTTGGTTTTTGATAAAAATTCTGTCCGAATGTTAAAATCATTCTTCTATCATTCAGATAGACAAATATACCGCCACGAATTTGATATTCATTATATTATTAGTAATTTTGCAATCTAAAATCAGTCTAAATAAAAACAATGATAAAAGTTAGCGATCATGCAAAAGAGAAAGCCATTCAGCTGATGACTGAAGACGGTTTTAAACCTTTTGAAGATTATATAAGAGTCGGCGTTAAAAGCGGCGGCTGTTCCGGACTTGAATATGTGTTGAAGTTCGACAATGAGAAGTTCGATTCTGATCAGATATTTGAAGATAACGGCATTAAGATCATCATCGATAAGAAATCAATCCTTTATCTTGCTGGAACCACACTTGAATATTCAGGTGGTTTGAATGGAAAAGGTTTTATATTCAACAATCCCAATGCGAACAGAACGTGTGGGTGTGGAGAATCTTTTAGTTTATAAAAAATTATGTCAAAATATACAGAAGACGACTTAAGGGTCGATCTTGAAAACCAAAAATACGAATTCGGCTTCGAGACAGATATCGAGTATGAAGATTTTCCTACCGGTTTGAATGAAGACATCGTAAGAATGATTTCGGCAAAGAAAAATGAACCGGAATGGATGACAGAATGGAGGCTGGAATCTTTCAGAATCTGGCAGAAAATGGAAGAACCGACTTGGGCAAATGTACAATATGAAAAACCTGATTTTCAGGCAATTAAATATTACGCCGCGCCTAAGAAAAAACCGGAGCTTGCAAGTCTGGATGAGGTGGATCCGGAATTGTTGAAAACTTTTGCCAAACTGGGAATCAACATTGAGGAACAGAAAAGACTTTCCGGAGTTGCTGTGGATATTGTAATGGATTCAGTTTCAGTAAAAACCACTTTCCAGGATACGCTTTTAGAAAAGGGAATTATTTTTTGCCCAATTTCAGAAGCGATACAGAATTACCCGGAATTAGTAAAAAAATATATCGGAAAAGTAGTTCCAAGAGGAGATAATTTTTATGCGGCTTTGAACTCCGCAGTATTTTCAGACGGAAGTTTCTGCTACATTCCTAAAGGCGTGAAATGTCCGATGGAACTTTCTACTTACTTCAGAATCAACCAGTCCGGAAGCGGGCAATTCGAAAGAACTTTAGTAATCGCTGATGAAGGAAGTTACGTTTCTTATCTCGAAGGCTGCACCGCACCGGCAAGAGACGAGAATCAGCTTCACGCCGCGGTGGTAGAACTTATCGCGATGGATAATGCTGAAATTAAATATTCTACAGTCCAAAACTGGTTTCCGGGAGATGCTGAAGGAAAAGGCGGAGTTTTCAATTTCGTAACGAAACGCGGAATTTGTGAGAAAAATGCAAAAATCTCATGGACTCAGGTTGAAACCGGTTCTGCAGTAACCTGGAAATATCCAAGCTGTATTTTGAAAGGTGACAATTCCATTGGTGAATTCTACTCGATTGCAGTAACAAACAATCACCAGTATGCCGATACCGGAACGAAAATGATTCACATCGGAAAAAACACCCGTTCAACCATTATTTCAAAGGGAATTTCTGCCGGAAAATCTAATAATTCCTACCGTGGATTGGTAAAAGTAATGCCTTCAGCAAAAGGAGCAAGAAACTTTTCTCAGTGCGACTCACTTTTGATGGGTAATGAATGCGGCGCACACACTTTCCCTTATATCGAAATCAAAGATCCGACTGCGCAGTTAGAACATGAAGCTACGACTTCAAAAATCGGCGAAGACCAGATTTTCTACTGTAACCAGCGCGGAATCAATACAGAAAAAGCGATTGCACTGATTGTAAACGGTTTCGGTAAAGAAGTTTTAAACAAACTTCCAATGGAATTTGCGATCGAAGCTCAGAAACTACTTGAAATTTCCCTTGAAGGATCAGTTGGATAAAAACAGTTTAATTAATAATGGATTCAAAATCCATTATTTAATTCAGATAAAACTCAAATACAGAACTAGATTATGCTACATATCAATAACTTACACGCTAAAATAGAAGACGGCGTAGAAATTTTAAAAGGAATTAATTTACAGATTAACCCGGGCGAAGTTCACGCCATTATGGGACCGAACGGTGCCGGAAAATCCACACTTTCATCCGTGATAGCCGGTAAAGAAGATTACGAAATTACAGAGGGTGAAATTCTTTTTGAAGGTAAAGATATCATTGAAGATGCGCCGGAAGACCGTGCACATAAAGGAATTTTCCTTTCTTTTCAGTATCCTGTAGAAATTCCCGGAGTTTCCGTGACGAACTTTATTAAAGCTGCTCTTAACGAAACCAGAAAAGCTAAAGGTTTGGAAGATATGCCTGCAAAAGAGATGTTGGCACTGATTCGGGAAAACTCAGAAAAACTGGGAATTAAAAGAGATTTTCTTTCAAGATCTTTAAATGAAGGTTTTTCAGGAGGAGAGAAGAAGAGAAATGAAGTCTTTCAAATGATGATGCTGAATCCGAAATTAGCCATTCTGGATGAGACCGATTCAGGTTTGGACATTGACGCATTAAGAATTGTTGCCGACGGTGTAAATTCATTCAGAAACGAAGGCAACGCAGTTTTGCTGATTACTCACTACCAAAGACTTTTAGATTATATTCAGCCCGATTTTGTACACGTTTTGGCCGATGGAAAAATCATTAAAACCGGTGATAAGAATTTGGCGCTGGAGCTCGAAGAAAAAGGCTACGACTGGCTATTGAATTAGTTTGAAATGGTTTGAAAAATTTAAGGTTTCTGATTTTTGGAGCCTTAAAAAAACAAGCACAAATCAAACATCATCAAACAAATAAATATGGCACTTTTAGAAAATATACAAAATAACCACGCAGCTTTTTTAGAAACCTTAAAAAACCGTTTTCTGGATAATCAGAGAGAATCGGCTTTAAAGAAATTCTTTCAGCTAGGGATTCCCACTAAAAAAGACGAGGAATATAAATACACCAACCTAAAGGAGATTTCAGAGAAAAATTATAACTTTTCCCCGAAAGAAACCCACAATATTACCAAAGAACAGATTGATGCGCTTCATTTAGGTGAAGAAAATTTCGACTGGATTGTCTTTATTAACGGGCAACTGCACAAAGAACTTTCAAAAATCTCCATTGAAAATGTAGAATTCCTTTCCTTTAATTTTGCCTTGAACGATGCCAAACATAAAGAGGTTTTCGAAAAATATTTCAATACCATTGCTGCACAGGATCTGGCTTTTACCAACCTGAATTTAGCATACTGCAAACAGGGGTTTTTCATGAAAGTTCCTAAAAATACAGTGATCGAAAAACCGATTCATGTTTTCTATCTTTCTCAGAATCAGGATGAAAATACGGTTTACAATACTAGAAATTTACTGATCGCGGAAGAAGGTTCCAAAATTGAAATTATTGAAAGCCATCACAATTTCGACGAAAGTTTCGTTTTCACCAATTCGGTAACCGAAATTTTCACTTACCAAAACGCAAAAGCAGACTGGCATAAAGTACAGAACGACAGCGATACTTCGTATTTGATCGATCATACTTTTGCAAAACAGGAACGCGACAGTTTAACTACGGTGAACACTTTCACTTTTGGTGGAAAACTCGTAAGAAACAATCTTGATTTCATTCATAACGGAGAGAATATCAACTCTTTCATGAACGGAATTACGATTATCGGAGGCGAACAGACTGTGGATCACCACACCGCCGTTCATCACAAAACTCCGAATTGCGAAAGTTACCAGAATTATAAAGGAATCTATAAAGACAAATCTCACGGAGTTTTCAACGGGAAGGTTTTCGTGGATAAAATCGCTCAGAAAACCAATGCGTACCAGCAGAACAACAATATTCTGCTCAATGAAGGGGCAACAATCGACACCAAGCCGCAGCTTGAAATTTTTGCTGATGATGTAAAATGTTCCCACGGTTGTACCGTTGGTCAGCTGAATGAAGATGCGCTTTTCTACCTCCGTGCACGCGGAATTTCGAAAAACGAAGCACAGGCTTTACTGTTATATGCATTCGCAAATGACGCGATGCAGAACATTGATATTGAGCCACTTAAAATGAAAATTTCGAAACTGCTCGCCGAAAAACTGGAAGTAGATATCGAATTTTAAAAATTAAAAACGTGTTTCTGACACGTTTTTTTTATTTTTAGGGCGGACAATTCGTGCTCTCCGCTCATACTCCTCGGTCGGCGGCTCCACTTCGTTCCGCCGCCTCCTTGTGGGGTAACCGCTGCGATCACGGCCGCAGAGCCGTTTTCAAAACAAAATCAGTAATCCAATGAATTTAGAAAACATTACGGATCATCTTGAAGCCTACAAACACCACGGTCAGATTATCGATGCTGCCCACTTCGTCATCAGCAGTTTTGGTTTGGAGCATGATAATTTTGCAGGGTTCGGTTTCCGTCCGGAGCTTGAGCCTAACAAAATGCTGCTTACGGCAGAAGGCGCTCTTGGTGAAAGACAGATGGTGATGATCCCGAAAAATCTTTTCGATTTCGATCTTAATTTAGTGGTGAATATGCTGGCTCACGAAATGTTGCACGTTCGTCAGAAAGCACCGGAAAATTTAATCGAGGACAAAAACGAAAGGGAATTTCAGGCTTATTACGAAATGCTTTTTCATAAAGTTTTTCCGAATGTTCCTGAGGTTTCAGATTTCCATAAAAAATTCTTCGGCCAAAAAGCTTTGGAATATTACCGCAGAATGGGAGATAGTTCTAAATTGCAGGAGAATTATAAAGAACAAAAATTGGAGGTTGAAGCGTTGATCAATAATTTACTAACTGAGAGGTGAAGAAATCATCAGTGTTAAACATCTATAGATTTGGCTAAAGCCTATCAAATAATAAAAAAAAACGGGCTAAAGCCCGTTCCTATTGATTTGAATTTTAAACGAGCATTTTTTCTAAGATCTCACACGCCGATTTCGGCAAATTGGTTCCCGGGCCAAAAATATGATCAGCGCCGTTTTGATAAAGAAATTCATAATCCTGCTGAGGAATTACGCCGCCGACAACGATCGTAATGTCGTCTGCGCCGAGTTTTTTTAATTCATCAACAACTTGCGGAACCAAGGTTTTATGACCGGCTGCTAAAGACGAAACCCCAAGAATATGAATATCGTTTTCCACCGCCTGTTTGGCGACTTCTTCCGGAGTTTGGAAAAGCGGAGCAACATCCACATCAAATCCCATGTCAGCAAAAGCTGTGGCGACAACCTTCGCACCGCGGTCGTGGCCGTCCTGGCCCATTTTTACCACCATAATTCGTGGTCTGCGTCCTTCGTGGTCTTCAAATTTCTGAGCTAAGGAAATGGCTTTCTCAAAATATTCGTTTTTACTGGCATTCATGGCGTAAACTCCCTGTATTGTTCTGATATTGGCTTTGTAGCGACCGAAGCTTTCTTCCATCGCATCACTCATTTCACCTAAAGTTACTCTTCTTCTGGCGGCTTCTATGCATAATTCCAGAAGGTTTCCGTTTCCTGTTTTGGCCGATTCTTTTAGTTTTTCAATGATTTCGGCTACTTTTTCGGTATTTCTTTCCGCTTTTATCTGATTGAGTCTTTCGATTTGTTTTCTGCGAACTTCGGAATTATCGATGTCTAAAATATCGAGTTCCATTTGTTTTTGGGTGGATTTAAAGGAATTTACTCCGATGATAAATTCCTCGCCACTATCGATTTTTGCCTGTTTTTTAGCGGCAGCTTCTTCGATCCTCATTTTCGGAATTCCGGCTTCGATGGCTTTGGTCATTCCTCCTTCTTTCTCCACTTCATCAATGAACTTCATTGCTTCATCAATCATTTGCTGCGTTAAACTTTCGACTAAATGACTTCCGCCCATTGGATCAACAACATCGCAGATTCCGCTTTCCTGCTGAAGGATAATCTGTGTATTTCTGGCGATTTTTGCGGAATAATCCGTCGGTAACGCGATAGCTTCATCCAAAGCATTTGTGTGGAGAGATTGAGTCCCTCCCAAAGCTGAAGATAATGCTTCGATTGCTGTTCGTGTAATGTTATTGAAAGGTTCCTGTTCAGTTAAACTCCATCCTGAAGTTTGTGAATGCGTTCTTAACGCTAAAGATTTCGGATTCTGCGGATTAAACTGCGTTAAAAGATCGGCCCAGATCACGCGCGCGGCTCTCATTTTTGCAATTTCCATAAAATGATTCATCCCAATTGCCCAGAAAAATGATAAGCGCGGTGCAAAATCGTCCACCTTCATGCCGGCTTTAATTCCTGTTCTTACGTATTCCAGTCCATCTGCTAAGGTGTAAGCCATTTCGAGAACCGGCGTAGCTCCAGCTTCCTGCATGTGATAGCCTGAAATGGAAATGGAATTGAACTTGGGAATATTGTTAGCCGTATATTCGAAAATATCAGCGATGATTTTCATGGAAGGTGTTGGCGGATAAATGTAGGTGTTTCTCACCATGAATTCTTTAAGAATATCATTTTGGATAGTTCCGGAAAGTTTTTCCTGTGAAACGCCCTGCTCTTCGGCAGCAACAATATAAAATGCTAAAACAGGCAAAACTGCGCCATTCATCGTCATGGAAACCGAAATTTCATCCAAAGGAATCTCGTTGAAGAGAATCTTCATGTCTTCCACAGAATCAATGGCAACACCGGCTTTGCCAACATCTCCCACAACTCGCGGATGATCAGAATCGTAACCGCGGTGCGTCGCCAAATCAAATGCAACGGATAAACCTTTCTGTCCGGCAGCTAAATTTCTTCTGTAAAAAGCATTGGATTCTTCTGCAGTCGAAAATCCGGCATATTGCCTGATAGTCCACGGTTTCTGAACATACATTGTTGAATATGGACCGCGTAAATAGGGTGCAATTCCGGCAGAGTATCCCTTTTCAGTTATATTTTTTGAGTCTTTTTCGGTGTAGGAAGATTTCATTTCCAAACCGTCTTTTTCGAAATTATACGGAATCAGCTGGTCAGATGTCACAGAAAAATCCGGAGTTTTGGCAATAATCTTTTTACGCATTGGTCTTAAAAATTAAAAAGTAAAGTTACAAAATTTAGACAAGGCATCGTATTTAGAATTGGTAGGGGAATAAAAAAAAGCCTTCCCACAAGGAAGACTTTCTTATTCTATTGAATGGATAAATTATTTTGTAATATCACCATCACCGTCAGTAGCGTCTTTAGCTGCATCCTTTACTTCTGCTGCACCTTTCTCAACTGCATCACCTGTAGCGTTTATTGCTTCACCAACTGCGGTAGAATCAGAGATAATTGGTAAAGAATCGTTATCAACAACAACTGCAGTTGCTGTAGAATCTGCGTTTACATCTGTAGCAACAGTTTCGGTTTTTTTACAAGAAATTAAAGTTACTGCTGCAAAAGCTGCCGCCATAAAGATTGATTTTTTCATAATATAATATTTTTAAATTTTTGCTAATATAAATAAAACTGATTAAAGACCTAATAATTTTCTTCCTCGCCTTTCATTTTCTCTGCATTCTCCGCCATTATCACCGCATCAATCATTTCCTGCAAATCTCCATTCATATATGCATCGAGATTATACATCGATTTGTTGACTCTGTGATCGGTAACTCTTCCCTGAGGGTAATTGTAGGTCTTGATTTTTGCTGAACGGTCTCCCGTGGAAACCATTGTTTTTCTCTGGGCAGCAATATCGCCCTGAACTTTCTGCAGTTCAATATCGTAAAGTTTTGTACGAAGCATTTCCATCGCCAATTCGCGGTTAGCCAACTGTGAACGTGCCTGTTGACATACAACAACCATACCAGAAGGCTTATGCGTGAGTTGTACTTTGGTTTCAACTTTATTTACGTTTTGTCCACCGGCTCCACCAGAACGGGAAGTCTGCATTTCGATGTCGGCGGGATTCAGTTCGAAATCCACTTCTTCTGCTTCCGGAAGAACAGCCACGGTAATGGCAGACGTATGAACTCTACCCTGAGATTCAGTTTCCGGGACACGCTGTACGCGGTGAACACCGGATTCGAATTTCATAATTCCATATACTCCGTCGCCTTCAACCTTTAAAATCAGTTCTTTATAACCTTTGGAAGCTTCGCTGGAATCTGTTATTTCGTGTTTCCAGCCTTTTGTTTTAAAATACATCGCATAAGCTCTGTACACATCTTCTACAAAGATGGCTGCTTCGTCGCCACCGGTACCTGCCCGCAATTCGATGATTACGTTTTTATCATCGGCTGGGTCTTTTGGAATCAAAAGAACTTTCAGCTGTTCTTCGAGACCTGGAATTTTCTGAATGGCTTCATTTTTTTCCATTTTGGCCATTTCTACGAATTCTTTATCGGATCCGTCGGCAATAATTTCGTCGGATTCTTCAATGGTATTCAAAGTCTGTTTATATTGATCGAAAACGGCAACGATTTTTCCGAGGTCGCTGTATTCTTTGTTCAGCGAGGAGTATTTTTTCTGGTCGGAAATTATATCGGGCTGAATAATGAGGTCGGCAACTTCATTATAACGCTGTTTAATGGCTTCGAGTTTTGGGATGAGTGACTTTGACATTTGTAGAAATTTGTGGGGGCAAAGATAGGAAAAAAGCAGAAAAGAATATTTCTTACCTAAGAACAACCGTCCTGTCTTATAGCCCGGATTGAAACGGCATCCTTTTGCAGAGCGAAGCGGCGCAAAAGATAGAGTGGAAAGCCGGAATTTGTATGGAAAGAAACCGGAAAAAGTTACTCCAAAAAAAAAAATCAGCCTCTGAAAAAGAGACTGACTGTATATATGATTTTGCTTTGTGACTGCTGTTCCCGGAAATTAATGTGGGAGAGCAGTGACATCAACTAGTGATGACCGTGGCTGTCGTGGCTGTGTAAGAACGGGCCGTGACCTTTTGGGTTGCTGTAAACCAATTCTACACCTTCCTGTTCTGTAAGCGTTTTTCTTCTGATGTCTTCAGGATCGAAAGGTTTGGTTTTACCGAAATATTCCATTAATCCGGAAGTAAGCCAGATTGGGATTACGTAACCGAAAAACATGAAGATACACCAGAATCCGATAAGGAACATGCAAAGGAAATATACGGTCCAAAGGAACTGGTAGAACGGGAAAAATGCTGATAACATCATCATTGTAATAGATTTTAGGCAAAAGTAGGATAATTTTTGTTTTTGGGCAAAAGATTTCCGGTGATTTTTTGCTATTTAAAATGATTAAAAAATATTAGTGAGAAATGGATTCGAAAAAATCATTCCCTTTATCATCGGAGATGATGAACGCCGGGAAGTTCTCGATTTCGATTTTTCGCACGGCTTCCATCCCAAGTTCTTCAAAATCAACAACCTCAACGGATTTGATGTTTTCTTTAGCTAAAATGGCCGCAGGTCCACCGATAGAGCCGAGGTAAAAGCCGCCATATTTTGCACAGGCGTTAGTGACATCCCTGCTTCGGTTTCCTTTCGCAAGCATAATCATGCTGCCGCCGTGAGACTGAAATTCATCTACATAAACATCCATTCTGCCGGCAGTTGTAGGTCCGAAACTTCCGGAAGGCATTCCGTCCGGTGTTTTTGCAGGACCTGCGTAATAAATCGGATGGTTTTTGAAATAATCCGGCATCGGTTTTCCGCTGTCGAGAAGTTCTTTAATTTTTGCGTGCGCGATATCGCGTGCTACGATTAAAGTTCCGTTCAGACTTAAGCGGGTTTTAATCGGATATTTAGAAAGTTCTGCTAAAATTTCCGGCATTGGCTTATTCAGGTCGATTGAAACTGCTTCTTCCAAATGCGGCGGAGTTTCCGGAAGATATTGTTTTGGATTGGTTTCCAACTGTTCCAAGAAGATTCCTTCACGGTTGATGAAACCTTTAATATTTCTGTCAGCAGAACAGGAAACGCCCATTCCGACCGGACAGGAAGCTGCGTGACGCGGCAAACGGATTACACGTACATCATGAGTCAGATATTTTCCGCCAAACTGAGCTCCGATGGAGGATTCCTGGCAGATTTGCTGAACTCTTTTCTCCCATTCGAGATCACGGAAAGCCTGGCCGCCCATGTTTCCTTCGGTGGGAAGGTGATCGTAATATCCGGCACTTGCTTTTTTCACGGCTGCTAAATTCGCTTCAGCAGAAGTCCCGCCGATCACGAGCGCGAGGTGATAGGGCGGGCAAGCAGCTGTTCCCAAATCCATGATTCTTTCGCGAACAAAAGCTTCCAGTGAGCTGTCATTCAATAAAGATTTAGTTTTCTGGTAAAGAAAGGTCTTGTTTGCAGACCCACCGCCTTTTGCGAGGAAAAGAAATTTATATTCTTCGCCTTTTGTGGCATAAATATCAATCTGTGCCGGAAGATTAGAACCTGAATTCTTCTCTTCAAACATCGTTAAAGGCACGATTTGGGAATATCGGAGATTGCGGGTTTGGTAAGTATTATAAATTCCTCTGGAAATCCATTCCGCATCATTCGCTCCGGTGTAAACATTTTCGCCTTTTTTTGCCACACAGATTGCTGTGCCGGTATCCTGACATGATGGAAGTGCGCCTTCAACGGCAACTGCTGCGTTCTGCAAAAGGTTATAAGCGACGAAACGGTCGTTGTCGGTCGCTTCGGGGTCATCGATTATATTTCTGAGCTTTTGAAGATGTGAAGGGCGAAGCATGAAAGAAACGTCGGCCAAAGCCTGTTCAGCAAGAAGTTCCAGTGCCCGGGGATCGATGGTTAAGATTTCTCTGCCGCCAAGGTACTCTACTTTTAAATATTCTGAACTGAGTTTTTTGTATTGGGTGTCGTCTTTAAGAATAGGAAAAGGCTCCTGGTATTGAAATTCCATATTTGATTTTTACGCGACAAAAATAATCAAATTAAAGGGATAATACCGAAACCTTAGCAGGACTTTTATCACATAAAAAAAGCACAGAAAGTATAAATTTCTATGCCTTTTTCATCATTCATCTTGTTGAGTACAAAGATAAACCGTGATCATGTCAATTTTTGTCAAGCACTTGAAGATTCATAAATGAATTACTGGAAGTTAAGGGAGTCTCGGATTGATAGTGATCCAGAATTTCCTGATGTTTCTCCTTTACGAGCTGTTTCAGTACCGTAGGTTTTATAACTCGGGCATTACTCATCCACTGGAAAATCCAGCCTACCAGTTCGCGGTTGATTCCGCAGCGCAGGGTCATAACATAATTACCGTTGTCGATTTTAGAAAAATTCTGTGAGTGGTGCCAAAAATGGTGTTTTACGAATTCTGCAGTAAGTTCAGAAAATTCAATTTCAATATCGTAGATTTCATCGTCCATATTATTGGTAATACCAAACCTGTTTTCCATTTCACGACTCAGGGTGGCTAGAAGATCCCTGTTATCAAACATATTATTGGTCAGGCTGTATTTTTTAAGCTGGTTGAGCGCGATAGCTATAATTTTATTTTTTCCTTTCACAAAGCCTAATAGATGAATAACACCGCGATGATAAAGAATCTGCAGCGGGAGGAAATCTACCGGATACGCAATAGCCTGTGGGATCGAAGTGTAGTCGTAACCTACTTCTAACAGTCTCATTTCTCTTTTATGCTGAATGCTCCATATGGCATCATTCAATGTTTTTTGATAGCCATCTAAGGAAAGCAGCTCATAAAAATAGCTGTTAGCAATCTGCTGGTCGGCGAAAACCGAAAAATCTTCGAAATTACTTTTGCTATAATTTTTATAAAAGAGATTCTCGATCCGGTCAAAAGTTTCTTCACGGGATTTCACCAGGGGTAGCGGCATTAGGTTTTTAAAAAGCAGATAACTCTGGATATCGAACTCATTGAGTTTTGCTGAACTTTTATCATACTCAATTTTCCAGGTTTTTTTGTTTTTTTCACCTTCTGTAATAATGAGTTTTTCATTGTGCTGCACGATATCTTCGAGTTCATCCAGATAACGGTATAATGTTCTTTCAGAGATATTGAGGTCGTGAGACTTCGCCCACTGCTTAATAACTTCAATGTTTACAGGTCCCCGCTTGAGACGGTTGTAAATTCTTAGCAAATTTCTAGATTTCTTAGACATAAATTTTTCTTCTCTATCAAATTTAGTTAATAATCTGTATAATATGGAGTTAATCTATTTATTTTTAATTCTGCATCAAATAGGAAAAACGTAACTTTAATCATTAAAATTTAACATCAATGAATTACAGAAAAGAACACGATACAATGGGAGAAGTTCAGGTTCCTGCTGATAAATTTTGGGGCGCACAAACAGAACGGTCCAGAAACAACTTTAAAATAGGACCAGAAGCATCGATGCCGCATGAAATCATCGAAGCCTTTGCCTATCTGAAGAAAGCCGCAGCCTTTACCAATGCCGAATTGGGAGTGCTAGCAGAAGAGAAACGGGATGCGATTGCAAAGGTCTGCGACGAAATTTTAGCGGGAGAACTTGATGATCAGTTTCCGCTCGTGATCTGGCAAACCGGTTCCGGTACGCAGAGCAATATGAATGTGAATGAAGTGATTTCAAACAAAGCTCATGTGAACAGTGGCGGTGTGCTTGGGGAAAAATCGGAAATCCACCCGAACGATGATGTCAACAAATCACAGAGTTCCAATGATACTTACCCTACAGCGATGCATATTGCCGCGTACAAAAAGGTAGTTGAACATACGTTGCCGGCTGTTGAAAAACTCAGAGATACGCTTCACGCTAAATCTGAAGAATTTAAAAATATCGTAAAAATCGGCAGAACGCATCTTATGGACGCCACTCCTTTAACCCTCGGGCAGGAATTTTCCGGATACGTAGCACAGCTTGATTATGCCATGAAGGCCATTGCCAATACTTTTGACCATCTTCAGGAAATCGCTTTAGGCGGAACCGCCGTAGGGACAGGACTGAATACACCGGAAGGTTATGATGTGCTGGTGGCGAAATATATTTCTGATTTTACCGGACTTCCTTTTGTAACGGCGCCCAATAAATTCGAAGCCCTTGCAGCACACGACGCGATCGTGGAGACTCACGGCGCATTAAAACAGCTCGCCGTCGCACTTTATAAAATCGCACAGGATATCCGTTTTCTGGCCTCTGGGCCGAGAAGCGGGATTGGCGAAATTTTAATTCCAGAAAACGAACCCGGATCATCGATCATGCCGGGAAAAGTAAATCCGACCCAGAACGAAGCGATGACCATGGTTTGCGCACAGGTTCTGGGCAATGACACCACCATTTCTTTCGCCGGAACACAGGGGAATTATGAACTTAACGTCTTTAAACCTGTAATGGCGTATAACTTCCTACAGTCTGCGCAGCTTTTAGGCGACGCCTGTATTTCGTTTAATGACCATTGTGCAGTTGGAATTGAAGCCAATGAACCAAGAATAAAAGAACTTGTCGATAAATCTTTAATGCTGGTTACCGCATTAAATACTCATATCGGTTACGAAAATGCAGCGAAGATTGCGAAAACCGCACACCAAAACGGCACCACTTTAAAGGAAGAAGCAGTTAATCTGGGGCTTTTAACCTCCGAAGAATTTGATGAATGGGTAAAACCGGAAGATATGGTTGGAGGTTTAGCGTAAATCAACTCATCGAAAATTAAAAATCCCCGGAAATTTTCCAGGGATTTTGTTTATTAATCTACAGTGACGGAACTGGCGAAAAAATCTTCGAGTTCGCGCAAGGTTTCGGGATTTGTTCGGATGTCTTTCACGAGTTCGCCTTTGTTTAATACAACAATCCGGTCGCTCACTTCAGTAGTATGGGCAAGGTCGTGGCTGGAAATAAGAAAAGTAACTGACTCATTTTGAGACCATGTTCTGATGAGTTTTTTAAGCTTTATCTGTGTAGATGGATCCAGATTTGCAAAAGGTTCATCAAGAATAATGATTTCCGGAGTGCCGATAAGCGCCCCAACAATTCCTACTTTTTTCTGGTTGCCTTTCGAGAGGTCTCGCACATATTTTTTGGCATCCAGAATTTCACCGTTGAAGAAATCATCAAACTGTTTCAGGAACTCATTAACCGTCGTTTTATCCTGTCCGCGTAGTTCGCCGATAAAATAAAAATACTCTTCGGGCGTCAGATAACCAATAAGAAATGACTCATCGATAAATGCGGAAACTTTGTTTTTCCAGTTTTCGTTCTCATTTACTTTATCGCCGCCAATTTCAACAAAGCCGGATGACGGCTCTATTAAATCCAGCAAAAGCGAAAAAAGGGTTGTTTTACCGGCGCCGTTATTCCCTACCAATCCGAAACTTTCACCTTTAGGGATTTGGAGAGATTCAATATGAAGAACTTTTTTGCTGCCGTAAATTTTAGAAATATTTTGAATGTTTATCATGTTTATAGCTTAAATTATGCTGTTTTTTTGAAGGCTTCTATTGTTGAATATTTTTCGGATCTGTAAATTTTCACGATATAATCGAAAATTTTATCACGCAGTAAAAATCCGATAAGGCCTAAAGCTCCCAAACTTGCAACCGCAATTTCGATTCCCGCGAAAAATTTCACGAGTGCAAAAACGCCCATTGGGAGAACCATTTGCGGAATCATAATCAGCATTACTTTCATGTTAAAATTATTTCCTCCGCCGCCAAATGATTTGGAGCTGGAATTAAGGTCAATAGGTTTTTTGTTAAACGCTCCAGCCAAAAGCGTGAGGTAAGAATTCACCCCCAGATTATAAAGTCCGGCGGCAAAAATGGTAAGATAAAATTCCCAGCTGATGAGCAGGTAACCCAGCGCCAAAACCATAGAAACAGCGGTGGCAAGAACAACAAGCGCCCATTTCGCTTGCAGATAGTCTTTATATGGAACTTTCTGCGTCATCATCAACGGATAATAGGAACTGTCCCATGAAGGAACCCGCTGGCCGAACATAAACATAAATCCGCCGGTCACAAAGATTCCGAGAAAGACACGCATAAAATCTGTAGCATAAGCTTTTCCGGAAAAATAAAGAAGTCCGTAAAATAAAAACATAATCCCCGCAAATAACGCAGACTTTGCGGCTTTGCTTCTTTTCAGAAGTCGGATATCATTGTTGATGAAAGTGCCAAGTGTCCCGAAACGGTTAAGGAAATCAATATTTTCGGTTTTTCCTACTGCCTGTTCGAGTTCCAGTCCTTTGTCGAGATAAAAATTGCTGTAAATATTGCGGTAAGACCAATATCCGGCAGCAACAGCGAGCAGTACAGGAATTAAAAAAGCACCAGGAACTCCATAAAAAGCCTTAAAAATTTTTTCGGAAAAAGCAGAAAGATGTACGTAGCCGTAATATTCCAGAAAACCGAAAATAATCATTATTGCCGCTACAGTATATAGAACCAGATTCTGTTTATTCAATACAATATTTACGAAATTACTGAAATAGAACACTGCCATTATTCCTGTGAGAAACATCAAAACCCCGGCGATAGAATAACTCCCGTGGAAAATAAGCAAACCGCAAAACGGCAACAGAAAAAGCAGATAACCCCAATTAAAAAAATTGAAAATAATTTTCAGGATGGTATAATTCACCAGTTTTTTCTTGGTGATATTTTGTGTGAGAAATGGTTTGATGTTTTGCGTTGGCATTTGCTGAATAAAATACCTTAGAACCAAATCCAGCACCGCATAGTAAAGGAAATACCGCGAAAAAAGTACGATAGGATCAGTCTTTAACTTGTCTACTGAAATGAAATAAAGACCCACAGCCATCATTACAAAAGTAAAACTCATTCCTGCATACGCGAAAGCCATCAGAATTTTCATCGCAAGCTGTGCCCCGAATTGTGGATTCCTGATAAAACTCTTGAATTCTAACTTCAGTAAATTTGTATACATTCCATAGTTTTAAATATTAGTTAAAAACCTAACGGATTTGTTACAAAATAGATGAGATTAAAGCCCTTTTATCATCGTAAGAGATTTGTTTTGAAGCAAAAGATGATTATTTCATCAATTCCTGCGCCTGAGAAATTGCGGCAGCTGTAATTTTACTGCCTGAAAGAAGTTGCGCAATTTCCTGAAGCTTTTCCTCTTGGTTAAGCGGAATAATGTTGGAGCGCGTTCTACCTGAAATGTCTTCTTTAATAACTTTGTAATTATTGTTTCCTTTTGCAGCGACCTGTGCGAGATGGGTAATTACGATAAGCTGCATGTTCGTTGACATTTCCTTCATTACATTTCCCATTTCTTCCGCTACCTTTCCGGAAACTCCTGTGTCGATTTCATCCAGGATCAAAGTCGGAAGCTCAGCATTTTCAGCCATCAGTTTTTTAATCGAAAGCATCACTCTTGACCTTTCACCGCCTGAAATTGCCGATTGAATTGGCTTCAATGCAAAACCGGAATTGGCCTGAAACAAAAGCTGTATGTTTTCTTTGCCAAAGCTGTTATAATTCCCACTTTCGGTTAGTTCTACGGCAATCTTCGCTTTTTCCAGACCCAACTGTCTGAGCAATATTTCAATTTTATTGGTGAAAATTGGAATGTTCTTCCGGCGGTTGGCTGATAAATCGGCGGCCATTTTTGCCAGTCTGTTTTCAGAATCGGTTTTTTGCTTTTCTAGTTGAACGATGAGGTTCTCCAGATCGGCAAAACTGCTTTGTTCGCTCAGCAGATTGTCGCGGATTTCGATCAATTCAGAAACATTGAGAACACCATGCTTTAAAAGCAAAGCATTTACGATATTTAATTTTTGGTTCAGTGCGAGCAGGATTTCGGGACTGGTTTCCATTTTTTCAGCCTCGTCCTGAAGTTCAAAAACAATGTCTTTAAACTCAATGAAATTTTCCTGAAATCTTTGGTTAAGCAACGTAAACTCATGAGAAAGGTCAGCAACTTTTCCCAGTTTACTTTTGATATCGGTAATCGAGTCGAGGATGCCAATTTCTTCAGCATCCAGTTTGGCGAAAATTTGGGTCAGATTATCGGTAATCGTCTCCGCGTTTTCCTGTTTTTTTACCTGATTCTGAAGTTCTTCCAGATCAAGTTCATCCAGATTTGCATTTACAAGTTCATCTACCAGAAAAGCTTTATAATCGCTTTCTTTATTGCTTTCGGCGAGCTGTTTTTTATGATTTTCTAAATCTTTCAGCAGGGTTTTGTATTGGGAAAATTCGGTTTGGTATTTTAAAATGAGAATTTTATTTTTCGAAAGACCGTCAATGATCTGAAACTGGTATTCTTCATCAAAAAGATTGGAGGTTTCGAACTGCGAATGAATGTCGATTAGCTTTGTAGAAAGGCTTTTGAGAAGGTCCAAAGTTACCGGGACGTCATTGACGAAAGCCCTGGATTTTCCATTAGGAAGTATTTCGCGGCGGATTACTGTTTGCGGTTCGAAATCAAGGTCGTTTTCTTCAAAAAAAAAGTGAAGATTTTCGTTGATCGCAAATTCTGCTTCCACGATGCTTTTGGTTTCCGAATTCTGAATGGATTTGGCATCAGCTCTTTCGCCCAAAATCAGGCGCAATGCACCAAGAATGATCGATTTTCCTGCACCGGTTTCTCCCGTAATTACCTGTAAACCTTTGTTTAAAGTAATTTCGAGGGTGTCGATAAGTGCAAAATTCTGAATGAAAATCCTTGAAAGCATGTTTTAAATGGCGAATTACAATGTTTTGAAAACTAAATTAAACGCAAATTTAATGTTTTGCTTTTTAAGTCGGAAATTAAATGATCATCATAAAATTTCCCTGTCATTCAGTTTATTTCCACTTATTCCATTTGCTGTCGATATCTTTTGGCGAAAGTGTTATGAAAAGTGATTTCAGGTCAGCCATATTCACATTCGGGCTGTTACCGTTGCTGAAGATGTCGAATATTTCCTGCTTTTTGGTGTCAATAAAAATATTGATCGGATAGTTCATCTGAAAATTATTTTCATAAGTTTTCAGCTGCATCAGCGCATCTGCAATAATTTTCTTGCCCGAAGCCTGATCCTGTTTTCCCAAATTATCTAAACCTGCGCGGTGATAGGTGTAGAAAATGTTTCGCAAGGTGTTTTGCTCGGGTTTCATGATATTGTCGATTAATGCCGCGCGTGTTCGGGTCCCTTCGATCAGCGACCATCCTGCGTAATTCTGATTCTGTGCGTTGTTTGAGATTTTCTGTGCTTTTTCGAACCACTGCTGCCCGCCGCGAACTTTGAAGCTGTCGCCGTCGTAACCTAAAATAGTATAAACATAAAAACTCACTACATCGATTAAATTTTTCCCTGAAAACTGTCTTTCATTGAAAACAAGATTTTCATTTTCGGTATAATCAAACCCAAAGTTGGTGTCATTAATATTCATCAGGGGCGTTTCATAGGTCGTGTTGAAAACCGGGCGAACTGCCTGCACCACAATACTTCCTTTAAAATTATTGCTGCCGCCACGCTCTGAAATTACAATAGCAAAATTGCATTTTATCTTCTCGAAATTCTGAAGTTTTTTCCCCGTCCAGCTGGTATTGTTGATAAAATCCCGAAGATTTTTTTCTAAAGTTTTGTAAACCTGGTTATTGCTTCCGCCCAATTGCTGCGCGTTTACCTGAACTGTTGCCAGAAGTTCCTGTGAAAAACTAAGGTTATAGGAAAATATAAGGATAAATAGCGTGAGAAGTTTCTTCATGTTTGTGATAATAATTGAAAACGGAAATTTAGTCATATTATTTCAGAATCTCTTCTTCCATTAAGTTTAAAATATCTTTTGCGACTTCGTTTTTTGTTTTCAAGTTAAATTCTTTTCGGTCGGTTTTGGTGAAGATTTTAATTTTGTTTGTGTCGCTTTTAAATCCGGCTCCTTCGTCGCGCAGAGAATTCAGGACAATCATATCGAGGTTTTTTTTCTGAAGTTTACCTAATGCATTCTCTTCTTCATTTTGAGTTTCCAGTGCAAAACCTATTAAGAACTGTTTCGATTTCCTTTCGCCCATGGTTTTAAGGATATCAGGATTTTTAACCAATTCGATCGTTAAAGAGTCATCATTTTTTTTGATTTTTTCTCTGGCGATTTCCTTTGGAGCGTAATCGGCTACGGCTGCACTTGCGATCGCAATGTCTGCTGTTTCGTAATATTCAAAAACTTCATTGAACATTTCCGTTGCGGAGGTTACGCGGTGAATTTCAATATTCGGATGAGAAGAACTCAAAGAACTTGGTCCCGAAATTAAAATCACTTTTGCGCCACGTTTTGCAGCTTCTTCAGCCAAAGAAAATCCCATCTTTCCAGAAGAATGATTTCCGATAAAGCGTACGGGATCAATCGCTTCGTAAGTTGGTCCTGCTGTAATGAGGACCGTTTTACCAAACAAGGTTTTCGAGCCTTGGTTTGAAACTAAGAAATTTTCAATTCTTTCAGCAATCGTTTCCGGCTCTGCCATTCGTCCCTGGCCAACCAATCCGCTCGCCAGTTCTCCTATTTCGGCAGGAATAATAATGTGACCGAAATCTTCAGCTAATTCCAGATTCTGTTTTGTAGAAGGATGTTCGTACATGTCGAGATCCATCGCAGGCGCAATCATTACGGGACATTTTGCCGACATATAGGTTGCAATGACCAGATTATCACACATGCCGTGAACCATTTTGGCCAATGTATTTGCGGTACAGGGCGCAATTAAGATTAAATCTGCCCAGAGCGCGAATTCAACATGATTGTTCCAGGTGCCGTTTTCCGAATAAAAATCAGAAAACACCGGATTTTTAGAAAGGGTAGAAAGGGTAAGTTTCGAAACAAAATTGTCTGCAGAAGGTGTCATTAAGACCTGAACTTCTGAGCCTTTTTTTATGAGGTCGCGGATGAGGTAATTGATTTTGTAAGCGGCAATTCCGCCGGTAATACAGATGAGTATTTTTTTTCCCTGAATTGCCATTTCAAACTGTTATTTAGGTCTAACGAATTTAGTTAAAATTTTAGAATTACCGAAAGCCAGAGCGTTGGTGTAAAATAAAAAAGCCACAAAAGCTTTTGCTAATGTGACTTTGTATGGTTTTGGACAAAAATTAGTTTCTCTCGTCTGTATTTCTGAAGTAAATTTCGTCATCAAGCCATTCCTGGATTGCAATAGACGTTGGTTTCGGAAGTTTCTCGTAGTGTTTTGAGATTTCGATTTGCTCTCTGTTTTCGAATACTTCTTCCAAAGTAGAGTTGTGCACCGCGAATTCATCTAATTTATTATGAAGTTCTGAGCGGATTTCTGCATTAATCTGCTCTGCTCTTTTCCCCATAATTACAATGGCTTCGTAGATAGAACCTACTTTTTCTTCAATTTTATCTTTGTCGTAAGTGATGGTACTTAATTCGGCTTTAGAATCTTTAACGCTCATTTTCAGTGAATTATTTATATTTAAAGTCTGCAAATATACAGCTTATTTTTGAATATTAAAAGTTGCTGCCGGAGCCGGAGTCGAAAGTGCTGCGCTGTCTCTCTTGATCTGGTTGGCTTTTTTCTCAGCTTCTCGCTGGTCTTTTTCCAGATTCAGTCTGGCTTCTTCTTCCTTCTGTTTTTCCTGAAGCTCTTTTTTCCTAGCTTCTACTTTTTTCTCCAGTTCAAGGAACGCTTCTTTCTCTTTAGCCAGTTTGTTTCTAAGATCTACAGCAATCTTGGCATTTTCGGTTCCCGGCATATCGCGCTCTACCTGTTTTGTGAATGCAAGCGCATTTTCGATACGGTCTTTTTTCAGGTCATAAACAGAGTTTACGGCAAGTTCATATTTAGACCTCAAGATGTATTCGTAAATTTTCGGAGCCAGTTTTGTACTTGGGAAATCATTCAAAACATTCTCGAAAGCTACATTAGCGGCTTTATAATCAGCCATTTTGTAATACTGTCTCGCGTTTTCGTACGCTTTGAATTCGAGTTTATAACTCAGTTCATCAATCAGTTCATTGATGTTTTTAGACTTTTCTGAATTCGGATAGTTATTCAGGAAATTCTGAAGTTCGTTAATCGCAAGCTCGGTACTCGTCTGATCAAGATTATAATCCATAGATCCTTCATAAAAACAGAGAGCAGACATATAAGCTGCGTCTTCAGCTCGTGGATCCTGAGGAAAGGTCACCGCAAAATTTTTGAACTGGTGGCCTGCAAGCTTGTAATTTTTATCGTAGTAATTGGCGTAAGCTGAATTGTAAACTACATTCGGCGCATCATCAGTTCCTGCGACAAGGTTTGAAAGCCTCTCGTACAGCGCGAGAGCATTGGTCCATTTTTTATTTTCGAAATTCTCGTTCGCAACTTTCAGGATATAATCTTTGTCTGCGCTTTTCATTGCCATTTCCTGTTGTTTGTTACAGGCGGATAAAGCAAAAATAGCCAGCAGTACTATCAAATATTTTCTCATAAATCTTTTAAAGCGAAAATGATGGATTTTCATCTTCTGCGGTTCAGTCTGCAAAAATATAATTTTTTTATCAATAGATTTTTTTTTGTGATAATTTAACTAATAAATTAACTGAATTTTCTGTTCCGAACTCGATTTTCCAGGTAAATCAGTTAGTCTGGTATCCCAAAAGTGAAAAAACGGTGACCAAAAGGTTAGCAAGAACTTTTTTTTCTGCATCCTGAAGATAATTTTCCTCTTTTCCCGAAACATAAAGTTCGTAGAAGTTTTTATTTCTGATGACAAACAGCGAGGAGCCTAAAATCACGGTCAATACATCTTCCGGCTTTGGCGCATTATGGAAAACTCCTGACGCGACTCCTTTTTTTATCACCTCGTCGAGTTTTGAAGTGAATGTGGTGTAGAATTCAAGCAGATCGTCTTTCAGGTGTTCGGTGTGGCGAAGTTCCTGTGTTACGAAACCGTGGAAATAATTGAATTTAAATAACTGGTTTACAACATATTTAACCAGTTCTTTCATCTGCATTTCGGGTTTTCCGTCTTTGATGACTTCTGCAAATTCAGCGAAACTTTCGCGCGTTTTCTGAACCCGGTAACGGTACAGATACGACATCATTTTCTCCTTAGAACCGAAATAATAGGAAATCATGGCCACATTAATATTCGCCTGCGAAGAAATATCTCGGATGGATGTTCCTTCGAAACCTTTTTTGGCAATTAATTTTTCCGCAACATCCAAAATATGAATCTGTTTTTCCGAAAATTTCTTCTTCATAGCTGTTAATTTACGTAAAGTTAAGAAATTATAAGGAAATTTCAAACGAATGTTTAATGTTTTAAGGCAGTTTTTTTAATAATTTTGAAAATGAGTTTTTTCGATTTCCATCACCACGATTCGGGTAAAAATTTCGGGATTTATAATTTGAAATTCACTGAAATTCCACCTGAAAATTACTTTTCTGCGGGAATTCATCCAGATGCTGTCTCCGATGGTCTAGATGAAAAGCTACATTGGCTGCGAGAGATTTCTGCCCACGAAAACTGTGTTGCAATCGGCGAATGCGGACTCGATGGTTTGATTGATGTTGACGAAGAACTTCAAAGGAAGGCGTTTTTTTGCCCAAATCGAGATCGCCAATTCGGTGGAGAAACCTTTAATCATTCACTGTGTCAAAAGATTTTCACAACTTCTTCAGTTTCGCAAACTTGCTGCAGTTCCAATGATTGTCCACGGTTTTAATAAGCGGAAAACGATTGGTGATGATCTTCTTAAAAACGGATTCTGTTTAAGTTTTGGAAAATCAGTTTTGTATAATGTAAATTTGCAGGATTTTGTGAAAGACTTTCCTACAGAGCAACTGTTCCTCGAAACCGATTCTTCAGACTTTGAACTCAAAGAACTTTATGAAAAGGTCGCGGAACTTAAAAAAATCAGTTTGAAGGATTTACAGCACAAAATCAAAGAAAATCTTAGAAACCTAAATATTCCCCTATAAAAATGGAGAAAAAATGGCTGGAACGGACAGAGCTTCTTATCAAAGAACAGGGAATTGAGAAACTACAGAACGCAAATCTCCTCGTGGTAGGTTTGGGTGGAGTAGGCTCTTTCGCGGCTGAATTTCTGACACGTTCGGGAGTTGGGAAAATGACCATTGTGGATGGCGATACGGTGGACATTACGAATATTAACCGCCAGCTACCCGCACTGCATTCTACCGTAGGAAAGTCAAAGGTTGAGGTCGTTTCGGAAAGACTGCTAGACATTAATCCAGAGTTGCAACTCACCAAAATCAATGAATTCCTGAATCCTGAAAGAATGGAAGAAGTGATTGGAGCTGAAAAATTCGATTATATTCTCGACTGTATTGACAGTGTGACGCCTAAACTTGCACTCATCATCACCGCAAAAAGAAAAAAAATAAAAATTGTAAGCTGTATGGGCGCCGGCGGGAAAATGGATCCTTCAAAGGTTATGGTTCGTGATATCAGCAAAACTTATAATTGTTTCCTGGCCAAAAATGTGCGCAAACGTCTGAAAAAAGAACAGATCAACAAAGGAATCCGCTGTGTCTTTTCCAACGAAATCCAGAATGAAGAAAGTTTGAAGATGACCGACGGCGCGAATTTCAAAAGGTCTTTTTATGGGACCAGCAGCTTTATGCCAGCGATTTTCGGGTTGTATGCTGCTGCTGAAGTTATTAATCACTTGCTCAAAAAAACTGATGACTGATTTCAAATTTCCCAGAGAGGAAAAACTTAAACATAAAAGTGAAATCGATCTGCTTTTTGCAAAGGGAAAATGGCAGACCTGCGGAAATCTGCGGATTATTTCTATTGATCTTGAGAAAAAACCTCAGGAAGGTTTTCTGATTTCAAACCAGAAATTTGGAGTCTCTGTTTCGAAGAGATATTTCAAGAAAGCCGTAGACCGCAACCGGATTAAAAGATTGCTGCGCGAAGCCTACCGCCTTAACAAAGAAATTTTCACCGACGTTTTTGGGGAAAAATCAATATCAATGATTTTCTGGATTTCAAACGAAAAACCAAGCAGTTTTCAATCTCTGGAAGAAAATTTCCTAACCCTCTGTAAATCAAAAAAATAAAATTTAATTTTTTGGAATGCATTATTTTGTAAATTTGATTGTTAATCTAAATCCATCAAAAAATGTCAGATCAAATTCCATTTCTTCCCTATATCATCAGTGCATTCATCGGAATCGGACTTGCCGCAGCAACAGGTTTCAGGGTTTTCATGCCAATGTTCGCCGTCAGTTTGGCTTCCTATTTAGGCTGGATTCCCATGAATGAAAGTTTTGAGTGGTTAGCCGGACTACCAACATTGATTACCACAGGAATTGCGATGGTTGCTGAAATTCTTGCGTATTATATTCCTTTTATTGACCACCTTTTAGATACGATCTCGGTTCCACTCGCCACCATTGCAGGTTCGGTGATGTTCGCCAGTCAGTTTGCCGATATCGGGACTTTTCCGCAATGGGCTTTAGCGCTAATTGCTGGTGGCGGAACCGCAGCAGCCATAAGTTCCGGTTTTGCAGGAACACGTGCTGCATCTACAGCGACGACCGGCGGCTTAGGGAATTCAGTAGTCGCTACAGCAGAAACTGCGGGTGCAGGAATTATGTCTTTTCTGGCGCTGGCGGCACCGGTAATTGCATTTATCGCTGCCGTGGCACTCATTATTACCGTACTGGTTTTAGGAAAAAAACTTTGGAGGAAATTCAGGAATTTTAATTCAGACCGAAATGCTAAAGTGATAAATATAGACGCAGTGGATCAAAAAAATTTGGAATAGCTGGCTTTTACTTCTGGAAAAACATTTTGACGGCGACCACGAACATAAGAATTGCAAACACTTTTCTCAACATTTCCTGAGAAAGAGTAATCGCTGTTTTACTCCCGAGATAACTCCCCAGAACGAATCCTGCACAGAGCAGAAGCGTTGTTTTAATATCAACATTTCCTGTTTTGTAATAATTCATGACTCCAAGAATTCCGACAGGAAGAATTAGAAGTGCTAACGTCGTTCCCTGCGCTTTATGCTGGGTGAAACCGAAGAGTAAAACCAGTACCGGTACCATCACAATACCTCCGCCGATGCCCACCAAACCGCTTAAATAGCCGGCCAATAATCCCAACAGTATAAGTCCGATAATAAGTGTCGCATCCATTTTCATGAGGTTTTAGTTATTTGTTCTGTCTTAAATCTTTAACGAAACTGATCTGTTCGGCGAAATAGGTTTCTTTTTCCGGATGTTTTTCTGATAAAATCTGGTAAGCTTTTATGGCCTTGGAATACAGCTTCTGTTCAACGTAAAGTTTCGCAAGTGTTTCGGTCATCAGGTGCGAAATATTATCGCTTTTTTCCTTCACTACAAAATCTGATTCTTCTTTAAGTTTTGAAATTTTCGGTTCTTTCACGATGAAATTTTCAATAACAGTGTTTTTTATTTCTGCTTTTGAAGTGGGCTTTTTAACAGAATCGGTTTGAGTTCTGTCGATTTTAAGCCAGTTCTGCCAGGTGTTGATGAAAGTCGGAATGTTACTTTGTTCGAGTTTTACGTTTTCTTCCTCAAATGGTTTTTCAGTTTTAGGTTCAATGGCAGCTACATTCTGCCCGAAAAACGAAACATTGAAGACAGGTCTTTCCTC
>JAANMY010001032.1_pt1 | contig 34301 bp, 42 predicted proteins | sample 7279691 | NCBI WGS metagenome assembly JAANMY01 (sample SAMN14094543, study PRJNA606508) | bioreactor metagenome | isolation source: A lab-scale SPAN reactor treating ammonium-rich wastewater day 388 | place: Ireland: Galway | collected 2018-02-07
TGAAGCGCCAGACCGAGAAAATGGCGCTGGCGCTGGGTGTTGTCGGGCTTATGAACGTGCAGTTCGCGGTCAAGGACGGCGAAATCTATGTGCTGGAAGTCAACCCGCGCGCCAGCCGCACCGTGCCCTTCGTCGCCAAGGCCACCGACAGCGCCATTGCCTCGATCGCGGCGCGGCTGATGGCGGGCGAACCGATGAGCAACTTCCCGATGCGCGCGCCCTATCCGGCCGGCGTCGGCCCCGACAGCCCGCTGCCGCTGGCCGATGCCAATACGCTGGCCGACCCGATCACCCCCTGGTTCAGCGTCAAGGAGGCGGTGCTGCCCTTCGCCCGTTTCCCCGGCGTCGATACGCTGCTGGGGCCGGAAATGCGCTCGACCGGCGAAGTGATGGGCTGGGACCGTTCCTTCCCGCTGGCCTTCCTCAAGGCGCAGATGGGTGCCGGAACCATCCTGCCGGAAAGCGGGCGGGTGTTCGTCTCGGTGCGCGACGGCGACAAGACCGGGGCGCTGGCCGGGGCGATGCGCGATCTGGCCGGTATGGGCTTCGAGGTGGTGGCGACCGGCGGCACGGCGAAATGGCTGGCCGCGGCCGGGGTGGACACCACGCCGGTGAACAAGGTCTATGAAGGCCGCCCCAACATCGTTGACCGGCTCAAGAACGGTGATATCGCGCTGGTCTACAACACCACCGAGGGGGCGCAGGCGGTGGCCGACAGCCGCGACATCCGCCGCGTCGCGCTGATGGACAAGATCCCCTATTTCACCACCGCCGCCGGGGCGATTGCCGCCACGCAGGCGATGATGGCCCGGCGCGAGGGCTACGGGGTGCGCACGCTGCAGGGCTGACGCCACGTCGCTTGAACCGCAGGCCCGCGCCGCGCGACCCAGGGGTCCGCGGCGCGTTCCTTTTCGCGGCGCAAGAAATCGAGGTTTCACGATGAGAATAGTGCTGTTTGCGGCGCTGCTGGCGCTGCTGGCGCCAACCCCCGTCAACGCCCAGCCGCGCCCCTTCGGGCAGGTCGGCGGCTGGGAAACCGGGGCGGAATTCCTGGACCGGCAGTTCTTCGGCTGTGGTGCGGCGCACCCCGGGCGGTCAGGCTTCATGGGAATCGCGCTCAATGTCGTGGGCGAATGGTGGATGGTCCTGGGCTTCGTCGGCGTGGAGGGCGAACGCCCGGCGCGGCTGTTCGTCGATGGCCAGCCCCTCGCCGCCCGGACAGCCCGGAGCGACGGCTATACCGTCTCTGTGCTGCTGAGCGCCGACGACATCGCGGCGCTGTCCCGTGGCACCCGGCTGCGCGTCGAACTCGCAGACGGACGCGCCGAATGGGCCCTGGCGGGCAGCGAGGCGGCGATGGCGATGGTCAGCGCCTGCGTGGCGCGCGGCGGCGGCTGAGCCGGATCAGCCCGCTTCGACCGGCCAATGCCGCGCCAGGTCTGTCAGCCCGGCGCGGATCAGATCCTCCAGCGCGCCGGGATCGGCCTTGTCCAGCGAGGTCAGATAGAGGCAGGACTTGCCCAGCTTGTGGGGCCCGATCCGCGCCAGGATCGGCGCGAAATCGGCATAACCCGGCAGGATATAGAGCACCAGTTGCGCCTTGCGCGGGCTGAAACCGGTCGCCAGATACACCCCGGAATGCCCGCTGTCATACCGATAGGCATAGCGCCCGTAACCGATGATCGACGGCCCCCAGAGCCGGGGCTCGAACCCGGTGGCCCGGCGGAACAGCGCGTCCAGCCGATGCCCTTCGTCGCGGCGCCGCGGGGGTTCAACGGACCGCAGAAAGGCCTCGACGCTGGCACCGGTCGGACGGGTCACGGGATCGGGCATGGCAACCTCCTGCCGATCAGAATGCCCGTGGGTCCGCCGCGCGGCAAGCCCGGCCGATCAGCTTTCCTGGCGCAGCAATTCGGTGATCAGCACATCCTGCACCATCGGCCCCACCTCGCCGCGGGCGGTTTCCAGCAAGGTCCGCCTGAGCGCCAGCAGGGCCTCGCCCGAGGTAAAGATGCCGTCGAACCCGCCGATATTGGCGTGATCGAACAGCCGCTGCAGGAACACCGCCCGCAGACGGGCCTCATCCGTGGCCAGCGAGAAACTGTGGCCGACCGACAGTTCCAGCGCGACACCGATCACCACCATGGCCCGGACCCGCCCCTCGGTAATCAGTGGCACCACGAACTGGTTGGGCAGACGCACCACCTCGGTCGGGCCGCTGGCGGGGGCTGCATGGCTGGCGCTGGCCCCGTGACCCGAAGCGGCGGCGGGTGCGGCGCCGTGGCCGTCCGCCGGGACATCGGCATGCGCGGCGGCGCTTTCGTCCTGCGCTTCCGGCGCCGGTTTCAGGAACCAGCCCGCACCGGCGCCCGCGCCCAGCCCGATCAGCAACAACAGGATCGGCAGCAGCTTTTTCATCGCCCTCTCCTCAGAATGGCATCACGATATCGACGATCTGCTGGCCATAGCGCGGTTGCTGCATCTGGCTGATCTGGCCGCGCCCGCCATAGCTGATGCGCGCGCCGGCGATCCGGTCATAGGCTATCTCGTTGCGCCGCGAGATATCGGCGGGCCGGATATAGCCCGTCACCAGCAACTCGCGCAGCTCGTTGTTGACGCGCACCTCCTGACTGCCCTCGATCCTGAGCACACCGTTGGGCAATTGCTCGATGATCGTCGTTGCCACCCGCAGGGTCAGACGCTCGTTGCGGCTGACGGTGCCCTGCCCCTGGAAGGTGGAGTTGGATTGCAACGATACCGCATCGGCCATGCTGGCCCCCTCGGGCAATTGCTCGTCGATCAACTGGGGCAGACCCAGAAGCTGCGGCACGCCCATGCTCTGCGCACCGGCCCGCCCGCGGGCGCTGGTGTTCGACATCTGGGCGCTGTCGTTGATTTCGATCACCACGGTCAGGATATCCCCCGGCCCGGTCGCCCGCCGGTCGCCGAACAGCGACCGCTGCCCCGACGACCACAGCGAGGCGGTATCGACGTCGCGGCGGCGCTCGGTCACTTCGGGCAGCGGCAGGGAATAGAGCGCGTGGTGTTCGAGGTTGGTCGCCAGCGGGGTGAATTCGGGGGCCTGGCCGACCGTGGCCAGATCGGTACAGGCGGCAAACGGCAGGATCAGCAGGAAACGGCGCATGGAGGCTCCTTTCACGGCACGCTCACCAGCCCCGGGCCGACAACCGTGCCCGAGACCGTGCTGCGCGAGGCCAGATTCATGATGCGGATCTCGTCGCCCTCGGCGCCGCGACCCATGGCGCGCCCCTCGGCGCGGATTTCGAGCCCGCCTTGCCGGAACAGCAGCGTCACCAGTTGGTTGCGCTCTACCTGCGCGGGCGGGCCAAGGCTGGCCACCGGGATCGGCCGCCCGGCATAGAGGGTGACACGCGCTTCCAGCCCCAACACCTCGTCGGGATGGATCGCGGCCCCCGGCGGCGCGCTGTCGGTCAGCAACACCAGATCGGCGGCGTCGATCTGCGTCCCGGCCCTGAGCGTGCGCGCAGCGACCACCACATCGGCCTGCACCGGAGCGGCGAGCAGCAGCGCCACCGCGATGAGAAGCGGCTGGCGCATCACCGCACCTGCGCCGTGGCCGACATCATCTGATCGGCGGCGGTGATGACCTTGGCGTTCATCTCATAGCCGCGCTGCGCCTTGATCATCTCGGTCAGTTCGCGCACCGGATCGACAGAGCTTTCTTCCAGATACCCCTGGCGCACCGTGCCCAACCCGTCCTCGCCGGGGGCCGAGACCAGCGCCGGGCCCGAAGCCTCGGTTTCGACGAACAGGTTCGAGCCCAGCGCCTCCAGCCCGCGCTCGTTGGTGAATCCGGCAAGGCTGATCTGGCCCAGCCGCTCGGGTTCGACCCGGTCGGAAAAATAGGCATAGACCTCGCCCTGCGCGTTGATCGAGATCTGTCGCGCGTCGGTCGGAATGGTGATCCCCGGCGCCACCTCATAGCCGTCCGAGGTGACGATCAGCCCCTCGCCGGTGCGCTTGAGCCCGCCGTCGCGGGTATAGGCGGCGCGCCCGTCGGGCAATGTCACCTCCAGCCAGCCGCGCCCCTCGATGGCGAGATCGAGGTCGCCGCCGGTCGCGCTCAGGGTGCCTTGCTGCACCATCATCGACACCGACGCCGGCCGCGCCCCGAGGCCAAGCTGCACCCCGGTCGGCACCAGCGTTCCGTCCGAGGCCGAGATCGTCCCGGCCCGGGTATGCTGCTGATAATGCAGATCGGCGAATTCGGCGCGGCGGGCGTTGTAGCCGGTCGTCGACATGTTGGCGAGGTTGTTGGCCACGGTATCGACCCGCATCTGCTGGGCGCTCATGCCGGTGGCGGCAATCTGTAGGGCACGCATGATCTCTCCTATCGGCCCAGGGTCTGGACCACGTTGCGAATACGCTCGTCCTCGCGGTCGAGGAATTTCTGCCCGGCCTCATAGGCGCGCTGCACCTCGATCATCCGGGCCATCTCGCTGATCGGGTTGACGTTCGATTCCTCGAGAAATCCCTGCAGGATCGCCGGGCTTTCGACCGGGAGGGTCTCGCCCGTGACCTCGTGCAGCACGCCCGAGGCGCGGCGCAACTGCGAGGGATCTTCGGGCACCACAAGGCCGAGCTGCGCCAGCGGCTGGCCATCGGCCGAAACGGTGCCGTCGCGGGCGATGGCGATCACCTGGGCCTCGGGCGGGATGAACACCGGCGCGCCCCCCAGATCGAGCAGGCGGTGCCCGTCCGGCGTGACCAGTTCCCCGGCCTCGTTGGGGGTGAAATGCCCGGCGCGGGTCAGCCGGTCGCCTTGCGGCGTCTCGACGGTGAAGAACCCCTCGCCCTCGATCGCCAGATCAAAGGAACCGCCGGTCATCGTCAGCCCGCCCTGCGTCAGATAGGTCTGGTGCGCGCGGGCGGTGGCCATGGACAGCGGCTCCTCGCCGCTGTCGAGGTTGCGGACGTATTCGGAAAACACCAGCCCCTCGCGGCGAAATCCGGTGGTGGACAGGTTGGCGATGTTGTGGGCGATCACCTGAATCTCGCGCAAGAGCCCCGACTGACGGGTGAGGGCGGTATATCCGGCGTTGTCCAACTCAGCCTCCGGCGACGATGGGCAGCACCTGCCCGTGAAAGAAATCCACCAGAAGCGCGGTCATCGCGCTCATGGACACCCAGAACACCACCAGCATGGCGAGGATCTTGGGCACGAAGGTCAGGGTCATTTCCTGAACCGAGGTCAGCGCCTGAAACAGCCCCACCGCCAACCCGGCCACCAGCGCCACGGCCAGAAGCGGCGCCGACATGGCGACGGCGACCCACAGGCCCTGGCGCAGAACGTCGAAGAAGGCGATCTCGGTCACGGGATCACACCGGCATGCGCAGGATTTCGAGATAGGCCTCGACCACCTTGTCGCGCACCGCCACCGCGGTTTCGACGGCAAGCTGCGCCTCGCTCAGCGCGGCGACCAGCGCATGGGGATCGGCGTCGCCGGTCATCGCCTGCTGGGCCGTGGTCTCGGCCCGTTGCAGCACCTGGCTGAAACTGTCGGCCAGCCGCGCCGCGCTGGTGGCCGGGCCACCGGCAGCGTCGGCATCGGGAGATGTGAGGGGTCGTGCCGCGCCGTAGGAACGGGCGGCCGCAAGGGCAGACATCTGCATCAGGATTCTCCTTATCTGCGCAACAGCCCGAGCAGGCTTTGCGTCATCTGTCGCGCCTGATCGAACATTCTGAGATTGGCCTCATAGGAACGCTGCGCCTCGCGCGCATCGGCAATCTCGACCATGACAGCGACGTTCGAACCGTCGTAATGGCCGGTCTCATCTGCCAGGATATGGCCGGGGTCGTAGATGCGGGTCAGTTCGGTCTGGTCCAGCCGCACCGGCCCGGTCCGGACGCCACTGGATTCGCCCATCGCATCGCCGGGCAATTCCATCGGCCTGAATTCCACCGTCTTGCGGCGATAGCCGGGCGTATCGGCATTGGCGATGTTCTCGGACACATGGCGCAAGCGGTTGGCCTGGGCCTGCATGCCGGACGCGGAAAGCGCGAGCGTGCTGTCAAGCGGGTTCATCGCCGTCACTTCCCGAGGCTGGCGCGCATCAGGTCGCGCGTCATGGAATAAATGCCCAGCGCGGTTTCGTGCTGCTGGCGGGCCTCGACCGCGCGCATCATCTCGAATTCCACGGAAACGGTGTTGCCATCGGGCGAGACGGTGGCCGGGCGCTGATCGGCCTGAACCATGTCACGCTCGCCGATCGAACCGTCACGGGTGGCCTGCCAGAATTCGCTGAAGGCGACGGCATCGCGCGAGCGATAGCCCGGCGTGTCGGCGTTGGCGACGTTCTGGGCGATCGCCTGCTGGCGGGTCGCGGCATGCGTCGCATAGGCCTGCGCCATACGCAGGATATCCAGGCTTTCGAACATGGGGTTCTCCCTTTGCTGGCTTACACGAAGCTTTAAGGCTGATTCGTTTAGAAACCGTAATCGGGCGTCACCACGACGCGCGTTGCGTCAGGAGGCGCTCATGTCAGTCTTTGATTCCCTCATGGCCGAACTGGGCGGCACCCGCGCCGTCCGCCATTTTGGCCGCATCTCGGATATGCGGGGCGCCACGCTGCTGGTGCAGGGCCTGTCGAGGCGGGCGCGGCTGGGCGACCGGGTGCTGATCGTCGGCAGCCAGGGCCAGCAAATCGGCGGCGAGATTCTGGCGATGAACCGCGACGGCGCCGAGATCCTGCCCGAGGCCGCGACCGAGGGGTTGGCCATCGCCGACCGGGTCGAGCATCTGGGCCGCAACGCCATCGCCCCTGACGAAAGCTGGATCGGCCGTGTCATCGACCCCTACGGCGAGCCGCTGGACGGGCGGCCGCTGGCGCGCGGCAAGACGCCGCGCGCGCTGCGCAATCCGCCGCCCTCGCCCGCACGGCGCAAGCGGCTGGGCGGGCGGCTGTCAACCGGGCTCGATGCCTTCAACACGCTGCTGCCGCTGGTGCGCGGCCAGCGTGTCGGCCTGTTCGCCGGATCGGGGGTCGGCAAGACCATGCTGCTGGGGCAACTGGCCCGCGGGATCGAGGCCGATGTCGTCGTGCTGGCACTGGTGGGCGAACGTGGCCGCGAATTGCGCGATTTCGTCGAGGATGTGCTGGGCGAGGCCGGACTGGCGCGGTCAGTCGTCGTCAGCGCCACCTCGGATCAGTCGCCGCTGGCCCGCCGCCGCGCTGCGCTGACGGCGATGAGCGTGGCCGAGCATTTCCGCGATTCGGGGCGCCATGTGCTGCTCTTGTGCGATTCCGTCACCCGCTTTGCCGAGGCGCACCGCGAAATTGCCCTCTCGGCGGGCGAGCAACCCTCGCTGCGGGGCTTCCCGCCCTCGACCGCACATCAAATCATGGCGCTGGCCGAACGGGCCGGGCCGGGCGAGGCGCATCAGGGCGACATCACGGCGATCTTCACCGTGCTGGTGGCGGGGTCGGACATGGACGAACCGGTGGCCGACATCCTGCGCGGCGTGCTGGACGGGCATGTGGTGCTGGAGCGGGCGATTGCCGAACGCGGGCGCTTTCCGGCCATCGACCTGATGCGCAGCGTCTCGCGCAGCCTGCCCGCCGCCGCCAGCCCCAGCGAAAACGCCCTGATCGCCGAAGCGCGGCGCCTGATCGGCGCCTGGGAGCGGGCGGAAATGATGGTGCAGGCCGGGCTATACGCGCAGGGCTCGGACCCGCTGACCGACCGGGCGATCAAGCTCTGGCCCCGGCTGGACGGCTTCATGGGCGGTCAGGGTGTCGCAACGACAACCGAGAGCTTCATGCGCCTGCGCAAGGTGCTCGACGGGTCATGACCCGCTGAGCCCGGCCCCCCGCGGGCGAGAAACCATTTGTAGCCGGGGGGCAATGCCTGTATCCGGGCCCCCGCGCGCTGGACGGCGCTCTGACCCCTTGACCAACGGGAGGGACCGAGATGCTGCAAACCCCCTATTACCTGATCGACAAGGCCCGCCTGCTGCCCAACATGGAAAAGATCGCCTGGCTGCGCGAGCAATCGGGTGCGAAATCCCTGCTGGCGCTGAAATGCTTCGCCACCTGGTCGGTGTTCGACTTCATGGCGCAGTACATGGACGGCACTACCAGTTCGTCTCTTTATGAGGTGCAGCTGGGGCACGAGAAATTCGGCAAGGAAACCCACGCCTATTCCGTGGCTTATGCCGATGATGAAATCGGCGAGGTGCTGGCGCATTCCGACAAGATCATCTTCAACACCATCGGCCAGCTTGCCCGGTTCGAGGCGCAAAGCGCCGGTCATGTGCGCGGCCTGCGCGTGAATCCGGGGGTTTCCACCTCGGGCTTCGATCTGGCCGATCCCGCCCGCCCCTTCTCGCGGCTGGGCGAGCATGACCCGGAAAAGATCGCCGAGGTGGCCGACAAGATCACCGGCTTCATGTTCCACAACAATTGCGAGAACGCCGATTTCGAACGGTTCGACGCCATGCTCTCGCTGATCGAACAACGCTTCGGCTTTCTGATCCGCCGCATGGACTGGATCAGCCTCGGCGGCGGCATCCATTTCACCGGCGAGGGCTATCCGCTGCAAAAGCTGGCCGACCGGCTGAAACGCTTTGCCGACCAGAACGGCGTGCAGGTCTATCTGGAGCCGGGCGAGGCGGCGATCACCGGCGCGGCGACGCTGGAGGTGACGGTGCTGGACACGCTGTTCAACGGCAAGAATCTGGCGATTGTCGACAGCTCGATCGAGGCGCATATGCTCGATCTGCTGATCTATCGCCAATCGGCAAAGATCGCCCCCGACGCGGGCCCGCACGAATGGATGGTCTGCGGCAAATCCTGCCTGGCGGGCGATATTTTCGGCGAGTTCCGGTTTGAACAACCGCTGAAACCCGGCGACCGGCTGTCGATCCAGGACGCCGCCGGTTACACAATGGTCAAGAAGAACTGGTTCAACGGGGTCAGGATGCCAGCCATCGCCCTGCGCGAACTGGATGGCAGCACCCGGCTGGTGCGCGATTTCGGCTATGAGGATTTCGCCGCCGCGCTGTCGTGACGACACGAAACAACAATCCCAAGGAGGGGCATGGGCGACATGAAACGCAACGTACTGATCATCGGAGCCGGGGGCGTGGCCCAGGTCGTGGCGCATAAATGCGCGCAAAACAACGATCTTCTGGGCGATATCCACATCGCCAGCCGGACCCTTTCGAAATGCGAGGCGATCATCGCCTCGGTGCATGACAAGGGGGCGATGAAAGTCGCGGGCGTTCTGAAGGCCCATACGATCGACGCGCGCGACAGCGCCGCCGTCGCCGCGCTGATCCGCGAGACCGGCTGCGAGATCGTCATCAACGTGGCGCAGGTCTTCGTCAACATGCCCGTGCTCGACGCCTGTATCGAAACCGGGGTGGCCTATCTGGATACGGCGATCCACGAGGAACCGGACCAGATCTGCGAAACCCCGCCTTGGTACGGCAACTACGAATGGAAACGCAAAGCAGCCTGCGCCGAAAAGGGCGTCACGGCGATCCTGGGCGTCGGCTTCGATCCCGGCGTGGTGAATGCCTTCGCGCGGTTCGGCATCGACGCCTTCGTGCCACAGGTCGAGTCGATCGACATCGTCGATATCAACGCCGGTTCGCACGGGCGCTGGTTCAGCACGAATTTCGACCCTGAGATCAATTTCCGCGAATTCACCGGCACAGTCTATTCCTGGCAGAACGGCGCCTGGCAAGAGAACGAGATGTTCGAGGTGGGCCGCGACTGGGATCTGCCGGTGGTCGGCACCCAGCGCGCCTATCTGACCGGCCATGACGAGGTGCATTCGCTGGCCACCCATTACCCGCAGGCCGATGTGCGGTTCTGGATGGGGTTCGGCGATCATTACATCAACGTCTTTACCGTGCTGAAAAATCTGGGGCTGCTGTCGGAAAAGCCGGTGACAACCGCCGAGGGGCTCGAAGTGATCCCGCTGAAGCTGGTCAAGGCGGTGCTGCCCGACCCGGCTTCTCTGGCACCCGATTATGTCGGCAAGACCTGCATCGGCACGCTGGTCAGGGGCCGCAAGGATGGCCAACCCGCCGAAGTGCTCGTCTACAACATCGCCGACCACAAGGAGGCCTATCTGGAGGTCGGCGCGCAGGGGATTTCCTATACCGCCGGCGTGCCCTCGGTCGCCGCTGCCCTGCTGATCGCCGAGGGCACCTGGGACGTGGCGCGGATGGTCAATGTCGAGGAACTGGACCCGAGGCCGTTCTTCGATCTCCTCGACCGCATCGGCCTGCCGACCCGCATCAGGGACGCGGCGGGCGACAGGGCCTGGAACGACTGAACGGTTTCCGCAGGATCCCGGCGGCGCGCGCGGGCAGGCCCGCGCGCAAGCCCTTTCGTGCGTTCAGGGGGGCCTTCTGCCCCCCTCTGCGCGCCAGCGCGCATTCACCCCCCGAGGATATTTGCCGCGCAAAGTTGGGGCGGGGCGGCGCCAAGAGTGAACAATTTTAGTCAAATTGTCTGTGCGGCCAACTTTGCGCTTCAAATATCCTCCGGGAGGGACCGGGAGGGTGGAAAACCCTCCCGGCGGGGGTGCGGGGGCTGGCCCCCGCTCCGCCCTCAGCCTTCGGGCACGAAGCTGGCGAATTTCGCCTGCTGGGCGATCAGCACCGCCTGCGTGCGGCTTTGTACGCCAAGTTTGCGCATGATGGCCGTGACATGGGCTTTCACCGTCGTCTCGGCGATCGACAATTCCCAGGCGATCTGCTTGTTCAGCCGTCCCTGGCACAGCAGATCGAGAATCCGCGCCTGCTGGCGGGTAAGCTGCACAAGGCGGGCGACGGCATCATCGTCGTTGCCATCCGTCGGCAGGTCGATGCCGTCGGGCAGCCACACCCTGCCTCGGCCCAGCGCGTCGAGCGCCTGACGGAAGCTTTCGCGCCCGGCGTGTTTGGGCACAAAGCCCGCCGCCCCGGCGGCGAGCGCGGCGTGCACCAGCCGGGGTTCGGCCATCGACGAAACCACCAGCACCGGCAGGCCGGGATGGGTTGCGCGAAGGCGGATCAACCCTTCCAGCCCCTCGACATCGGGCAGATCAAGGTCGAGCAGCAGGAGATCGGGCTGCGGCGCGTGGTCGAGCCGGGTCAGCGCGCCCTGCAGGGAATGCGCCGTATCGACCTCATGCACCCCGGCGACCGCGCGCAGGGTCAGGGCCAGCGCATCGCAAAACAGCGGGTGATCGTCGACGATGAGCGCCCGGGCGATTCGGCGGGGGGCATCGGGGCTGGCATTCATGGCGGGCTCCTGCGGATGGGGCCACGATAGCAGCACCGCCCGGTCGCGCAAAGCCGGGGTGCGGCGGCGGTTCTGCGACCAAGGTCTGAGAGACGAAAGCCTGCTTTCGCTGCCCCTTGCGCTGCCCTATGCTGGCGGCGCTGCGAGGGAGGAACCGCCATGCAACTGATCGACAGCCGTGTCATCTCGGCCCCGCCGGCAACTGTCTGGGCCGCGCTTCTGGATGCCGAGGTGCTCAAGGCCGCCGTGCCGGGCTGCGAGGAATTGTCGGGCAGCGTCGAATCCGGCTATGAGGCGGCGGTGGTGCAGAAGGTGGGCCCGGTGAAGGCGCGGTTTACCGGCCTTGTGACCTTTTCCGACATCGTCGAGGGCCAGAGCCTGACCCTGACCGGCGAAGGCAAGGGCGGTGCCGCCGGATTCGCCAAGGGCGCGGCGCAGGTGTCGCTGGAACCGGCGGAGCTGGAGGATGGCACGGCGGGCACCAAGCTGAGCTATCAGGTTGATGCCAAGGTCGGCGGCAAGCTGGCGCAGCTTGGCAGCCGGATCATCGACGGCTTTGCCCGCAAGATGGCCGACGATTTCTTTGCCCGCTTCGCCGAGGCTGTCGAGGGGCCGAAAGAGACCGAGGCAGAAGGTGACGGCGAGGCGCCGAAAAAGGGCTGGTTCAAGCGGATTCTGGGCAGCGACTAACGCCACCAGACCAGCGGATCGGCACCGATCACCGCCGGGTGCAGCCAGATCAGCAAGGCCCAGGCGGCCAGCCCGGCGAGCGTGGGCACCAGCGGCGGCGGCCCCGGGCGCCAGCGACCGGTCACAAGCGAGGCCAGCGGCAGCAGCGAGGTGTTGCGCGCCAGCACCGGCCAATCCGCCAGCATCCGCCGTTTGCGCCGGTCAATGGCGGTCATGCCGATCAGCGCGAACAACCCCAACGGGGCGAACAGCAGCAGATGCGCCAGATCGCCGTTGGCGATCAGATGCGCAAAGGCCCAGAGCGTCAACGCCAGCAGCACCGGGTGACGGCTGACCCCGGCGACGCCTGGTTGCGCCGGATCGAACGGCGACGCGCGCGAGCCAAAGCTGAGCGGGTTCACCCCGGCGATGGCATGTGCGGCCAGCAGGCAGGCGGCCAGCATCATCGCCAACGCCAGCCCGGCCTGCCAGGGGGCGGGCAGCCAGAGCGCGACAAAGGGGGCGCGCCCGGCGGCGACGATCACCCAGCCCAGCAACGCCAGCGACAGTAGCGAATAGGCGAGGCCAAAGCCCGCCTGTCCCAGCCGGGCGACCAGCGGCGCCTTCAGCCCCGGCCGTGCCGTCAGCGCATGTGAACCGAGGAACACCGCCATGGCCAGCGCGAATTCGCCCCATCCCGCCATCGTGTCGCCTCCTGCCCGGATTGACCCCGTCGCGTTTTCCCCGACAATGCCGCCAACCGCAAGGAGACTTCGATGCGAACCGAACCCGGCCCCGATGGGCTGCACCGCTGCGTCTGGTGCCTGTCGACCCCGCAGTATCTGGCCTATCACGATGATGAATGGGGCTATCCGGTGGCCGATGACCGGCGGCTGTTCGAAAAACTGGTGCTCGAAGGCTTTCAGTCGGGCCTGAGCTGGCGGACGATTCTGGAAAAGCGCGAGAATTTCCGCGCGGCCTTTGCCGGATTCGATCCTGCGGTGGTCGCGGGTTTCACCGAGGACGACATCCTGCGCCTGCTGGCCGACAAGGGTATCGTGCGCCACCGCGGCAAGATCGAGGCGACGATCAACAACGCCCGGCGCATGCTGGAACTGGTCGCCGCCGAGGGATCGCTGGCCGCCTATGTCTGGCGGTTCGAAACCGAAGGAACGGAACCCCCGGTCTTTGCCGCGACGACGCCCGCCTCGGTGGCGATGTCCAAGGATCTGAAGAAACGCGGCTGGAAATTCGTGGGCCCGACAACCGTTTACGCCTTCATGCAGGCGATGGGCCTGGTCAACGACCATGCCGCCGACTGCACCCACCGCGCCCGGGCCAAGGCGGCGCGGGCCGCCTTTACGCCGCCGGTCTGAGCGCATGATTCCCGCCAGTTACGAACCCCTCGTCGCGCCCGCCCGCGCCCGTGCGCAATCCTGGCGCTTTGTGCTGGGGCTGGGGGTGATTGCCGCCGTCTATCTGCTGTGGATGGTCGCCACCGGGCTGGTGCTGTGGTGGGATCAGGGGCTGGACGGGTTTCAGGCCCAACTGGCGCGTATCAGCACCGGCTCGGACCCGTGGTCGCTGATCCTGCTGTTGTCCACCTTTCTGGGCGGCTGGCTGGGCCTTTGGGTCGCCATGCATCTCTTGCACCGCCGCAAGCTGCGCAGCCTTCTGGGCCGGGCGCCGGTGGTGCTGCGCGATTTCGTGACCGGGGTGTCGGCGATGGTGCTGGTGGGCGGTGTGCTGACGCTGGCCATGGCACCGCTGTTGCCGCCGCTGGCGCTGACCGACAACCCGGGGCAATGGCTGCGCTTCCTGCCGCTGGCGCTGCTGGGTATCCTGATCCAGACCGGCGCCGAGGAGCTGGTATTCCGCGGCTATCTGCAAAGCCATCTGGCGGCGCGGTTCGGGCGGCCGCTGGTCTATCTGCTGCTGCCCTCGCTGCTGTTCGGCTATGCGCATTACAACGCCGAGGAACTGGGCCGCGATGCCTGGATCGTCGTGGCCTCGGCCGGTTTGTTCGGGCTGGTGGCGGCGGATCTGGTGCAGCGCACCGGATCGCTGGGGCTGGCCTGGGGGCTGCATTTCGCCAACAACGTGCTGGCGATCCTGGTCGTCAGCGTGACCGGCGGCCTCGACGGGCTGGCGTTGCTGCACCCGGCCGGGGGCGCCACGCCAGACGACCTGCTGCGCCGCCTGCTGTTCGCCGACATGCTGCTGATGGTTGCGGTCTGGGCCGCCTGCCGGATCTGGCTGAGACGCCGCTGATGTTGCAATCCCTCCGGCCCCGGCATATCTGGACCCAGCAGAGAGGGGAGACCCGATGAACTGGATCACGAACTACGTCCGCCCGACGATCAACTCGCTCTTTTCCCGGCGCGAGGTGCCCGAGAACCTGTGGTCCAAGTGCCCCGAATGCGGCACGATGCTGTTCCACCGCGAACTGACCGACAACCTGCAGGTCTGCACGAACTGCCAGCACCACATGGCGATCTCGCCGCGGGAACGGTTCAAGGCGCTGTTCGATGCCGGGGTCTTTGCCGAAGTGCCGGTGCCCGAGCCGGTGACGGACCCGCTGCAGTTCCGCGACCAGAAGAAATACCCCGACCGCATGAAGGCCGCGCAAAAAGCCACCGGCGAGCGCGAGGCGATGCTGGTCGCCGAGGGCGAAATGGGCCGCATGACTGTGGTGGCCGCCGCGCAGGACTTCAGCTTCATGGCCGGGTCGATGGGCATGTATGTCGGCAATGCGCTGATCGCCGCCTGCGAACGGGCGATTGCCCGCAAGGCGCCGCTGGTGGTGTTTGCCGCCGCGGGCGGTGCGCGCATGCAGGAGGGCATCCTGTCGCTGATGCAGATGCCGCGCACCACCGTGGCGATCCAGATGCTGAAAGAGGCCGGGCTGCCCTATGTCTGCGTCCTGACCCATCCCACCACCGGCGGCGTGACCGCCAGCTACGCGATGCTGGGCGACGTGCAGATCGCGGAGCCGAACGCCCTGATCTGTTTTGCCGGTCCGCGCGTGATCGAACAGACCATCCGCGAGAAACTGCCCGAGGGTTTCCAGCGCGCCGAATATCTGCTCGACCACGGCATGCTCGACCGGGTGACGCATCGCAAGCAGATGCGCGACGAGCTGATTACCATCCTGCGCATGCTGACCGGCCTGCCACCCGCCGTCGCCGGGGATCTGCCTGCGCCCGAGCCCACGGCCGAGGCCACCGAGGCCGCGCCGCAAACGGGTGAACCGCAATCGTGAGCCAGCCGACATCGGACGCCATCCTCGCCCGGATGATGGCGCTGCACCCCAAGATCATCGACCTGACGCTTGATCGGGTCTGGCGCCTGCTGGAGGCGCTGGGCAATCCGCAGAACGATCTGCCGCCGGTGATCCACATTGCCGGGACCAATGGCAAGGGCTCGACCCAGGCGATGATTCGCGCCGGGATGGAGGCGGCGGGCAAGACGGTCCACGCCTATACCTCGCCGCATCTGGCGCGGTTCCACGAACGCATCCGGGTCGCGGGCGAGCTGATTTCGGAAGAGGCGCTCAGCACGCTGCTGGATGAATGCTATGCCGCGAATGGTGGCGAGCCGATCACCTTTTTCGAGATCACCACCTGCGCCGCGATCCTTGCCTTTGCCCGCACACCGGCGGATTTTGTGTTGCTCGAGGTCGGCCTCGGCGGGCGCCTGGATGCCACCAACGTCGTGGCGAAACCGGCGCTGACGATCATCACCCCGGTGTCGATCGACCATCAGCAATATCTGGGCGAAACGCTGGCGGAAATCGCCGGCGAAAAAGCCGGTATCCTGAAACGCGGGGTGCCCTGCGTGGTCGGCCCGCAGGAAGAGGCCGGGTTCGAGGTGATCGAGGCGCGGGCCGAACGGCTGGGCGCCCCGCTGATCGCCGCCGGACAGCACTGGTATGCGTTCGAGGATCGCGGGCGGCTGGTGTTTCAGGACGAAAACGGCCTCATGGACCTGCCGCTGCCCAACCTGCCCGGGCCGCACCAGATCGAAAACGCGGGCGCCGCGCTGGCCGCGCTGCGGACACTGGGCTTTGATGCCGATGCCTGCGAGGCCGCCGTGACCGAGGCCTATTGGCCCGCCCGCATGCAGCGCCTGCAGCAGGGCCCGCTGGCCGAGGCGGCACCCGAGGCCGAGCTCTGGCTCGACGGCGGGCACAATCCGGCGGCGGGGCAGGCGATTTCCGCCACGCTCGACCGGCTGGTGCCGCGACCCACCTGGCTGATCTGCGGCATGCTGAACACCAAGGATGTGCGCGGCTTCATGGAACCGCTGGCCGGTCACGCCGCCGGGCTGATTGCCGTGTCGATCCCGGGCGAGGCCAATACCCTGCCCGCCGAGGCGACCGCCGCCGCTGCCACCGCCGCCGGTCTGCCCGCCCAGACCGCCGGTTCGGTGGCCGGGGCGCTGGCGACCATCACCGCGCAAGACCCGCAGGCGCGCGTGCTGATCTGCGGTTCGCTTTATCTCGCCGGGGCGATCCTGCGCGAGAACGGCTAGGGTTACGCCGCGCTGTGCAACTCGGCAAAGACGTGGCCGCCGGGGAACCATCCAATCCACAGATACCGTTCGGCGTGACGCAATTGTTCGAGCGTCTGCGCCATCCCGGCGAGGTCCACCCAGACCGACAGCGTGTTATGGCGCTGGTCATAGCGGGGCGGCCGCATGGAGCCCTGTGGTACAAACTGCAGATAGCCGCTGGTCACCCGCGTATTCGTCGTAGGCCTGCCGAGCAGCCGCAGCACATGGGCCGCCTCCGGCTTCGAGGCCCCGTCGCGCTTGAATCCCGAGGTGAAATGGACAACCCGCTCCACCACCAGGATCTGCCGGGACGGCAGCTTTTCGTCTTTGGGATTCCGGGGTATGCCAACGGGCGGCGTCAGGTCGAACAGCTCGCTCACCAGGGCTTCGTGAGCGTCGATCAGGTCTTCCACAGGGTCGGTCATGGGGATCACTCGTCCGTTGCACCTGTGCCAGATTAGGCACTGGCCGCGCGCGCGATCCAACCACAAACCCGTGTGTGCACCGTGACCGTGGACCTGGCTGAGGCGCTAGAGCAGCGCCTTGGCCAGCCCCAGCAGCGCCAGCACCATCAGCACCGCGATGGCCACCTTGCGAAACGTCGCCGGGTCGGCGTTGACGAACCGCCGCCCGCCCAGCCAGACCCCGCCCAGGAACAGCGGCAGCGTCATCAGCATCGCCCGCAGCATATCGCCGTCCAGCCGCCCCGCGACGCCGAACCCGACTGCCGTGAAGATGTCCAGCACGACGAAATAGGCCAGCAGCGTGGCGCGGAAGGCGGCGGGCGGCAGGTTCAGCGCCGCCACCAGCACCACCACCGGCAGGCCGCCCACGCCGGTGGCATTCGCCATGCCCGACAAAAATCCCGTGCCCAGCGCCGCCGGAGTGCCGAACCGGCCCGGCAAGGTCCAGCCGGTCAGCATCGCCAGACAGGCCAGCGTGACGATCCCGGCCAGCACGCCGCGCACCACGTCGACCGGCAGCGCGGCAAAGACCCAAAGGCCCAGCGGCACGCCGACCAGAGCCCCCGCCGACATGACCAGCGCCACCCGCCAGCGCACATGGCCCCGTGCCGATGGCGCCATCTGCGCCGACAGGATCAGGTCAGCCACCACGACCAGCGGCACCAGCAGCAGCGGGTTCATCACCAGAGAACCCGCCGCAACCACCAGCGCCGGAAAGCCGAACCCCGAATAGCCGCGCACGAAAGCAGCCAGCAGGATCACCACCGCCATATAGCCGGCGGTCAGCGGATCGAGTCCGAAGGGCAGGATCATGGCCGCCGCGCCTGCAGCCCGGCAAGGCCAGTCAGTCGCGGGTTCTGGCCCGGGTTCTTGTGCATCGTCTGCTCCTCGCCGCGCCACCGGGGCGCCCCGCGCCGAGGTAAATCAAAGCGCGGCACCAAGGACAAGGGCGTCCGGCACCGATCCCGGGGCGCGGCTGGCGCGCGATGCCTCTGCACCAGCGCACAGCGACGGGCTTTGACCCGCCTGCCCCCCGCGCCTATCCTTTCCCCGACCAAGGAAACCCGATGCCCCCGCCCCTGCACCTGACCCGCGACCTTGTCGCCCGCCTGCCGCCCCGGGTGGACGAGGAAGGGCCGCTTCCGGGCGATCCGACCCCGCCCGAATACTATCCCGCCATGGCCGAGCGCCTGCTGGCGCAGGCCGATCCCGGCGGCCTGTGGGTCTTTGCCTCGGGCTCGCTGATCTGGAATCCTCGCATGCCGGTGGCGGAACGCCGCCCGGCGCTGGTGCATGGCTGGCACCGACGTTTCTGTCTGGGGCCGATGCAGCGGTTTCGCGGCTCGCCCTCGGCGCCGGGGCGGATGCTGTCGCTGGATCGCGGCGGCTCGTGCCACGGGCTTGTCCTGAGGATGGAACCGGGGGACGAAATCGCCCGCCTGGCCGCACTGTTGCAAACCGAGCCGCCGTTTCCGCCCAGTTGGGTGCAGGCAAAAACCGCGCAGGGCCCGGTGCGGGCCATCGCCTTCACGCTGTCGCGCCGCGGCTGGGCCTATTGCCCCGAAGGCCCGATCGACAGCGTGGCCGACATGCTGGCCAGCTCGGTCGGCACGATGGGCACCATGGCGGAATACCTGCTCAACACCGTCGAGCATCTGGCCGAAGCGGGCATCCACGACCGCCACCTGTGGCGGCTGCAGGAACTGGTGGCGCAGCGGCTGGCACGGCTGCCCGCGCGTTAGCCCTCGACGGTAAAGACCGGCGCGATCTCGACCGGAAAGCTGACCGACCGGGCGATGAAGCAGACCTTGTGGATCTCATGGTGGATCGCCTCGGCCCGGGCCAGATCGGCGCCCGGCCTGACCGTGATCCGCGGCCTGAGCACCGCGCGCACAAAACGCCCCGCCCCACCGGGCGCGACCTCGCCGATACCCTGGGGATCATCCTCGTAAGCGGTGACGACGATCCCGGCATCCGAGGCGAGGTGCAGATACCAGAGCATATGACACCCGGCCAGCGCCGACAGCAGCAGATCCTCGGGGTTCATCAGCCCCGTGTTGCCCCCCAGCAGCGGATCGTTGGAACAGGGGATCACCGGCTTGCCCGGCACCGCCACCTCCCAGTTGCGGGTATAGGCGCGGTAATGCGCCGTGCCCTCGCCCGTGTTGCCGGTCCAGCGGATGCGGGATGAATAGGTGTGCTGTTTCAAGACGTTCCTCCCAGGGCCTGCACGATCAGGCTGGCCGCGATCATCCACATGACGGCGCCGATCAGCGCCTCGACCACCACCCAGGCGCCGGGCCGCGCCAGCACCGGCGCCAGCAGCCGGGCGCCGTACCCCAGCGCGGTGAAGAACACCCCCGAGGCCATGACAGCGCCCAGCCCGAACAGCGCCTCGTCGGGCGCATATTGCGCCGACAGCGCGCCGATCAGCGCCAGCGTGTCGAGATAGACATGCGGGTTCAGCCAGGTCAGCGCCAGCCCGGTCAACACCACCCTGCGCAGCGACACCGGCGACCCGCTGGCCGCCGCCAGCGCCGCCCCGCCGCGCAGGGCCGCCCGAAACCGGAGGGCACCGTAAACCGTCAGAAACGCCACCCCGCCCCACAGCATCACCGGCATCAGCCACGGCAAGGCCTGCGCCGCGGCACCGAAACCGGCGACGCCCAGCGCGATCAGCAGCGCATCCGACCCGGCGCAGATCGCCACCAGCACGCCGACATGCTCGCGCCGCAGCCCCTGCCGCAACACAAAGGCGTTCTGCGCGCCGATGGCGGCGATCAGGCTGAGCCCGGCCAGAAACCCGGCAAGGATCGGTGTCATGCCCGCCGCGCCGCGCGTTCGCGCCACCAATCCTGCACCCTGAGCGCCCAATAGGTGCCCTGCGCCGCCGCCAGCCCCGCCGCCCCCCCCGCCCAGTCGAGGCCATAGGGCGCGAACAGCGCGATCCGGTCCGATGTGCCGAGGATCGCCTCGGCCGTCACCGTGCCGCCGATGGCCGTGGTATTCAGCCCGTGGCCGCCAAAACCGGTGACATGCCAGACATTCGGCGCCAGCGTGCCGATCTGCGGCATGCGGTGGCGGGCATAGGCCATCAGCCCTGACCACGCCAGTTCCGTGCGCAGCCCGGCCAGTTGCGGATAGGCGCCCAGCATTTCGGCCCTGAGCTGGCGGGTGATGCCCGGCGTATCGGCGGCGCGGGTAGTGATCCGCCCGCCCCACAGCAGCCGCTGCCCGCCTTCGACCAGCCGGTAATAATCGCTCGCCCGCCGGTCGTCACCGATGCCCATGCGGGTCTGAATCGCGGTTGCCAACAGTTCCGGCGCGGTTTGCGACATCATCACATAGGTGGCGATGGGCAGGATCGCCCGGCGCAGGCGCGGCACCAGCGGGGTGGTATAGCCGCCCATGGCAAAGACCACGCGCGGCGCCTCGGCGCGGCCCTGCGCGGTCGTCAGCACCTTGACCGGCCCGGCCAGATCGGCCCCGGTCACGGCGCTGCCCTCGAAGATCTGGCCGCCCAGCCGCTCGATTTCCGCCGCCAGACCGCGCAGCACGTTCAGGGGGTGGATGTGAAAACCGACCCGCTCTTCCAGCCCGTGCAGATAGCGGGTCGATATGACCCGCTGACGGATCGCCGCCCCGTCGAGATACGGGCAATCAGCCGTCGCCACCGCCTTCAGATCGGCCGAGCGATCGAACCGGCGCAGGCGCAGGATGCCGTCGACCGGATCGGCCCCCGGGATCGCCAGATCGCGGATCGCGGATCGCATGATTTCCACGCCCTCGGCCGACAGCGCCTGCAGCGCATCGGCATGGGCATCGCCGACCCGACGGCGAATCGCCGCGTCGCCGCTGGCGAAACCGTCGGACACAAAGCCGCCATTGCGACCCGAGGCGCCGAACCCCACCGATTGCGACTCGATCACCGCCACACGCATCCCGGCCCGGGCCAGCGCCAGCGCGGTGAACAGCCCGGCGAAACCACCGCCGACGATCAGGCAATCGGCCTGCAGCGTGCCTGTCAGCACCGGGCGGGCGCGGCTGTCGGCCAAGGTACGGCTGTAATAGGTATCGGGATAATGAAGCACGGGCGGCCCTCGGCGGTGGCGATCTGCCGGCACGCTAGGCCAGCCGCCGCACAAGGGCAACGGGGCTTCAGTCGCTGCCCTGATGCGGCGCCTCCGGCTCAGGAAGGTTGGCGATTTCGGTCAGGGCCAGGAACCGCGCCTGATCGAGATGCTCGGCCAGGGCGGCGAGGCCGTTCGACCGAGCATAGGTTTGCAGATCCTCAAGAACCCGAATCATCCAGTCATGCATCACCGTGCTGCTCCTTTCCGGCCTGGTCAGAGCCTAGGGGCAGCTTGGTTTAGAAATGGTTGCACCCGTCTGGCCCTGACGTACGGGAAAGGGGCCACCCTTGGGCAGCCCCTCCGGGTCCGGCGACGCGAGGGATCAGCGTCGACCGGCCTCCAGCGCATCTTCGAAGGTGCGCAGCCCGGTTGTCGGGGCCTGGACCAGAACTGCCATGTTGCCCGGTTTATGTTCGTTTCTCAGCATCTTGACATGCGCCCGGGGGATCTCGGCCCAGGGAAACACCTCGGACATGCAGGGGTCGATGCGCCGCTCCAGCATCAACCGGTTGGCCGAGGACGCCTGTTTGAGATGCGCGAAATGCGATCCCTGCAGGCGCTTCTGGTGCATCCACATATAGCGCACGTCAAAGGTGCAGTTGAAGCCGCTGGTCCCGGCGCAGATCACCACCATGCCGCCCTTCTTGCACACCAGCGCCGAGACCGGGAAAGTCGCCTCGCCGGGGTGTTCGAACACCATGTCAACACTGACGCCCTTGCCGGTGATGTCCCAGATCGCCTTGCCGAACTTGCGCGCTTCCTTGAGCCAGTCGTTGTATTCCGACGTATTGACCTTGGGCAACTGGCCCCAGCACTTGAAATCCTTGCGGTTGATGACGCCCTTGGCGCCCAGCCCCATGACGAAATCGCGCTTGTCCTCGTCGCTGATGACGCCAATCGCATTGGCCCCGGCGGCGTTGATGAGTTGGATTGCAAACGAGCCCAGCCCGCCCGACGCCCCCCAGACCAGCACGTTCTGGCCGGGTTTCAGTTCGTGCGGATGGTGGCCGAACAGCATCCGGTAGGCGGTGGCCAGCGTCAGCGTGTAGCAGGCCGATTCTTCCCAGGTCAGGTGCTTGGGGCGGCGCATCAATTGCTGCGCCTGCACACGGGTGAACTGGGCAAAGCTGCCGTCCGGGGTTTCATAGCCCCAGATGCGCTGGCTGGGCGAGAACATCGGATCGCCGCCGTTGCATTCCTCGTCGTCGCCGTCGTCCTGATTGCAGTGGATCACCACCTCGTCGCCGACTTTCCACGACTTCACCTTGTCGCCCACCGCCCAGACGATGCCCGAGGCATCCGAGCCGGCGATGTGATAGGGCTGCTTGTGGCCGTCGAACGGGCTGATCGGAACGCCCAGCCCGGCCCAGACGCCGTTGTAATTGACCCCGGCGGCCATCACCAGCACCAGCACCTCGTGGCTGTCGATCTGCCAGGTATCGACCACCTCGACCTGAAACGAGGTGTCGGGTTCGCCGTGACGCTCGCGGCGGATCGCCCAAGCGTACATCTTGGGCGGCACATAGCCCAGGGGCGGCATCTCGCCGATCTCGTACAGGTCTTTCTCGGGGGCGTCGTATTTGGCGATGCCGGGATTCACGTCGAGGGCCATCTTACTCTCCTGCGTATTCCGCCGCGTTGCAGAATCCATGCGGCAGTTGCAGCATCAATAGAATCGGTCGCGCAACATTGCAATACTTCTAACGCCAGAATTGTAATTTTATGTCTCAGTGACTTCCGGCAGTATCAGATCCGAGGGCCCGGGACGGCCCAGCATCCCGGGCTCCTCCAGCCGTTGCACCACCGAAGCCGCGTAATAGCCCAGCGCCATCTCCTTTCCCGGGGTGATCCGCAGCGTTTCGGCCTCAAACAGCACGATACCCTGCCGCCGCAGCGCGCCGATGGCGAATCGCACCGTTTCCGCCACCGTACCGTCAGCCAGGTGCAGGTTTGCCCCCTTGTCACGCGCCTCGCCCACCAGAGCCGCAACCGATGCCTCAAGCTCAGGCAATGTGGCGCTGCCCCCGGCGCGTTGCAGCGCGGCGGCAGTCAGCGGCACCGGCAACAGTGGCACGGCGGCGCGGATGCGGGTCATCAATTCCCCGGCCAGCGCCTCGGTGTTCGAATCGGGTTGGGCAGTGACATGGGCGCGCAGCGACAGCGGCGTGCCGTAACAGACGGCGGCATGGCCATAGGTGCGCCGCCGTCGCAGCAATTTCTGCCACAGCAGCCAGATCAGCCACCCCGCCGCCTCGGTCAGCCGCAGGCGAAAACGGCGGTCGCCGGTCTCGCCCGCCTTGATAAGCACCTCGTCCTCCAGCACCCTGTCGTAATTCAGCGCCACCGGCACAAAGACCACGTCACGTTCGGCATCGGGGGCGAAATCGCGGACGATATAGTTCAGCAGCCCTTTCTTGGCCGGGCCCACCGCGCCGTTCAGACTGAGCCCCCCTTCGGGGAACATCGCCTGCGTCACGCCCTCATGCACCGACATCTGCACATAGCGCGCCAGCACCGCCCGATAGAGCGCCGTGGAATAGCGCCGCCGGATGAAATAGGCGCCCATGCCCCGGATCAGCGCCCTGAGCGGCCAGACCCGCGCCCATTCGCCCACAGCATAGCTGAGGGTGGAACGATCCGCGGCAAGCCAGGTGACGAGCACATAATCCATGTTGCTGCGATGGTTCATCACGAACACCACCGCCGCATTCGGATCGATGGCGCGCAGCGTCTGCGCATCGCCCCGGCCCAGATGCACCTTGTAAAACAACCGGCTCAGCCCCCGCGCCACGCGAATGGCGAAGCCGAAATAGGTGGCGGTCGAAAAGCCGGGCACGATCTCGCGCGCATAATTGCGAGCCTTTTCAAAGGCCACCTCGCGGGGAATGCGTTCCTCGCGGGCATAATCCGCCACCGCGGCCATCACCTGCGGATCATAGACCAGCCGGATGATCTGGTCATGCCGATGCGTCAGCTTGAAGGGCTGGATCGGCCGTTCCAGCCGTTTGTTCAATTCCTCGACCGCCCGTTCCATCCGTCGGCGCAGGAACCAGCGCACCGAGGGGAACAGAAAATGCGACAGGAACGCCACCGCTGCGAACAGCAGGATCAGGGTCAGCAACCACAGCGGGACTTCGACGCGCGAAAACATGGGCCGAGATTGGCAGGAACCGGGGCCGGGGACAATGCGACATGCACGGCCCACCCCCGCGCGCCGGGCTATTCCGGCGCGGTATGGGCCTCGGCCCGGGCGCGGGCCAGACGGCGGCTTTCATTGCGCCCCTCCCGATGCGCCCTCAGCGCGATCGCCACGCCCGAGGCCATCACCATCGCCATGCCCACCAGCGTCCAGCCGTCGGGGACATGGGCAAAGACCACCCAGCCCAGGATCGCCGCCCAGACCAGATGCAGATAATTCACCGGCGCGATCAACGAGGCCGGGGCCTCGCGGTAGGCGGCAGCGAACAGGAAATGCCCGGCGGTCGAAAGCACCCCCAGCAGCGCCATCAGCCCGAAATCCGCCAACCCCGGCATCGCCCCGCCCAGTTCGGGCAGGGCCATCAGCGTCGAGGCCACAGTGCCGACCAGCGTGACATGGAACAGCATGGCAATCGTGGTTTCGCTGCGCGACAGCGTGCGGGTCAGCAGATGAAACGCCGTAGCGCAGACCGCGTTCAGCAGCGAGAACATCACTCCCGTCGCATCCAGCCCCGCCCCCGGCCGCAAGATCACCAGCACGCCGGAAAAGCCCAGCACCGCCAGAAACCAGCCCAGCGGCGTCACTTTCTCGCCCAGCAGCGGCACCGCCAGCGCCATCACGGCAAAGGGCGACAGGTACATGATGGCGATGGTCTCGCCCACCGGCATCAGTTTCAGCGCATAGCCCATGGACAACGACGCCGTGGCCAGCACCAGCGCGCGCAGCAAGACCAGCCCGGTGCGCTGGGTCCGCCACAATTGCGCGCCGAGCCGCGGCGCAACCAGCGCCAGCAGCAAGACCAGACTGACCCCATAACGGATGGCCACCACCAGCGTCACCGGGTGGCGCTGGGTCAGCGTCTTGGTCAGCGTATCGCCCAGCGCAAAGAACAGCACGGCGATCACGACCAGAGCAATCCCGACCAGCGGACGGGCGGACAACGGGGAGGCGGGCGTCATGGTCAGCTTTCCGGGCGCGGTGGCCCCGGGGTTCTGGACCGCAGGGCGCGGCGCTGCAAGCCCAAACGCCCGCCGATGCACCGCGCGGGGGCTTGCAGGCGTTTGCACGCTGCCGCGCGATTGGCCATTGCGCGCCCGTTGCCGCCAGCGCGCCGCCACGGATCCCGCCGACGCCGCGTTGCAGCGATTCCCGTCTTGACATTATGTTTCGCCTCTCTATTCGTTTCCAGCAAGATTGTTGCGCTGCGATTGCATCTTGCGAGGCCGATGATGACCAAAGACAAGCCCTGGCTGTTCCGCACCTATGCCGGTCACTCCACCGCCAAGGCCTCGAACGAGCTGTATCGCACCAACCTCTCCAAGGGGCAGACCGGCCTTTCCGTCGCCTTCGACCTGCCCACGCAGACCGGCTATGACAGCGATCACCTGCTGGCGCGCGGCGAGGTCGGCAAGGTCGGTGTGCCGATCAATCATCTGGGCGACATGCGGGCGCTGTTCGCGGATATTCCGCTGGAACAGATGAACACCTCGATGACCATCAACGCCACGGCGCCGTGGCTGCTGGCGCTCTATATCGCCGTGGCCGAGGAACAGGGCGCCGATGTCACCGAACTGCAGGGCACCGTGCAGAACGACATCATCAAGGAATACCTCTCGCGCGGCACCTATATCTGCCCGCCGAAACCCAGCCTGCGGATGATTACCGACGTCGCCGCCTATACCCGCGAACACCTGCCCAAATGGAACCCGATGAACGTGTGTTCCTATCACCTGCAGGAAGCCGGGGCGACGCCGGAACAGGAACTGGCCTTTGCCCTGGCGACGGCGATTGCCGTGCTCGACGATCTCAAGGGCAAGGTTCCCGCGCAGCATTTCGGCGACATGGTCGGGCGGATCAGCTTTTTCGTGAACGCGGGCATCCGCTTCGTGACCGAGATGTGCAAGATGCGCGCCTTTGTCGAACTCTGGGACGAGATCACGCTGGACCGATACGGCGTTACCGACGCGCGCCACCGGCGGTTCCGCTACGGCGTGCAGGTCAATTCGCTGGGCCTGACCGAGCAGCAGCCAGAAAACAACGTCTACCGGATTCTCATCGAGGCGCTGGCCGTCACCCTGTCGAAAAACGCCCGCGCCCGCGCCGTGCAACTCCCCGCCTGGAACGAGGCGCTGGGCCTGCCGCGCAAATGGGATCAGCAATGGTCGCTCAGGATGCAGCAGATCCTCGCCTATGAAACCGACCTGCTGGAATACGGCGACCTCTTCGACGGCAACCCGGTGGTGGCCGCCAAGGTCGAGGCGCTGAAAGACGGGGCGCGCGCCGAACTGGCGCTGATCGACGGCATGGGCGGGGCCGTGCAAGCCATCGACTATATGAAAGGCCGTCTGGTCGAGGCCAACGCCGAGCGCATCGCAAGGATCGAGGGCGGCGAAACCGTCGTGGTCGGCGTCAACCGATTCACCACCACCGAACCCAGCCCGCTGACCACCGGCGAAGGCGCCATCATGGTCGCCGATGCCGATGCCGAGGCCGACCAGATCGCCCGCCTGACCGCCTGGCGCGTCGGCCGTGACGAGGGCGCCGTGCAGGCCGCGCTCGAGGAATTGCGCGCGGCGGCCCTGTCGGGCGCCAACATCATGCCCGCCTCGATCAAGGCCGCGAAAGCCGGGGCGACGACCGGGGAATGGGGACTGATGGTGCGCAAGGCCTTTGGCGAATACCGCGCCCCCACCGGTGTCTCGCGCAACCCGTCGAACCGCACCGAAGGCCTGCAGGACATCCGCGCCGCCGTCGATGCCGTCAGCACCCGGCTGGGCCGCCGTCTGAAATTCGTCGTCGGCAAGCCGGGCCTCGACGGCCATTCCAACGGCGCCGAACAGATCGCCGCCCGCGCCCGCGATTGCGGAATGGATATCCATTATGAGGGCATCCGCCTGACCCCGGCCGAAATCGTCAGCGCCGCGCAGGACCAGGACGCGCATGTGGTGGGCCTGTCGATCCTGTCCGGCAGCCATGTCCCGCTGGTCGACGAGCTGATGCAGCGCATGCGGGCCGCCGGACTGGGCGATGTGCCGGTCGTGGTGGGCGGCATCATCCCCGACGAGGATGCGGCGGTGCTGCGCGCCATGGGCGTCGCGGCGGTCTATACGCCCAAGGACTTCGAACTGAACCGGATCATGATGGACATCGTCGGCCTGGTCGAGGCGCAGCCGGTGGCGGCAGAGTAAGCACAAAGGGGGCTTCCGCCCCCCCCCTTTGTGCGCACATCCGCCCCCGGGGCATCTGTCCGGACGGAGGAGGGGGCCGGATCGCCGAGAGGTCATTTCTGTCCGATAATTCGGCTGACCCCGATCTTTGCTCTGAAAATATCCTCCAGGAGGGTCCGGGAGGATGGAAAATCCTCCCGGCGGGGGCGGGGCTGGCCCCGCGCGGCGCGCGGCCCCCTCGATGGGGGCCGTGCGCCGCCCCTACCCGCCAGACCACCCCTGTTGCAACGCCGCGTCAGGATGGGCATATAGGGCGCGATCCAAGGGGTGTTGCCGATGAATTACCTGGAATTCGAAAAACCGCTCGCCGAAATCGAGGGCAAGGCCGCCGAACTGCGGGCAATGGCGCGCAATACCCCCGAGATGGATGTCGAGAAAGAGGCCGAGGCGCTGGACCGCAAGGCCGAGCAGCTTCTGACCGACCTCTACAAGACCCTCTCGCCCTGGCGCAAATGTCAGGTGGCCCGGCATCAGGACCGGCCGCATTGCAAGGATTACATCGACGCGCTGTTCACCCAGTTCACGCCGCTGGCCGGGGACCGCAACTTTGCCGACGACCATGCGATCATGGGCGGGCTTGCCCGGCTCAATGACCGGCCGGTGATGGTGATCGGCCAGGAAAAGGGTTCCGACACCAAATCGCGGATCGAGCGCAATTTCGGCATGGCCCGGCCCGAAGGCTATCGCAAGGCGATCCGGCTGATGGATCTGGCCGCGCGCTTTCGCCTGCCGGTCATCACGCTGGTGGATACGCCCGGCGCCTACCCCGGCAAGGGCGCCGAGGAACGCGGTCAGGCCGAGGCCATCGCCCGCTCGACCGAGAAATGCCTGCAGGTCGGCGTGCCGGTGATCGCCGCGATCATCGGCGAGGGCGGTTCGGGCGGCGCGGTGGCGCTGGCCACCGCCGACCGCATCCTGATGCTGGAGCATTCGGTCTATTCGGTCATCACGCCCGAAGGCTGCGCCTCGATCCTGTGGAAGGACGCCGAGAAAATGCGCGAAGCGGCCGAGGCCATGCGGCTGACCGCGCAGGATCTGCTGAAGCTGGGCGTGATCGACCAGATCATCGCCGAGCCGCGCGGCGGGGCGCAGCGCGACCGCGCCGCTGCCATTGCCTCGGTCGGCAAGGCGCTGGAGGCGTCGCTGGCCAAGTTCGACGGCCACTCGCCCGCCGAGCTGATCGCTGCCCGTCGCCGCAAATTCCTCGACATGGGGCGCAAGGGGCTGGCGGCATGACGCTGCCCTTCGGACCCTGGACGCTGCTGTTCGTCGCCGGTCTGCTGGAGATCGTCTGGGCCATCGCGCTCAAGGCCTCGGACGGCTTCACCCGGCCCTGGCCCACGATCGTCACGGCGCTGGGGGCCTTTGCCTCGTTCTTTCTGCTGGCGCAGGCGCTGCGCGACCTGCCTGCGGGCACCGCCTATGCGGTCTGGACCGGGATCGGCGCGCTGGGCGTTGCGATTCTCGGCGTCATCTGGTTCGGCGAGGCGATTTCGGCGCTCAAAGTCGCCGGGGTGCTGCTGATCGTCGCCGGAATCGCCGCGTTGAAGCTGGCATGAGTCTGTCGGTCCGCCCTTTCCGCCCCGGCGACGAGGGCGCGCTGACGGCGATCCTGAACGATATCATCGCCGCGGGCGGCACCACCGCCAATGAGACCCCCTTCACGCCCGAACGGCTGCGCGCGACGCATCTGGATGGCCCGACGGTGCTGTGCTGCCATGTGGTGCTGGACGGCGAGGCCCCGGTCGGCTTTCAGGTGCTCAACGCCAATCCGCGGCTGCCGCAGGGCTGGGGCGACATCGCCAGCTTCACCCGCCGCGATCCGCCGGTGCGGGGCGCCGGAACGGCGCTGTTCGCGGCGACCTGCGCGCGGGCCCGGGCACTGGGCATCCCGACGCTGAACGCCACCATCCGCGCCGACAATGCGCCCGGGCTGGCCTATTACGCCAAGATGGGGTTTGTCGATTACGAGGTGCTGCGCGCCGTGCCGCTGTCGGACGGCACGCCGGTGGATCGCATCCGCCGCAAACGGGCACCCTGAGCCGTTTGGCGCGACGGAACCGCGACCGGGCCGCGTGCAACAGGTTCACGGTTTCGAGAGGTTCCCATGCCCTTCCCCGCCTACGGCGCCTTTCCGGCCCGCGCCGCCCTGCCGCTTTCGTTTGTCTCGCTGCTGTTCACCGGCGCGATCTTTGGCTTCTTCTACGCCTGGAGCGTCTCGACCATCGGCGGCCTTGATACCGCCGACCCGCGCCTTGCCATCGCCGCGATGCAGGCGATGAACGCCGCCGTCCGCAATCTGGCCTTCGGACTGGTGTTTTTCGGCACGCCCTTCGTCTTGCTGTTGACCGCGGCCGCAGCCCTGACCATCGACCGCCGCGCCGCCTGGCTGTTTGCCGTGGCCGCCGTGATCTATCTGGTCGGCGCGCTGATCCTGACCGCCAGCGTCAACGTCCCGATGAACCAGGCGCTGGCCGCCCTGCCTGTACCCGAGGACAGGGCGCAGGCGGCGGCGATCTGGGCGGAATATTCCCCGCGCTGGCAGATCTATAACCAGATCCGCACCGTTGTCGGCGGGCTGGTGCTGGCAATCACCGGGTTAGGATTGTGGCGGCTGGGCCGCGTGCGCCGTCACCACATCGTTTCCGCCGCACGCCGGGGCCAGGTCTGGTCGTAATCGCCGCCGTCGATGGCGCCTTTGGTGATGTCGGACAGCATCTCGCCGACGCTGGGCAGACCCGCGCTGTCGTCGCGCGCCCAGAGACCGGCGCGCAGCAAAGCGCGGGCGCATTGGGCATAGACCTCGGCCAGGGCGATGACGATCACCAGATGCGGATGCTTGCCCGCCTGCACGAACCGCCCGCACAGCGCCGGGTCGGTGCTGAGGCGCGCCGTGCCGTTCACGCGCATCACCGTATTCGACCCCGGCACCAGAAAGCTGAGCGAAATCCGCCCGTCCCGCACGATGTTCCTGAGCGAATCCACCCGGTTGTTGCCCCGCCAGTCGGGCATCAGCAGGGTGCCGGGATCGGCGATCTGCACCACCGGGCCGTCATCGCCGCGCGGCGTGCAATCGGTGCCTTCCGGCCCCACGGTGGCCATCAGGCAAAAGCGCGAAGCCTCGATCCAGCGCGCATAGGTCGGGGTCAGGCGGCGGGTGACTTTGACAATCGCGGCCTCGGGCGCCGGGCCGAACATCGGTTCCAGTTGCTCGATGCGGGTGATCCAGGTCATGGCTTGCGCGCTTTCGGTTTTTTCGGCTTGGGCGCGGGCAGATCGTCCCAGATCGCCCGGACCACGGCGCGCAACGCGTCGGGATCGTCGAGCAGGCTGCTGGCGACCAGATGCAGTTTCGCGCCGGGATAGGGCGGGCCGGTTTCGGGATCGGCGATATGGGTGCGGGCGCCGGGCGTGTCCTTCAGGAACAGCGTATCGTCGCAGACCAGGCCCAGAACCTTGCCATCGAGATAAAGCGCATATTCCCCGAACATCGCCCGGACAGAAACCGCTCCCGCCCCGTCGAGCAGTTCGAGGATGAAATCCGTGGTATCGCGCGACGTCGCCATGTCAGCGCAGCGCCGGATAGCCCGCCTCGGCCATCAACGCATCCGAGCGGGCCTCGATCCGGGTCTCGATCTCGTCCAGAAAATCCCGGATCGGCAGACCGGGGGCGATGGGCGGCAGGAATTCGACAACGGCGAGGCCCGGCTTGCGATAGATCGCCTGACGCGGCCAGAAGACGCCGACATTGCAGGCCACCGGCACCACCGGCGCACCCAGTTCCTGATACAGCACGCCGACACCGACCTTGTAATCGCTCTTGACCCCGGGCGCGACGCGGGTGCCCTGCGGAAAGATGATCAACTGGCCGGGCCCCGCCGCGCTGGATTTCACCCCGTCCACCATCCCCTTGATCGCCGCCCCCCGCCGACCACGATCCACCGGCACGCAACCGATGCGCTGGGCGTACCAGCCCAGGATCGGGGTCCAGACCAGTTGCTTCTTCATGATGAACTTGGGCCGCGGCAGGGCGCTGCAGATCAGGATGATGTCGAAAAAGCTCTGATGCTTGGCGGCGATCATCACCTCGCCCTCGGGCACCGGGCCGCGAACCTCGGATTTCAGGCCGATCATCCAGCTCGCGGTCCAGCGCACCCAGCCGGTCCAGTATTTCACCGCCGCATGCGCGCCGCGACGGTCGGCCAGCGCCCAGGGCAGGAACACCAGCGCCATGATCGCCATCATCAGATAGCTCTGCGCGGCAAAGATCAGCGAACGCAGCCATTGGAGCGCGTAACCCATCAGCTTTCCCTCCTCAGCACGCGCATGGCCGCGGTTCTGGTCGCGGCCCAGGCGATCAGCCCGGCCAGTGGCGGGATCGCCAGCGGCGTCAGCCAGCCGGTGCCATGAAACCCGAGACCGGTCAGAAAGCCCGATTCCCCCGCCACCGGCAACAGCGCAAAGGCACCGATGCCCAGCGCGGTGCCTGCCGCGGCGCCGATCAGCGCGCGCAGGGCAAAACGGCGGGTAAAGGCCCGGGCGATAAAGGCATCGCGGGCACCAACCAAACGCAACACCCGGATCACCGGCGCATTGGCGGCCAGCGAGGCACCGGCCGCCAGCGTGATCATCGCCGCCATCATCGCCGCGATCAGCGCGACCGACAGCCAGGCCAACGCCCGCAGGCTGGCCGCCGCCTGCACCAGCGGGCGCCGCCAGCGGGTGTGATCGTCCAGCACGGCACCCGGCGCCTCAGACGCCAGCCGCAGCCGCAGGCCAACGGAATCAAAGCCCTGCGGCGATTCGATGATCTCGATCAGACGGGGCAGCGCCAGACTTTCAATCGGCAGATCGGGGCCGAACCAGGGCTCCAGCAGCGCGCGCTGCTCGTCTTGCTCCAGCACCCGGGTCGAGGCGATGCCGGGCGTGGTGCGCAGGATTTCCAACACCGCCGCGGTCTGGGCGCTGATCTCCGACGGGGGCGCCGACAGCCGCAGCGTGGCGCTTTGCGACAGCGTCGCCGACCAGCGCAGCGCCAGTTGCCCCGACGACAGCGACAGCGCCAGCGCAAACACGGCGAGAAACGCCATCGCCCCCGCCGTCGCACCGGTCAGCAAGGCGCTCAGCCCCGAACCCGGCACCACCCGCGCCGGATCGCCGAAACCGGGGGTCGGGCGCGCGCCGCCCAAGGCCTTGAGCACGCTCACAGATCCGCCCCCGCCGATTGCAGGGTCCGGTCGGCGATGCGCAGCACCCGGGCCGAAACCAGCGCCTTGGCATTGCGGATCAGCGTCAGGTCATGGGTGGCGATCATCACGGCGGTGCCCATGCGGTTCAGCTCCACCAGCAGCGTCAGCAGGCGTTGCGACATCTCGGCATCGACATTGCCGGTGGGCTCGTCGGCCAGCACCACCTCGGGCGACATGATGACGGCGCGGGCCAGGGCCGCGCGCTGACGCTCGCCCCCCGACAGGGTCGGCGGCAGCGATTCGGCCTGGCCTGCCAGCCCGACCCAGGACAAAAGCTCGCGCAGATCGGCCTCGGGCACCGGCCGACCGGTGGCGACAAAGGGCAGCGCGATGTTTTCGGCCAGCGTCAGATGATCCAGAAACTGGCAATCCTGATGGATCACGCCGATCCGCCGCCGCGTATCGGCCAGCGCATCGCGGCTGAGCCGGGCCAGCGACTGGCCGAACAGCTCGATCTGCCCGGCGCTCGGCACCAGTTCCCCATAGCATAATTTCAGCAAAGTGCTCTTGCCCGCGCCCGATGGCCCGGTCAGAAAATGGAACGCACCCGGCGCGATATGCAGGTCGATCCCGTTCAACAGCGCGCGTCCGCCGTAATCATGCGATACGTTTGCCAGTCGGATCACCCGTAACCCCTTTGCATCGGCGCGAAACCCGGCTCCGCCCTTGGAAGTTCACCTGGGGATTGCTACAACGTCCGGGGACCGTAGCCAATGGCCGAGGCGGGCCAGCGGCGAATTTCGTCCTGTAGGAGTGCCCATGCGACTGACCTGTCCGAACTGCGGCGCGCAGTACGAGGTGGATGAAAAGGTCATCCCCCGCGGCGGGCGCGATGTGCAATGCTCGGCCTGCGGCAACACCTGGTATCAATACCCGATGGATGTGGCGCTGCAGATGCGGGCTGCCGAACTGGACGATGACGACGACACCGACGACGAGACACCCCCACCGCCCGCCGGCGCCGCCGAGCGTGTGGCGCCGCGGATCGACAAGACCGTGCTCGATGTGCTGCGCGAAGAGGCCGAGCGCGAGATGTCCGAACGCAAGCGCGGTCAGGCCGGGCTGGAAACGCAGGGCGATCTGGGGCTGACGCGGCCGACCCGGTCGAAAGCCGCGCCATCGCGCATCTATGGCGAGGACGATCCGGTGGCCCCGCCGCCGCCTCTGCCCGCCGACGACACGCCGCCCGACACCGAAACCGGCCCGGTGCGGCGCCGCAACCTGCTGCCCGACATCGAGGAACTGACCTCGACGCTGGAGCCGGGCAGCGAACGCCGCAGCCATGACGAGGCCGAAGAGCAGACGATCGAAGAGCAGAAACAAGGCTTTCGCCGCGGACTGTCGCTGATCCTGCTGGTCGCGCTGGCGCTGGTCATCGGCTATCTGCTGGCGCCGCTGATCGCCGATTGGGTGCCCGCGCTGCGGCCCTCGCTGGCGGCCTATGTCGGGTTTGTCGATGGGCTGCGGCTGGGTGCGGCCGATCTGATGCGCAGCCTGCTGGGCGGCTGATCAGCGCCCCCAGG
>JAANMY010001035.1_pt1 | contig 34221 bp, 29 predicted proteins | sample 7279691 | NCBI WGS metagenome assembly JAANMY01 (sample SAMN14094543, study PRJNA606508) | bioreactor metagenome | isolation source: A lab-scale SPAN reactor treating ammonium-rich wastewater day 388 | place: Ireland: Galway | collected 2018-02-07
ACAACGACGCGGTCATCAACACCGAGGACATCAACCCGTTCATCATCATCCTCACCGGCGGCGGACAGAGCGCGATCATCCCCGAGCCGGCGAGCTTCGGCCTGCTGGCGATCGGCGGGCTGGCGAGCCTGCGCCGACGGCATTGACACCGACACGGATAGCCCCAGCCACCTGCGGGCCGACGGACTGCTCCTATTTCGTGTGGCCCGGCTTCGGCCGGGCCTTTTATTCAGGACTACCCTTTGACGGCATGAGAGCCTATGCCCCAGGGATGGTCCGATTTACCATTGACTTGCCCAAAGTCCGTGGTACGCTCCCTGCGGGGTTTCTCTGAATTTGAGGGTGGGCATGCTGTATTTCCATCGATCACCGCGCCCGGCCGCATCGCGGACCGCGCGAGTTCGCGTCCTCCTGGCGGCCGCGGCCGCTTGGGCCTGCATCGGGTGCGGTTCTTCCGCCTTCGCGGCCGCGACACTCAACCTTGACACCGCCCTGGCGGACACCAAGGCGGTGCTCAACGGCGGCGGCCAGGCGAACATCCTCGTGCTGGCTGACAGTCTCAGCTTCTACCCCGGCAACTGGCTGACCTACTTCCGCCAGTCGATGCAGGCCCAGTATGGCGATGCCGGCCACGGCTACCAGGCTTTCAGCCCCGACACCAACGCAGTTTTCAGCGACGGCTGGCTTCTGGGCAAGCGGAAGTTTGACATCGAGCCGCACTGGGACATGGAAGGCCTGTGGGGCCACGCCGAGACCGCCGGCCTCAGCGCCACATGGAACCTGGTCGGACCCGCCATCGAAATGCGCTACGTCGCCGGCCCTGGGCGCGGCCGGGTGAACATCCGCGACGCCGACGGCGCCCTGATCGCCGAACTGGACACCGCCGCGGCCGTCGACCATGTCGCCACCTGGACCTACCAGTTCCCCGCTGGAGCGACGCAGTCGCTTCAATTCGAGACGCTCGACGACGCGCCGCTCACCATCCTCGGGGCCAACAACACGCCGCTTGATCCTGACGCCCCCGGCGTCCGCCTGCACCAGGCCGCCAACCCCAAATGGGGCATCGACGAGTTCCTCCGCCGAAACTGGACCCTCGAAGAACAGGTGCAATACCTGCAGCCGGACCTCATTATGCTCTGGATCGGCGGCAACGACACCGACTACTCGCATCGAACCACTGGCTACAAGACGAAAATCCAGAACTTCATCACGCGCATCGCGGCTGTCGCGCCCGATGCCGAGTGGCTGCTCTTCGGCACGACCCGCATGACCGAAAAGCGGCAGATCGTCACCGACGCTATCGGCGAACTGGCCGCCGCCCAAGGCTACGGGTGGATCAACATCCACGACGTCGCCGGCGATCAGGCCTTCTACATGGCCAACAACTACTTCTATGACGGCGAACACTTCTCGGCCGCCGGCGGCCAGTACGCCAACGGCATCATCTTCGACGCCTTCCTCAACGAAGGCGCCGGCCTGGTCGAGGGCGTCGAGGGCGACTACAACGGCGACGGCCTGGTCAACACCGAAGACATCAACGCCTTCATCGCCGCCCTGGGCGGCGACGCCGCGGGCGTCCGCTACGGCGACCTGAACTGGGATTTCGCCATCAACACCGAGGACATCAATCCGTTCATCGCGATGCTCACCGGCGGGGGCGGCGGCGCGATCATTCCCGAGCCGGCGACGGTGACGCCGCTGATGCTGGGCGCGATGGTCCTGCGCCGCAGGCGCATGCTCTGAGGGCCGCCCGTCCGTGCGCCGCAAGGTCGGCTGTCTTGCCCTCAACGTCTTCTCTGCGACAATACCGCTCCACTCAGGAGGCGGCCGATGACCGACCAGCGATGGCAGCGGATGCGGCAGACGTATGCGGCGGCGATCGGGCGGCGGCGGTCGGAGCTTGTGACGCCGGCGCTGGTGCTCGACCTCGACGCGGCGAAGCGCAACCTCGCGCAGATGATGCGGCGGATGGCGGGCCAACCCGCTCGCCTGCGGCCGCACATCAAGGGCCAGAAGTGCGTCGAACTCGCCCGCATGCAGGTCGAGGCCGGGGCGATCGGCGTATGCACCGCCACGGTCTGGGAGGCGATGGTCATGAGCCGGGCGGGCATCGCCGACGTGCTCGTCGCCAACCAGGTCGTCGGCCGCGAGAAGGTCGCCGCCCTCGCGCAGGCAGCCCGACACGGGCGCATCGCGGTGGCTGTCGATGATCCGCGCCACTGCGACGCCCTGGACCAGGCGGCCCGCGCGGCCGGGAGCAGGATCGAGGTCATCATCGAAGTCGATGTCGGCATGGGTCGCGGCGGCGTGCGGCGCGTTGATGACGCCGTGACGCTCGCCAAGCACATCGCCAAGCTCAGGAACATCCGCTTCCGTGGCCTGCAAGGTTACGAAGGCCACTGCATGACCGAGCCAGACCGCGACGCCCGCATCGCCAAGGCCCGCAAGGCGATGGACGACGTGGGCGAGGTGATCGACGCCCTCAAGCGGGCGGGCCTGGCCTGCGAGATCGTGTCGTGCGGGGGCACGGGCACATACGAGTTCACCGGAGCCGACCCGCGCGTCACCGAGCTTCAGGCCGGCTCGTACCTGCTGATGGACATGTTCCACGGCAACCTGGTGTCGGGCTTCGCCCACGCGCTGACGGTGCTGACGACAGTCGTCGTGCAGCAGGGGCGGACGCTGGTGCTGGACTGCGGCAGCAAGTCGATCTGCGTGGATGAGGCGGGCACACCGATGAAGCCGTACCCGTTCTATAAAGCACGCGATTTCCACGAGGAACACGCGCTGTTCGATGTCGATGAACGCTGCCCGCTGAAACTGGGCGACACCGTCGAGCTGATCCCCGGCTATTCGCCGTCAACCATCAACATGTTCGATGTCTACCACGTCGTTGAGAAGGACGTGGTCGTCGATATCTGGCCCGTCATTCCGCGCGGCCCCGGCCACGGCGGCCTGCTTTCAGGAGACGCCTCATGAATTCACCCAAGAGCCCCGCCGCACCCATGTCCGCCGCCGAGTTCGACAAGCTTTTCAAGCGCGTCTGCAACTGGGGACACTGGGGCGACGACGACGAGCGCGGCACGCTCAACTACATCACCCCCAAACACATCGCCGCCGCCGCCAGGCTGGTGCGGTCCGGCCGGACGGTGTCGCTGGCGATCCCGGTGAACACCGTCGCCGGACCGGACAATCCCAGCCCGGCGGAGCACCGCATGCTGGCGTGGCACCAGACCGGCCTGCCCGAAGGCGAGCCGCGCTTCGCCACGGACCGGTTGGACAGTGAGTTCCACGGCGACTGCTTCACGCACATGGACGCTCTCTGCCACGTCAGCTACCAGGGCAGGCTCTACAACGGCAAGCCGGCGAGCGCGGTCACGGAGCATGGCGCGACGGTCCAGGACATCACCGCGTTCGCGCACGGCATCGTGGGGCGGGGCGTGCTGCTGGACATTCCACGCCTGCGCGGCGTGGAGTGGCTGGAGCTGGGCGACGCGGTGACGGCGGAAGAACTCGAAGCCGCTGAGAAGGCCCAGGGCGTGCGCCTGGGCGAGGGCGACATCATGGTCTTCCGCACCGGCCACCATCGCCGGCGGCTGGAGCTGGGCGCGTGGAACCCCGGCTACTCCGGCCAAGGCATGGCCGGCCTGCACGCCACCGCCATGCGCCTCCTCCACGAGCGCAAGGTGGCCGTCTTCCTCCCCGACGGCGACGGCGAAACCGTGCCCAGCAACGTCGAAGGCATCGCCTACCCCATCCACTTGCTGCAGATCGTCGCCATGGGCATGGTCTGCGCCGACAGTCTCCAGTTCGAAGAACTCGTCGAAGTCTGCGAACAGGAGAAGCGCTGGGAGTTCATGGTCGTCGCCAGCCCGCTGCGCCTGCCCGGCGCGACGGGGTCGCTGTTCAATCCGATCGCGATCTTCTGAGCGGCGTCGTGGGAAATCCGCAATCGAATACCGTCGATCGCCAATCCCTCACTGGCTCATCAGGTCGCCGCCGGTGACGAGGATGTGTTCGCCGGTGACGTGGTCGGACAGGTAGCTGGCCAGGAAGAGGGCGACGCGGCCGATGTCTTCCGGATACCCCACCTTCCGCAGGGCCGCCGCCTGCGCCCACGCCTCGGGGTTCTGGTTCGGCTCCCAGCTCTTCTGCATGAATCGCTCCGTCGTCGGCGTCATGATCGCCCCGGGGCAGATCGCATTGCAGTACACCTTATGCCGCCCCAGCTCCTTCGCGATGTTCCGCGTGATCGCGATGATGGCCGACTTGGTCGCGCAGTAAGCGATCGCGCCTTCCGGCAACGGCGCGAGACCTGAATCCGACGACAGGTTGATGATCTTCCCGCCCCCTTGCTTGACCATCACCTTCGCCACCGCCTGCGACATCATGAACGTCCCCCGCGTATTCACCGCGAAATGCCGATCCCACGTCGCCAGCGTCGTCTCCAGGAATGGCACCCAGTCCTGGACGGCCGCGTTGTTGACCAGCACGTCGATCCGTTTGAAGTCCTTCACAACCCCGCTCACGAAGGGTCCGATCGCATGCTCGTCCGACACGTCCAGCTTGCGGAACCTCACGGGTTGGCCGGTCTTCTTCGCAATCTCCGCCACGGCCTCTTCGCCCTTCTTCTCCTGAAGGTCGGCCACGATCACCGTCGCCCCCTCGCGGCTGAACACCTCCGCGATCCCTTTGCCGATCCCCTGCGCCGCGCCTGTCACGACGGCAACTTTGTCCTGAAGCAGCATGACTGTTCTCCGTGAACATATCGATGGTCAGCGGCATCACCGACCGTGGATGCGTCCACTATAACCGGTCCGCCGTCGCGACCCCCGGCCGCCCCGCCGCGGCATCGCGCCCGATAACCCAGCGGCCGATATCCGCGACCACTGACAAAATCCGATCCGCGGGGCGGTTAAGTCTGCCGATTATCCAGACGATGACGTTTGTGCCGTTTGGGACGGCCCTGCCGGCCAGCGGCCGCCCCGCGCCGCGAGCCCCTCCTCGCCCTGGAGTGAAGTGTGAACGCCTCCGCCGCCATCGCGTCTTCACGCAGCCCGGACCCGCCGACGCTGCACATCCGCGTCCGCCAGGCCGCCGGCCTGCCCGACCTGCGCGAGCTGTGGCGCTACCGCGATCTGCTGTGGCTGTTCACGCTGCGCGACGTCAAGGTGCGCTACAAGCAGGCGGCCCTTGGCGCGGCCTGGGCGGTCATTCAGCCGGTCGTGGCGATGGTCGTGCTCAACGCCTTCTTCGGGAAGCTATTGGGCGTGGCCGGCCGCATGGACGCCGGCGTGCCTTACCCGGTCTTCCTGTTCGCCGGTCTTCTGCCGTGGACTTTCTTCGCCGCGTCGGTCACCGCTTCGACCAACAGCCTCGTGGCCAATGCCGGCATCCTGCGCAAGGTTTACTTTCCCAAGCTGCTCGTGCCTGTCGCGTCCGTCGGCGCTCCGCTGGTCGACTACGTCATCGGCTTGGCCGTCCTGCTGGGGATGATGGTCTTCTACAGTGTGCCCTTCACCACCGCCCTGTTGCTGCTGCCGCTGCTGGTGCTCTCCACCATCCTCGCCGTGCTGGGCGTAGGCCTGGCGATGGCGAGTCTGACCGTCTCGTACCGCGACTTTCGCCACGTCGTGCCGTTTCTCGTGCAGGTGTGGTTCTTCGTGACCCCGGTGATCTATCCGCCGACGATCGTGCCGGCCCAGTACCGGCCGCTGCTGCTGCTCAACCCGATGGGCGGCGTGATCGAGGGCTTCCGCAGTGCGGTGCTCGGCCAGCCGCTGGATGTGCCGGCCTGGGCGGTGTCCGTTGCTGTCAGCGGCACGCTGGTGCTCGTGGGCCTGATCTATTTCCAGCACGTGGAGAAGCGTTTCGCCGACGTGGTGTAAGCGCCGAGGGAGAGTCGAGACGACGATGCGTGAACCGGCCATCGAGATCGCAAACCTGGGCAAGCGTTACCGCCTGGGCGCCAGCCATCGCAACGAGCCGACGCTCGGCGAGGCGGTTTACGATGCCCTGGGGCGCGGCTGGGCGAAACTGCGCGGCCGCGAAGCGACGCAGGCGCAGCGGCACTTCTGGGCCCTCGATGACGTGAACCTCACCGTACAGCCCGGTGAAGTCGTGGGCCTGGTGGGCCACAACGGCGCGGGCAAGAGCACGCTGCTGAAGCTGCTGTCGCGCATCACCCCGCCGACGCGCGGGGCGATCACGCTGCGCGGGCGCGTGGGCAGCCTGCTGGAAGTCGGCACGGGCTTTCATCCGGAGCTGACGGGGCGTGAGAACATCTACCTCAACGGCGCGATTCTCGGCATGCGCCGCGGTGAAATCCGCCACAAATTCGACGCCATCGTCGATTTCGCCGAAATCGACCGCTTCATCGACACGCCGGTGAAGCGCTATTCCAGCGGCATGTACGTCCGCCTGGCCTTCGCGGTCGCGGCCCACCTGGAGCCGGAAATTCTGCTGGTTGACGAGGTGCTGGCCGTGGGCGACGCGGCTTTCCAGAGCAAGTGCCTGGGCAAGATGGGCGACGCCGCCCGCGGGGGCCGCACCATTCTCTTCGTCAGCCACAACATCAAGGCGGTCCGCTCGCTGTGCCATCGCGCGGTGCTGCTGGACAACGGCCGACTGGTGGACGACGCCGATGCCGACACGGTGACGCAGCGCTACCTCCAGGCCGCCCGGCCGCTGGTGCCGCTGGATCAGTTGCGCCGACAGATCGCCGCCCTGCCATCCGACGAGAGTTTCCGACTGATTGACGTGCAACTCACACAAGGCGGCAATTCGGCAGGCGTCGCCTGCGACACCGTCGGCAACGGTTCGCCACTGCATGTGACGCTCACTTATGACGTCCTGCGCCCCACGACGGGGCTGCGCGTCTATCTCGATGTGTGCGACGAATACAACGATCTGCTGATCCGCAGTTTCCACGACGAGCGGGCGGCCGCGATCCCGACGATGCAGCCGGGCCGCTACATCTCGACCGCGACGATTCCCGCCCACCTGCTCGCGCCGCGGCCATACGCCCTGGTGGTGCAGGCCGGCATCTACAACGTCCGTTCGTGCCTCGGGGCCGGTCTCTGGCTGCCCCTGCGCGTCGAACAAACCTCCAACACCAACCTCGCCTACGCCAGCGATCCGATCCGCAGCAAGCTGCAACCGGCCATCGGCTGGCAGACCGACCCACAGGCCGCCCCGCAACGGGCGGCAGCGTGAACGACACGATGTGGTACCGCCTGCTTAAAAGTGACTTCGCACATCGGCTGCTGGTGAAGCTGCCGGAAGGTCGCCCCAACGGCCTGCGGTGGCGGCTGCGCGAAACCAGCCACACGCTGCGCCTGGCGCGACGCGGCCGCGGCGGCTACCTGCGCGACACGACGATCGCGCATCCCGACCATGTGACCATGGGAGATCGCGTGACCTGCGGCGGCGGCGTGTTCATTGACGGGTCGGGCGGTGTGACCATCGGCGACGACGTGATGATCGCCCATGGCGTGAAGATCACCAGTGCCGGCCACGACCCCGACGTGCCGCGCATGAGCGACGGCAACCTCAACCGCCCCGTGACCATCGGCAACCACGTCTGGATCGGCATCGGCGCAATCATCCTGCCGGGCGCGAGCATTGCTGACGGCGTGGTCGTCGGGGCCGGTGCGGTGGTCACGCGGGATATCGCCACACCGAATGTCATCGTCGCCGGCATACCCGCCCGCGTACTGCGCCCGCGACGCATATCGCAGAACAGTATGGGAACACGTCTGGCTGCTTGAGAGATTGACGTCATGTTCTACACCTTGCTCGACCGCTTTGGACTCTTGCGGCCAACGGCCGACCCGCTCCACCACGTGCGGCGCAACACGCTGGAAGTGCGCGACCTGGCGTGCCTCAAGCTGGCGATGGGCTGGTGGCATGACCCACGGCTTGACGGCATCGAGCACCTGCACCGCTTCGACTACCTCGAAGACCTTAACGAGCGACGGGTGCGCGACGCGGAAGTCATCTGCTCAGCCTGCTGCAATGGCGAGCCGAAGACCATCGTGGAAATCGGCACCGCGGCCGGCGAGACCACCGCCCTGATGGCGAAGCACGCCCTGCACGCGATCGTGCACACGCTCAACATCCCGCCCGAAGAGATTGCCGACGGCGGCAAGGCGGTGACGTACGCGCCGACCTGCGATGAAATCGGCCGGGCGTATCGCGAAGCTGGCTGTACCAACGTGCGACAGATCCTGGCCAACACCGCGACCTGGTCGCCCGATCGCGAGCCATTCGACGGCCCGATCGATGTGGCCTTCATCGACGGCTGCCACGACGCCGACTTCGTTTACAACGACACGCGCAAGATTCTGGGCCGCTGCCAGCCGGGATCGCTGATACTCTGGCACGACTTCGCGCCGCAGCTTGCGCACCAGTTCGACTGGATCGCGTCGGTGTGCGCCGGCGTGGAGCGGCTATACCGCGAGGGCCTGATCTGCGGGCGCATCCTGCACCTGCAGGACTCGTGGGTCGGCCTGTACCGCGTGCCTGACAACGTTTGGCAAAAGAAGGCCGCCTGACTCCGGAGCATGCCCGCGCGATGAGCCGCCGTCTGAAAATCCTGCTGGCCCACGGCGTCGCGTCACCCGCGGCCGAGCGGTGGTACGCCAACGTCGCCACCGCGGCGGAGGGTGCGGCCGACGTACGGCGATTCTGCGTCACGCTCGATCCGCCCGGTCCGCGTCTGACGTGGTTGCAGCTTGACGACCTGTGGCGCCGCCGCGACCGCCGCCTCCTGGACATGTACCGCCGCCTGCGCGAAGCCGCGGCCGACTGCGACGTGCTGCTGAACTACAACGGCATCAATATTCATCCTGAGTTCCTGGATTATCTGCCGACGTTCAACGTCTTCACCAGCTTCGACGATCCCGAAGCCAGCGCCGGCACCAGCGAACCGGTCGCGGCCGCGTTCGATGCCGCGTTCCACGGCAACATCACGTCGCGCGGGCAGTATGAGCGTTTCGGCTGCCGCCGCACGGCTTTCCTGCCGATTTTCGTGGACCCCACGGAACTGCCGCCTCGCGAGCAGCGCGACGCCCTGATCCGCGCGCCGCGGCCGATCCCGATTTCAATGTGCTGCGAATACACCCCGTGGCGGGCGGCCCGGCTCGATGCGCTGGTGCAGGCGTTTCCCGAGGCGCAGTGTTACGGCAGCGGCTGGCCACGCGGCCGCATTGAGCAGTGCGCCCTTGAACGTCTCTACCGCCAGACGCGCATCGGCTGGAACCTGCACAACTCCACCGGCCCGATTAACCAGCGTACGTTCATGCTCGCCGCGTGGGGGGTGCTGCAGATCTGCGACAACCGCACCGGCCTGGGCCAGCTCTACCAGCTCGGCGACGAGGCCCTGGGCTTTGACACCATCGATGAGGCGATCGAACTGACCCGCCACTGGCTGCCCCAGGACAACCAGCGCAAGCGCATCATCGCCAACGCCTTTGACCGCTTCTGGCGCGACTACCACCCGGCGGTGGTCTGGCGGGGCATCGTGCGGCAGCTTGAAGCATGGGATGCCCGGCCGCGTCACCGCACAGCATGCTCCGCGCTGCCACGCGCCGGCGTCACACGGCGGCTGCGCTTCGCTCTGCATGATGTTCGTCGTCGCCTGTGTATCAGCCGCCAAGCCGCGACGCCAGCCACCCATGAGGCCGACCACGATCGAGCCAAAGCCGGTCCCGATCAGCGCGTGGCCCTGGGTATCAATGCTCCACTGACACCTGAAACGTTCGCGTTACCCGGCGCGTCTCGCGGCGACCACGCCGACCTGCCTGCCGAACCGCTCTGCTGGGCGCTTGCGGGATTGGTGGGCCCGGCTCGGCGCATTCGTGTGCTCGGTTCACTCGCCGAACGTTTCGCCGCGCTGGTGAGCGTGGAGCCGAATCGCACACTGATAATGGGGACGCAGCAAACACTCGATCACCAGCCGGTCGATCTCGTCGTCGTGATCGACCGTGCTTCATCGCCGCGTGCCCTCATCGACCTGGCCCTGACCCATCGCGGCGACGCGCCGCGTCTGCTGCTGGCCACGACGCGGCCGTGCAATCTCATCGCCGCGGCCGGCGACGACGACGACACGCACGATGCATGCGACTGGCTGATGCGGCAGGGATCACTGAGCCTCTACCGTCTGCCCGACCCCGCTGTGCCCTGGCTGACGCCGTGCGACGAACCGCGGCTCACCAGTCAGTTCATCACCCAATGGACCGCTCGCGCCGCCGACATGCTGCACAAGGCCGCGTGATGCCTACCGACACCCGGAGCCGCCCCCTCATGTCCCCCACCACCGCCTCCGTCATCGTCAGCGCAACGCCTCCCCATCCGCGCCGCGCCGTCCGCACCGTGCAGCCGGCCGACTGGCAGCCGGATCACGTCGACCGCCTCTGGTCCTACTGGGGCTCGCGGCCGCACCACCTGCGGCAGTATTTCTCCCACCAGGTCGGCCACGGCGTGGTCGCCCTGCTGGCCAAGACCGGACGCCTGAGCGGCGACGTGCTCGACTACGGCTGCGGGCCCGGCTTCCTGATCGACCATCTGCTGGGCAGCCGCACCCGCAATCTACGCGTCCACGGCGCCGACACCAGCACCCATGCCGTACGCGACGTCAACGCCCGTCTGCAGGGACAGCCCGGGTTCCAGGGTGTCACGCAGCTCGACGGATTCCCCTCGCCCTTCGAGGCCGACCGCTTCGATGTGGTCACCTGCATTGAGACGCTCGAACACCTTGACGATGCGACGCTGCATCACGTGACGGCCGACATCCACCGCCTGCTGCGGCCTGGCGGCATCGCCATTTTCACCACGCCCTTCGCCGAGCAGCTCGAACAGAACATGGTCTACTGCCCCTTCTGCGACAGCGAGTTCCACCGCGTGCAGCACATGCGTTCGCTGACGGCCGAGTCGATGAGCGGACTTTTGCGCCAACAGGGGTATGCCGTGCTGTTCTGCGACAATCTGAACTTCGCCGACTTCCAGCGCGACACGATCCCGCCCCTGGCCGATCTCAGTCCGCGAGCCATCGGACGCATTGTCGCCTCCGCGACCCATCGGGTGCTCGATCGGCTTTCACCCCGCGCGTTCCCGCACAACCGCACGTTTCGCGAACGGCTGCGCGGCGGGCGTCACCTGTGCGCCATCGTCACCAAGTAACCGTTCTGGAACGACGTCATGTGCGGCATCGCAGGCATCATCGGCCGACAATCACGCACCGACGCCCAGCGTCGCATTGAGCGCATGACGGCTGCGCTGGCGCATCGCGGGCCGGACGGCTGCGGCCATCTTGTGCGCGGCCGCGTCGCCCTGGGCCACCGCCGCCTGTCGATCATCGACCTCGAAGGCGGACGCCAGCCGCTGGCCAACGAAGACGAGTCGGTCCGGGTCACATTCAACGGCGAGATCTACAACCACGCCGAACTGGCCGATCAGCTCCGCGCCGCGGGCCACGTGTTCCGCACCCGCTGCGACACGGAGGTCATCGTCCACGCCTACGAGCAGTGGGGCCCGGACTGCGTCGAGCGCTTTCGGGGCATGTTCGCCTTCGCCGTCGCCGACTTCCGTGCCCGCCGCGTCCTGCTGGCCCGCGACCACTTCGGCATCAAGCCCCTGCACTACCGCATCGGCCCAGGCCGGCTGAGTTTCGCCTCCGAGTTGCCCGCCTTGCGCCAGGCCGACGACGCGACGCTCATGGGCGATCCACTGGCCGTTGAGCTCTACCTGCGCTACCAGTACATTCCCACGCCACACACGATCTACCGCGACGTCTACAAACTGCCGCCTGCCCATTACGCGATCGTCGACTTCGAAGGCCGCCTCACCACGCCGCCCACACGCTACTGGGATCTTCAGTTCACCGCCGCGCCGCGCATGGACGAGCACGAATGGCTCGGGCGCATCGAGGCCGCCATCCACGACTCGGTCAAGGCTCACCTGATCGCCGACGTGCCCGTAGGCCTGTTTCTCTCAGGCGGAATCGATTCGACGCTCATCGCCCACCACGCTTCCCAGCTCAGCGACAGGCCGCTGATGGGCTTCGGTATCGGCTTCGATGACACGCAGTTCAACGAGATGGCTCACGCCCGCCAGGCCGCGGCCGCATGCCGCATCGATTTCCACGAACAGACAGTCACCGACGCCGCTCTCGACCTGCTGCCCGATCTGGTCGCGCAATACGGCGAGCCCTACGGCGACAGCTCGGCCATACCCACCTATCTCGTCTCGCGCTTCGCCCGCCAGTCCGTGCCCGTCGTGCTCACCGGTGACGGCGGCGACGAGGCGTTCGGGGGCTACGACACCTACCTGCGCTGGATGGCCAAGGCGTCGTGGCGGCAGGCCCGCGACTACTACCGCATCTGGCCTCGCATGGGCATGCTCTGGGCCATGGGCGCGATCCGACGCCGCCTGGCCACGCGCCTGCCCGGCGGCGGCCACGACCTGAGCGACTGGCAGTCATTGCTCCTGCACACTTCCGATGCCATGCGCCGCGGCCTGTGGCGAGACGAGTTTGCCGACGTTGCGACCGAGTCGTGCCGCCTTTTCGAAGACGCCGGCCGCCGCGCCCGCCGCATGGGCCGCATCGACTTCGCCCAATACCTCGACTACCAGACGTACCTGCCCTGCGACATCCTCACAAAGGTTGACATCGCCTCCATGGCGCACGGCTTGGAAGCACGCCCGCCGCTGGTCGACCGCCATGTGGTCGAGCTGGCCGCGTCGATGCCCGCGTCGCTGCGCCACGCCCTGGGCCCTGACGGGGAGCCAGAAGGCAAACCCGTGCTCAAGCGACTGCTCGGCGGCGTGCTGCCCGAGAGCTTCATTCACCGGCCCAAACAGGGCTTCGCCATCCCCAAGCCGCGCTGGATGTCCAGCCCGCGTCAGCGCGACCGGCTTGAAGCCCTCATGCTCAGCAACGCCTCGCCGCTGCGCCGCTTGTTCAAGGCGTCGGCCCTCGAAGCGCTGTATGCCTCGCACCGCCGCGGCGACAACCAGTCCGGCCGCATGTGGCTGCTGCTGGTGCTGGGCCTGTGGATGGACCAGAACCCCGACGTGCACTTCGCCCCGTCGCGCCAGCCGGCCGCCGTCGACATTCGAACCTTCGCACCCACCCCAGCCCGCGCCACGCGGGCCGCATAGACACCCTCAAACCCATCGACTCTGCCATGCCCCGACGCATCGCCTTCCTCACGCCCGAATTCGTGACCAACAGCCCCACGGGCGGCGGGCTGGCGTCGTATGTCGCGCGCATGGCCCGCATCCTGCGAAGCATGGGCCACGAGGTGGAAATCTTCACGCTGGCCGACGCGGCGGGCGTGCTCGACCACGACGGCGTGCGCGTCGAACACGCGGCGCCGAGCAACAACGCGCTGACAAGACTGCTCGGCGCGCACTGGCGGCTGCGACTGAAGTTCGGCGTCACGCTGCGACAGCTTCGCGGCGCGGTCGCCCTCGCCCGGGCGCTCGAACATCGCCACAAAGAGCAGCCCTTCGACCTGGTTCAAAGCGCCGACTGGGGCCTCAGCGGCCTGTTCGTGCCGCGGCGTCCAGGACGGCGGCACCTAGTGCGCTGCTCCTGGTCGCGCAAGGCCTGCGAACGGGCGGCGGGGCTGATGCCGAACCTCGACAACTTCCTGATCGCCGCCCTCGAGCGACGCTGCATGCGCCGCGCCCATGGCGTTTACGCCCCCAGCCGCTTCGTCGCCGACGCCGTCAGCCGCGACTACGGCATCGACATCCAGGTTGTGCGGCCGCCGGTGGAGTTCGCCAAGCCTTCGTCGATGAGCGACCTTTTGACCAGCGTCGCTCTGCCACCGCGCTTTCTGTTGCATTTCGGCCTGCTCTCGGCCGTCAAAGGCACCGACATTCTGCTCCACGCCCTGCCGCGAGCCTGGGAGCGCGCCTCGGACCTGCACGTGGTTCTGATCGGCCGCGAGTGCGAGTCCGGCTACGCCAAGCGCCTGCTGCAACCCCTCGGTGAGCGCGGCCGCACGCACGTCACCTGGACCGGTCCCCTGCCACGCGAGCAACTCGCCGCTGTGCTCCCGCACGCCGAAGCAGCCGTGCTCCCCTCACGCAGCGACAACCTGCCCAATACCGTCATCGAGGCGTTGGCCGTCGGCGTGCCCGTCATCGGCTCTGACGGGGCGAGTATTGACGAACTGGTCCGCCCCGGCGTCAACGGGCGACTTGTTCCCGTCGAAGACGTCGACGCCCTGGCCGACGCTCTGGCTGACGCCTGGCACGGTCAGCTCGCGCCGCTGCGCGGGGCCGATAACACCGCCCGCACACTCGAACCCCTGAAGCCTCAAAACGCGGTCACCGCCCTCATGAGGCTGGCCGGTTATGCCGATGATGCCGACTGGAGCAATTCGGCAAACTGTAACGCCGAGCCCGCCACCCGCCATACCACGCCGCGGCCACCGGACAGCGACCGCCATGCCCAGCCCTCCCGACATGCACGAGCCGCTTGAACTGCCGCGCACAGGACCGCGCGTGTCCATCCTCATGCCCGTCCACAATGCCGAGGCCTACCTCGACCAGGCAATGGGCAGCATCCTTGAACAGACCTACGACGACTGGGAACTGATTGCCGTGGACGACGGCTCGATCGACCGCAGTCGCCATATCCTCGAAGACTACGCCCGCCGCGCCGCGGCCGAGCATGGCGATGCCCAGCCTATCCGCGTGATAAGCCGGCCCAACACCGGCATCGCCGGGGCGTTGAATGATGGCCTGGCCGTCGCCCGCGGCCAGTTCATCGCCCGCATGGACGCCGACGACCTCTGTACGCCTGGCCGACTCGAAACGCAGGTCGCCTTTCTGGACCGTCACCGCGACCACGTCGCCGTCGGCTGCTGGGTGCGGCGCATGGATCCCTATGGCAGCCCCACCGGCGTCGAGCAGCCACCCACCGATCACGCCGACATCGACGCCGCCCTGCTGCGCGGCGACGGCAGCGCTATCGTCCACGCCACCACCGTCATGCGCCGCGACGCGCTCATCGAGGCCGGCGCCTGGCGTTCGCGGTATAACGGCGTCGAGGACATCGACCTCTACCTGCGCCTTGCCGAAGTGGGCAGGCTCGCCAACATCCCGCGTCCGATGTACAGCTACCGCCGCCACCTCGGCTCGGTGTGTCTCAACCACTACCACCAGATGTGCCGCCGCCTCGAAGAGGTGATGCACGAGGCCTACGCCCGACGGGGCATCGCCGAACCGTTCGATGTCGACCGCCTGCGGGCTCGACTCGTGGGCACGTCCAGCACAGCCGACTTCTTCCGTAACTGGGCCTGTCACGCCATCGAGGCTGGCAACCTGTCCATCGCGCGCCGCCATGCCGTCGCCGCCCTCTGCCGCGAGCCGTGGAAGCTTCACTCCTGGCGCGTCATGTACTGGGCGATGACGGGTTAGGTTAATTCAATGACAAATTCACAACTCGAAATGGTGGATTCGGAGGCGGGCGCAGCGCGTACGCCCACCCGCACTGGCACATGTCCCGTATGTCTGAGGTCACTTTGAATTGCCCCGCCATGCTCAATCGCCTCAAGCAACACTACTGGCGCCTGCTGGCCCGCTACGAACACTGGCGGCATCCGAAGCAGATCAGCCTGTCGCCGCACGACTGGTTCGACGGCATTGCACGCCACATTGAAGACCCCGGTGCGCCGCTGCTCTACGTCGACGGAGGCGCCCACGACGGCCAGGTGGCCCGCCGCTTCGCCAGACGCTTTCCCAATCTGCACATCCATGCCTTCGAACCCAACGTCGACCTGCTGCTCCGCTTGCGCGACAACCTGGCCGACATTCCCGGGTCCATCCATGCCCAGGCCCTGGGCGACAAGCCCGGCACCGCCGAGATGTTCATCAACCAGTCGCCCATGACCAGCTCACTGCTGCCCAGCAGCGAGCTGTCGCTTCGCTACTTCGGGCGGCACGCCCAACTGCGTGAGACACGCAGCATCGAGATCACAACCCTCGACCACTGGGCCGAGGAAGCAAACATCGACCGCATCGACATCCTCAAGCTCGACCTGCAGGGCTACGAGAAGCAGGCCCTTGTCGGCGCCCGCAAACTGCTGCGCCGCAGCGAAGCGGTTGTCGTGCTTGAAGTCAATTTCGCGCCGTTCTATGAAGGCTGCTCGCTGTTCAGCGATGTCGACCTGGTGCTGCGTGACTGCGGCTACAGCCTCTACAACCTCTACCACATCTGCACGCACCTGCCGGCCGGCCACATCGGCTCGTGCGATGCGGTCTTCATTCCTGATCACAAGGCCCGCGCCTTGACCATCCCCGGCGCCCGCAAGGCGGCCGCCTGACCCATGCCCATGCCCCACCGCCCAGTCCCGCCGCCATCGCACACGCCCATCACGGCCACGCTCATCGTGCGCAACGAGGCCCACCATCTCGACGCCTGCCTCAGCCGGCTGGCCTGGTGCGATGAAATCATCGTGCTCGACATGCGGTCGACCGATGATTCACCCATCATCGCGCAGAAATACGCCGACCGCGTCTACCGCATCGAACCCTATCCCATCGCCGAACCGGCCCGCGTCTTCGCCGCCACGCAGGCGCGCCATGACTGGGTTCTGCTGATGGATCCCGACGAATACATGCCGCCAGCCCTGGTCGACGACATCCAGCAGGCGATCGCCGAGCATCCCGACGCCGGCGCGTTTCGCCTGCCTTTCTATTACCACTTCAAGGGTCAGCCGTTGCACGGCACGATCTGGGGCGGCCGCGGGCGAACGAAGTGGGCCCTGATCCATCGCCAGCGTGTACGGCTGCAGCCCTTGTGCAACCGGTTGGGCGAAGTGACCTCGCCATGGCGCGAAGTCCGCATTGCCCCGCGCGACGGCAATGAAGTCGAGCACCACTGGTCGGCGTCCTACTGGAACCTGCTGCACCGCCACCTGTTCCGCTACGCCTGGCTGGAAGCCGTCAAAATGCATCGCGACGGCCAGTGTTTCTCGTTGGGCCGCGCCCTGATCCACCCCTGGCGGGAACTGAACCGCTGTCTGCGCCACTACGACGGCTGGCGCCTGGGTCTGCGCGGCTGGTTGCTCAGCGGGGTCTACTTCCTCTACACGCTCGCCTACTGCTGGTGTCTTCTTGGCTGCGCCTTGCGGCCGCCCATCCCCGCGACGACCGATGCGGCTTCCAGCCACGCCGTCGTCGGACAGCTCATCTTCGATCGCGGGCGCGATCATCCCGCCACGTCACGGAGGGCCGCCTGATGAGCATGACATCGCACCAGCCGACCCTCACCATCGTCACGCCCAGCTACAACCAGGCGGCATTCCTCGAAGAAACCATCCGCAGCGTCCTCGACCAGGCGGACGACGGCGTGCAGTATGGCATCGTCGACGGCGGGTCGACCGACGGCAGCGTCGAGATCATCGAACGTCACCGCGACCGCCTGGCGTTCGCGATCATCGAACCCGACCGCGGGCAGACCGACGCCCTCAACAAAGGTCTGCGCCGGGCCGCCGGCGACATCGTCGGCTGGCTCTGCGCTGACGACGTGCTGCTGCCCGGCGCGATCGCCGCGATCCGCCGGCCATTCACCGACCCCGACGTGACCTGGATCGCCGGCCCCTGCCAGGTGACGCGAGCCGACGGCACGCCGATCGAAGTGCAGCGGCCGCACGGCGACTTCTCGCTGGCCGGCATTCTGTTGCGGCCCGACGGCCTGCTGATTCCCCAGCCCGGCTCGTGGTGGCGACGCAGCTTGCTCCAACAGGTCGGCCCACTCGATGCGACACTGCACTACGCAATGGATTTCGACCTCTGGTGTCGCTTCGCCGCGGCCGGTCAGCGCCCGCGCATCATCGATCAACCGCTTGCGACGTATCGCCTGCACGAGCAGAGCAAGACCTGTTCCCAGCGGGATGGCTTTCTCCGCGAGCACCTGGTCGTTGAGCGACGCCACGCCGGCCGGCTCCCCCTCGGCCAACGTCTGCAATTGCTGCGCCGCCTCGGCTACCAGCGACGCATGCTCGCCGTCGCCACCGCGCGCAGCCGCGGCCAGCTCCTTCGGCAGGTAGCCGCTCGACCCTGGTGGCTGGCCTCCCAGCAGATCCGCATGGCACTCAAACGCGCGGCTTAAGACGCGACAATGACCGCTCGCTGGTGTCGAATCGGCTTCCGTGACGCCGATCCGCCGGCTTGGTCGACGACTCCGATGGTGGTGTTCTCATCCCCGCCGCCCCGGACGTCCGCGGCCCAACGTCGCACCCTCTGCCCATAGGGCGCCACGCACGATTCCGAGAAGGCTAGCTGCCCAGCAGATCGCGGCGGATCGCGATGAACGGATAGCAGCGCATCGCCGGCCGCTTCTCGATGCCGATGCCGTGCGTCGGCTCCAGCATCTCGCAGAAGCGCCAGTCGCCCTGGCTGTGCAGCTCGCCAATGTAGGCCTGCACGCGGCCGCGCACCGCCTGCGGAGTCGCTTCGAGTATCGGCAGTTCGCTGCCTTCGGTGTCGATCTTGAATACATCCACCTGCTCGACGCCCAGCGCCGCCATCACGGCCGAGGTTTTCTGCACGGGCAACTCGACGGCACGATGCGGATCACAACCCACGCCGCGGAACGTCCCGCCCCCGAAACTGTCGGGATTGTCGGACATGTGATAGGTGAACGTACCGGCTTCGCAGGACAGGCCCGTCGGCACCACGGTCACCTGGTCGCCGAACGCCGCGACGTTGTGCCGCAACATCGCCAGGTTCTCCGGCAGCGGCTCAAAGCTGTAGATCTTCGCCTGCGGGTAGACACTGGCGAAATAGACGGTTGCGATGCCGATGTTCGCCCCCGCGTCAAAAATCACCCGCGGCCGCACCGACCTGGGCAGCGCATACGCGCCGCGGTGATGCAGGATCATGCCCGGCAGCGCCTCGTCGGTGGTGCCCTGCCGCACCGCGACGCTTACGGTCCGTCCGGCCAACGGCAAGCGTACCGCGACCACCGGCCGCGACACCCCCTGGATGTGCATGGGTCTGCCGCCGCTCGCCCGCAGACGCACGGGGTTGAGCCGACTGGCCGCCGCACGCAGATACATGCGGGCGGTTCGAGCGGTCTGCACAACGGCCGTGGTCATATCCAGACTCCTTGAACCGACGCTTTGTGACGCCTCGTTCGCCGGCACATCGCCCCCCGCCCGCTATGTCGGCTGTAACGATCATACGGTTTAGGTGGGTTTGTCCCGCGGAGGCATCGCGTCCGATAAAACCGCTTCCCCGACGATCAGCGAAGTGGCCGCCTCCTCGCCCCCACGCCCATCCGGCGTCGGGCTGCGACGTTTTTCCCGTCTGTAACGTCTCGGCAATCAACCCCCCGCTCGAAGGTGCCGATTTACGCCTTGGGATCAGAGATTCGCGGCGAACCACCGGACATCGGCCCATGCGCATCGCCCTCGACGCACGCACGCTCTATCGGCCGACACTGCGCGGCATCGGCAAGGGGCAGCTCGACCTCTACCGCTGCCTGCTGACCCAGCGACCCGACTGGCAGGTGCTCGCCTACCACCGCAATCCGGACGCACCCGTCAACGTGCTGCCCGAGAACGCGGTCCCGCGGCACGTCGAGATGCCCGGCGACCGCTTCGACGCATGGGAGCGCTGGCGCCTGCCCGCCGCCGCCTGGCGCGATCGCGCCGACCTGCTGCACTGCCCCGCCAACACCAGCCCGGCATGGTGCCCGCTGCCGCTGGTGGTCACCATCCACGACCTGATGCCGCTGGATCGGCCGATGGATTACGACCTGCTCACCGTCCGTCGCTTCGAACATTGCGTCGTTCGGTCGGTCCACACCGCGGCCGCCATCCTCTGCCCCTCGCAATACACCGCATGCCGCCTCGTTGCCGACTTCCAAGCCGACCCGCTGACCGTCCACGTCTTCAGCCAGGCCGCCCACGCCGGCATGCGCCGCACCGACGCGCGGACCAGTGCCGCGGTCGCCGCCCGCTATGGCGTGACCGGTCCCTATGTCCTGCATCTGGGCGCTGCCGCGCCGCGCAAGAACACCGCCGGCCTTCTCGAGGCCTGGGCGCGACTCACCGCCGCCCAGCGTCAGGACCACACGTTGCTGGTCATCGGCCTCGACGACGCCACGCTCGACCGTACGCGCGCGTATGCCCAGTCACTGGCGATCGCGCCCCATGTGCGTCTGCACGGCTACGCGGACAACCACGACATGGCTCCGCTCTTCAGCGGCGCGACCTGCCTCGCCTACCCAAGTCTCGCTGAGGGATTCGGCCTGCCGGTGCTCGACGCTTTTGCGACGCGGACGCCGCTGCTGACCAGCAACACGACCAGCCTCCCCGAAGTCGCCGGCGACGCCGCCCTGCTTGTGGATCCGCACGATATCGACGCGATCGCGGCCGGTCTGGTCACGCTCATCGGCTCCGATACCCGCCGTCGCGAACTTGTCGACGCCGGCAGCAGCCGCCTGTCCCGGTTCAACTGGCACCAGGCCGCCAGAACCCTAGCGCAATGCTTCGAGCAAGCCCGACACGGACGCCGCACGCGACTGCGCACAGCCGCATGAGAAGTAGATAAATGACTCGTCGGCCCAAGCCATCCCGGACAGTGCCCCACCCAGGCGATACTCCCGCCACACAACCCGCGCACACGGATATCCTGCTGATCGGCGACGCCGCACCCTGGCCGCTCGATCAGGGACGCCGCATCCGCGGCCATCACATGCTCACCGCCCTGGATCGACAAGGGGTCCGTGTCCGTCTCGCCAGCATCGAACCCGCCCCCGCCGACCTGCCGCCCCACGTCCGCCGTCTCATGATCCCCTGGCCCGATCCGGACGCGCACCACCGCGCCATGCTCGCCCGCCGCTGGCTGGGCGCACGCGGTCGATGGCGCCGACGCATGGCCGACTATTTCGGCGCGGACATGCACCAGCTTGCCGGCACCATCGCGCTGGTCGAGCATCTGCGTCCATGCGCCATCGTCGCCCTCGGCCAGAACGGCCTGCTGCTGCTGCACGCCGCGGCGGCCGCCCACGTCGACGGGCCCGCACCCGCGCGCATCTGGTACGGCGCCGACGAACTGGTCAACTTCCACCTCTCCTGTATGCGCCACGAGCCGCTGCGAAACTGGCCCGCACGCATTCGCCGCCTGCTCGAACATGCCATATGGGAGCAGCTTTTTGTGCGCGGCCTGGATGGAGCGATCGGCGTCAGCCCACGCGACGCCGCACTCATGAAACATCTGGCCGGCGCACGCCGCAGCATCTGCATCCGCAACGGCGTGGACCTGACCCGCTTCAGCCCCGCGCCGGCCGACCACGCCGCCCCCACGCCCTGCAGCCTCGCCTTCTGGGGCCGCATGGATTTCGAGCCCAACGTCGATGCGATGACATGGTTCGTCGGCGATATCTGGCCGCAGGTGCGCCTGCGCTGGCCGCACGCCTCGCTCACCATTGCCGGCAAACACCCGACCGACGCCGTCATCGCCCTCGGGAACGAGCCCGGCGTCACCGTCACCGGTCCGGTCGATGACATCCGCGAAGTAGCCTGGAACGCCGAGGTGGCCATCCTGCCGATGCGCTGCGGCGGGGGAATCAAGAACAAGCTGCTCGAAGCCGCCGCGATGGGCAGGCCAATCGTCGCGACGCCTCATGCCGTCAAAGGCCTGTCCCTGCCCCCCAGCCAAGCCATCACACTTTGCCGCACGCCGCGGCAGTGGGTGGACGCCCTGCGCCGCCTCTGGTCGGATGCGCCCCACCGCCATCGTCTCGGCACGGCTGGGCGACAGTGGGTTGAAAAGCACCACACATGGGACGGCGCGGCACGGCAACTGCTCGACTGGACGAACTCGCTGCGGCCGGCCGACCGCGGCGCGCCGCACACCTCCGACGTCGCTCCCACGGCCTCCTCCGTCGCCGACACGACTTCACTTTCACGCAAGGCCGCCTGATATGACCACATCCACCCACGATTCTTCGCATGCCGCGCCCTTCCGCCGTGTCGCCGTCATCGGTCTCGGCTACGTCGGCGCGGTCAGCAGCGCCATGCTCGCCCGCCGTGGGTTCAACATCGCCGGCGTGGAAGCCAACGCCCGCAAGCTCGCTGCCTACCAGGCCGGTCAATGCCCCGTGCGCGAGCCCGGCCTCGACGAGGCTTTGCGCCAGGCGATCGACGACCATCGCTTCGCCGCCACCGACGACCTGGCCGGCGCCGTGCGCGACGCAGACGTCATCCTCATCGCTGTCGGCACACCCAGCGACGCCGCCGGCTGGCCCGATCTGACCGCCATCGACAGCGTCACCGAGCAGATCGCCGCCGCCATCGCCTCTGACCTGCGCCGCCGCGTCGTGCTCGTGCGCTCGACGGTTCCCCCAGGCACCACGGCCGCACGTATCGCTCCCCTGCTGCGCGCCGCCAACCCCAACACCGTCGTCGGCCACCACCCCGAATTCCTGCGCGAAGGCTCGGCCCTGCACGACTTCGAAGCACCGGCCCTTATCGTCAGCGGCAGCGATCCGCGCAGTCCCGCCGACCGCGCCGCCGTCAACAGCGTCATCAGCGCTTTCTATGCCGGCATCGACGCGCCGCGCCTGGCCCTGGGACCGGCTGAAAGCGAGATGATGAAATACGCCTGCAACGTCTTCCACGCCCTGAAGATCAACTTCGCCAACGAGATCGGCTCGCTCGCCGCCGCCTGCGGCGCCGATCCGCAAGCCGTGATGCACGCCTTCTGCCAGGACACGCGGCTCAACCTCAGCCGTGCATATCTGCAACCGGGCTTCGCCTTCGGCGGCTCGTGCCTGCCCAAGGACACGCGCGGCCTGGTCTGCCTCGGCCGGGAGTGCGGCGTCGATCTGCCGATGATCGGCTCGATTCTTGCATCCAACACGGCGCATCTGGACCGCCACCTTCAGCGCATCCTCGCCCTCGGGCGGCGGCGCACGCTGCTGGTCGGCCTGAGCTTCAAGGCCGGCTCCGACGACCTGCGCGAAAGTCCCATGGTCGAGCTGGCCGAACGCTTGCTGGGCAAGGGCATCCCGCTGAGCATCTACGACCCGGACCTGAAGCCCGGCGCGCTGCTGGGCGCCAACGCCCGCTTCATCGCCGACCGCCTGCCGCACCTGGCCGATCTGCTCGTCGATGACCTGCCTGCCGCCGTCGCCGAAGCGCAGACCATAGTCATCGCCAAATCATGTGACCAGCTCGACACCGCCGACCAGGCGGGCAAGCAGATCATCAATCTCACCCGCCTGGAGGCCACCAACCCGCGCCAGAGCGTGGCCGCCATCTCGCGTGCCGCCTGAGCCGGCCGGTTGCCACGCTTATCGGTCGCACGCGGGTATGCCGCGGCCCGCTGACGGTCAACCCGCGCCCGTGATTGCCCGACGATATCTGTGGAGACCGCTGCGCCGCCCATCCCTCGCGGCACGACAGGGGAGAAACGTCCATGGCATGGACGACGATGCATTACGGAGTCGGCATGGCCTGCGCCGGTGCCGCCGCGACGGGCCTGGCCCTCATCACCAGCCGCGGCTGGCGATGGATCCCCGCCGCCATGACCCTCGGCGGTGTCTGGGCCCTGATTCCCGACATGCCGCGCACCTTCCGCGAAGACTTCCCCAGCCTTCCGCTGGCTTCGATTCTCGGCAGCAAGAGCCTCGAACGCTGGCTGCATTCCATCGGCGACCTGTTCTTCTTCCACCGTTCGCTCGACGCTCAGCCCCATGAATACGCGCTGCATGGGCTGGTCATCATTCTTGTGCTCTACAACGCATCGCTGGTCATGCTCATGTGGCGGGAACGCGCTGCCCTGAACAGCCCCGAGGCCCGCGCCTGGCGCGCCCATGGCGCCCATCTGCCCAAACTCGCCAGCTCACCCGCGACGCGCCGCCACGCCCGCCGCCGCTCGCGCCACGCCCACCCTGCCCGCGCGACAGCCGCCCATCACAACGACACGTCCGCGATCATCGGCCGCATCACGCCCCAAGATCCCGGCGAGGCCGACAAAACCACCGCGTGACGCCCCCTTCCGCAAGCCTCTCAGCTCGTTTGCGTTTCATCCCATTGACGCGACTGCCCGCGGCCGAGTCCAGGGACAACCCGCAGCAACCACTCTCCACGCTTCGCTCATCCCAGCAGGCCGTCCAGCCCCGGCAGGTTCAGGCCGCCGGTGAGGCCGGCGAATTCCTGCTGAATCATCTCGCGCACCCGAGCCCCCGCCGCGTTCACCGCCGCGGCGATCAGCTCCTCGATCATCTGCTGGTCGGCCGCCTCGCCTTCGCCCGCGAGCGTGCGCAGCATCGATCGATCCAGCTCCACACGCTGGACCTCGAACTTGCCGTTCATCACCACCCGCACCGCGCCGGCCCCGGCGTCGGCCTCGACGGTCTTCAGGGCCAGTTGCTCCTGCACGTCGGCCAGCTTTTCCTTCAGTTGGCCGGCCTGGCTCATCAACGACGCGAGATTCTTGAAATTGTCGAACATCAGTCTTCCTGTTCGCCTGGTGATTCTTCGGACAGGTCGTCCATCCTCGGCCCATCGGTCATCGCCTGGCCTTGTGGTTGCGGGCGCGCCTCTTCGCTCTCATCCTGTTCGCGGCGCACCTGCATCAACGTCACGTCGAACTGGTCCATGATCTGCCGCACCAGCGGCAGATCCAGCGCCGCCTGTCGATCACCCGCCGCGCCGTGGCCGGATCCCTCCTCATGCCCACCGCCCGCCTCCAGGCCCGCGGGAGCCGTGACTTCGACGCGCCACGATCGACCGGTCGCTTCGCCGAGCATCTGGGCAAGCTGGCTGCGCCGACTGTCGCTCATCAACCGCATCACATCGCGGCGTCCGGGCTTCGCACGCAGCCTTGCCACCTGCCCCTCCAACGACGCCAGCTCCATCGCCCCCAGCCATGCCCGCACCGCCGCCCGATCCGCGTGGCGCGACAGCACATGCGCCCACACCGCAGCCGGCGTCATGTCCACCGGCAAGGCCGCCTCGCCTTGGCCCGCCTGCTCATCCATCGGCGTCAGCGCCGCCGCTTCTCGAATCACCTCGGACGCCGCCACGCCGCGCGCTTCGCGACGCTGCCTCAGGTCGTGCTCGACCGCCGCCCGCGTGTCGGCCTCACTTACTTTTTTTTTTGACCCCCCGCCGCCGACCGCCGCCCCGCCCGAACCTGGCCCGCTGAGCAGCGCCGTCACATCCGCCATCTTCTCGGCCAGCGCCAGCCGCACCACCGTTGCATCCAGCATCGCCCGCGGCGCGCTGCTCGACCGCGATGATCGTGAGAGCCCCTCGCACAACGCGATCATGTGCGACAGGCCGGCCGCATCGAAACGCGCCGCCTGCCCCGCCGCCTGGGTCCGCGCTTCATCGGGCAGGTCGACCAGCGTCGTCTTCTGGCCGCACGCCGCCAGCAGCATCAGCTCGTGCAGCCGGTCGGTCAGTGCGCCGATGATCTGCTCCTGGGCTGTGCCGTTGTTGAGCATCCGATCGACGCAGGTCAGCGCCGCCGCGACGTCCCCGTCAGCCAGGGCGTCGATCAATTTCACCACGCCCTCGCGCGGCGGCAGGCCCAGCATCAATTCCAGCGTCGTCATGGTCAGCGGCTGCTCGCCGGTCGCGATCAGACGGTCCAGCAATGACAACGCGTCACGCATCGACCCGTTGCCCAGCCTCGCCACGTGATGCACCAGGTCCGTCTCGGCCTCGACCTTCTCACGTTCGAGCACCGACGCCAGATGCCCGGCGATCGCGGCCGTTGTAATGTTGCGGAAGTCAAACCGCTGGCAGCGCGACTGGATCGTGGCGGGAACCTTGTGCGGCTCGGTCGTGCAGAGCACGAACTTCACATGCGAAGGCGGCTCCTCCATCGTCTTGAGCAGCGTGTTAAACGCCTCGCGCGTGAGCATGTGCACTTCGTCGATGATGTAGATCTTGTGCACCGCCTGGCCGGTCGGCGCCAGGCCGGCGTTGGCGATCAACTGCCTCGCTTCGTCCACGCCGCGGTTGGACGCGCCGTCGATCTCGATGACGTTCAGATCCTCGCCGCGCATGATGGCGTCGGCCATGCGCTGCTGCACGGCCTTGGGCGGGTAGCCGTAGCCGACATCCTTCGGCGGCTTTGGTGCGTCAGACAGTGTTTCCGGCGCGTTCAGCGCCCGGGCCAGCAGGCGGGCCATCGACGTCTTGCCCACGCCGCGCGTCCCGGTGAACAGATAGGCGTGCGCCACCCGCCCCTTCTTGATGGCATTCAACAGCGTCCGGGCGATCGGCTCCTGGCCGACCACGTCCCTGAAGCTGTCCGAGCGGTATCTGCGGGCGAGCACCGTGTACGCCATCGCCACAGTCTACGCCAACGCCGCCCCGGCCCCAAACGACCGGCGCAGCTGTCCGCTTCGGCCATTTTGCATTGCGCATTCTGAACTTTGAAATGAAAAACCCCACCGCGCAAGCAGGTGGCCAGGACACCGGCGGCACCGGGCAGGCGACACTTAGGGCTGCTCCGGTCAAGGCCTGACCCGGTTCGCATGCCGACCCGTGCACCGGGCCCGGCCATCCACTCACGCGGTGGGGCCTTTCATCATACCGTCGCCGACCCGGCGGGGCCAACCTCCACCTGCCGTCACGCCGATTGCAGATAGCACCCCATCGCCCGCCAACTCAGGTCCGCGTAATAGCAGTGCCCTTCTGCGCCGACGACCAGCCGGCAGTTCCCTGGCGCGCCCACCGCGGCATAGATCTGCTTGAGGCGGGCGAACTCGCGACGCGTGGCCTGAACAGGAAAAATCGGATCCACGCGACCAGCCGCCACCACCACCGGATGCGGCGCGAACAGGCCCATGATGTCCGCGTGTTCGGCCTCGAGCATCAGACCGGGCACATAGTTACACATGCAGTGATACAGCGACATGACCGACGCCTCAAAGCTGCAGAAGTAGCATGAGAGCATCGCGAATCGCACCCGACCCGGCAGCAGGGCGGCTGCGAACATCGTCGTCGTGCCGCCTCCGCTGTTGCCCATGATGCCGAGGCGATTCATCCGCATGTCGCCGCGGGCCTTGAGGTAGTCGATCCCGCGGGCCACGTCGTAAACCCGTTCAGCCAGCAGCGTGCGACCAAGCATCAGCGCGTGCATCGACGCGTCATGGCAGTTGCTCTGCCCCTCGCGGTTGATGCGGGTTTCCAGCTTCTGGCCGAAGGCGCGCTGCTCGATGCACAGCGAGGCCATACCTCGAGCCATGCACTGCCTGCCGTAGTCACGGTCGAAGTCGACGTGCGTCGGCGCCATGTCGTCATCGCGCGTGTCGTCGCGCGGATCGCGGCCGATGGACCACGCCGCGCCGGGCGCGTGGCCCTGAATACAGACCCAAGGCACGAACGGCGGCTGAACGTCGCGCGGCAGACACAGATAGGCCGGCGTGTCGTTGTCCGGCTCCGTGCGGATCATCAGCTTTTCGATGCTGCCCAGTTCGTGGTCCTGCTTCCAGACGGACCACACCTGGGGCGACCGGTCGGAACGGGGCATGCGGACGTAGCCGGTCAACTCCGCCACGCGCCGGCGGAGCCGACGCTGCCACGCTTTGAACGCGTCGCCGGTCTGGCCGGCATACGTGAGCGCAGGCCGGTTGGCCTTCATCAGGCGGTGGTGAACGATGGACGGCGCGAGGTCGAACGACTTACGGCGTGTGGGCATGTCCGGCATGCTACCGCCCGACACCGATGCGGCAACGCAGGCTTACGCATCCCGCACGGTCGACCCGGCCTCCATACCCGCCGCCGCCCCAATGCCAGACTGCCGAGCACCAGCACCGCCACGCTCGCGGGCTCGGAGATCATCGCCCCCGTCCGCCCCGCTGCACGCAGCGCGTCTACATCCCGTACCCATCCAGGCAGTCCGCCACCAGCGCCCGCGCTTCGTCGAAGCCGTAGTTCAGAAACGCATACGTCTTGGCCACGTGCGGCGCGCCGGCATAGAACATCTCGTAAAGCTGGTGCCGGCCCGCGAATTCCGAGCCGATCATCTCCCACGCCAGCTTGAACAGCTTGACGCGATCTTCGGACTTCATCTCGCTGGATACGTAGTGGCGGCGGATGTCTTCGGCCGCGTCGGGGTTGGCGTAATCCTGCACCGATGAGGGCACCTGCACCGGCCCGCCGCCCGCCAGCTCGCGCACCATCTGCACCATCTCCGGGTACAGCCGCGCCTGCAGGCCCATCGTGCCGTACAGAAACCGCGGGTTGGGCGTGACCACGCCATTGGGCCGCGTCACCGCCGCGTGTTCCGACGCCAGCAGCATGCCCTCGACCAGGCTCACCGTCGACGCCAGCTCACCGAGCTGCGCCACCACCGGCGGCATCGCCAGCAGACCATTGGCTTCCGCGATGCGATGGGCCAGCCCCAGCAGCATCTTGGTCTTTACCGCCAGCCGCGTCTGCGCCTGATTGTTGCCGAGAATATGGGCCGGGGCCTCAAAAAACTGAGCCCGCACCCGCTTCAGATCGCGGTACACGAACACGTGCTCCCACGGCACGAATACATCGCGCAGCACCACCAGGGCGTCACTCTCGTCGAACCGCGTCGACAGCGGATAGTCGAACACACTCGGCTGCCCCACCGCATACGGACGCCGGCAGTACAGCCGCAACCCCGCGACGGCGATCGGCATCACCACGCTGATCGCGAAATCTTCGTCACCGGGTTTCAGCGGCACGATGCACGTCAGGAACAGCCAGTCAGACAGGGCCGCGCCCGTACCCAGCATCTGCGCCCCGCGCAGCACGATCCCACCGTCGCGCTCAGCCACCACCTTCACCGGATGGTGTTCCTCACCTTGCTGCGACGCGGTCTTCGACCGATCAACCTGCGGCGGCACGATGGTGTAGGACACGTAGAGACTCTCGTCGCGCATGCGGGCCTGAAAGTCCGTGACGTGCTGGTCGAACTGGCGCCCGTCTGCCGCGCCCTCCACCGCGAAGACGCCGGGCGTCGAAGCGAACCCCGCGAAAAAGCCCGCAACATGCTCCGGTCCGCGGCCGATCAGGCCGTATGACGTCTCCGCCGCCTTCGTCAGCGCGATCCGTCGTCGCGTCAGATCCTCGCGGCTGCGCGGAATCATGTGCCCGCAGAACGCCCGGCCGTTCGTTGATGGCACGGGATACGTGAACGTGTCGGGGTCTTGCGCGATCCGGTCATACAGCCCGGCGATGCTGCGGCTCACGCCCTCGAAGGCCGGGTGCGCCGTTACGCGGCGCACCACCTCGCCGTTGATCACCACGTGCCGTCCGTCGTCCAGCGCGGCCAGATACTGATCGCCGGTCCGCAGTCCGTCGGACGTGGTTTTGTGCGTGCGATCACGAACCTGTGTCATGCAACGATCCTCTTGATGCGACACACGCGGCGAAACCGCATTCAACCGCCGTAGTTCCAGCCCGTCTGTTTCAGCAGCAGCGGCTCGGTCTCCCGCTTCAGGTCGACCGCCGTCACCTGACCCAGCAGCACATGATGGTCCGACTGCGTCAGCACGTCCACCAGTTGTAGCTCGATGCTCGCCGCCGCTTCGTCAAGGATCGGCACGCCCGCGGCACTGAGGCTGTAGCCGTGCCCGTTGACCCGCCCTTCGTCCGCCGAAACATGCTTGAAGAACGCGGCCGCAAAATCCTTCTGCCCCTGGCCCAGCGGGTGCAGCGCGTACCGCCCCGAGCCGCGCACCAGTTCGTAGATGTAGCTGTCGGCCCGCAGGCAGATCACCACCATCGGCGGCTCGAACGACGACTGCGTCACCCAGTCGATCGTCGCAGCTCCCGCCCGACCTTCATGCCGGGCCGTCACCACGAACAGCCCATAGGGAATCATCCGCAGCACTTTCTTACGCACTGTGGGATCAAGAGCCGCTGTCTCTTCACGGGCCATGCGCCGCCGCCTCACAGACCAAGGGTTTGTCGTCACACACCGCACATGCGCGACCCACCCGGCCGGCCGATTCTCGCGCTTCCAGACATGGTAACAGCACCGGCGCCCCGCAACGCCTTAACCACCGCCTCCCGCATAAGAAAACCTTGATGTCCCGCGTGAAAGGCGTCACGCGCCCGGCGTACCGCGACGCCCGGCCGTGATCGATCGCCGCCCCCTCGGCTCGCGCTTCAGCGCCGCCTGCCCAATGCCAGCAGACCCAGCGCCAGCAGGTACGCACTCGCCGGCTCGGGGATGATCGCTCCCATCGCCTCCGCCCCGCCGCCGGTGAGCACCGCCACGAACGGGTTAATGTCCTCCGTGTTCACCAGTCCGTCGTGGGTCAGGTCATACGTGCTGGCCGGCACACCGTAAGCCGCTTCGTAGCCGCTCGGATCGGTCAGCGCCAGCACAAAGGGGTTGATGTCCTGCGTGTCCACCACACCGCTGCCGTCGAAATCGCCCGCAAGCGCCGGCAGCGCCGTCGCGATCACCTCCAGACGCACATCATCCATATCCAAGTCGTACACCAGGTCAAACGCCAGACCCGTCGCGATCTCCAGGCCTGTGACATTGACAAAGATATTGCTGAGGTTCGCCGAATCGATGAGCGTGAACGTCTGGCCGACCGTCGGCGTGAACCCATCGACCAGGCGCACTTCCAGGGCGCCGTCCAGAATCGCGCTGCCCGACACGTCCAGGGTCTTCACGCCGCCGGGCCCGATCACAAACTCGAGCGTCGATGCGCTATAGAGGTTCAGCTCTTCACCGCTCAAGGCCGTGATCGCCGTCGCGTCGCCGCCCACGATCAATCGGCCGGGGCTGTTGTCCCGCCCGATCATGATCCGTCCCGCCACCACCAGTGACCCGCCGCGCAGGTCATATGTCCCGTTGCCTCGACCCGCCAGCAGACTGTCCGTGCCGCCGATCACCAGGCCCCAGTGGTTGACCGGGTCGCCGTCCACGTACACGTCGCCGCCGTATTGGTACACCCAACCCGGCGCCAGGTGACCCACATGGAACTGGCTGGGCCAGATATATGGGTACAAAGCATTGGCTTTCACGGTCAGATCGCCGCCATAGATGTTCAGCGTGCCGCTGTCGTCGACCCATTCGCCCTGGTTCTTGCCCACCAGCAGCGACGCGGCGATCGCTCCCGCCGAATCGAGATTCGCCGTCCAGCCGCCGCTGATGCGGGCCTGGAACATATCCGTCGGAATCGGCGGATATGGCTCGTTGCGCGGATCCCAGTTGCCCGGCTCCGACCATTCGCCGTCCGGACTGGCCGACTCCTCCCAGAAAATCTTGTTCAACGCTGCCCGCGCCGATCCGGCCTGGCAAAGCATCAACACGCAGAACATCACCCCCGCCAGGCGGGCGGCGCGCTGCACATACAACATAGACCTCAATTGTTTCATGGCTCCACCTTCCCTCTACCTCGTCTTCCCCGATGGCGCGCCCAGGCGACACCACCCCTTCCAGAACCCTGTCCCCCTGGACGACGCCGGCGGCCCCTCGCCGCCTCACGCCTTCGAATGATCCTGGGCCGCAACCCTGCGGCCATGCCCCTCTTCCCCTGCTCACCAGACCCCGGCAGCACAACCTTCACACCGTCGCCGCCTCGGCCCGCAAGCCCAACGCCGCCACGCTCGGCCAGAGGTCGATCGCCTCTCCCATCCGCTGGTGAAACCGCCGCAGATCGTCCGCCACCGCCGCCAGCATCCGGGCTTTATCCGCGTCGGTCACCGGCGGCGGCGGCGCGGCCGACGGGCCAAGCTGCTTGAGAATCCGACGCAGACCATCCGGCGTCAGCCGCCTGGCCCAGCGATACCCCGATGCCCCCAGCACTTTGCGCCACCCCACCGTCTTTCTCAGGCCGTCAAACGTGTTCGTCCGCGGCAGGTCCGCCGGCTGCCAGTCGTAAGGATCAATCTCCAGGTACGCTTCGATCTGCCTCAACGTGCCGATCGGATCGGCATGCAGCCGCTCGGCCACGACCACATGCACCGCCTCCGGGCCAAACACCCGGTCAAACGGGGCAAGCTGCCGGGCGTATTGACTCACCGCCCCCAGCCCCAAGTCGTGCTCCAGCGCTTCGGTGAAGCTGCTCGCATAGCGGCCGCCGCCGTCGAGAAAACGGTGGCGGAAATGACTCACCGCACGCGACACCGGATCTCGCACCATGTATAGCAGCTTCGGCCGACCCAGCGCCGCGGCGATCCGTTCCGCCACACCTTCGCTCTCCGGCAGGCGCGTGTACGTGTTGGACGACTCCCCCACGATCCGCGCCTCGGCAGGCGCGTCCTTGAACAGCGACAGGTACGCCTCCCACGCCTCCGATTCCCCGCACCGCGCCGACGTGAAGTAGTACGCCCCCTTGTCCGCCGGCAGCCACACCTGCGGGTGACGACGCAGCAGCCGGTAAACGGCCGTGGTCGAGCACTTCGAGGCTCCGATCATGATGAAGTTCGGCATACGGCTCATAGGCATCCTTCGGCGGCGCGGGCCCGTGGGCGGCGGCCTCGCCCGCTACCAGGGGAAGTGGACGTGCGTGTCGATGTCGCAGGCGTGCCGCTGCCGCCTCAGCTCTTCGCCCACCGCCTGCTCGATGCAGCGCAGCGCAGCGGTCCGCGGTCGCACGCGATCCGCCAGACCCCGGGCGAACGGCTCAAAACGCGTCAGGTCCGGCTGAATGGCGAATATGTAGGTGGCCAGCAGGTGGCCGAGCATCCGCCCCACTAGACGCGGCGCCGCAGGCGGCCAGCAACGCCGCGCCAGTTCCAGATCGATCCGCCGCGGCTGACCGTCGGCCGAAACCAGCATGTTGTTGAGCCGATGGTCCGCGTCCGCCACGCCGACCGCCAGGAAGCCGGCCGTCAAGTCGATCACCCGCTGCTCGAACCGCTCAACCTCATCCAGGCGTGATTCCTCCAGTAGCGCCTTCAGGTAAGTCAAGCCCGTGGGCAGCGGCCCCAGGTCTTCCAGGGCGATGCCCACCACATAGGGGCTGAAGGCCGGCTCAAGGCGACCATACCCGAGCACTTTGGGCACCGGAATATCATGCGCCGCCAGATACTCGAGCATCTTCGCCTCGCGCCGCAGCGGCGTCCGACCCAGCACGCGGCGCAGCGTCGACCCCACCCAGCCCGATTGCGGCTCCCACAGCTTTAGAATCATTGGCGGGCCATCGCTCGCCTGCACCCGGCAGACAATCTTGCCGTTCTTGCGCTTCAACTGCTGCGCATCACGTAGCTGATCCTTATGGGCCGCCGTCCACGACGGACAGGGGCAGGACCGAATGTGCAGCACAGCATCCATCGACGGCCTCGGCAAAGTGCGGTCGGTCAACAGGATTGAGCCCCCTGAGCGTGCATCGCGGCCCGGCGGCCACGTGACTCATGAATGAATCAGTGCTTATGAGCATACTAGCGCATTGCTCATGAAGCCAAGTGCTTTTTGACCTCCCCCCTCTAGAAACCGCTTTCCCGCAACCTTCTGGACCGGTATTCCCGCCTGTAACACCCATTCCATTCTTTTTAGCTTTTATATCTACCCCGCCGCGCGCCCAATAACCCCACGCCGAGCCCTTCAGGGCCGGATTCCTCCCCCCCCCCCGCGCTTCACAGGCGATCCCCCACCACCCTCCCCAAGCCCCCAAGCCGCACCTTCGCCCCGAAGCTGCGGATCCCACCCACCCCCTTCAGCGCCGGATCACCTCATCTCCGCGCCCCACGCCCGCTAGTTGACCTATCCCCATCCCCCAGATATCACCTACCCAGCGTCCCCATCCCTTCAATCCCCCCGCCGGGGTAAACCATGCCTGCTTTCACTTGCCTCCGCCGCAGCCGCCACACCAACGCCGCGGGTGATGCCCTGGCTTCGGGCGGGGGCAGCGGGTCGGATTGGCACGACCCGCTCTACGACGCGGCGGGCAACATGACCCAGGGCCCGGCCCCCGGCGATGAGACCAACACGCATAAGTACATTTACGATGCCTGGGACCGGCTGGTCGAAGTGACCGATGCGTCGGACGTGACCTTGGCAAGCTACGAGTACGATGGTCTTTACCGCCGCATCGAGCGTCGCGAATACGCCAGCGGGAGCCTGTCACGGACGCTGCACGACTACTACAGCGACGCCTGGCAAGTGCTGGAGGTACGTGAGGACAGTGAGACGAACGCCCACGAGCAGTACGTCTGGGGCGTGCACTACATCGACTCTCCGCTGTGCCGGGACCGTGACGCCGACGACAACGGCACCTCTCTGGAGGAGCGC
>JAANMY010001036.1_pt1 | contig 34174 bp, 21 predicted proteins | sample 7279691 | NCBI WGS metagenome assembly JAANMY01 (sample SAMN14094543, study PRJNA606508) | bioreactor metagenome | isolation source: A lab-scale SPAN reactor treating ammonium-rich wastewater day 388 | place: Ireland: Galway | collected 2018-02-07
TTGCGGCCAGGCGTAGGGGCGAAGCATTTGCCGTTCAGCGTATACATAGTATTTTAGGCCAATAACGGCAAATGCTTCGCCCCTACAATAAATATTGAAATTCCTATACATTAGATTAGGTTGGGTTTTAGAAGACAAACCCAACGACTTTTTACCCACCCCTAAATCCCCTCCAGAGAGGGGGCTTTTTGATTCCCCTCTTGAGAGGGGTTAGGGGGTGTGTTAATGGCATAATGATAAACTTTCAATTTCCTATACATTAATTAGGCCTTCGGCAACTTACCTACAAATTTCTCCCCCCTTGATGGGAGGGATTAAGGGAGGGTGATCTGCTTGCTTGTCCACCCCCACCTAACCTCCCCCATCAAGGGGGAGGATCTGGCAATTTGAAATTCCTATACATGAAATAGTGGAATAGCTTCTCCTGCTTCTACAGATATAATCTTTATTCACCAATCTTTGCTATAAAAGCATCACAAATACCATCCAAAGCAAGCTGTAATGGATTTGCAATGGGAAAGCCGGTCGACCTGGTAGAACCCGTTACATAAGCATTCCCTGATGTATCTACGGCAATGCCAGAACCCATGTCGAGGTCACTACCGCCAAGGTACGTTGAGTAAATAAAGACAGAACCGGTAGAATTCAACTTTGTCACAAAGGCATCGGAGGCGCCGCCATAGGCAGGCTGCAGAGGATTTGCAGTGGGAAAATAGCCTGACCTGGTAGAACCAGTTACATAGGCATTCCCTGAAGCATCTACAGCAATACCAAATCCCTGATCAGTTTTACTGCCGCCAAGATAGGTTGAGTAAATAAAGGCAGAGCCGGCGCAGGTTAACCCGGTGGGATTCAATTTTGTTACAAAGGCATCGGAACTGCCGCCGCCATAAGCAGGCTGCAGAGGATTTGCAGTGGGAAAGTTGTATGACTCAGTAGAACCCGTTACATAGGCATTCCCTGAAGCATCTGCGGCAATGCCACAACCTATGTCGAGTTCACTACCGCCAAGGTACGTTGAGTAAATAAAGGCAGAACCGGTGGAATTCAACTTTGTCACAAAGGCATCAGAGGAACCACTATTCGATGATTGCAATGAATTTACTGTGGGAAAATAGCCTGACCTGGTAGAACCAGTTATATAGGCATTCCCTGAAGTGTCTACAGCAATACCAAATCCCTGATCAGTTTTACTGCCGCCAAGATAGGTTGAGTAAATAATGGCAGAACCAGTGGAATTCAATTTTGTTACAAAGGCATCGGAGCTGCCGCCGCCATAAGCAGGCTGCAAAGGATTTGCAGTGGGAAAGTTGTATGACTCAGCAGAACCCGTTACATAGGCATTCCCTGAAGCATCTGCGGCAATGCCAGAACCCGTGTCGAGGCTACTACCACCGAGGTACGTTGAGTAAATAAAGACAGAACCGGTGGAGTCCAACTTTGTCACAAAGGCATCGGAACTGCCGCCGCCATAAGTGAACTGCAGAGGATTTGCAGTGGGAAAGTCGGCAGAATGAGTACGACCCGTTACACAAACATTCCCTGAGGCATCAACAGCAATGCCGAAGCCATGATCGTGACTGCTTCCCCCAAAGTAGGTTGAATAGATAAGAACTGATCCGGTAGGATCCAGTTTTGTCACAAAGGCATCAAAGGAATCGCCTCCGGTTGATTGTACCGGATTTGTAGTGGGAAAATTTGCCGAATAGGTAGAACCGGTTACATAGGCATTTCCTGAGACGTCTACCGCAATGCTAAGACCAGCATCATTACTGCTCCCTCCGAGATAAGTAGAGTAGCTTAACACAGGGTCGATCGTGAGCGGTAATTTCGTGTTATAAGCAGCTACACGAAAACCGATATTCCGATTGCTCTTGAGCATATACTTCGCATCTACAGGTCTGCGCTGGCCATTTTCCTCCTGATAAACAACGGGCTTATGCCACATTACCTCACCACCGTTTGTGTATACTACCAGATTACCCTGAACATCCACTTTAACTTTATCAGCACCTTCAAGGCCCAGGGTGATAGCCTTTGGGTTAAAACCGGGAGTGACAATAAAATCATATTCCAATTGCCGATGATCCCCATAGTAAACCAGGTCTACGCCGGAATACACATCCTGATATTTGATTTTAGCATAGGTAGGAATATTCGTACGCCACTGTCTGGAATCGTTGCCAATACAATAATTAACCTTGCCAGGTTGCTCCTCCAGTCCAATTACTTCAGGTTGTGGATTAGCATCAACGAGTCTCATGCGAAGCACTGTGGATTGTGAATCTTGAATTTCAAGTTTTGGATTTGCAGACGATTTCACATTTCCCTTTTTATTCAAAGCCAATATAGCTTCCGTGGGAGTTAAAAAAAGGGTGCAACCATCACCCCGCAATAAGAACTTTACCCGACTATCTGTTTGTCCCTGGTTTGCCTCAAAGGTTAAAGGCAATTTCCCATAATCCTCTGGTAATAATACTTTTCCTGGTGAAGCGACATCTAAGGTGTGAAGATCGTGTGCATTGAGCACAAATACCGGAGCAAAGAGCAGGCATAACACGAAAACAACACTGCAAATGTACGTTACAATTGTAGAATAACTTCTCATGGTAAGAACCCTCCTTTCTCAAATCATTAAGGATATGTATTCCTTAAGATAACCATTGAGAATCATATTGCCTTAAAAGGCAGAAATACGGTAACAACCTAAAAATGTGTAAGAGCTGGTTTTCCTATCGGATAAACGTTAAAACCGATCTCATAGATTTTCTGATGATCAAGGATATTGCGGCCATCAAAAATAAAGGCCGGTTTCTGCATTTTATCATAAATCCTTTGATAATCCAGCGTCTTATATAATCCCCATTCAGTCATAATCGCAATAGCATGCGCATCCTGCGCTGCTGCATAAGGATCTATTTCAAATTCAACCCGTTCACGGATATCTTTCAAATCATGCCCTGCATTCGTTAAGGCCTCAGGATCGGTTATGATAACACGGGCATGTTCTTCAACTAATTTTCGGGCAATATAAATAGCGGGTGATTCACGGGTATCGCCGGTATTTGCTTTGAAAGCAAAACCAAAGAGAGCTATACGTTTGTGAGCAATGGTATTGAACATTACGTTAATCATATTTTTTACAAAACGCCCTTCCTGATATTCATTAATCTTTACAACACTCTCCCAGTATTGAGCAACTTCATGAAGACCGTAATATTCGCAGATGTATACCAGATTGAGGATGTCTTTCTTGAAACAAGAACCACCAAAGCCAACGCTTGCATTGAGAAATTTCGAGCCAATCCGGGAATCCATCCCGATTGCATGGGCCACTTTTTTAATATCGGCTTCTGTCTTTTCACACAAAGCGGAAATGCTGTTAATCGAGGAAATCCTCTGCGCCAAAAACGCATTTGCCACAAGCTTTGAGAGTTCTGCGCTCCAGACGTCACAGGTAATAATCCGATCTCTTGGAACCCAATTAGCATAAATTTCAACGATTGCCTCTCTTGCTTTCCGTCCTCTTTCGGTTTCCCTGGATCCAATAAGCACGCGGTCCGGATTTTCGAGATCAGAAATGGCGGTGCCTTCGGCTAAAAACTCCGGATTCGATATTACATCAAAATTAAGCCCTTTACCATTTGCGCTGAGAATTCGTTCCATTGCCTCGGCAGTCCGAACCGGCAATGTGCTTTTCTCAATAATAATCTTGTCTGATTCAGCTACCCGGAAGATATCCCGTGCTGTTTTTTCCCAAAATTGCAGATCTGCTGTTTTACCAGCCCCGCCGCCATACATCTTTGTGGGCGTATTGACAGAGACAAAAATAATATCCGCCCCTCTGATATTTTCTTCTATAGCAGTAGTAAAAAATAAATTCCTCCCCAGGGCCTTTTTTACAACCTCCAGCAAACCTGGTTCGTAAATAGGAAGATTTTCTGTTTGCCATGCACTGATCCTCTCTGCATTTATATCGGCCACAGTTACTTTGTATTGCGGACATTTTGCTGCAATCATGGCCATGGTAGGCCCGCCAACGTATCCTGCGCCAATGCATAGTATATTTTTGCTAAACTTCTTATCTGACATAATCTTGTATTCCCTGAGTTAAAATTAGATAAATAAACTATAGTAAATGCTCTTGATATCTCTTATCTCTATAAAGCAGATTTATACTATTATTCAATTTTATGATCGATGAAATAATGAGTGTTAGAATCATACTCAATATCAAGGCTTGTGTCAAGCTGATGAGAGCACTAAAATATATATGAAGTATTTCAAGGATGAAACCGAATATATCCTCAAACAGAGGAAAGATCACCCCGCTGGGCATTGCGAGGGTATTGTCTGAAGCAATCTCTTCTGAAACATGCAAAGGATTGCTTCGGAAAAGACCCTCGCAATGACATGTTTAGGGATTCCGTAACGTTCCATATACCAGTAGTATACAATCAAAGACTCAAATTGCACCATATTCTGTTCGGTTTCATCCATTGGATGCTATATCATAATCATCGAATGCCCGTATCAATACGGACATCGAGGTGTGTTTCTTCATTTTCAGCAACAATAACGGCAGCAGGTAAATCCTTAGTCAAATCCCCGGCAGGCATCTCGATACGATAAGAACCCGGTGATAATATAGCGCTATATTTACCCTCATCATCAGTCACTGCCGACCCAATCTCTTGCCCTTCTTGATTCAATATCACAAGCTTTATACCTGATGCAGGCTCTTCCGAAGAAATACCCTCCCTTTCTATGGGAGAAATTGGCCCACGGGTTACTTTCCCTGAAAGTCTTCCTTTTCCTGCCTTCATGTTTATGCCACGGGTTTTGAGATCAGCACTATTGCTCTGAGCACAACCAACAACCGATACGATCACAGCTAAAGTCATGACGAACATAACAAAACCATGCTGAATAATTTTCATAATGCATCACCTCTTTAATTTGAAGAAAATAAATAGTATCATTGAACCAGTCCATCATATAAATCCTTCCATTGCGGGTTCATCTCTTCAATCAATTCTAATTTCCATTTCCTATTCCATTTCTTTAATCGTTTTTCTCTCTCAATTGCGCTTTTTACATCGTTTGTCATTTCATAATAAACAGGGTGATGAACTTTATACTTTTTTGTAAATCCTTCGACTAAATCATTTTTATGTTCATAAACCCTTCTTATCAAATTGTTGGTAAAGCCGATGTATAAAGTCCCGTTTCTTTTATTTGCCAAAATATAGACAAAATAATATTTATCATAACTCATAAAGATTCCATTTCTGGATTTCAGTTTTTTATTTGTCATTCCCGCGAAAGCGGGAATCCAGTCTTTTGTTACAATTTTACATCTGGATTCCCGATAAAGACATTCGGGAATGACAGCCTTGATTTATTTGGTTATAATTTCATTGCGCATGCCATCCATCTTCCCTGTCATTCCTACAAAACTTGCCCTCCCAAAAATGAGCAGCAGGAAAAGCACATTAGTCCTTTCACCCCTTTTCTCCTATGATTAAAACTCTCTTGAATAGGTAATCCTCATTTACTTGATTCACATACTGTCTGCAATTTTTTCTTTCCTTAGACAATATTTCCAGAAGGATGCAGGCCATGTGGCCTTTTTATCTATGTATCAAAACCATAACTGTAACACTGTAGTTTTTTGAAAAATAACAATGCCAACTATTCTACCAATTTTAATTTACGATACAAATCCTTTTATTAGCTTTTCATGTATCCAGAACTTACGTGTCTGTTAATAAATCATGATAACAACGTATTATGAAAAAAATGTAGATTATTATCTCAAAAATAGTTAAAGTGTGGTGTATCGCAACATCGTGATGGTATAAAGATACTCACGTGCTCATAGCATATCAGGTATATGGTTCCCCAAAAAAGAATCGTACAAATTTATTAGCCGGAAAACTGTTAAAATTTATAAAAACAACAGATGGTAATTATTCCCTCATGAAAGGAGGATCCCTTTGAAAAAAATCGTAGTTATACTCTGTATTACCCTGTTTTATCTTGTCCAATCTGTTTATGCAAACCCGTCTAATCCCCGTGTTCAGTTAAAAACCAATCATGGGATTATTGCCCTGGAGCTTGATCCTCAATCGGCCCCAAAAACGGTGGAAAATTTTCTCCGTTACGCACGTGATGGATTTTATAATGGCGCTATTTTTCATCGGGTAATTAAGGGATTCATGATTCAGGGTGGGGGTTTGACTCCTGATATGCGTGAAAAACCTACCCGCGCTCCAATTACCAATGAGGCGGATAACGGACTCAAAAATAGCCGTGGCACGATAGCTATGGCGCGTAAGGCAGATCCTCACTCTGCCAGCTCTCAGTTCTTTATCAATACAGCGGATAACGACTTCCTTGATCATAAAGGAAAGAACTCTGCCGGATGGGGTTACTGTGTATTTGGCAAGGTTGTAGGTGGTATGAACGTGGTAGATGCCATTGAAAATCAGAGCACTGCATCTAAAAGCGGTTACGATGATGTCCCTCTTTTTCAAGTCATCATTGAGCAGGCAATTGTTGAAAAATAATGCCTATGTGAAAACTATAGCACCTTCTGTATGAGACCGAACATACCGCATCAACTCCGAAAGTGCGAAATGATTCTGGGTACAATATACCCTACCATGAAATTCCGAAGGGATGACATCCCAACGCAGATATCCCATGTCACCCCTTCGGGGTTGAAGGGCTTTTTTCTGCTTTTGCTATAATCATGACATCCCTACGGGATTGAGTACAGACGCAAAATCTTGCGTCTGTACAATCACAAGATTTTGCGTCTCTACAACCGACAAACGCAACATCTTGTATCTTTACCATTGCAACATCGTGTATCTCTGCGTTTAATGTTGAGAAATTTCAATTCCGTAGGGCGCCCTTTAGAGCTTGTGCAAAAAGTCCCAAGCGGGGTCATATACAGTATTGATCTAAATGTGAAAATACCGTATAGTGTGTTGTGACTAAAAATAGTCATACTTTTTGCACAGGCTCTTTAGGGTTGCCATCCCCCGTGCGCTATTCAGGCGGGGCGGCAAGGCTAAAGCCTCGCCCTACATCGACTTCGTTTTTTCATGAGGAGAGACGGTAAGATTTTATGTCTCTCCTGCCGTAACTATTAAGCGTGATTTTCACGAATACAATATATGGCATAAAATAGTCATAATCACAAAAATTAACCATAGGTAGTACCGCCATACATAGGCAGAAAATGCAAATCGAGCGTTTTTTACCATATTTATAGTATTTGTCGCTCAAACACGCTGAATAGTTACCTCCTGCCAAAGATAGCCTCATGTGTGATCTCTGTAACTACAGCGTAAGGGAACAATAATCATGAGATACTATAATCTAAGCCCGAAGGGCTGTCATGATTATAGATAACACACAACCACGAGTAAATAACCCCGAAGGGGTGAAATGATTATAAACTCCATGGATGAAACCAAGTACACCAGCGTGTGTCAGAGCACAACGTAGAGACGCAACATCTTGCGTCTCTACCATTGGGTACATGGCAAACATTGATCACGATACCGCAGAGCATGTGGTTGACAAAACTTTGTCTCCGCCATATGTTGTCTGGTTTCCATCGTTAATCACTATACCAGAAAATCCCTCTTTCAGGCAATTTTTCAATAGCTCTCATAGGTTTTCTGATAGGTTCTTACTCAAGGTGGGTTAATATTCATCAAAACGGTACCATTCAGCATTTTCAAGCCAATTCTCAGCACGTGAAACAAAAACAATGATATTCTCCAATATGAAAAAATGCTTCTTCTCTTCCTCTGCAATCTTCAGGAATGCCTCTTTTTGTGATGGGTCCTTTACCTCATGAGCTTTTTCTCTATAAAACTCCTGGCTCTTCTTTTCAATCTCCTGAGCCTTTTTATACAGTTCTATCTGTGAGGTATGAATGCCCGCAATCTCTTTTTCCTCCTTCATCTTTATAAAGATATTTTTTACCTTTGTTAATATCGGTGTATCAGCCACAAATACTTTTTCATTCTTCTTCATCTTCAAAAAGATCTGATAATGAATTACCTCTGCATCTGCAAGCCCGGTAAATATATAGGTAAGCCCTTTATTATCAATCTTTCCAGCTAGTTCACGATAGTAATTCTCGCCATCCTTCTCCATCTGCATTGCATATTCATATATATCCATTTCCAATCTCCCATTTTTCTGTTTCTATCTTTCGTAATAGCATCCTTTGTATATAGTAACACGTTAATTCCTTGTGTTTCTATATCTTTTTCTTTATTAATATAACGCTCTAAATTCATATGAATCCGTTATTTTGTCCATTCTATCTATAAATAAGGAAAAATTACATGGCCTTGCTTGGCGCACACGTCTCAATCTCCGGTGGTATTGAAAATGCTCCGATGCGTGGAGATACATTACAATGCGATACTATACAGATTTTTAGTAAACAGCAGTTACGGTGGGAAGCAAAATCATTATCAGAAAAAGAGGTTGTTCAATATAAGGAGAATCTTGGGAAATCAACGGTCAGATCCGTAGTAATACACACCTCATATCTCATGAATCTCGGTAGTCCTGAAAAAGAAAAACTAAAAAAATCACGCAATGCCTTTCTGGAGGAGATTATTCGGGCTGAATATTTACATGCGTCGGGGCTTGTGTTGCATCCGGGATCACATATGAACAAGATTTCGGAAGATGTCTGCCTTAACCTTATAGCTGAAAGTATTAACATCATGATTGACCAAACAAAAGGTTCCAAACTGAAATTACTCATAGAAAATACAGCAGGCCAGGGATCTGCTCTTGGCTATACGTTTGAACATCTGGCAAAGATAATCGAGCTTGTACAGGATAAAAGCAGGGTCGGAGTTTGTTTTGATACCTGCCATGCCTTTGCAGCAGGATATGATATGAGAACAGAAAAAGCCTACGCAGAAACTTTCCGGAAGTTTCACGATAGTATAGGACTCGATAAAATAGCAATTTTCCATATCAACGATTCTAAAAAGGGTTTAGGAACACGCATCGACCGACATGAGAATTTAGGGTACGGATGTATCGGAAATGACCCTTTTCGTCTTCTTGTAAACGATATACAATTTAAAAATATACCCATGATACTTGAGACTCCGGGAGGAGACGAGTGGTTTAGAACGAATCTCCAACTATTAAGAGGCATGATTACGTAAATTGTAATTCCTATGCATTTAAAATAGGACTTCGGTGACTTTTTTATAACACCGGCGATGGGCGAGCCTTGTGTTCGGGCAAACGGAAAACAAATACAAACGTTTTGAATCTACAAGGCAAGAGTGAACACAAGTAGGGCAGGTTTAAAACCTGCCCCTACAACAAAACATTGGAATTCCTATGCATTAAATCAGGCCAATGATAATAAGAGGCAGGCCATTATTTAATGGCCATAATAGATTTCTTATTGAATTGTTCTTCGTAAAGCCCCCGGTACAGTCCGTATGATTGCTCCAACAGTTCCTGATGATTGCCAATTTCTACAATTTCGCCATTATCAAAGACAATAATCATATTCGCTGATTGAATTGTGGATAGCCGGTGAGCAATAATTAAGGTTGTCCGGCCTATCATGAGTCTCTTCAATGCCTGCTGTATCAGATTTTCGGCCTTAGAATCCAGCGCTGAAGTCGCTTCATCCAAAAGCAGAATAGGCGCATTCTTTAAGAATGCCCGCGCCAGAGAAATGCGTTGCCTTTGGCCCCCGGAAAGTTTCATACCTCCCTCTCCAATTTCTGTTTGATACCCATTGGGCAATTTACAAATAAAATCATGCGCGTTAGCAGAAATAGCCGCAGCTTGCACATCTTCTTCCGTCGCATTAGGTTTGCCAAACACAATATTCTCATAAATCGTCCCGGAAAACAGAATAGGTTCCTGAGGCACCGTGGCAATTTGTCTTCTCAGGCAATTGAGCTTAAAATCCCGGATATCCCATCCATCAATGGTAATTTTTCCTGATGTGACATCATAAAATCTTGGAATAAGCTTAACGAAAGTAGATTTCCCGGCCCCACTCGGCCCGACAAGCGCCACAGTACAGCCAGCCGGTATATGAAGATTGATATCCTTCAGGGTAGTTTTTGATACCTCATAGGTAAAATGAACATTTGAGAATTTAATCTCACCTTTGACAGGCCCGTATTCCTTAGCAATAGGACTATCCACAACTTCAGGCGAGGTGTTAAATACTTCAAAAATTCTTTCTATTGCAGATTGGGAATTGGCCAGGAGAATATTGAGCTCGGTAAGCCGGTTGAGAGGACCGTAAAACATTCCCAGGTAGGCATAAAAAGCTGTTAACTGACCGACCGTTAGATGGCCATGTACGACTTGTAGCGCTCCATACCAGACAACCAGAATTGGGGCGACAGAAGTCAAAAAACCAATTACGGCCAATGCAGTTGCATTATGATTTATATTTTCCAGCTGATAGGATAAATACTCGCGATTATCATGGAAAAAAAGTCTCTCTTCCGCCTTTTCCCGTGTATAAGATTGTATAATTGAAATTCCACCCAACTTTTCGTGAAGATTCCCGGATATTTCTTCCATTTTTCTCTGCGCTAACATGCTGGTCTTTCTTATTCGGGATTTGAAAAATTTGTTTAAAATAACATAAAAAGGGAAAACAGCAATGGAAACCAGCGCCAGCCGCCAATTCATATGAAAAAGCAAGACGGTAATAAAAATAAGGGAGCTGGCATCCATAATCGTGTTGGTAAAGGCGGCGCCCACAAAGCTCTGGGCAACCGATATATCACCGATCAGGCGTGACGCAACGGAGCCTACCTGACGTTTCTCGTAAAAACTCAGCGACATCCGCTGCAGGTGAACATATAACTCATGCCGTAAATCAAAGATAAGCCTTTGACCAGCCCGATCGGCAAAGAAAGATCTCAAGTACGTAAATAGCGCCCAGAACAGATAGAGCACGATCAGGCCTATCATCATAGAATGGAATCTGGCAAAATCAAATGAAGATGGTAATAACAGACGATCAATCACGTCTTTAAAAACCCAGGGAAGTACTAAAGGAATGTTGTATTTCAATAGCCCGCAAAAAGTAGCGGCTACGATAAACCAGCGATACGGTTTTATATACGATAGAAATTTTTTCAGTGCAGAGTTTTTTAAGATGTTTAGCATGCGTTTATTCCCAATTGTCCTAAAAATAAATTACGTTTTCTACCAAAGTATTATCGAACAAATCTCAGCAGTTGAGCAAAAAGCTCCCTCTTTTTCATAACAATTCGATAGTATTTGGTATGAGCAAAATCCAAAAATGTGCCTTTTTATCAAATGAAGCATTTCCTGTACCAGAATATAAACTTCAGGAGTTTATTTACCACTATCCCTTAATCCCTTACTTTTCAGGCATTACCTTATACGCAATTCCTTTTTCCCTTAATTCACAAAGGGTAGGAATATCACAATATTAGTCGCCTGTGATGATATTTGAAGTGGCTTATCTATGAATCCCGAGGCTTAAACAGAGGATAATGGTTGCAAACTCGTGAAAACAATGACAACATACGTAATGTGCATACTATAGAAAATCACTTAATTTTCAAGTCCTATTTCCAGCTTTATAAAAGCATGGAGCATATCATGAGGAGTATTTTTCCCTAAAAACATACCTTATAACATACATATCTCTCCCTCTGATTTATTGTATTTAAATCTCCGGACCATCTTTAACCTTTGATTTTATTATAGTTTGACGTTAGAATACCGCAAGTTTAGAGAATAAAAGGAATACTATAGTACAGAAAAGCTTTCCATCTTTTCAGAACAGGGAAGTAAGGAGTAATCCATGATCTATGCCGTTGACCACATCAACCTGGTAGTTTCCAATCTGGAACGGTCTGTTCAATTTTATACTGAACTATTGGGGTTTAAAGAAATTCGAAGAGCTCATCTTGAAGGAGACTGGATTGAATCTGTCGTAGGCCTTAAAAACATCCACGCCGATGTAGTCTATATAGTAGCGCCTGCCGGAGAACCACGTTTGGAGTTACTTTGCTATACATCACCTCGGGGTGAGATACTTTCAATAAATTCCCTTGCAAACACTATTGGCTTAAGGCATATTGCCTTTAGAGTAGAGAATATCCACACAGTAGCAAGGCATTTAAAAGAAGCAGGAATCAAAGTCATCAGTAATCCTGTCGCTGTACCAACAAGTACTGTAACTCATGATGCAGGACATAAAATACTTTGTTACTTTCTCGATCCGGACGGGATATTGTTGGAATTAGCAGAATATCAATAACATACACGATTCTTTTTAACTTTGGATTTCCTCTACATTAAAACAGGCCTTCGGCGACTTTAGCAACGTGTAGTGGCAAGGCGTGCCTTGCCACTCCATAGTTAGTTTGAAATTCCTATACATTAAATTTATCATTCTTATAATGTATCATGTCTCACCTTTGTCATATCACACCCCTGTGCCGTGTCACAGGTTATATTTTTCGTTACGGTACCGGATCGTACCCATCTCCCTATCTTTTCTTTCAGAGATTCCAGGTAAATATAATAAACCGGTGTTATGTACAGCGTCACAATTTGAGAAAATAATAAGCCACCGACTACGGCCAGACCTAACGGGCGACGTGATTCAGCTCCTGCGCCAAAACCGAATGCAATAGGTAATGCGCCCATCAGGGCCGCCAGAGTTGTCATCATAATGGGACGGAAACGCACGATGCAGCCATCGTAGATAGCATCAGCGGCATTTTTCCCTTCATTTCTCTGTGCATCCAGGGCAAAATCAATCATCATAATGGCATTTTTTTTGACGATGCCTACCAGCATAATAATTCCTACAAACGTGTAGATATTTAAATCCTCACGGAAAATCAAAATGGTCAATAACGCTCCAACACCTGCGGAAGGAAGGCCTGACAGGATAGTCAACGGATGAATAAAACTCTCATAGAGGATACCCAATACTATGTAAATAACCAGAATAGACAGAATAAGCAATATGCCCAAACCTTTTAATGATGCCTCAAATTCCTGGGCAGTACCTTGAAAACTGGTACTGATAGTATCGGGAAGGATACTGCGCGCGGTTTTCCCCACAACATCCACAGCGTCACTTAAAGCTACACCGGGTCTCAAATTAAAAGAAATAGTAACAGAGGGCAACTGGCCAAAGTGATTTATCGTTAAAGGTCCAACACTTTCTGTAAATTTCACTATTGCACTCAAAGGTACCAATTGTCCACTGACTGAACGGATATACAGCATGGAAAGCGCTGATGGATCCTTCTGATAGTGTGGTTCAAGTTCCATAATAACCCAATATTGATTGTTCGGCGTATAGATAGTTGAAATCTGCCGGGAACTGTAAGCATTGTAAAGGGCATTTTCAATCTGATCCGCTGTGATACCAAGAGTTGAAGCCTTATCACGGTCAATCTCAATACTTACCTGGCGACTTTTGATCTGCAGGTCACTCGTTACATCCTGAAGTTCAGGTAATGCCTGCATGGTATTTTCAAGCAAGGAGGCATAGTGGAATAATTCTTTTGTATCCGGGCACTGCAGGGTAAATTGATAGAGGCTCTTCGTTAACTGCCCTCCAATCCGGATGGGGGGAGGATTTTGCATGAAGACCATAATGCCAGGAATTTTTGCCAGTTTAGAACGAAATTCCTGGATAAGTTCATCAACACTGAAACGGCGCTGGGAACGCGGCTTCAGACGCAGAAAGATACGCCCCTGGTTGCTTGTTGTGACATTTGACGAGTAGGACATGACATTTGGATCATTTTGAAAAACCCTGGCTACCGCTTGCTGATGTTCTACCATGGCATCGAAGGAAATATCCTGCGACGCCTCTGTCGTTATGACAATCTGGTTTCTATCCTCACTGGGAATAAATCCTTTGGGAATTACGCGAAAAAGATACAGGGTAAGAAAGAGAATAACAATGGAGAATAGCATGGTAGCTAAGCGATGTTTTAAAACCCATTGAAGACTCCCTTGGTACACGAAAAGCATACTATCAAAAAAACGTTCAAAAGTGGCATACAAGCGGCCATGTTTCGTCGAATCAGATGACCGCAAAAACCGACTGCAAAGCATGGGGGTAAGGCTTAAAGAGACAAAACCGGAAATCAGGATTGCCATACTAATGGTCACTGCAAATTCATGAAGCAACCGGCCAATAATTCCTCCCATAAAAAAAACCGGAATAAAAACGGCTGCAAGAGAGATTGTCATAGATACAATAGTAAAACCGATTTCTTTGGATCCATGAAGGGCTGCCTGAAACATCCCCTTTCCCATTTCTCTGTGACGGACAATATTTTCCAGCATGACGATAGCATCATCCACTACAAACCCTACCGAGAGAGTCAATGCCATAAGAGAGAGATTATTCAGACTATAGTCCAAAAGGTACATAACAGCAAAGGTACCAATAATTGATAAAGGCACTGCTAAACTAGGAATAACCGTCGCAGAGATGTTACGGAGAAAAAGAAATATTACCATTACTACGAGACAGATAGTCAGGAGCAAAGTAAACTTAACATCTTCGACAGATTCACGAATGATAACGGACCGGTCGAAAAGAATATCAAGGCTAACCGAAGCCGGCAATTGCGCATGAAAGCTGGACATAAGCTTCCGGATGTTATCCACAACTTCCACCGTATTGGTACCTGGCTGCCGTTGTATAGCCAAAACAATAGCACGAGTACGGTTATACCAGTTTGCCACTTTATCAATCTGGACGCTATCAATGACCCTTCCCAGTTCCTGAAGACGCACGGGAGATCCATTACGATAGGCCACGATGAGAGACCGGTAAGCGGCGGCGTTGGTAAGCTGGCCAGTTGCCTGCACCGTAAACGCCTGATGAGTTCCATAGAGTGTTCCTGTGGGAAGATTGACATTACCCTGCCGGATAGCATGCTCCACCTCATCTATTCCGATACCCCGTGTGGCAAGGGCTGTCGGGTCAAGTTGAATCCGGACAGCATATTTCTGCGAGCCGTAGACGAGAACCTGAGCTACTCCATCAATCATGGAAATACGCTGCGCCATAAAAGTTTCTGCATATTCGTTCACTACGGAGAGAAGGAGTGTGGATGAACTCAGTGACAGGTAAAGAATAGGCAAATCGGCAGGATTTACCTTCTTATAAGAAGGAGGGGTTAACATCTCACGGGGAAGATTGCCTGATGCCGCTGTAATTGCAGACTGAACATCCAGCGCTGCTGCATCAATATCCCGGTTTAAATTAAATTGTAAGGTAATTTGTGTGCTGCCTAAAGAATTGGATGAGCTCATAGAATCCAATCCGGCAATGGTAGAGAATTGTCTTTCCAATGGAGTTGCAACAGAGGAAGCCATGGTTTCCGGACTTGCACCGGGAAGGCTGGCGCTTACCAGGATGGTCGGAAAATCCACATTGGGTAAATCATTTACCGGAAGAAACCGATATCCTGCAACACCAAAAAGCAAAATAGCAATCATGACAAGGGTTGTCATGACCGGGCGTCGTATAAAAGGCTCAATGATATTCATACGATACGTTACCCATCCTCTTTCAATCCACGCTTCACCTCAACTTTAGTTCCTGAAGTAAGCCGGAGTTGACCATCTACCACAACTCTTTCTCCCGGCTGAAGCCCTTTCTCAACAACACTTTCTCCTTTAAACATCCTGCCCGTAACGACAGGGCGGTATTCTCCTGTCAAATCAGGTCCCACGACAAAGACATACTGACCATGCTGCCCTGTTTGAACTGCCTGTGATGGAACCACAACGGCATCCGGTTGTATAGCAAGATTTACCATGATATTCACAAACTGACCAGGCCAAAGCCGATGATCTTTATTGGTAAAAACTGCTTTGAGCCGTATGGTACCTGTAGTTCTATCAATCTCGTTATCTATAAAAGCAATACTACCTGCCACAGGATGATTTTCATCACCCGGAATAACGGCTTTTACACCAAGCTCTCCGGAATCCATATAGCTCTTAACCCTATGAAGCTCTTGTTCCGGAATGGAAAAAGACACATAGATAGGACTAACCTGATTGATAATTACCAGCGCAGGTTCTTCATTTGCCTTGACAATATTACCTTGATCCACCATAAGAGCGCCGGTACGCCCATTGATAGGCGAACGAATGAAACAGTAGTTAAGCTGAAGTTTCACAATTTCTAAAGATGCCTTATCCGCATTAACAATAGATTTAAGGGCTTCAGCATTGGTATTCGCCTGATCATATTCTTCCTTCGTAACGATTCCTGCTTTTATTAATTCTGTATAGCGGTAGTACTGCGCTTCGGCATTTTTTGCCTGGGTAACATTTTTTTCCAGGTCAGCCTGAGCCTTCTTCAGCGCAACTTCGTATGGCCGGGGATCAATCGTAAAGAGAAGCTGTCCTTTTTTTACATACTGGCCCTCCTTGAAATAGACCCGTGTCAGCATACCTTCAACCTGCGAAACAACCGATACCGTCGAATATGCCTCTACCGTTCCGATACTGTGCAATACGATGGGAACATCTTTTTGAATAACCGTGGAAACGAGCACTGGTACGGCCTGATCTTTTGATTGTTCAGCCTGTTTTTCTGATTTTATACAGCCCGAAACCAGCATAAGGCTGACACAGATAAGGATAGGTATCGTTCTTTTCATTATAAATTATTATCTCTAATTTCTATGACCATTTTGAAGGCTGTGATGATACATTCAAATCGAGGATAGGCTCTGATGAAACGGTTATGCCTGCTTTCCCTGTCTCTCCCCCGGAAATTTCCGGTTTTATCTTCTCTTGTGTGTCAAATTGCATTTCAAACAGTTTTTTATAGAGTCCGCCGTTTGCAAGAAGCTCATGATGAAGCCCCATTTCTACGATCTGACCCTTCTCCAGGACAATAATTAAGTCTGCATGCAATATCGTCGATAACCGGTGTGCAATGACAAAAGTAGTGCGGTCCTTAACCAGACGATAGATAGCATGCTGAATAAGCTGCTCTGTCTCGGTATCTACCGATGAGGTAGCCTCGTCCAGAATAAGTATACGCGGATTGGCAAGGATAGCACAGGCAATAGCAATACGCTGTTTCTGTCCTCCGGAAAGTTTTACTCCACGTTCTCCGATTACTGAATCATATCCCTTTGGCAATTCCACAATGAAATCATGTGCGTTAGCGGCGCGGGCAGCTTCTTCAATTTCTTTATCTGAAGCATCGGAACGGGCATACCCGATATTTGCCTTTACCGTATCATTAAAGAGAAACGGTTCCTGAAGTACCATAGCCATCTGCTTCCGTAAGGAATGAGGTTTAACATCCTTGATATTATAACCATCAACAAAGACATCCCCCTGTGTAGGATCATAAAACCGGGGAATGAGCTTTGTAAGGGTAGTTTTACCGCTACCACTGGGGCCTACAAGGGCAATCATCTGTCCGGGAAGCGCTTTTATATTTATGTTTGTCAGAACTTCCATATCGTTGTTATACATAAAATGGACACGCTTAAATTCTACAACTCCGAGGACAGGGGGCAAGTCAACGGCATCAGGAGCAACCTTCAGGTCACCGGGTGTATCTAAAACCTCAAAAACACGCTCGGTAGAGGCAATGGCGCGCTGTACCTGATTGTAGAAACGCGTAAGACCCGTAATGGGACCGTACATCATCTGAAGATACGGGAAAAATATAACAAAGGTACCGGCAGAAAGTTGTCCTTGCAATACCTTATATCCACCCAGGCAGATAACTACCATAGCGCCGGTTTCGGTCATCAGGTCAACCACAGGCCGCAGGGCAGATACAAGTTTCAGGATCCGAACGTAGAGGGCGTAGTTCTCATAATTCTTTTTCTGGAATCGTTTCATCTCATCGGACTCCTTTGCAAACCCTGCAATGACACGAATACCCGATATATTATCCTGAATCAGGGCGTTAAGCTCGCCTGTTTTATCCCTTAAGGAACGGAAGACTCTTCTGATCCTTTTTCCAAAGTTATAGGTACAGAGAGAGATAAATGGACATACGAATAAGGCGATGACGGTAAGCATCCAGTCAAGTTTTAAGCAAAAATAGAGAATCCAGCCAAATTTGAACATATCAGTAATGAAGGTAATAACGGGGCCTACAATTGCCTGTTCGAGCGAATTGACATCATTCATGATACGGCTCATAATATCGCCTGTCTTGTTATTTTCAAAGTAACTGAGAGGAAGCCCCTGGATATGATTATAGAGCTCATTCCGCAAATCATAAATGAGCCTCTGCCCCAATTCAGAAGTAATGAAGCCATGAATAAGGGTAACAGCTCCGCCAAAGGTATGCAGAATGATAAAACTCATGGCAAAAAAGACCAGCGTGACAAGGGTTTGATTATGGTTTTCAAACCATCGTTCATGGATATAAGCAGAAATGGCGGTCATGGGTTTTGAGAGTGGAATAGGGTTCTTTTGTTCATGAGAATACGGTTTATCATTCCGGAGCGTTTCATCAGAACGATGGGTTTGAACGTAGGTATCAGCTATCTTAATTTCATCTACTGCAATACCTAATATCTGAGTAGGCAAGACTGCGATATATGCGCCAACTGCTGAAAGGATTAAAACAATAACAGACTTATGCCAGTACGGTTTTAGATAGCCCAAAAGCCTTATATAGGTATTTCCTGTATTTGTTCTATTCATATCGGAGCGCATCAATCAGGTTAAGGCGCGATGCCTTTCGTGCCGGATAATAACCAAAGAAAATACCAACCATATTTGAGAAAAGAAAGGCAATAGCAATAGAAATTGGGGAAAGTAATGAAGGCCAGCCCCCGAAATAAGAAACCAACTTTGATAATACAATACCGAAAACAACCCCGATTATCCCGCCAATAGAGCTAAGAACCGTGGCCTCTATGAGAAACTGGAAGAGGATATCCTTCTCTTTGGCGCCGACTGCCATCCTGATACCAATCTCCCGTGTCCTCTCAGTCGTAGAAACCAACATAATATTCATAATGCCGATACCCCCAACAATCAGAGACACCGATGCAATACTCCCCAGAAGCATCGTCATGGTACGGCTCGTCTCCATAATGGTCGAAGCAAATTCTACCTGGCTGATAACGTTAAAATCATTTTCCTCGTTCGGCCTCAAACGATGGCGCTGCCTTAATAAGGTAGTAATCTGGTCAATCGCCTCAAATCGAGCTTCTGTGGTAACCGTGGAGGCATAGACTACGCCAATATGAGTCACCCCCATAATTTTCCTTTGAAGAGTCGTGTAGGGCAATAATACAACATCATCCTGATCCTGACCCATAGCAGATTCCCCCTTAGCGCTTAAAACTCCAACGACCTTAAAGGGTATATTATTCACCCGAACCGATTTATCAACAGGATCTAACGCCCCGAAAAGGTTATCTACAACCGTTTTCCCCAGGATACAAACCTTTGCCATAGTATTTACTTCCTGCTGGGTAATAAATCTTCCGGATTCCATTGACCAATTCCTTATCAGTTGATAATCAGGCCCTATCCCTAACACAGAGGTCGTCCAGTTTAAGTTACCATAAACAACCTGTGTATTTGTCCTGAGACCCGGAGAAACATAACTTATTGCGCTGCATTCCCGCTCTATAGCCATAGCATCATTAACAGTTAAGGTAATGGTTCCCGTAGTGCCTCTGGTAGCAGTATGCGTCGTACTAATAGGAATAATAATGAGTACATTTGTACCAAGGCTCTCGAGTTGTTTTTCAACCATAACCTTTGCCCCCTGTCCGATACTAACCATAGCGATTACAGCGCCCACACCTATAACGATGCCAAGTATCGTCAAGGAGGAACGTAATTTATTCCTCATAATTGCGCGTAACGCTATTTTTAAAAGCGGTGGCATGGGTATAAGAGGCTTCTTTTAGGCTGCCTTCAGCAGCAAACTCATGAAAAAACGGTGTCACCATGGTAGGGCAAGGCTTTAACCTTGCTTCTCCGCCAGAATGCATACTCGGGGATAGCAACCCTAAAGGGTTGCCCTACATAATTGAAATCCCTATACATATACATTACGTTAATGTATATGCTTCTTCATCAAAACTTCTTTAAAGTATATATTATACGGTAAAATTTCTTTTTTCGTAAGTTTTTCTCTAAAATCAGGACGACGCTAACTCTTTCATGGAAACTATACTACCTGAGTAGTTAAGATACGGGTCTGACATAGATTTGTGGGGATGTATCGCTCAATACTTTACCATCTTTGAGAACAATAATCCTGCGGGCATAGCCTGCAATATCGTTTTCATGAGTGACCAGGATAATAGTAATGCCCCATTTTTGGTTGAGGTCATGGAGAACCCTCATAACGTCCATGCTTGTAGCGCTATCAAGATTGCCGGTAGGCTCATCAGCAAGGAGTAAGGTCGGATTATTGATAATAGCGCGTGCAATAGCTACACGCTGTTGTTGTCCTCCAGACAATTGATTCGGATAATGCTCATCGAACCCCTCAAGGCCCAAAGTCTTCATAATCTGATGTATCCTATCTTTGTCAATCTTAGATATTTTTTTGCTATAAATAAGCGGTAATTCAATGTTTTCTATTACGGTAGTCCGACTCAAGAGATTAAAACTCTGGAACACAAATCCTAGTTTCTTGTTGCGGATTTCAGCTAATTCATTTTTTGAAAATTTGGAGATATTAACTCCTTCCAAATAGTAATTCCCGGATGTGGGGCTATCAAGACACCCTATGACATGCATCAGGGTAGACTTACCTGAACCGGAGGCCCCCATAATAGCTACAAATTCTCCCTTTTTCATAGTAAGAGAAATCCCGTTCAAGGCCGTAACCTTAACTTCTCCCATACTGTATATTTTGTAAATCTTATCTAATGATACGATATTCTGATCTTGCATATCTCCAACATGCCAGGATTAAGAACTATAAGAATAATTGAAATCAGAAAAAAAGAGGTTGGAAAGGTAGAAAGTTTCGTTATTCTCAATTTCCGGTTCATAATTCCCGCATAAACAGGTACCTGAAATCCAACTTTATTTTGAGTAACTATGGTACAAAGTTAATAACGGCCGCCACGCCAGGGAACCCTTTGCCCGCCTTTTGGAGATGCTTTAGAATGAGCAATCTCCGAAATAACAACCTCTTGTCCCTCTTTTACATCACCTTCTAAAATTTGGGTAAAATGGTCATCGCCAATTCCCAGCTTTACAGCCACTTGTCCCAATTTTCCCTGTTCCAGGATCCAGATATGTGTGCTTGTTTTCTTGGCAAATTTCCTTTCAACTAAGGTCTTTTTATCTATTTCGCCTTTTAAAACCTCCGAAGGAGTATACCGTAATGCGGCATTAGGAATTCTCAGAACATTTTCTACCCTGGCTACCAGGATGGAAGTATTTGCCGTCATTCCGGGTAAAAGCTTAAGCTCTGTATTATTAACACTAATTATCGTATTATAGGTGACAACGTTTTGGAAGATAACAGGGGACATACGGATCTCGATTACCTTGCCCTCAAAAACATCCTCAGGAAAAGCATCTACTGTAAACTTTGCATCCTGCCCTACCCTGACCATACCGATATCAGCCTCATCAACATTGGTATTTACCTGCATATGCACCAGGTCTGCAGCAATAGTAAATAATGTAGGAGTCTGAAAGCTTGCAGCTACGGTCTGTCCTACATCGACATCCCTCGATATCACGACACCATCCAATGGTGAAATAATTACGGTATGTTCTAAATCCGTTTTTGCAACTCCCAGTGAAGCTTTTGCTTGCAATACCTGTGCTTCTGCTAATTTCACATCAGCTAAATTCGCTTCATAGGTTGCCAGCGCTGCATCAAAATCAGTGTCTGAGATTATCTTTTTTTCGAACAGCTCTTTTAAGCGACGGTAATTTCTCTTGCTATTTTTCAAATTCACCTTCGACTTCTCAAGACTAGCTGTAGCAATGGCAAGGGTCGCTTCCGCATTTTTCACCCGGTGCTCAAAAGGGGTTGGTTCGATCTGTGCAACAATCTGCCCTGCTTTCACCTCAGAATTAAAATCGGCATACAGTTTGGTTATAAGGCCTGAAACCTGGCTGCCAATTATTACCGTTCTTACAGGGTTTACGGTTCCGGTTGCAGTAACATACTTGCTAATATTACCTCTATCAATCTTTTCTGTCTTGTATTGAATAGTGTCTTTGCTGTTAAAGAAATACAGATATCCTATTACCAGGGTAATGAGGCAAAAAATGCCGATGATATACTTTTTCATGAAATAGTATTTACCTTTAAGAAAACAACAAGAGGCTCATAATCGGGGTTAAGAAAATAGCGTGTTGAGAAATTGAAGGGATGGCGATTTCTCAATGCCTTACCTTTCCCTCTTCTGCAATTTTTACCTGTTTTCTCATTGATTTAAACTCCCATAGCTATTCATTATAATAAAATAACGATAAACTGTCTTAGAATAATAAAATTTGCCAGATATGGCAATTATAATTTCATTGTATAGGAATTTTCATGTTATTTAAGCGGGTTTTCGGCAGGGTTGATTAAGCGACAGCGAATTCATCTTTTCTGGAAATAGTATTGGTGGCTTCGGCGTAAAAACCAACACCTTGAAAACAGTATTCTCTGTTGAAATTCAGAAAGGGTTTGACAGGACTTTTATTACTATACATAGCGACATAAGTTTACAACTATCTGTCATTCCGGGCTTGACCCGGACTCCAGTATTTTTCCGGATTCCCGCTTCCGCGGGAATGACATATTCGTATCTGATTAATGACGCTGTGTATATCAGGAGATCTAAGGGATTTTAAGTCCTGGAGATATGAAATATCATCTTCTGTAATTCCCCTTTATCCCCCTTGAGAAAAGAGAAATTTCGTGAATGCAGAGGGATTTTTGTTGCAATCAGATTTGGAAAGGATTTTTTGCAACAAAGCTATAGTGATCAACGATTAAAACCAGACAACATATGGTAGAGACGCAAGATGTTGGAGACGCAAGATTTTGCGTCTCTACCATTGTGCTCTGACACACGCTGGTGTGTTCAGTTTCATTCATGGGGTTTATAATTATGTCACCCCTTCGGAGTTATGTACTCGTGGTTGTGTGTTATCTATAATCATGACAGCCCTTCGGGCTTAGATTATAGTATCTAATGGTTATTGTTCTTTTACGCTGTAGTTACCTAGATCATCCATGAGGCTATCTTTGGCAGGAGAGACGTAAAATCTTACCGTCTCTCCTCATGAAAAAACGGTGTCGATGTAGGGCGAGGCTTTAGCCTTGCCGCCCCGCCTGAATAGTGTATGGGGATGGCAACCCTAAAGAGCCTGTGCAAGAAGTATGACTATTTTTAGCCACGATACACTATATGGTATTTTCTCATTTAGATCAATACTGTATATGACCCAGCTTGGGACTTTTTGCACAAGCTCTAAAGGGTTGCCCTACGGAATTGAAATTTCTCAACGTTAAACGCCGAGATACATGATGTTGCAATGGTACAGACGCAAAATGTTGCGTTTGTCGGTTGTAGAGACGCAAAATCTTGCGTCTCTACCTAATCCCGTAGGGATGTCATGATTATAGAAAAAGCAGGAAAAAAGCCCTTCAACCCCGAAGGGGTGACAGAGGATATTTGCGTTGAGATGTCACTCCTTCAGGGTTAAATGCGGTATGTTCAGTCTCATACAGAGGGCACTGACCAATCTAAGCATAGCGAATAACCTTTATCTTGCCAGTTTCATTTCCACCCTGTCCGATTTTTAATGCCCCCAGATGCACGGTTACTATCTTATGAGTATCCTGTACCGGTGTAAAGAGTGTTAATGTTTCCGTAATAGGGTCTAAATCAACAATTGTGCCCAGTCCCAGGGTATTATTTCTCTTATCATGTAAGCCGACAAGGAGGTCTTTTAATTCAGATTTATTGATACATACCACCGTAGCAATTCCAAAAAATTTTTTCAATTTATCTGCCGGTAGTATCGTATCAGCTTGATCTGCTACTATTAATAGTTCAGATCCGCTCTTTTCCATGTACCAGCAATCAGAAATATTTGCAAGAATTTCTTTTGGTATGTCAGCAGGATATACCCTTTGGCCGACACCCAGGATAGAGGAGGGGAATACAAGTTTGGTAACGGGATACGGTATTACCCTTGCCCGTTTGAAATACGCCCGGTATTTTTCGCTTCTGTATCTCTGCCTTTCAGCTTGCGAACGCACTATCACGTGCTTTGAACTTGCAAGCCGTATGATCTGCCAGCCCATTCTCTCGTATCCTCTCAAAAGATGCTCAATCTCTCCCTGTGCCTGTAATGCAATAATCCATTGAGGTTTGAGCATTTCTATCTTGTAGAATTTCAGAATACGGGCAACGGGGCCATCGATAAAACCCGTCGTGTCTATCAGGGCAATTTCCGAACCCTGTTGAAAACAGGTGTCCACCATGATTCTTAATGCATGGAGGGTCTGTAACAAAAAACCTTCCGGCGAAGTATTTCCTACAAAGTGCAAGCCGTTCGGACGTGAATAATCATCAGGATGGGGAGGATCACGAAAAACCTTCATCGATATCGTGGTTGGCAGGCCTAAAGTGGATTGCCCTACATCACTATCGACATACCCAACGCACATTTTAGATGCCGTCCATTTCCGGACCAGAAATTTACAGAAGGTGCTTTTGCCACTATTAACACTACCGAGAACGATGCAGGTTTTTGCATTTTGTTTTATCCGGTCAGCAACAAGCTCCCACTCTTTTGCAATACAGATATTGTCCATTATTCATTATCAAATTTTATATCTTTAACCTCCAGTTCAAGATTATCACCATCCATCCAATTATTTATTTTTACGGCGAAGGCAAGAGAACATGCCCTCCCGTTTTGTCTCAGCCTGTCTATTTGTCCGCCCATCCCAAAAGCTACAGCCCTGATAGCAACATCTTCCTGTTTCACATAAAAGCTCAGATGTTGCCCCTTTGTACCAATACGGCGTGGCTGACCGACAATTTTTAAATTTGTGGCAGCAAACACAGGGGCGGGGTTCCCTTCGCCGTAGGGGGACAGACGCGCAAGTTCTGTCACTAATGCCTTCGATAGCATCGAAAGGGTAATTTCTGCATCAATATTCAGGACGGGTACCAGATCCGTCTTGTGAAGCCTTTGAGATGTCGCGCTGTTGAGCATATCACGAAATTCGTTGATGTGTTGAGGATGTATCTTTAATCCGGCAGCCTGTGCATGACCCCCTACCGAAAGCAGCTTACTCTTACAAAATTCCAGGGCTTTCAGTATATGGAATGACGGGATGGAACGTGCGGAGCCATGACCCACATCATCGGTAATAGCAATCATTACCGTGGGACGGTTAAACTCTTCCACAATTTTCGAGGCAATAATTCCTATAACTCCAGGATGCCAGGTCTGGTCTGCCAACACGATAGCGCTCGTTTCATCCAGGTTTATTTCATTGATAACCTTCTTTCTTGCCGATACCATGATATCAACCTGGATGTCTTGCCGTCTTTTATTCTCCTGTTCCAGAAAATTGGCAATCTCTACGGCCCTTTCTTTACACGCCGTAGTTAACATCTCCACCACAATACCGGCATTACTTATACGACCCGGGGCATTCAGGCGGGGTCCCAACCGGTATCCCACATGAAAGACATCAAGGTTTGTATGGGAAAGGTCCGCGATATCGAGAAGCGCCCGCAGACCCGGAATTTCAGTATATTGCAATGCGCTAAGTCCGTATTTTGTCAGAATACGGTTTTCACCCACCAGCGGCACTACATCAGCAATCGTACCCAATGATACCAGCCCTATTGCGCTGAGGAGAAAATCTTTGAATTCCGGAGATACCTTCCTGAGAGGAGAAAAATATTGCCCGATAGCCCATGCAAGCTTAAAAGCAATGCCGACTCCGGAAAGATCTCTGAAGACGCCCGGAGATGATTCCAATTTCGGATTGATCACCACAAAAGCATTAGGTATTTCCTGGCCAGGTTGATGGTGATCAGTAATAATCAGATCAATACCATACGCACGCGCGAGATCTGCCTCACGGCAGGCATTGATACCACAATCTACTGTCAGAATAACAGCAGCTCCATCCTCTTTTAATCTTCTAATGGCATCTGCATTGAGACCATACCCCTCTTCCAGCCTTTCAGGGATATAATAACGTACCTGCGCTCCTAATAGTTTCAGGCAACGATACATGACCGCAGTAGCTGTTAGTCCGTCAACGTCGTAATCACCATAGATAACAATCTTCTCCCCTTTACTTACAGCTTTATTAATCCGGATAGATGCCTCTTCCATGCCGTGAAGGAGAGAAGGATCTCCTAATCCCGCAATTTGCGGCTGGAGAAAGTTTCTCGCCGATGTAATATCCAGTATCCCACGATTGATAAGGACTTGTGCCAACAAAGGTGATATTTTAAGTTTACTTGCAATCTCTATCTGTAATGCCTTGTTGAGGGGAAAAAATATCCACCTTTTACTCATAATATATTTTACTCATAGAAGAAAAGGAAGTGTTAGCAATAACAAAATTCCCGAATGTTTACTTATTATAGATAATCAATACAAACTTTCTTGTTTCAATGGTTTATGACGTATTTTTTCTGTTTTTATGTCTTACCATTTTACTTTGATTCCCAAGCCTTTCAAGAAAATTTCATTCTTTTTACCTTGAAGATTATATTTTATCTTCCTCAGTCGGGTCAACACAAAATCTTTTTATTGAAAAACAGATAGCTATGTGATAGCATTTTTCCAGTTGAATAGCGCCTGAAATGTTTTGTAGCTGATGAGTGATGGCAGGTAATATCCCTAAAACATAGCTCGGTAACGAGCGATTATAAAACTCTATAAACAATGTAATACGTGCTTAACACATCAGATTTTATTCTATCACCCCTGCACAACGTATCTTCTTTAATGCCTTTTATTTCACAAAATCAATTGAGGAACCGATGATAAGGAATTCACTTTTCCGTGAGTGCGCCAAGTTATTATCTTTTGCAAAACCCTATTGGAGGATTATGATATTGGCCATTATCAGTATGATACTCTATACATCGGCAAATGGCATTCAGATATCACTGATCAAACCTATTCTGGACAAATTGCTTCATGGGGAAGTACAAGAAATAACTGACTTGCCAAAGATAGATATAGATCAACCGGTACAGGACCAGAAAAGTTCTTCTCCTGCCAGGCAATTTAAAGAACAGGTCTTCAATAAATTTACCTTTATCGAACGAGTGCAGAAACGTGCAACAGGTTCATTTACCAGTATCGGCATAGTAATGGCAATCCTCGCTCCCATTATTTTCCTGTCATCTTATTTTCAGCAATATTTCAGAAACCTTATCATGTGGGCTGTGGTTGTGGATATTCGAAATAAGGTATGTGACCATCTGCTGCCTCAACCCCTCAGTTTTTTTGAAAACAGGAAGAGTGGTGATTTGCTGTCGAGATTAACAAATGATATGGCCGTTACACAATCCGGACTCACCATTCTTTTTGATGAAATATTGCTTCAGCCCATGAAACTGATATGTGGACTGGTCTTAGCATTTTATTTTAGCTGGAAGCTGTCGTTATTCACCCTGATTGTTTTTCCCATCGTGTTCTTCCCGGTACTGATCATGGGCAAGAAGATTAAAAAACATGGCAAAGGGAGCCTCCGGCATCTCTCCGATCTTACGGACGCCTTACGTGAAATGTTTGCAGGTATTCGGATTGTAAAGGCATTCAAAATGGAAGATGAAGAGAGCCGGGAGATACACACGATCAGTGAACGCTTCTACAAAAAAAGGTTAAAAATGGTTAAGGCAAAGGCGCTCAATACCAGCACCAGTGAATTCGTCTATACCTTAGGGCTTGCTGCTTTAATTGCTTTTGGCGGTTATGTAGTCATATCAAAAAAAATCACGCCTGGAGAACTTGCGGGGTTTATTACTGCTACCGGTTTTATGGTAATTACTTCAGTAAAGAAATTGGCGAAGGGTTACGCAAGCCTGCAGGAATCGCTTTCCGGTGTAAGCAGGGTCTTTGAGCTATTAACAATAGAGCCAGATATAAAAGACCATCCTGAAGCTGTGCATCTCGATAGAATAGAAGAAGGCATCTCCTTTAAGAATGTAAGCTTTTCATATGATGGCAGTAAAGAATTTAAATTGAAAGATATATGCCTTACGATTTATAAAGGGGAGGTTATTGCCATTGTAGGTGAAAGCGGGGCAGGTAAGACCAGTCTTATAAACTTAATACCGCGTTTCTATGATCCTGTCGAAGGTAGTATCGAAATTGATGGAATAGATATACGGCAGATCAAACGAGAATCGCTTCTTTCTCATATTGCGATTGTAGCCCAACAGACCTTTCTTTTTAATCGTAGTTTTTATGAGAATATTCTCTATGGAAAAAGGGATGCCTCGATAGCTGACGTTCATGCTGCGGCACAAGCTGCCCATATTCACGACTTCATTATGGAACTTCCCAAAGGCTATGATACGGTGGTAGGTGAATTGGGGGTGAAATTATCGGGAGGACAACGCCAGCGAATTGCCATTGCCCGCGCCATATTAAAAAACGCTCCCATTTTACTCTTGGATGAAGCAACTTCATCCCTGGATTATACATCTGAGAAGCTGGTGCAGGATGCATTAAACAATCTGATTACCGGCAGAACAACCATTATTGTTGCCCACCGCCTCTCCACAATACAACATTGTAACAGAATCGTTGTAATGAAACATGGACGTATCATAGAAGTAGGCAATCATGAGTCCCTCATGTCGGAAGAAGGGGAATATAAACGTGTCTATCAGTTACATTTTAATACAATCTCTCTATGAAAATACTTGTTATTGGCTCTGACGGCATGCTGGGCAGATATCTTGTTAACTATTTGTCCAATCTCTCTCATTCCAAAAGTATTTCCGAAGTAATTGGCGTAAACCATAAGCAGGTGGATATTACTCATCATTCAGACACCTCCAGACTCATCGCTCACATCAGGCCAAATACTATTATCAATTGTGCAGCGTTTACAAATGTAGATGCATGTGAAACACAGATACCTGTGGCTTTTGCCGTTAACGCTGCCGGAGCAAAAAATATAGCATTGGCTGCAAAACATGCAGAGGCAAAGGTTATCCAGATAAGTACTGACTATGTATTTGATGGCACGAAAAATGAGCCTTATATCGAAACGGATCAAACGAATCCCATATCGGTTTATGGTAAATCGAAACTTGCAGGAGAGTTGGCTATACAGGAGATATTGGATAATTACATTATCATCAGGACAGCATGGCTCTTTGGTCCGTGGAGAAGAAATTTCGTAACTACCATGCTTGATCTTGGAAAAAAGAACCGCTCAGTGTCCGTTGTAACTGATCAGTATGGAAGCCCTACGTATACAGCAAACTTATCGCATGCAATAGGAACAATGATTTCGCTGGACCTTCGGGGCCTCTATCATATAACAAATTCAGGGACTTGTTCACGGTATGAATGGGCAAAGAAGATCTTCGAATTAACCGATAGCTCTGTATCGGTACTCCCGGTGAAAACTGCTGATTACAAACGTGCTGCAATGGTTCCTCAAAATTCTTCTCTCAACTGCACTAAATATACCCAAGATAGCGGGCAAACCATGAAACCGTGGCAGGAGGCATTAAAGGAGTACCTGGACAAAAACCTGTAGGTGTTAGCCACGAATGAACACGAAACAGATACAGGGAAATTATTAAGAAATCTATGTTCATCCGTGTCCAAATGAAAATTTCTTTACCATTCAACTAAAACAATTACACAACTATGAAAAAATCCATTATTGCCCGTGGCATACGGGTGCATAATCTTAAGAATATCACCGTTGAAATCCCGCATAAAAAGCTTGTGGTGATTACAGGAGTCAGTGGATCGGGCAAATCAAGCCTGGCATTTGATACCCTTTTTGCAGAGGGGCAAAGGCGATATGTAGAGTCTTTTTCAGCTTATGCGCGTCAATTCCTGGAAAAAATGGATAAACCGGATGTAGATCACATCGAAGGAATCCCGCCTGCAATAGCCATTCAGCAAAAAAATCCGGTAAAAAACCGCCGCTCAACCGTTGGGACTGCCACAGAGATTAATGACTACCTGAGATTACTGTTTGCCCGGATTGGCAAGACCTTTTGTAGCATCTGTAACCGACAGGTACAAATAGACTCTGTCTCTCATATTGTGGAAACCATCTTATCATTGCCGGAAGAAACACGGTTCCTCGTTACATTCCCAATCGTTATGAGTCAAAAAGTTTCAAGTCAGGCACACATTAACCTGCTGAAAGAGCGTGGGTTGGTAAGAATCCTGGCCGATACTGCTATTCTTGACATCACCTCAGAAAAAAACGATTGGGATATCAGATCTGCAAAATTTGTTTATGGAATTATTGACCGGCTTGTCGTTAAAGACGTTAGTAAAGAACGCCTTGTGGATGCTCTGGAAACTGCATACCGCCTGGGTGCGGGACATGCAAGTATTATCTACAATAGTCCTGATTCTTCTCTTTGTAATGATCCGCATATACAAGGCCAGCCTCTTAATATTCAGGGAGCCCCCTGGAGAGAACTCAAATACAGCAAGCAATTCTTTTGCAGTTATTGTGCTATTGAATATCCTGATCCCGTACCTATGCTATTTTCGTTTAACAACCCGATTGGCGCCTGTCCTAAATGTCAGGGTTTTGGACATACTATCGATATCAACCTGGATGCCGTCATACCGGATAAAGAAAAAACGTTGAATCAGGGAGCTATCGCTCCCTGGAAAACACCTACCTACAACTCGATGTTTGAATCGCTTAAAAAGGCATCTGCAAAATATAATATACCACTCACTGTCCCCTTCCGTAAATTAACGAAGGAGCAGGTAAAATTAATCCTGGAAGGCACAGAAGATTTCTGTGGTATCTACGATTTTTTTCACTGGTTAGAACAACGAAAATATAAGATGCACATCCGCGTATTCCTGAGTAAATACCGGGGATATACCCTTTGTCATACCTGCAATGGAAAACGCTTGAAAAATCAGGCATTACATGTTCTGATTAACAATAAGAATATATCGGATATCTGCAACATGACAATTGAAGAAGCTTACCAATTCTTCAAAGAACTTCAGCTTACCGATTATGAAACCAATATAGCTCACTTGCTTTTACAGGAAATCAAAAAGCGGTTAGACTACATGATCCAGGTAGGATTAGAATATCTGACCCTGGATCGTATGACCCGTACCCTTTCCGGAGGAGAAGCACAACGGGTAAACCTTACAACATCTCTGGGTTCTTCACTGGTAAATACCCTCTATATCCTGGATGAACCGAGTATTGGGCTTCATCCGAGAGATACCGACAGGCTCATACAGATCCTGAAACGATTACAGAGTATTGGAAACACCGTTGTCGTCGTTGAACATGAAAAAGAGGTCATTAAGGCAGCGGATGAGATTATCGATATTGGACCGGGGGCAGGTGAAAATGGCGGCATGCTTGTTTATCAGGGTGCATTTAAAGATTTGCCTGCTCATAATATTTCACTGACGGGACAATATTTAAAAGGCGCTAAAGAGATTAAAATACCCCGGAACCGGAAAAAAAGTTCCAAGAAGGCCATTGTATTGAGAGGCGCTTCACAAAATAATTTGAAGGGAATAGATGTTACCTTTCCTCTTAATATGCTCGTATGTGTAACGGGGGTATCCGGATCAGGGAAAAGCACCCTTGTACAAGATACCCTTTACGGGGCAATAAAAGAAAAGAAAAAAGGGTACGCAGGACTCATAGGAAAATACAAGGGTATCGAAGGTACACAATTAATTACTGATGTTGTCCTTGTGGATCAATCACCCATAGGCCGAACCCCTCGTTCTAATCCCGTTACATACATAAAGATATTTGATGAAATCCGAAGGCTCTTTTCATCAACCCGGGATGCAAAAATACGAAAACTGGAAATCGGCTCTTTTTCTTTCAATGTGGCTGGCGGAAGATGCGAACAATGCGAGGGCGCCGGCTATATTATAGTCGATATGCAGTTCCTTGCAGACATTACAATTACCTGCGATAAATGTAACGGGAAACGATTTAATAAAAAGGTGCTTGATGTAAAATATAAAGACAAAAACATCCATGAGGTATTGGAAATGACGGTAGATGAAGCCCTTATATTCTTCCATGATTCAGCGCGAATTACCAAAGGATTAAAATTTCTTCAGGATACGGGATTGGGCTACCTGCGGTTAGGCCAACCTGCAACAACCTTATCCGGAGGAGAGGCACAAAGACTCAAAATTTCATCCTACATAGCTCAGGAAAACACCGACGTGATGCTCTTTATCTTTGATGAACCTACGATAGGACTCCACATGGATGATATTCAAAAATTACTCACATGTTTTCAGAAATTACTTGAGGCCGGACACTCTTTAATCGTGGTGGAACATAATCTGGATATTATTAAATCTGCTGATTATCTTATCGATCTTGGTCCCGAAGGCGGCAATGCGGGCGGATATGTCGTTGGATGTGGCACGCCGGAACAAATCTCTCAAATACAATCAAGTTATACCGGCAGGTATTTGAAGCCTTATTTTTCTCAAACATCAAACGCAGGCAGACGCAAACGGAGCGTTATCTCAAATTGATAAAGCAATGAATTTGAACAAAAAAAATATCTTTTTCATTTTAAGTATTATCGTTAGCGTTGTTTGCTTATGGTTATTTGTCAAAAATATCAAATGGTCACTCCTGGGAAATGCCTTACGGGAAGCAAATTATTGGTTTATCATACCAACACTTATTTTATCCTTGCTATTTTTTGCAGTGAGGACGCTTCGTTGGCAAGGATTATTATCGCACATTAAATCAATTCCTATGATAAACCTGTTATCTATCACCTGCATTGGTTTCATGGCAAACAACATCCTTCCCGCCCGTGTTGGAGAAGTTTTACGGCCTTTTTTATTATATAAAAAGGAGGGTGTAAAATTTTCAACCTCGGTTGCCACCGTAATCGTGGAGCGGATATTCGATATGTTAAGCCTTATTCTCTTTACCGTGGTCGTCATCGCTTTACTGCCACACCCCTCTGCAACGAACCACAATCCCTCTGTTCAGGTTTCACCCCATGAAGTAAACACAATTAAGGAATCCATTATTCCCTCCTTGAAAAAATGGACTGAGGTATTCGCTGTGATAGGAGTCCTTACTACCGTTTCCCTTTTTTTAGTTATTATAAGGCCTGATTTCTTTAGAAAAATACTGCTGAAACTCTGTTCCTTTCTCCCCCACAAATTTAAGGATAAAACTATGGAGTTTTACGAATCCTTTGTTTATGGACTAAGGATACTGGAGAACAAAGCGCAGACCCTATGGATACTAGCGCTTTCATTCCTGATCTGGATTATTGCCGGAGCAGAAATATATCTCCTTGGATTTTCCTTCCATATACATCTTCCTTTCGTTGGCGCATGCCTTATCGCTGTTTGTCTGGCGCTGGCAATTGCTCTGCCTCAAGCGCCCGGGTACATTGGAGTCTTTCATATCGCAATACTAAAATCACTGGATATTTTTGGGATACAGGCGACAGCAGCTCAAAGCTATGCTATTATCTTGTGGGCCATCAGTGTTCTGCCTTCCATAGTTTTGGGTTTTCTTTTTCTCTGGAGAGAAGGTATCGCTTTCCGGGAAGTGGTAAGACTGGAAGAAGAGATTGCTGAAGGAAAGCTGGAAGAATTAGAAGGTATAACAAAAGAAACTCCTCATTAAGAAAACACAGTATATACCTAAACCAGGTCTTCGGCGAATTTTATCTTTATGCAAGATGTAGGGCAAGGCTTTAGCCTTGCTTCCCCGCTGGGGTATACCTGGGTAAGAACAACCCTAAAGGGTTACCCTACGGGATTGAAATTCCTATACATTTATATGGCTTTGTTGCACAAATCCGATAAAAAAGCAGTTTTTCCCTGTAGTATGCAATTTATGAGATCGCATAACTTTCCGGCATTCCTAATTTCATCATAC